>Ga0315539_1000316_pt1 | contig 36506 bp, 26 predicted proteins | sample SalMarSW160150MG_FD_203097 | JGI IMG/M metagenome (GOLD analysis project Ga0315539, IMG submission 203097) | Salt marsh sediment microbial communities from the Plum Island Ecosystem LTER, Massachusetts, United States - Salt Marsh Sediment SW1601-150 ...
AACACGGGATTCTTACCGGTCTCTTCCCATAATACCTGATCGATGCTGCAAAAAATCTCTTCAACATCACTATTCCATGACCACCAGAGATTTTTCCCAAGCAAGCCAAGTTTTTCAAGTTTTTCCGGAAGTTTTGAATCGACATAGATTTTTCGCCAGACCGGTCCGGGAGCTTCCTGCGGTTTTACCATGGCAGGATAGGGTTGAACCTCCACTTCGATGGATGACATATCCACCCTGCCGAATACTTTCTTAATCGCCAGGTTATAAGCCTGGTAGTAATAGTCTATCAGGTTTTCCCAGAGAGCAATCCTGGATATTGCGAATGCTTTGTTCCTTGCTTCTTCTTCCTCTTTCGCTCCAAACCGTGCAAAGGTTTCGAGCTTTCGAATGATCCCTTCCTTGACCTCCTGATCATTATCATCGTTTCTGTCCACCACCAGGATTCCATTGCCGGGATCATTGAAATGGTCATTCACCCATCGGCCGAATCCTGTCAGTGAAGTAGTAATTGTAGGAATGTGAAAAGCAAGGCTCTCGAGGGGGGTGTATCCCCACGGTTCATAATAGGAGGGAAAGACGGTAACATCCAGGCCGATGAGAAGATCGTAATAGGTAAGGTTGAAGATTCCATCATTACCGTTCAGGTACGAAGGAACAAAAATCACCTTCACCCGGTCATTAGCCTTGTTTTCAAGTTCTCCTTCCCGGATCATTTTCAGGGTGGGATCATATTCTGCATGGTGCAATCCATGGGTAAGAAACGGATCTTCCAAACGGATTGCACCGGATGGATTGGAAAGATTCTGGAGCAGATCATTCCTGGGCCCATAATGGTGAGCTGGAATGAGGATGAATGCAACAATCTCTCTACCAAGGTCTTCCTTTCTGCTCAGCTCAACAAGTGCATGAATAAAAAGGTCAATTCCTTTATTCTTGAATTCATATCTTCCACTGGTTGCGACCAGCAGTGCATTTTCTGATACTTTCCCTCCGCTCAATGCAGAAGCAACATCCAGGAACTTCTGCCTGGCAGCTGCCCTTTTCTGATGAAAGGCATCCCCTTGAGGGATAAACGTGTCCTCAAATCCGTTGGGAGTTACTACATCAACCTCCTTTTCAAAAAACTGGATACACTCCTGGGATGTGATCTCACTGACCGTAGTAAACGCATCGGCAGTTAAGGCAGAAATTTTTTCCAGGGAGTGTTTAGAGATGATATTGAATTCTCGGGCAACCTGAACCGGATTAAATTTTTTCAGGTTTCCATAGAGCGGCCGGTTATTACCTGCCAGTGCTCTTCCCAGAACCGTAGCATGGGTGGTGAATATCGTTGCAACCTGTGGTACGTTCTTATCCAGGTACAATATTCCCGTACCGGTCATCCATTCGTGAAACTGGGCAATGATTTTGTCATCATATTCCAGGTGAAAATTTCGAAAACTTTCAATAATCTTTGCCGCAGCATATCCGAATAATGCGGGTTCGATGTAATCCCATTGACCGGAGATTGAATCCAGTTTAAAGGTCTCCCAGAATGTTTTAAAGATCTCATCTTTCTGGGATATGAATGGAGTAAAATCCACCAGGATAACGATTGGATTTCCCGAAATGTTCCACCTGCCCACTTTCACCCTCAGTCCCTCCTCGTTGGCTTTGGATCTCCAGGAACTGAACAATTCGTGATCTTCTGTAAACTCAGGATTCTCCTTTTCGTCCCTCCAGATATCCGGGCCAATAAGGATATACCGGTCTTTAAATTTTCGGGTTAGTGTAATGACCTTGGTCGATATAACGGTATATATTCCACCTACTTTATTACAAACTTCCCAACTTGTTTCAAACAGGTAATCGGGAGAAACCATCTCTTTGCTCATTACTTCTTCGGGGATTTTGTTTGAGTTGAACCGGGTTTTTTCCTCTGCTTACTTTTGGTGTCGGATCCTGATGCCGGTTTTCTCTTAGCAGGAGAAGCTTTCCTGCTCTTTGCCGTCCCGGTAGAAGATGGTTTAGGTGATGAAGAACGTTTTACTTTTTCCAGCTCGGCTGCATACGTTTCAAGCTTCTTCTCCTTTTCCGACAGTTGTTTTTGCAGTTCAGCCACTCGTTTTTCCTCAACCATCCCCGGAATTGCTGCCTGAACACGTAGATGAAAATCGCTTAAAATATTCATGTAATTAATGAATGCATCATAGGGAGAATCGTATGGATTAAAATAGGCATGTACTGCTCCATCGGAAAAGAATTTAGTGCACATATAGTAGAAATGGTCACTTATTTGAAGGTATTCCCAGTCTTTGAGTATTTCAGGGTCATTGCATTGATTCACGACCGGTGAGAGATCATATAGTTTGTTAAACGCCTCTTCCTGCAATTCATTTCCAAGCCAGGCTGTAACATCCCGTTCTTCATCTGCCCATGAAATCGGATGCGGACAATGAACAGCAGCTACCGGCTGGAACTCTTTTATTATTTCCGAGGGAGTACTGAATGTAAATTTTGTCCCGGACAGGACGGTCCCCGGAAGGGCTTTCAGGAAATCAAATATTCCCGTTTCTTCCCACTGATGTTCACCGAATGTTTCATAATCCATAAACAGATTAACGATTTCCTCTTTCTTGTTGATGGCATTCAGCCACCTTGTAAATTTTTCTGCGGTTAATGGCCACTCATTCCAATCCTTGTTTGAAAAACGAAAAGCTATATCATCGCTCAATTTGAAATTCCGGAGTAAAACTTTTAATCTCGGGTTGATGGCGTTATAATATAAATAATTGGGGCTTTTCCAGCCAAGAACATGTTTTGCCCCTTCGGTAAGCATCGCCTCGTAACCCATTTCAGCCACCATGGCTCCCATGCTGTCTGAATAGATCAATTCAGTATTTCTGAAAACGCTGGGTTTCTGTCTGAAAAATTTTTCCACTTTCTTACCGTGAGCCTGAACCTGTCTGAAGAACTCATCCCGATCCTTCAGGGCAACCAGGGAATGAGCGTTTGTTTCAGCCAGGAATTCAACCGACCCGGTATCGGCCAGTTGCCGGAAGGACTCAATCACTTCCGGAGCATACAATTCAAACTGATCCAATGCGATACCGGATATGGAAAAGGTTACTTTGAACTTCTCACCATACTTCCTGATCAGTTCCAATAAAACCTGGTTTGCCGTAAGGTAGCATTTCGCAGCCACCTTTCTCATGATCGATTCATTAGAAAAGTCATCATAATAGTAGTGATCATTCCCTATATCAAAAAACCGGTATCTTCGGAACCGGAACGGTTGGTGGATCTGAAAATAGAGGCATATTGTTCTCATTATGATTGCCTTGTTAGTTTAAAAGATTTAGATTAATTTTTCCTCTGAAGCGCTGCTTGGTAAACTGCTTTCACTTCCACAGCTGATTTTTCCCATTTTAATTCATCGACCTCCCTTTTACCATATTTCTTAAACATTTTTGACAGGGCAGGATAATTCAGCAAGCCATAAATAGCATCAGCCATAGCATCGATATCCCAGAAATCTGTTTTGATAGCATGGGTTAATATTTCGGCGACACCCGACTGGTGTGAAATGATCACCGGCACATTAGACTGCATGGCTTCCAACGGAGAGATCCCAAACGGTTCGGATACGGAAGGCATCATATACACATCACTGATCCGCAGCATATGAAATACATCATCCCCCTTCAGAAATCCGGTGAAATGGAATTTGTCCATTATCCTCAGTTTGGCTGCTCTGGTTATCATTTTATTCATCATATCTCCGCTTCCTGCCATAACAAACCGCACATTATCCATTTTCTGCAACACCTTATAGGCAGCCTCGATAAAATATTCAGGTCCTTTCTGTAGTGTGATCCTTCCGAGAAATGTGACGATCTTTTCATTGAATCCTTTTTTAATCTTCAGGCTCTCTCTCTCTTCTACCGGTTCTACTGCATTATAGACCCTAACTACCTTTTCCGGATTGATGTGGTATTTTTCAATCACCGTAGTGCGCGTCAGATTGCTTACAGCGATAATCCGGTCAGCTGCATCCATTCCCCTCTTTTCTATTGCATAGACATTCGGGTTAATGTTCCCACCGCTGCGGTCAAAATCCGTTGCATGGACATGGATAACAAGCGGTTTCCCCGAAGCCTCCTTTGCAGCAATCCCTGCGGGATAGGCAAGCCAGTCATGCGCATGAATCAGGTCAAACTCATTTTCAGTAGCGATAACGGACGCTACGACAGCATACTTTGCTATCTCATCCATCAGACCCGCTCCATACTTCCCGGTAAAATCGATTTTCCCTTCCTCGTCCGTCTGGATAAATTTCCTTGACCCGGAAACCTCTTTCTCTTTCAATTGCCAGTACTCTTCAGGATCGACATAAGGAACAATTCCGGATGCCACTTCAAGAAAATCCAGCTTCTTTTTAAATCCTTTTAAATCAATATTCTTCCTGGTAATAGAGACGGTATTTGCACCAATCAATCGCATGGTTTGCTGATCCTCGTCTCCATAGGATTTGGGTACAACGAAAATTACACTGATATCTTCGATATAGGATAATCCTTTCGTTAATCCATAACTGGCTGTTCCAAGCCCTCCGGAAATGTGTGGAGGGAACTCCCATCCAAACATCAAAACCTTCATATTGAACTCAATTTATAACAACTCTATCTACAAACAGGTTACTTATTCTCACAGGCTTCCAGTAAATCAAGCGATCGCAGGATCTCAGCAACACTCCATGCCTGTGAAATGGCCCCACGCGGTTCGTGGGGAGGATCTCCATTATAAATTTCTGAGATCGATCCAACTCCATGTTCATTCATTACCTGCTCAAATCCCATCACGATCTTCCTGATGAAACCAATTCCGCTCTTCTTATGCAAGAGGAGATAACCTTCCACAAAATGCCCCAGCAACCAGGGCCAGACAGTTCCCTGATGATACGCTTTGTCCCGTTCCTCCTGATCCCCTTTATACTCTCCTTCATACAGGGGATTTTTGGGAGAGAGCGTCCTGAGACCACGTGGGGTTAATAACTCCTTTTCAACAATGGCTAAAACGGATTTTTTCATGCTATCATCCAGGGGACTATAAAAGAGAGATGTGGCAATTACCTGGTTTGGTCTGACAGACCAGTCTTTACCGTCACCATTAACATAATCGGCCAGGTACTGGTATTTCTCATCCCAGAAATGCGACCGGAAGGAGTTCTTTATTTTCTCAGGAAGGTCACCCCAGGAACGAATGAATTGCTTATCCTTTTGTTCCCCAGCCAGGGCTAAGGTGAAGCAAACGGCATTATACCACAATGCGTTTATTTCAACCGCATACCCTTTTCGCTGAGTAACCGGATTCCCATGTACAACAGCATCCATCCAGGTCAGGGCTTTTCCATCTTCACCGGCATAGATTAATCCGTTTTCATCCATTCTGATATTGAATGAAGTCCCGTTCCGGTAGGCATCCAGGATTGACTTCATCGCTTTACCATACTTCTTCCATATCTCCGACCCGGAATTTGTATGTTCCACATACTTCTGAAGTGCCCAGAAAAACCAAAGTGGAGCATCGACGGAATTGAATGCGGGAGTTTTATCACTCCCCATATTGGGAAAAAGTCCGTCTTTTAGTTTTGTTACCTGAGTATCAACCACCTTGAGAAAGGTCTCAAGGTCATTCATGGGCAATGTCAATCCAGGCAGGGAGATGAATGTGTCCCTTCCCCAGGTGCCAAACCATGGGAATCCTGCAATGATCTCGGTCTTCCTCTGTTTATGAACAAAAAACTGCTGTGCCGAATTGACCAGGCAATTCCTGAAGCTATCCCGTGGAACACGGCTGTTTGCTTCGGCTGTAAATTTTCGTTTCAACCCCGCCGGATTTATTTCTTTCAGACTAGCAGAAAAGATAATGCTCTCCCCTCTTTTTATCCTTACCTCAAAATAACCGGGTACAAACAGATCCTCCTTGTAATCATACCCCCTGGCCTTTTCTTCCATGTATTCAATGTTGTAATACCAGTCAGGCCCGGCAATAAAATCAACCGGTTTCGAAAACTGCATGTTCAGATAAGGATATCCCTGGTACATTTTAGATTTTATCCCATTGACAACCTTCTTCACCCTGGTATTGGCATCCAGATTGCATTTGCTGAGTGAATGCCTGCAGCGGAACGCTAAAAACGGTTTGAGTCTAAGGATAGTTGGAGAGTGCGCCTCCAGAAGGGTATACTTAAGCAATACCTGTTCCGTTTTTCCCACCAGCACCTTCTCCCTGCTCAGCACCACTCCTCCGATACGAATGATAGTCCTGGGTATTCTTTCCGCTTCAAAATCCCGGATGTACTTGTGCCCTCTTGGTTCGTAATGATCCCCCTGGTATTTATGGATACCAATGTTAAAGGCTTTCTCATGCTGAACGATTGTCTCATCAAGCGAGGAAAGAAGAACATGCAGCTCCCCGTCCAGATCATCCATGGGACAGACAAGCATCCCATGATATTTTCTTGTATTGCACCCTATAAGCGTTGTACACGAATAGGACCCTGCCCGGTTGGACCTCAGAATCTCCTTGTTTAATGAGTATTCCAGGTTGATGAGCTGCTCCTTATCAAATTTAAGATAACTCATACCAAATCAATTAAAAAATGCCTTCCAAATTCACTTCCACTCTCGTCTGCCTGCTCCAGAAAATATGTCAAAAAAATAGCCTACAAATATCGAAAATAAAAACTTCCGAATCAATAGAAAAGTGAAAATAAAGCAGTAAGAAAGTATGGGATGAATCATTCAAAAATCCTTATCTTCGCACCGTAAAAATTATTCCCTGCTGAAGCAACCTGATTACCAATGGATAACATTTCGGGGTTTAAAACAAGGGGAAGGTATTTGCATGAAGCAGAATGAACCAAAGAGACAGTTATGAAAAAAATGAAAAGTCTGATCCTGATTGTATTGATCCTTACGGGATGTAACACTCAAAAACGATTTGAACTTCAGGGGACATTAGAGAATGGCCAGGGAATGACCCTCTATCTGGATGAGCTTGAAGCCTCAAAAATAACCACGATTGACTCGCTCATTGTAAATAATGACGGATCGTTTCAGTCTATACATGAATTGACGAATCCAACATTTTTCCTGCTCCGGGGCAGTCAGGACAATTTTATTACCCTGTTGATCCAGCCGGGTGAAAAAGTTAGGGTTAATGCCAACATGGATAATCTCGCCGAATCGTATACGATCAAAGGATCTCCCGATTCGAAACTGATACAGGAATACAACCAGCACTTGCAACAGAATATTGAGCAACTCAGGGAACTGAACCAGATCTATTACGACAGCCTTCAGAGTCCTAATATCCAGTTGATCATTGCCGATCTCGATGAACGGTCAAACCGGATCCTGGAAGACCAGAAGGAGTATACTATCGAGTATATTACCACCAACAACCATTCATTGGTTAGCCTTCTGGCACTCTATCAGCAGATCACACCCAGAAATTATGTGCTTGATCCGATGGAGGACATCGGTTATTTTGAAATGGTTGATTCAATACTGTATGCATTGTATCCCGAATCAGGGCCTGTACAGGCACTTCATGCCCAGGTAATTGAACTGAATCAGCGCATCGAAGCGAACCGGGAAATGGAGCTTCTTTTTGGGATGGGGGCAGTTCCTCCGGAAATTGCCCTTCCGAATCCCGAGGGGGATACGATCACCCTCTCTTCAACAAGAGGCAATATTGTGCTGCTTGATTTCTGGGCTGCCTGGTGCAACCCCTGCCGGGTGGAGAATCCCAACCTGGTTAAGCATTACAATAAATACCACTCAAAAGGATTTGAGATATTCCAGGTCTCGCTTGATCGTGAGCGGGAAAACTGGCTTGGGGCAATCGAAATTGACGGACTGGAACAATGGATCCATGTCAGTGACCTGAATTCGATCGTAGCCAACCTGTATCATGTGCAGCAGATACCTACCAGCTTCCTGCTTGACAGGGAAGGAAAGATCATCGCTCGCGACCTTCGCGGTGAAGACCTGGGGGAAAAGTTATCTGATATTTTCGATTAATTGTTTGTTTATATGAAAAAAGCAGTATTCTATGTTCCACTGATTTTTCTTTTTGCCTGCTCAGGAAAGAACACCATTCGTATCCATGGCAATTTTACCAAAGCAGAAAACGAAATCGTTTATCTGGATGAGATGAGTATCAATAGTTCCGTCAATCTTGATTCGGTGAACCTAAAAAAGGGAGGGGCGTTTCATTTCAAATTTAAAGCAGATGAACCAAGCTTTTATCAACTGAAAATTACACCAAATAATTTCATTACACTGCTGATAGAACCGGGGGAAAAGGTCCATGTTCAGTCAGACAGAAACTTCCTGCCCAATGGGTATTCGGTTGAGGGATCGGAGGGTTCGGAATTAATCAAACTGCTGGACGACAACCTTTTAAAAACTCAAAAAACACTGGATTCGATTGTGCTCGATTATCGATCCAATATGGACAAAGAGGGTTTTGATACACTGGAAGCACAATTGAACGAAAAATATAACACCGTGCTCAGGCAGCAGAGGAGGTTTACCATCGGTTTTATCCTTGAGAACATCACCTCCCTCGCCAGTATCAAAGCGTTGTATCAGCAGTATGATTCGGTGACCTATGTTCTTTACGATATGAAAGACCTTCAATACGTGAAGATAGTTGCCGATTCCCTGAAGGTGTACTACCCCGATTCGAAACATACCAGAGCCTTGATTGCAGATCTGGAAAGTGAGATGGCACGATTCAATGCCCAACGCATCAATGAGTTGATTAGCAGCAGTGAACCCACTGTCATTGATATCTCACTCCCAACGGTTGAAGGAGATACAATCGCACTCTCTTCCCTCCGTGGTAACTATGTCTTGCTCAGTTTCTGGGCTTCCTGGGATGAAGCAAGCATCCGCGAAAATGCAGAGTTAAAAAGAGTATATAACCAGTACCATTCCAGGGGATTTGAGATCTATCAGGTATCGTTCGACAACGATAAAGAAGCCTGGAGGAGAGCCATTCATTTTGATGAGTTACCATGGATCAATGTCAGTGACCTGAACTATCCGAACTCCCCGGTTATTAATCGGCTTAATATTCAGAAACTGCCTGCTAACTTTCTTCTGGACAGGGAAGGAGATATCATAGGAAAAGATTTTACGGGCAGGACACTAAAAATAAAACTGGCACAGTTATTTGATTAACATGCAAGTTATCCGGAAAGGGGAAAAAGTCAAATCGCTTAAGCTAATCTTTATTAGATGCAGGAATCCAAAAAAACATACTTTGCTTCCGATGCTCACCTGGGGTACCCGAACCACAACGATAGCCTTGTAAGAGAGAAGCGGCTGGTTAAATGGTTGGATACCGTCCGGCATGATGCGTCAGCGATTTATCTGCTTGGAGATATTTTCGACTACTGGTATGAATACAAAAAGGTAGTTCCCCGGGGGTTCACCCGGTTATTGGGAAAGATAGCAGAAATCACCGATTCGGGTATACCTGTTCATTTTTTCACCGGCAACCACGACATCTCCATATACGATTATTTACCAAAGGAAACCGGTGTGATCGTACACTATAAACCGTTACGAACAACCCTGAATGGTTACACATTCTACCTGAGCCACGGTGATGGGCTGGATCCTGAAGATAAAACCTACCTGAGGTTAAGGAAGGTCTATCTTAGCCCTGCCTTTCAATGGTTCTTTTCCAAGCTTCATCCCAATTTCACCATCTGGTTTGCCCACAAATGGTCCCATAGCAGCAGGTTATCCAGGATACCCCCGGAATTCAGGGGAGAAGAGAACGAATCCATGATCCGGTTTGCCAGGGAGTTGTTAACCAGGGAGGAGATTGATTTTTTCATCTTTGGACACCGCCATATCCCGCTTGATTTTCCCCTGAATGAAAAGAACCGCATAATCTATCTTGGTGACTGGCTGACCCATTTCACCTACGCTGTTTTTGATGGTAAAAACCTGGAATTAAGGAAGTTTGAAGATTAACTAAAGCAAATGTATTGCAACGGTTACGCCGGCCATCACGATCGAAACCATGCTCATCAGTTTGATCAGGATGTTCAGGCTCGGACCGGATGTATCTTTGAAGGGATCGCCGACAGTATCTCCGATAACAGCCGCTTTGTGAGCATCCGATCCCTTACCACCCAGGTTTCCCTTTTCGATAAATTTTTTCGCGTTGTCCCAGGCACCACCCGCATTGGCCATAAATATTGCCAGGACGAAACCGGAACTGAGTCCGCCAATCAGCAGGCCAATGGTTCCTGCCACGCCGAAGATCAATCCAACCAGGATAGGAATGGCAATTGCCAGCAATGAAGGAAGTATCATTTCGAGCTGTGCTCCCTTTGTGGAAATGGCCACACACCGTGCATAATCGGGTTCAGCTTTGCCTTCCAGGATCCCTTTGATCTCCTTGAATTGTCGTCTCACCTCCTCAACCATTCGCGCGGCAGCCCTCCCGACAGCATTCATGGTTAGTCCGGAGAACATAAATGCCATCATTGCACCGATGAAAATACCGACCAATACTTTGGGGTTCATCAGGTGTACCTCGAAATAGTTCATGTACTCACCCAGTGGTATATGGTCCAGTTCTTCCGGAGAGGTAATGCTGGTATGATCGGGGAAGATATATTCGGTCCATCCCGATTTCTCAAACAGGCGTTTGATCCCGATTTTCAACTCTTCAATGTAGGAAGCCAGCAGGGCAAGTGCTGTAAGGGCAGCCGATCCTATGGCAAATCCTTTTCCGGTAGCAGCGGTTGTATTCCCCAGAGAGTCAAGAGCATCGGTTCTTTTCCGTACTTCCGGTCCCAATTCACTCATCTCCGCATTTCCCCCGGCGTTATCAGCAATGGGTCCATAGGCATCCGTAGCGAGGGTGATTCCCAGTGTGGACAGCATGCCAACAGCGGCTATTCCAATACCGTATAATCCCTCGCCCATGTTTGAAAAATCAAATCCTGATGAAAAGAGAAAAGCAAATATGATCCCGGTAACAATGGCGAGAACAGGAATCACTGTGGAGGTCATGCCGACCCCGATTCCTGAAATGATCACCGTTGCAGGACCGGTGTCGGAGCTTTCAGCAATCTTACGTGTAGGACGATACTCTTCGGATGTAAAAAATTCAGTTGATTTTCCGATCACGATGCCAACGATCAATCCCACCACAATAGCACCAAATATGCCCAATGAGTAGAGATTCATCCCAAGAAATGAAACGGGTTCACCAATTTTCAACAACTGCAGGATAAGGAAAGCAAACACGATAATCAGGATTGAACTGGAATTTACTCCCCTGGCTAATGACTTCAGCAGGTTTCTCTGTGTTGCACCTTCTTTGGTCTTTACCAGGAAGATGCCCAAAATTGATAGAACAATGCCTACCGCAGCGATCAACATGGGAGCCAGTATTGCTTTGAACTGCTCCACTTCATTGCTCATAAAAGCTGCCGAACCAAGAGCAGCGGTAGCCAAAATGGAGCCACAATAGGATTCATACAGGTCGGCCCCCATACCGGCCACGTCGCCTACATTATCACCAACATTATCTGCAATGGTTGCTGGATTTCTGGGATCATCCTCCGGTATTCCGGCTTCAACTTTCCCAACCAGGTCAGCACCTACATCAGCGGCCTTGGTAAAAATGCCACCTCCGACCCTGGCAAACAGAGCCTGTGTTGATGCCCCCATACCAAAGGTAAGCATGGTGGTGGTAATGATCATCATCTTCTGGGTTTGCTCCATCTCAATGAATTGGTTCAGGATGATGAACCAGAGGGAAATATCAAGCAGTCCGAGACCAACAACAACAAGACCCATGACTGCACCGCTACGGAATGCAACCCTCAACCCACGGTTCAGGGATTCTTTTGCCGCGTTAGCCGTACGGGCAGAGGCATAGGTGGCGGTCTTCATCCCGAAAAATCCAGCCAGCCCCGAGAAAAATCCTCCGGTAAGAAATGCAAACGGAACCCACGTATTTTGCAGGTTAAAACCATAGGCAAGAATAGCAAACAGGATGGTTAATACAAGAAAAAAGATACCAACCACCTTATACTGTTGTTTCAGATAAGCCATCGCTCCTTTTCGAACATGAGAGGCAATCTTTTTCATCAAATCCGTTCCTTCACTCTCTTTCATCACCTGCCAGAAAAAGAACCAGGCAAACAAGAGTGCAAGGATCGAAGCAACAGGGACAATCCAGAATAGTTTAATCAACATAATGATTTCTCCTTTATTTGTTTATATGATCAGTTTATTTAATCCCATTTCCTTTCACGAGATGATAAAATTCTCATTTTCTCCGGGTTCCGGGAATCCACGCCAAAAATAAATATTTTTTGCAAGCGAAAAAAGCTTTTGCCTCAGATGTCGCCAAAAATGGGGCAACCACTGAAATTTTTCTCCTGATTTACCGTTTGTTCATCATGGGAAGGTAACAAAAACTCCCCGATTTCGTATACTGCATTACATTTTTACAATTGATGTCTAACATAAAAAGAAACAAGATGATGATGAAAAAATGGTTGACGTATATAACCTTACCAATCCTCATTTTCCCCCTGGTATTCAATAGTTGTGAAAAGGACAATGATCCGGATGCTCCCGATCTTCCACCGGTATCCACCTTTGTCATGGATCTTTCTGATTTTGTCAGCAAAGTAGCCATGGATGCAACGACGGATACAAAAGGACTGGTTGCAACCAACTGGGGTTGGGCTGCTTCGAATGTCCTGGTTTGGAATGCGTTACTTACCGTAAACCTGATTGTTCCCGTAGCATCATTTTATGAAGCCTTTAACCACGAAGGCATTTATGAAGGAAATAACGAATGGGTATGGTCCTATAACTTCATGGCAGGCGGTGTGTCGCACAAGGCTGAACTGCATGGAATTCTCACTGCGGATGAGGTGTTGTGGGAAATGTATATATCAAAGGAGGACGTTTTCACTGATTTCCTATGGTATTCCGGCAGCCACGACCTGTTGCGGACCGAGGGTCAATGGATACTGAACGGTAGCCCGGATAGCCCGACCGCTTACCTGCAGATCGACTGGACCCGGAGCGAAACGGATGATTCTGCTGATATAAAGTACCAGATCATTACACCCGGAGGGGAAGAATACGGATCCTATATATACTATGGCCGGACCAATGAAGTGCCATTGGACCGGTTTTATGATATTTATATCGCATCCACCCAGAACCTGGTTGAAATTGAATGGAGCAAAACCACGAAAGAGGGCCGTGTAAAGGATTATGCCCATTACCAGGATGCGCTCTGGCATTGCTGGGATAGCTCTCTCCAGGATGTGGTTTGCGAGTAAGACCAACTGATCCTATATTTTCCACTATATTACTCACCGGGTGACTTGGAGTTCACCCGGTGAGTTTTTTTTGAATGGCTTCTCAGGTTTTCCTTTTTCCCATTTTTTTCGTACTTTTATTTAAATACCCATTCCGTACTGCTTTCCTTCGGAAAAATGTTTTCGTCTAACCTAAAGCGATATATCATGCAAGAATATTTTTATTTATCCGCCATTCCTGAATCCCTGGTAGCTTCTCATTTGCCACCGGCAGAATTTGGGAACTACCTTGCAGTTGGTACAAAGAAAAGAATACGGGGCCAGGCAATTTTTTTCCAGCTGGATCCCGGGAAAATGGATCTGCCCATGGACTATGTCAAAGAGAAACTGGTCCCTTATGAAAATGGAGAACCTAAACGGTCTGTTTTTTTATCCATATACCGTGTGCTTGAAAATGTACCCCTGGAAGCGCTTCTGAATCTCTACCTGGTCACTGATGATGGTAAGGTTCTGGAATTAAAACCTGCCGAATACGTGGATAAAAAGCGGCCACTGGTTCACCTGTACCAGCAGTTCAATCCGATAACCACTCGTGTTGCCAGCCGGCTGTCACCACCGGAATTCATAAAATTCCTTACCGACACATCCAAGCCGGTGTCGACACCTAAACTCTTTTTTGCAGAATTAACACTCAACAAACTGGCATTTGATCCGACCGCTCCAATTGAGAATCTTCCCTATCCTAATCCCGATCACCTGCGCGATTGTTTGCTGCGTCTTAAGGAATACCCGGAAAGACCCACAAAAACCGTGTTGCGTTACTACAGGGGGGAGATGTCCTACCGCACCATACAAGATGGTTTTTTTATCGGTGACCAGAAGAGTTTTCGGTTCTATCCATTCCCCTCCCGGGAAGACCTGGAGGATATTTATTACTCGTGGTGGAGATCAGCTCTTGTTCAATGCTTTTGATTGCCCTCTATAACATGAGTTTGCCTTTTCAGTAAAACACCATTAAACCTGAGATCATGAAGAGAATACCCTTTACCCTGTCTCTTTTCGGTTTCATATCCCTGTTCATACAGCTCAGTTGCTCAACCGATAGATCCAGCGATGATTTTACCCTTAACATGGTTGAGTTTTCCAATGTTGCCGCCGTGTTTAACCTCTCGCGAACACACATCCTTTTTGGATCATATGCCGACACTTCCGGCAAATCGGCAATCATGGCCGCCAATGGTGATCTGCTGTTCCTGATGTTTGAGGATGAAAGCCTGTTTATGAGGTACGACATGAATTACGGGAATAGCATAGAGGTGGCTATTGATACGGTTTGCAAAAAGAGATTTTATGATCAGGATGACCTGGTGGCACTTTATTTAACAGAAGACTCGTTGCTCATGGAATGGCTTGATTCCGTGGATGAACAAACATTCAGTCAACTTCGGACACTGCAGATTAACCTTCCAATACCGGAAAGATACAGACCCCTGCTTCAGAAAATTGCAGAACAGGGTGCCGGAGCCGGATTGGTGCTTGAGTGTGACAGCGATGTAAACGAAAGTGATATAAAAACCCTGCAAGCCCTGTCCCCAAAATGGATTTATCTTACAGACTGTCAATTAAATATGCAGGATCCCCCCGTTGTTTCCCTGTTCCATGAAGTGGAATTGCTTGGTGTGGAAGGAGAAGATATTCAATGGACATTGGCTCCTGATCTTCTTCCCAACCTCGCATCCCTGATCCTGAAAAACTGGAATCCCTTGGAAACCGGCCATTATTCCCTTCCCAATGCTGAATTCCTGCAATCACTAACACTGGTCGAACCCAACATTACCGATCTATCCTTCCTGGAACAGGCTCCTGAACTGATAAATCTTTATGTTGTCTGCTGCGACACACTGTCAGACATCGGGTATCTCCGCGAAATCCCTTCGCTGAACACTCTGGGTTTTCCCTTTTGCAGCAGGATCACGGATATTCAGGCGATGAATCATTTTCATTCCATGATGTGGGTCTCCTATCCGACGTATACAAAACCTGAGGAATTTTCTCAAATAAGCACATTCTTTCCTGATCTCCAAGTACTTGAACTGATCGGCTGTGAGAAGATCAGTGACCTTTCAGCCGTCGCAACAATGGATGCATTACAGTGCCTCATTATCGATCTTCCTGATATTGATCTGACACCTCTTTCAACAATGTCCAACCTCAGGTTGCTTGTGATTGAGGAGGACAAATTTGAAGAGTCGGCTAATGAAATTTCCGGGATCACAGAAGCTCTTCCCGGCTTGCAGGTCCTTCCCGGAGGTGGATTGTGCATGGGATCAGGGTGGATCCTGCTTTTGTTTCCCATGCTATTTTTCATCTGGCTATTCCATCAACGGAAGAAGTTTCACGAGCTGAAAAACAGGTAGATGGACAGACCTCCCGGTTTCTTTACAAGAATATCGCGATACCAGGATGTTCTTCTTGTACTGGTCGGTCTATTCCTTTTTGCACTTTACGTGCATGAACGATCGTGGTTGGTTGTCATATCCTTCACCGGTCTTTTCCTTGCCGCTCTCAGTCTCGTAATCTTTTTCAAAAATGCAAAAGAAAGCATTTCTGTTTTCGGCTCCCTTCGATTCACACCCGGGGCGATCGGTTTTCTGATCACCGGTATCTTAGCAGGAGGAATACTTGGAGTATGTTACCGTTATTTTTTCTTTGACACCAAGTTCCCCGTTTCCCTCACCACCTTTGCCATCATTTCACCCCTGATCGGTATTACAGAAGAGTTGCTTTTTCGCGGATACCTTCAGGGAAGGATACGTCCAGTAAACAGGGTGCTTGCTATCGTGGTAGCCGCCCTGAGTCACACCATGTATAAATTCATTGTATTAAGATCCCTGCCTGATCCTTCCGGAATTGATTTTCCTTTTCTGATCACATGGACAATGATCGGAGGATTGATTTTCGGGATCCTGAGGGATCTGTCTGATAGTGTGCTTCCACCCTCACTCGCACATGGATGTTTTGATGTTATTGTTTACGGAGGGTTCGTATCGGCTCCTGTATGGGTGTGGGGGTGAGCAAGATAAAAGATAAAAGACAAAAGACTAAAGAATAAAGTCAGTGAGATACATTCTTCACGAAACAAAGTTTAAGTGAAGATTGGGGACGTTCCAAAATTTCCATATCTTAAATGCCTTAATGAATAATGCCATGGCAGCTATTGGTCTGGACCTGGGAGGCACAAAACTATCCGGTGCTGTTTTTGATACCAGTGGAGAGCTATTGACCAGAGAAACAAAACTGCTGGAAAGCAGGGAGGGTAAAGCGGTTGGAAAACTGATCCGTATAATGATCAAGGAGTTATATGATGCCAGCCCGGGAAAAGGATCCTCTATCACAGCTCTGGGTGTGTCGGTCCCGGGGATCAGTCATGTACACGAAGGTACGGTGTGGGCACCAAATATCGGGGGTTGGGAAAACTATCCGCTACACGATGAAATTGCTTCCATGCTGAATAATCCCAAAACCACGATCACCATAGACAGCGATCGGGCATGCTCTATCCTGGGGGAAGTTTGGAAAGGAGCTGCCGTGGGGTGCAAAAATGCCGTTTTTCTTGCTGTGGGAACCGGCATTGGTGCCGGGATATATACCGATGGAAAAGTTATGCGTGGTGAAAAGGATATAGCAGGAGCCATCGGATGGCTGGCTCTGAACAAGCCCTATCACCCAAAATACCGACAAATGGGATGTTTCGAATATCATGCTTCCGGAGACGGCCTGGCAAGAATGGCCCTTGAGTACCTGAAAGAAGAGAAGGATTATTCCGGTATCCTGAAGGACAAAAAGCCGGATGAGATCTCGGCTCATCATCTGTTCCTGGCTTACGAACAGGATGATGACCTTGCGAAACGGGTAATGAAACAGGCCATTGAGTTCTGGGGTATGGCAATTGCCAATCTGGTAAGTCTATTTAATCCTGAAAAGATCATCCTTGGGGGAGGTGTTTTCGGTCCCGCTCTTCAATTCAGGCAACAGATCATTGAAGAGGCAACCAGATGGGCTCAACCCATCAGCATTCAACGGGTAGCCATTGAAGGCTCCGTTTTGCAAAACGATGCACCGTTGTATGGAGCAGCATACCTTGCCCTTAACGATACAATCGTATGAACAAAGATCATGCATACAACCAGAGGCTTGTTTTTACTGCTGCCTGCGTGGGCATGTTGCTGTTTGGCGTATCGCTGATCTCCCTGGGGACCATTCTTCCCGAAATCACGGCTACCTTTGCCCTGGATGAAAAGATGACGGGATCGCTGGTTACTCTTCTTCCAATCGGGTTATTGACCGGATCACTGATTTTTGGACCGGTTGTCGATCGGTATGGATACAAATACCTGATGATCATCTGCTCCCTGATGATCTTTCTTGGTCTGGAAGGCATTGCATATGGCAAAAGCATATTTCTAATACGGATTTCTGTCTTCTTTATCGGATCCGGTGGAGGAGCACTCAATGGTGCGACCAATGCACTGGTCAACGATATTAGTAGTAAAAACCGGAGTGCAAACCTTAGTTTTCTCGGTGTATTCTTCGGGATCGGTGCCCTGGGTATGCCTGTCCTGATTGGCATCCTTTCATCTTTTCTTAGTGAAGAAAAGATACTTTCAGGGATCGGTTGGTCTGTTTTTATTCCTGTGTTGTTTTTCCTGTTTATTCGATTCCCCGTACCAAAGCAAATTCTGCAATTACCCATTAAGCAGGGATTAAAATTACTCACAGATTCCATCCTGATTCTGACCGGATTGATCCTGTTTCTGGAAAGTGGGATCGAGGGTATCATCAATAACTGGACAACCACATTTCTTCAGAAGGCCGATAATCTGAGTAACCAGGAAGCGTTGTTCTCACTATCTGCATTTGTTTTCAGTCTAACTGTTTCAAGATTCATTCTTGGGTTTATATTGAAAAGGATCTCCTCCTCTTATATCCTGCTGGCAGGAACTGGTATAACCGCTGCAGGAATCATTCTGCTGTTCTTTACCACAGGCTATCTTTGTTCTTTTGTAGCCCTTTTCCTTCTCGGGATAGGCTGTGCGGCGGTATTCCCGGTGGTATTAAGTTATGCAGGAGAATTGTTTTCCTCAATTTCAGGAACAGCTTTTAGTATCGTCATGGTAATTGCAGCGATTGGAAACATTCTGATCAATTATTTAATGGGGTTGATTGCTCATCGTTTTGGTATCAGTCAGTATACCACGCTCTTATTTATTCCACTGATCATGATGTTGATCCTAATTCTGATTATATTAAGAAGTATCCGGAAACATATAAAAATTTAAACTCTAGCAATCATGATATTAGCAAAGCAATGGATTGATAATGCCCACGCGGTAATGTCTGTAATAGAGCAGACTCAAATGGATCCAATGCGTCGGGCAGCAGAAATAATGGCGGATTCTATTGAAGCAAAGCGGTGGGTGCATACCTTTGGCTGCGGGCATGCCACACTGCCTGTGGAGGAGATGTATCCAAGGATCGGTGGATTTGTTGGGTTTCATCCCATCATCGAATTGCCCCTTACCTTTTTTACCCGGATTGTGGGAGAGATGGGCATCCACCAGTTTCTTTTCCTCGAACGGGCAGAGGGTTTCGGAAAGGAGATCATGAAAGGATACTCATTCGACAAGCGCGATTGTGTCTGGATCTTTTCTCATTCCGGGATCAATAACGTGAATATCGATATCGCCCTCCAGGCAAAAGAGATCGGGATGAAGGTGATTGTGTACGGGTCGGCACAGGCTGCAGAAGGGAAGCAATCGCGCCATTCCTGTGGTAAAACCCTGTTCCAACTGGCAGATGTTGTGGTCGATAGCTGTGTCCCCATCGAAGATGCTTCCGTACCATTGAAAAATCATCAGGATAAGATCGGTCCGGTCTCCACCATAGCCTTTGTCACTACCGTGTGGATGACCATAACCACCGTGGCGGAGATCCTGGTGCAACGGGGTGTGAAATTGTATATTCACCCATCCCATAATCTGCAGGGCGCGGAAGGGACCATGGATCGCCTTAATGAAGCCCTGAAAGAATATAAAAACAGGGTAGCTGGAGTGTAAGCGTCTTATTTAGAAATCAGTTTTTGTCCGCTTTACGTACCGTTTGGTTTGAGTACATGTAAAAAAGAACCGGCAGAATAAGATTACCTTGACATTAGTGGTAATAATATTCGTTTCCGTTTCCAAACCTGGGATTTACAATGTTGTTATAGATGGAACCGAAGGTATAGGTAATTGACAGCCCTCCATCAATATTATAGCCGGTAGCCAGTTCCCGCAACCGGAGATAGACCTCCTCAGCGGTAGCTTCTTCTCCTTTTACCAGGGAAAGCTGGTCGCGAATACGGGCAACACCACCGTATATTTCAAGTGACAGGCCTTTTACAATGCGAATCCTGAATGAACCTTCCAGTTCCAGCCGGTTCTTTTCAAAATCGTAAAAATAGTTGGACCCCTCCAGGGATATGTTTACGGATCCCCATTTTTGCTGCACCTGGAAAGCAATCTTTAGTTGCTGTTGAAACAACTTGTCTTCTATCTTATCGTATATAGTCGAGTCGTTGTACTTTGTATAATTATAACCGGCTCCATAGAGAATCCTTAACTGTCTTCGGGTAGATTCGGAATAGGGGAAAATGTTATATTCAACGGATGGGAAAACTTGATAGTTCAGTTTTGTATTTCTGTAGGTCGATGATGAAATATCAAACTGAACACCTGCTGACCAGTGCTCTCCGAGGCTTTTCACGACCAGGTTATCAAGCCCCTGGCTCATCCGTTCATAGACTTCTGTCACTTCTTCCGTAGTGCCCAGTGAGTCGATCTCCTCTTCCTCAACCCGTTTTGTCTTCGTATAATCGAAGTCATAGTCGAATTCCAGTTTCCAATCAGGTGTAATTTTTGTGGCAGAGATCGAGTTGTCTCATGAAATCTCTTTCAACGTTTCCTCCAGTTCTAACCAGGGACTTGTCTCCAGCTCAAACACCCAGTAGTTCCACCGGTCAACCACTTCCTCATCAGCCGTTTCCCCACGGTGCCCGATCATCACCTCTTCATAAAGTGGTGTCGTGGCAACATACCTCATCAGTCCCATTTTAATAATCTGTGTCCGGCCTTCGCGAATATGGTCTTCTGTATCATCAGGCCGTGTAGCGTAAACAAGGGTGTCATTCTTGCCTTCATATTTTCCCTGCCCGAGGAAGGTAAAAGTATACTCACTACCCCCACTGCCGGTACTCTGCTGAGTTTCGAGAATATACACCTCTGCCTCTTTTACATCCCTTACATAATTCACATAAGGGATCTGCTGGCGAATATAGTTCATGTCACAGAACTGACAATCGATAAAGATTTTTACTGCATTTTGCCGGAGATTATCCTGTTCTGTGACAACTTCCTGGGCACTCACAATGACCAGTGAAACAAAGAATAATTGAACGAATAGTAAGCTGGAAATTAAAAACTGTTTCATAAAAATAAATTTCTAATAAAATGATTTCAAAATAATAAAAAACGCAATATATAGTTTCTACCGCGAATTTGACACATTTAATTTGATTGTTATTGTATGCAATGAACCGGTATTTGATTGCATTTGCAATCAGGTTGGAAAAGAGGATCTCTGCCAGCGCTCTGTCCATTTCAACTGCAACGGCTCCATCCAGTTCAGTTTTTAACCGAAGCTTCTTCCCCTGAATAAGGTCTTCAAAATTTTTAAGTGAATTCTCAATTTCGGATTTGAGGTTAATCTGTTCTTTGCTTACAAACTGAGCATTTTCAATCTTGGTGATCAGAAGCAAGGATTGATTCAACCATATCCGGTTCATCCTCAATGATTAAAACTTTCATACTGTGCAAGTTTGTGCAAATGTAAAAGAAAAATCTGAAGGAAATCTGAACATTGACGGCATTGGCAAACGACCAAAGTGGAAGTGGGATGTGTATAGTCGTCAGCCCAACCGTGCCATAGGCATTCTCCCAAAGGGATCCCTATGGGACTATGGAAAAGTGGGCAGACGACCTGGTAGTCATGAGAGCGGGATTGTACTGCAATGCAATCCAAAACTCTTTGTCAATATACTGACCGGGAGTCGCTTTAGTGCTTTTATCCGTTACCGTTTTACGACCATCGATACGGGCCCTGTGAAATAGCGGCAAAGCCGCTCCTGCTATACAGTATTTCATAGGGCGGGCCCTGTGAAATAACAACCGGGTTATTAATGCGAAGCATTATTTCACAGGGCGGGCATCGTAACCGAATAACGAATCACGAAATCTGTTTATTCCTTCGTTTTATAACTGACGGATATACCGGAATAGCTGGAGCGATCGATCGTTGTTTTCATGTTGGGCAGGCTTTCGAGGTAGTCCAGGAATTCAGTGATGCCCCTGCTCCTTCCCTGACCACTAACATTATGTGCAGTAAAACATCCATTGACTTCAAGTTTAGGCAAAACAGCGATCAGGTAGTTTTTGTACCACCATTTATCAGCATCGGAGAAGACAAAATCGAAGGGTCCTTTCAGTTTCGGAACCAGTTCATGCGCATCCTCCAGCCGGGCATCGATATAATCCGAAAGACCGGCTTCTTTAAAATTAGCAATTGCCTGGTTATACCTCGTTTCATCAATTTCAATGGTAATGAGTTTGCCACCGGTCTTACTCAATGCCCATGCTATCCATATACCGGAATGGCCGGTTGAGGTCCCGATTTCGAGGGCTTTGGTGTATCCGTTTTTGATGATCAGATCATATAATACTCTGCCATCGGAAGCAGGTACATTCATGTCCCGCCAGCGATATTTACTGCGTTCGAGAAATGCTTCAACCTGTTTATCCAGTTCCGGGTTTTCTATCAGTTTCTGTGAAAAGACCGGAGTGCTCAGAACGATACTGAAAAGAATCAATAAACTAACCATTGATCTGTTCAAATAATTAACTCTCATAGCGATGTCTTTGGTTATAAATATAATATGTTTTATACCTTTTACAATCATAACCTGAGTTACAGAATCAGAAATTGTATGGTTAGTCCCCTTTGAATCGTAATTTGTTAGCAGGTTATATGAAACAAACCGATGTATTTGCCTGCCTTCCTGTTCCATTCTTTTATTGCTTCCGGAGTAGGAAGGATAGTGAATTCGCACTGGTGTTCTTCCAGGAAATTTCTTGCTTCTCCAGATAATTCCAGGACCCCGTATTGACCTGAACCGACAATTATCCCTTCTACTCCCTCTTCATGGACATACCTGATTTCGTCCAGTGACACCGTATGAGATGTTCCATAAACCGCTTTGGATAATTTCTTTTTTCTTTTCTCAACCGAACCATTCATACGGATAATAATATCATGATCATAGGTAGTTTCTCCTACTACTATGGAACCAAACGTTGTATTTTCAATTTCCGGCTTCATTTTGATATTGAGATGTTATTTGTGATCAGCCTTCGGAGTTACCTGACTTCTGGGAATAGTAAAACCAAATTCACTTCCCTCATGCAATGTGCTTCTCACGATCATTTTTCCACCATTTTTTTCAACAAATTCCTTACAAAGAATAAGTCCCAGACCCGTTCCTTTTTCTCCGGAAGTCCCCCTGGATTTGAATTTCACATCTATTTGAAAAAGCTTGTTAAGATCCTCTTCTGAAATCCCAACTCCCTGATCATTTACCATGACAGTGATTGTGTGGTCTTCTTCTTTCATTGATATTTCAACCCTTTTATCCTTTCCGGTAAATTTTACTGCATTACCTACCAAATTACGGACAACAGTATTGATCATTTCTCTGTCGCCAAACACGAGGATATTTTCTGGAATAGTCGCACTTAAATGCACACCCTTCTTTTCCGCAGGAGTTTTATGTAAATTATAATTCTCCTGCAGAACAGTTGACAGGTTAAACTGAACAGGTTCAAATTGTATCCTGCCTGATTGCGATCTCGACCAGGTAAGCAGGTTCTCCAACAGATTATAAATCTGTTTCATTGATTCCTGAATTTTCTGAATACCTGAAATTTTTTCTGCCTCATCTGAGCTATTATAATTTTGAACTAATAGTTCAGTTATTGAAAGCAGGCTGCTAAACGGATTTTTTAAATCATGAGAAACGATGGAAAAAAACTTATCCTTGGTAGCATTTAAATTCATTAAATTCTTCTCAGATTCGGCCAGTTTTTGATTGGCAATTTGAATATTCTTGTTTTGAATTTTTAGAATTTTATTCGTTCTTGATTTTAACAGCAGTGAATATAAATAGACAAAAAATGCCAGTGCCGCAATTATTTCAAGTGCAATGAACCACCATGTTTTCCAAAAAGGTGGTGTAATGATAATTTTTAAACGTGTTTCCGAATCACTCCAAACACCATCAGGATTTTCCGATTTAACGGAGAAATAATAGGTCCCGGGTTTCATATTCGCATAGGAAACATAACTTCGTTCGCCTGAATAGATCCATTCGTCTTCAATATCATCCATCCGGTAAGCATAGTTCAGGTTTTCTGGTAAAGGATTATTCAGTGCAGCAAATTCAAGAGAAAAAAAACGGTATCGGTATTGCAATACGATTTCCTCTGCATAAGAGATATTGTAAGGGGAAAAGAAATTACCTGCTTCATCCGGAAAAACCAGGTTATCTGTGAACGTTTGGGTTAGTTTTTCGGGAATAAGTACGTTTACTTCTCTACCTAATACTTCAAGTTTAGTGATGACAAGTTGTGATGTGTTTTTTACCGGAAGAATTTTAACCGGATTGATAATATTCAATCCATATACTCCGGCAAAATAAAGTGTGCCACTTTCACCCTTATGGTATGCACCTCCATTGAATTCATTACTTTGGAGACCATCATTCATATCGAAGTTTTTCGTACCATAATCCGATAAATTGAATCTCGAAATACCAAGATTTGTGCTTAACCAGATATTATTATTTTGATCTGGTAAAATTCCATATATTACCTCATTGGGTAATCCTTCATTTTTCCCAAAACGTGTAAATTCTTCACGATCAGGGTCAAACCTGTTTAACCCATCGTTTGTACCAATCCAAAAAATCCCGGTTGTATCTTCATATATCGAGAATACTACGTTATCCGATATAGTCAACGGATCTTTGGGATCGGTTAAATAAGATTGAAATGTCCCTTCAGAAGGATCCATTTTATTTAAACCACCACCATAAGTTCCAATCCAAAGAAACCCTTCTTTATCCTCGTAAATGGATGAATAGATGAAATTACTTGACAGGCTTGTTGAATCATCGTCTGAATGCAAAAATCGTTCAAATGTTTGGGTATTTCTGTCATATTTATTCAATCCACCCCTGGTGCCTACCCATAAGTCTCCATTGCGATCCTCTATTATCACACGCACTGAATTGTTGGATAAAGTATTCAAATCGTTTGTATCATTCTGGAAATGTGTGAATTTTCCTGTCTCTTGATTTAAATAGCTCAATCCGCCTCCATCTGTACCAACCCAGATCGTTCCTTCACTATCTTGAAAAATCTCCCTTACAGATGAATGGGACATAGAAGTTGGATCATTTGTCTGATGATCGTAGAATAAAAATTCTCCTGTTTGGGGCGAATATTTATTCAATCCCCTGTTATTTGTCCCAATCCATACGTTTCCTTCTTTGTCCTCAATAACTGACCAGATGAAATTGCTTGAAATGCTGTTTTGATCAAGCGGATCATGTCTGATCAGTTCAAACCTGTGAGATTGTGGATAATATATGCTAACTCCTGCTCCAAATGTACCAAACCAAATTACACCTGAACGGTCCTCAAATATGCAATTAATTGAGTTCTCAGAGAGACTGGTATGATCAACCGGACTGTTTATATAACGATAAATATCTCCGGTGGACGGATCAATCCTGAAAAGCCCTGATCCAAAAGTTCCATACCATAGAAAACCTTCTATATCTTCAAGTATGGGTTTCCCGGTATTAACAGATAAACTATGTGTTACATCAACTGCATCTATTACTGATAAGATTTCTTTTGTTTCCCGGTTAAGTTTATACAGCCCGCTTTCACTCAGAATCCAGAGGTTGTGATTCCCATCCAGAAACAGGTTTTGAACCGGAATTATTGGATTTCCTGCTTTGCCATTTTCGGTAACCGTATAAGGGGTAACTCTGTTTTCTCCACTTGAATAGTTAAATAATCCCTTGTCGCTCCCAATCCATAAATGATCATTATCAAATATCAGGGAAACGATTTTTTTGTCATTCAGGGTAATCCCATCTGGAGAAAATTGCGTGAACTCCTTAGTATCAAAGTCAAAAAGAAACAGCCCATTATTGGTGCCAATCCACATGTTATTTTTCTCATCAGGGATGATAAAATTAATTCGGGAAGACAGGATTGTTCGATCATCTTTAAAATTTTCAACTGAAACCAGTTCCCTAGTATTCAGGTCAATTCTGTTTAATCCTTTTAGTGTACCTATCCAAAGATATTTTTGATGCTGATCATGGATAATGGAAGTAATTGTATCATTTGACAAACCATATTTATCATCTCCATTAAAACTGTACTGTATGAATTTTTCATATTTGGGATCAAACCGGGTTAAGCCGCCCCTGGATCCAAACCAAAGTATCCCGGAACCATCCTCATATATATGCTCAATCCACCTGTATGAAATAGAGTTTGTATCCCTTGCATCTGGTCTGAAAATCCTGAAATTTTTCCCATCATACCGGTTTAAACCATCTTCGGTGCCAAACCAAATGAATCCTTTGCTGTCCTGAAAAATACAGTAAACTGAACTTAATGAAAGGCCGTCGTTGATTGTCAGCCTTCTAAACCGGATGCCCGGTTCATTTTCAAGAAAATCAGCAGAGATAAAAAAGATTGAAAGAATAACTAGAGTTATACTTCTTATCATTTGACGTGTTGGTTATCATTTAGAGCATGCATTGATAAAACTCCTTAAATTGAAAATTGGTATTCAATTCCCAAAAAACTAATTCTATCAATTTAGTTTCAGAATGCAGAATGGCTATAAATCCTGAATATATCAGACTAAGTTAATGAAATTAGTACAATTTTTTTCTCAGGTTTATTCATACTTCAGTGACTCGGCCGGATTCTGAAGCGCTGCTCTGTAGGTCTGGAACGTTACGACCAGCCAGGCAATGATCAGTGCCATAAAGGCAGCTACAACAAATATCCACCAGGAGATGCTGGTTCTATATGCAAAGTTTTCCAGCCATTTCTTCATTGCATACCATGCTACAGGACACGCCAGTCCACTGGCAATCAGAACCCATATGGTAAAATTTCGGTTTAACAGGGTGACAATTCCCGGCACCGATGCCCCGAAAACCTTTCGGATACCAATTTCTTTCGTCTTCCTGTCGGCTATAAAGGACGCCAGCCCAAACAGTCCAAGACAGGCAATGAATATAGCGAGAAAAGAGAAAATAGTGAATAGCTTTCTGGTTTGCATTTCGTTGATATAGAGATTATCATAATCTTCATCCAGGAAATAATATTCAAACGGCATGTTTTCAGCAAAGCTGTTCCAGGTTTGCTCAACAAAATCAATGGTTTCAGACATATTTTCTGTTGTCAGGCGGGCAGAAATGTATTGTGGTGTCCTTTGAAAATATCCTCCGATCAGGAAAAGTGCCATGGGACGGATCTCCTGGTGCAATGATTCGTAATGATAATCTTTGATCACTCCAATGACATCAAAAATACCACGGTTCTCAGACCAGTTATTGATCTTCTTACCCAGTGGATTATCCCAACCCAGGAGTTTTGCAGCACTTTCATTCAGAACTGCAGCACAGGAGTCAGAAGGGAAATCCCTGGAAAAAAACCTGCCCTGAGCCAGATCGATCTTCAATGTATTCAGGAAATCATAATCGCAAACGCATGTATTCAGTGTAAAACTCGCTTCCACCCCTTCTGCCCCGAATCCCAAGTTACTGAACCCCTTGCCGGGTAGGGTGTTGGAACCCGACACATCAGAGATTGTATGATGGGAAAGGAGTGCTTCTTTAAAAGCATCATAATTTTCATTCACCGAACCGGAATTTTGTATGACCAGCACCTGCTCTTTTTCAAATCCCAGTTTTTTATTCTGAAACAGTCTCATCTGCTTGTATACGGTAAAGGTACCAATGATTAAAAAAATGGAAATGGCAAACTGAAAGATCACCAGGATATTCCTGAGCCATGATCCCCGCTTGTTTTCATCCACATTCCCCTTTAACACGATTACAGGTTTGAATGATGATAGAAAAAACGCCGGGTATGAGCCTGAAATGATCCCGACAATTAACCCCAGCAAAAGCAACAAGGGAATAATAACCGGGTTATCAAAAAAATGAAGTTCAACCGGTTTGCCCAGCAGGTTTTGATAAGCAGGCAACAGGCTGATAACGATAATAACCGCAAGGATCAGGGCAACGTAACTCATGACAACCGATTCACTCAGGAACTGACGTATCAGTTTACCCCTGGCAGAACCCGCCACTTTCCTGATACCAACCTCTTTCGCTCTTAGGGAAGCCTTTGCCGTTGAAAGGTTCATGAAATTAATACAGGCAATCAGAAGAATAAAGATGCTAATAACCGATAGGATATAGACATAGGTTTCATTTCCGTTTGCTTCGAATTCACCGTTCAGATCGGAATTGAGATGGATCTCGGTTACCGGTTGTAAAAAATATTCCCAGTAATTTCCCAGTGCGACCCATGCATCAAACTCATCCCCACCCATGTATTTCCGTGTGAATTCCGGAAGCTTTTCATCCAGTGTTGCTTTTGAAGCACCCTCTTTCAGCACGATATAGGAGATGAAATTATTACTCGTCCATCCGGTATTGTTAATGAATTCCGGAAAACTGGTCGATGAAACAAGGAGGTCATAGTGAAAATGAGCATTGACGGGCATATCCTCTGAAACCCCGGTGATCATGAATTCTGCAATCGGTGCTCCATATTGCGAAAAGTCAACCCTTACTATTTCTCCGACAACATTCGTTGTCCTAAAATATTTCTTCGCCATGCTCTCCGTCAGGACCAATGTATAAGGTTCTGTCAACACATCCGATTTGTTCCCACTGATCAGGGGAATTGAAAATACATCATAAAAGGTTGAGTCCACAGCAAAAAACCGCTCTTCAAAAAAAGTCTGTTCACCAACCGATACAGGAACCCTGCCAAGACCAAGGAATTTTACACCGGCCTCTATCTCCGGAAATTCTTCCAGAAGCCGAAGAAAGGTGATGGCAGAAGAGTAGGTTTGGTGTATCTTCGTATCTCCAATGGAAGCCCTGACCGCAATTCTGTAAATGCGGTCCGATTTTTCAAAATGTTTGTCATAACTTACCTCATGGATGACAAAGACCAGTATCAGTATGCTGCAGGCAATTCCGATAGCCAGTCCGAGAATATTCAGCAGGGAGATCCCTTTGTGCTTTATAATATTCCGTAAGGCAATTTTAAAATAGCTAATGAACATGATATGATTTATTTGGAAATGAATCTGGAAATTAGCGTTTTCAGATATGTTGAGTTATTCTATAGACATGACATTTGTTTAAAAGTTACACAAAATCTTCCAGGTTTCATTAGCTAAAGACTCTGTTTACTGACAGATGCTGCTTAACTTATTTCTTATCTGTTGATATTCTTATTCGTAAATACTACTTTTATAACCCAGTGATAACTTCTAATCGCAAAAGCATCTTGAATTAACATTTTTGATGAAGTACCGGAATAATTTAACTGTAAAATCAAACAAATAATGAAACCAACAATTTGTAAACGAATCTTAACAGGCTGTGCACTCCTTATTGTTATTTATACGTACACCTTTGCACAAACAAGCAAGCCAACCCTCACCAAAGAAGATTACAATCAGTGGCAATCGCTCAATCAAACCTGGATCTCCCCGGATGGGAATTGGGTCGCCTGGAGTGTTGGATTGGTTGAAGGTGATGACACATTGTTCATTAAAAGCATGAAATCTGACAAAAGGTATTCGTATAAACTCGGATCCAATCTTCAATTTTCTGAAAACTCAAAATGGGCAGCTTTTCGGATTGGCTACTCTGAAGATGAACTCGAAAAGAAAAGAGAGAAAAAGGAAACCATTAAGTTTAAAATGAAACTTCTACATCTCGAAACAGGCAAGGAGGAACTGTTCGAGGACATAAGTAATTTTAGTTTTAATAAAAGAGCCGACCACCTCGTAATGGTCACCTACAAACCGGAAGGATCTAAAACAGAAGGAAAGGATATTATTCTGCGTAACCTGGATAACAGGAAAACCCGCAATATTGGAAACGTATCGGAGTGGTCATTCAATAAAGAAGGAGATCTGTTAGTCTATATTATCGATGCTGAGGGGAAAAAAGGAAATGGTGTTGAATTGTTCCGCCTGACGAATTACCAGGTGGAAGTGATAGACAGTGATACTGCAACATACCGTCAATTAGCATGGGAAAAGAAAGGAAGAGCATTTGCTTTCCTAAAAGCCATTTATGATACAAATTTCGTAGAACAGACCCACAAGGTATTCGCTATTAAAAACATGGAAAATCCTCAAATCATGATGTTAGATCCTGTCCAGGGAGTCATTTTACCCGACTCTATGAGGGTAAAAGAGACGTATTTACCGGTTTGGTCTGAGGATCTTATGGTGTTATTCTTTGGCATCCATGATTGGACTCCGGCTGAAAAGGGTAAAAAAGAGGAAAAAGAAGGGGAAGAAGAGAAGGAATCAAAGGAAAAAGAGAAACCGAAAACTCCTGAAAAAAATGAAAAAGTCCCGGGTTTGGATATCTGGCACTGGTTAGACGATCCGATACAACCCAGGCAGCAAAAAACATTTACAGAGGATAAGAATTTTACCTATCTCTGTTCATGGAACCTGGATACAAAAAAGGTGATTCGTCTGACGGATGAAGATTTCAGGGATAGCCGAATTACAGGTGATCAGAAACATGTCGTTGTATGGAATAAAAAACCATATCAACCGCAATTTAGAATGGAATGTGCCGATTATAGGATTATTGACACCAAAACAGGAATGAAATCAGATCTGTTTGAAAACTTTAATATCAGGTTCTTTAATGGCTCTTCACCCGATGGTAAGTACTTGCTTTATTTTAAGGATGATCAATGGTGGACATATGATATTTACACTAAGAAACATTTAAACCTTACTGAAGATATTGATACAGATTTTTGGAATACACGCGATGACGGGCCTGAGGAGAAGAAACCTCCTTTCGGTTATGGTGGATGGATGAAAAATGATATAAAACTTCTTGTTTATGACGAATATGATACCTGGATGCTTAATCCGGATGGAAGTGGCTCTGAGAAAATTACAAATGGCAAAGAGGATGAGAACATATACAGATTCAACAGGTTAGACTACGAAGAAGATTGGATAGATCCGGAGCAACCTCTCTATTTCAGAAAATTTGGAGATATAACAAAAAAGTCAGGTTATGTTCGAATATCTCCGAAAGGGAAGATGGAAGAATTGATCTTTGAAGATAAATCGATTGGCCGGTTATCGAAAGCGAAGTCAGCCGATCAGTGTATTTTCGTTTCTGAATCGTATGAAGATTCACCCGATCTGTTTCATGTAACCAAATCTTTCACTAAAGCTGTTCAGGTCTCGGAAACCAATCCACAACAAAAAAATTATGCCTGGGGTAAAACAGAATTGATCCATTTTGAAAACAAAGACGGAAAACCATTACAAGGAGTTCTGCATTACCCGGCAAATTACGAACCAGGGAAAAAGTTTCCGATGGTGGTCTATATCTATGAGATCCGGTCTAACTCAATGCACCGTTATATCGTTCCTTCACCGCGCAGCTCATATAACATAACCAATTATGTGCAACAAGGGTATTTTGTATATCAACCCGATATCGTCTATAAAACCAATCATCCGGGAGAATCCGCTGTTGAATGTGTTGTTCCGGCTATTGAAAAAGTTCTTGAAACAGGAATGATTGATAAAGAAAAAATAGGTCTGATGGGGCATAGTTGGGGTGCTTATCAAACAGCTTTTATCATTACACAAACGGATCTTTTCTCTGCTGCTGTTGCCGGTGCGCCTCTGACCAATATGATCAGTATGTACAACTCCATTTACTGGAATACAGGAACACCGGATCAGCAGATTTTTGAAACATCACAGGGCCGGTTACGTGAACCCTATTGGAAAATCATGGATGAATATATTGCTAATTCACCCCTTTTTCAGGCTGAAAACATTACCACTCCTCTGCTTGTTGCATTTGGTGACCAGGATGGTGCTGTTGATTGGCACCAGGGCATAGAACTCTATATTACCATGAGAAGGATGGAGAAACCCATGATCATGCTTGTTTATGCTGACGAAAATCATGGATTGAGAAAAAAGGAAAACCAGCTGGACTACACATTAAAAGTAAACCAGTTTTTTAATCATTTTCTAACGGGAGAAGAAGCACCCGAATGGATTAATCAAGGAGTAACCTACCTTGAGAAAAAGAAACAGGAGGAAAAAAGTAAAAAGAAATAAAGAGAATGTCTCAAGTGCCTCAATCTGTTACATGCCAAATAAATGCAGTTATGAGGTTTCGAGACAATTTCAACTATTCATATTTCAATGTTTCTGCAGGATTAATAAGCGCTGCTTTCGCTGAATGGTAAATCATTGTCAGGAAACCTAATAGAAAGGTAACCAGGACCGTAATGATAAATGGGCGGAGGGTAAGATCTGGACTATAGGGGTAATTCTGCAGCCACCTCCTTACTACAGGAATAACGACCGGGAAGGCAATAAGATTTGAAATTCCGATCAGCCGGAGATACTGCTTACTAAATAAAAACACAACTGCTCTGGCTGTTGAACCAAGGACTTTCCTGATTCCTATTTCTTTTGTTCTCTGCTCGATGGTATACGCGGTAAGACCAAATAATCCAAGGCATGCAATAAAGATAGCGAGGAGCGAGAAAACTGTAAAAATTTTACCCAGTTTCTCTTCGGCCCGATGCTGGCTTTCATAGAACTCATCCATAAAAAATGAATAAAATGGAATCTCCGGGAAAAACTCTTCCCACTTCTCCTCAATCCGGGCTACTGTTTTCATAACGTCTTTTCCATCCAGCTTTACAACCAATCTGCGGGGCCTGTTTTCTATCGGGCCTTCATTGCTGATGTAATTGATGAACAATGGCGATATCACCGAGTATAAAGACCGGTTATGAAAATCTTTACAGACACCTATGATTTCCCATTGTGTGGATTGTGTCTGGTTGTTTTCCAAAGAAGAAACAACATTCACCTTTTTACCGATCGGGTCTTCCCACTGAAATGCCTTTACTGCTGATTCATTGATTACAATCCCATTGACATGATCTGTCGTTATATCCGGTGAAAAACCTCTGCCCCTGACCATTTCAATCTCCATAGCATCAAAATACCCATAATCAACCAGGAAATTCTGCATGGTTAAGGTCTGCTCAGCTGTAAATCCTTCCGGATAAACCGTTGTGGTGAACAGATACATTTCTCCCGGTACCATCGATGTCGCTCCGGTTCCAAGAACTCCATTTATTTTATTCAGCTCCTCCTTAAATGATTCCAGGCTGAAACGTACCGACTCATTCTGGAGTGCAACCACCAGAACATCATCTTTTTTGAATCCCAGCTCTTTATTCCTCATAAATCGCTGCTTATCCAGGATAATAAACGTGAAAATGATGAGAAATATGGAAACAGTAAACTGAAATACCACCAGGGCTGACCGGAGGAAAACAGTTTTTGCTCTAGGAATGATCCTGCCTTTTAATACGTTGATTGGGCTAAAACCTGAGAGAAACAGGGAAGGATAGAATCCTGATATGGCAGTTACAAGTACCAGGAGTGTCACAAGAGTGATAGTTAACCAGGGGAGTCCGATATAATTCAAGGTAATTTCCCGCTCTGACAGGTTATTAAAGAATGGGAGAAGCAATCGTGCAAGAATCATGGCAATGACCAATGCAAGGAACCCATAAATTGCTGATTCACTGAAGAATTGTGCGATTAGCAACCTCCTTCCTGCACCCATGATTTTTTTTATTCCGACTTCTTTCGCCCTGTTGGTAAAACGGGAAGTTGTCATGTTTATGAAATTAATGCATGCAATAAGTAGAATTATTGTGGCAATGGATAAGAAAGCATAAACCACTTTGATATTCCCTGTTCCTCCAAGTCCCCCACTTACAGAAGAGTATAAATGGATTTTTTTTAACGGTTCCAACCTGTTTGTCATAACAATACCCCGGGGTTCCAGCACTTCACCAAGATATTTTTCATTGAATTGTGTGAATTTCTTTTCGAAGGATTTGCAATCCGTCCCTTCCTGTAAAAGGAGATAGGTAGGAACATTCCACCCCCACCAATATTCTGCAAGTCTTGGATCATAACTAAAGAAGGTGTTAAAGGAAGCCAGAACAGTAAACCTGAAATGTGAATTGGGGGGAGGGTCCCGGACTACACCGGTTATGGCATAATCGGATTTGTTATCCCAGTTCATGATCTTGCCGACGGGATTTTCCTCTCCAAAGTATTTCCTGGCTGTATTTTCAGTAAGCACCATCGTATATGGAGCTTCCAGTGCAGTAGTCGGGTCACCTTCAATAAACTCAAAAGAGAAAACATCAAAAATTGTTTGATCGGCGTAGTATACATCCGATTCAAAAAAACGTTTATCCTCATAAATAAATGATCGTCTGACCGTTGGAGTAATCCGGGCAGCCTGCTTGACTTCCGGAAAATCATTCACCAAGGTTGGCGCAAAACGCATGGGACAGGTAGCAGATTCAGTAGAGACGCCATTAATGGTCGTTTCCGAAAGAACCCGGTAGATATCATTAGTGTGCTCATGATACCGGTCAAAGGAGAACTCATACCCAACATAAATAAGAATAAGGATGCAACATGTCAGCCCAACACTTAAGCCAATTAGGTTTATTAAAGAATACGATGGATGCCTGATGAAATTACGGAATGTAATCTTCAGGAAATGCGTCACCATTCGAATCCGGAATTAGTTTTTCTTGATCTCATTGAAGATAGACTCTACCAGTCTCCCTTCGTTTTCTTCAAACGCCCCCTTGATCTCCTCCAGGGTTTTCCCATTATCGACCAGTGACTGTACCTTCTTCTGCCTCTCTTTCATCTGTTCAATGTGTGCCACGATCTCTTCTCTGCCAATCATCTGGCTATGCCCACTGCAGAATTTTCCGGCATCCAGGGTTTCCAGCATTTTTGAAAGGGTTTTCACGTGTTCAAACGAATTGCCACCTTTGTACGAGTGGATAAGCTGGGGCCTGGTAAGGAATATCTGGTCACCTATAAAAGCGGCCTTTCCCTCCGGGAAATAAACTACGATATCTCCGGTTGTATGTCCCACTCCGAAATACCATAGCTCAACCTTCTTCGAGCCCAGAAAGATGTCCATCTTCTCCCTGAACGTAACTGATGGAATGTAGGGAGCCAGTTCCGGATCATACCAGTCCGATGGTTCGTTGTTGTTTTTCGGCAGGAACAGATCTTTCCGGCAGTTCTCATGGGCAACAAAGGTTACGGATTCCGGGAAAAACTGGTTTCCCCAGATATGGTCCCCATCACTGTGTGTATTAATCAGGTATTTGATGGGTTTATCCGTTATTTCTTTCAATTGTTTAATGGTTTGATCAACGGATGCTTTATCCATTTTTGCATCGACAAGCAAAACCCCGTCATCACCGATGTAGGCTCCCCCCTGTGCCCCCGTACCGCCAAGAATTTCATACAGGTTTTCAGAAATGAGCCTGAGCTCAACGGGTTGTGGTTCCTGCTGTTGGGCATAACTTGTGATTGGTAACAAGAATATGCTGAATAGAATTAAAAAAACAATTTGAGATCTCTTCATGGTTCCTTTTCGTTTTATTTGGAATTGTTCCTAATTAGTATTTCTTTTCTCTGTCTCTTTGAATTTTCATAAATTTAAAGATAAAAATTAACATTCACCAACATGGATTCAAGAATCGAAGAACTGTACAATGATTACAGGAGGGGCAAAGTCGGGCGTCGTGAATTCCTCAGGAAGATGGCGATTTTTACAGGAGGCACGGCAGCTGCACTCTCCATTCTTCCCTCCCTGAAGAACAATTACGCCAGAGCCGCTATCAACCCAAAGGACGAATCGGACATTCATGCTGAATTCATTACCTATCCGGGTGCAACAGGCGATGTACGTGCATTGCTGGCAAGGCCAAACGTGGAAAAGAAATTACCGGCAGTGATCGTGATCCACGAAAACAGGGGCCTTCAGCCACACATCCAGGATGTTACCAAACGAATGGCTAAGGAGGGATTTTTAGCACTGGGACCGGATGCCCTTTCTCCGCTCGGCGGCACGCCACCCGATGATGTTGACAAAGCCCGAAGCCTGTTGAGGGAACTGGACCGGGATGAAACGGTCAAAAATTTTGTTGCTGCGGTTAAATACCTCGACACACATCCGTTATCTACCGGTAAAGTTGGATGTACCGGCTTTTGCTGGGGAGGTGGTATAACAAACCAGGTGGCGGTCAATGCTCCCGAACTGGATGCTGCAGTTCCCTATTATGGCAGTCAGCCGGCAGTGGAAGATGTGCCGAAAATAAAAGCATCGATTATGGCACACTACGCCGGTAACGACGAGAGAATAAACAGCGGCATCGAAGCATTCGAGGAGGCGATGAAAAAGGCATCCATCGATTACCAGATCTTTATTTATGAAGGGGCTTATCATGCATTCAATAACGATACCAATCCGGACCGGTACAACAAGGAAGCGGCTGAACTGGCCTGGGAGAGAACCATCGCCTTCTTTAAAGAAAAACTGAAGATCTAGGAGAAGGGTAATCCGAGAAAATATTGTTTGCAATATACTCATGGGATGAGCCTGGACAGCCCCCTTGAGTCACCCTGTGAGTTAGTCCTTAGAAGTACACACCTGGCATTCCACACCAGGGTCACCCTGTGAGTAAGCCATAGCACTCTGACGAGCAACAAAAAATCG
>Ga0315539_1000320_pt1 | contig 36322 bp, 16 predicted proteins | sample SalMarSW160150MG_FD_203097 | JGI IMG/M metagenome (GOLD analysis project Ga0315539, IMG submission 203097) | Salt marsh sediment microbial communities from the Plum Island Ecosystem LTER, Massachusetts, United States - Salt Marsh Sediment SW1601-150 ...
CCTGGTCGCGTTGGCGCCGGGCCAGGCGACAGCAAGCCCGCCGCAGCCATTACCGGCGCAGAGGGGTGGTCCTGCCCACAGAAGTTACCCATAACGATCACCCACCATAGGTGCGGTTGTAGTACTAGTGTGTCTCCCAATATGCAATCGTGTCAGCCTTCATCTTCGCGATGAACTCTTCAGGAGTGATTTTGCCCACCCACATATCCAAGTGGTTCGGTGCAAGTACCATTGCATAGTATTCCGCATGGTGAAATGGTAACCCGTCAAACCCTTGGAATAAGGCTGTGGCATTGCCGAACATGTCGCCGGCATCAGAAATTTCGTCCGGCCAGCCCACATCTTCCCGGGGCACACCATTCATCGTCGTTTCCACCCAGAACTCCTGATTCTCCTTAGAAAGGCAGTAGCGGATGAAATCGAAGGCCTCGCGCGGATGTGGCGCGTCCTTGAGGACCATGAAAGTCATCATGAATGCCTCAATATCTGTGTTTTTGCCGGCGCCACCCTCGACAGCCGGGAACGAAAAGCCTCCCCACTCGAATTCAGGATCCACGGAAGCCTTCAATTCATTTGGCAACCAGCTCCCGTGTAACATCATCGCCGCAGCCCCCTCAGCCAGGGTCATTTGAGCTTGGGGCCAAGCGAATGCTTCGGCACCCTCAATGATGTACCCTCTGTCCCACAGCTCCCTTTCCTTCAGCGCCGCTTTCAAGAAGGCTGGCTCGCTCCACATTTCGCCGGTTTTGTCTTCGGCCGCCGATAGTAAGTAGCCAGGGCCTTCCATACGCTCAATCAGGTGGTAGTACCAGAAGCCTGCGAGCATGTCATGCGCGTCGTGAGTGAGAGGCGCAATACCTGTGGCCTCGATCTTCTCGCAAGCATCCAGAAGCTCGTTCCAGGTCGTTGGCGGCTGCTCGATTCCCGCAGCGCTAAAGTCTCGCTTGTCGTACCAGAAGGCAATGGTAATCAGCGTATGGGGAATCAGGTAGGTCCTGCCTTCGAACTCATAAAGATCCAATGCGCCAGGAAAGAAGATATCGCGGAAGGGTCTCCCAGGCTCGCCCCAAGCATCTTTGTCTAGCAAGTCGTCTAAAGGATATCCCATCCCCTCAACCATAAGGCTTCCGGCCACGATAAAGGCGTCAGCATCTATCAGGTCTATCTCGGTGCCGGCGCTTAAGGCGGTGACAGCCTTTGTTGGGTTCTCCCGGCCATTGAAGATGACGTCAACCTCTATGCCGGTTTCCTTTTCAAAGCCCTCTGCTAGCGACTGAAATGCATCTGCATGGGGTTCACCTGAATTCCAGCAACTCCAGAAGACGAGCGCGATCCCTTCTTTCGGGGGTGGGGTTGGCGTGGCCTCGACCGGAACCGGCGTGGCCTTTGCTGGTGTGGGAACAGGGGTTGGTTTCGGCGCGCAACCAGTTAACACCACCGCTGTGATGGTGACTATCGTCAGGGAGAATCGTACAATGGTTTTCATTTTTTATCCTCCTTTTCTTTTGAAACGGCAATTTCTCCATTGCCTCATTTGCCTGAATCTGAGGTCCAGGCTTACCTTTTGCCACTAAATAACCTCGTTTCCGATCACGCACCTCCTTTCCCATCTTCCAGTTGTCTCTATCTTCTTGTTGGATTTAGCACAGCGATAGATATTCAGCCTACTTACGTCGTGGCGAGTAAGTACCTCCGAATTTGGTGCCTCGCGTCATGCGCAGATCATATATATACTGACGATATTCTTCCTGCCTATCGATATTGGCGGCGACGCCGATGGGCGGTGTGATTCCCTTCTCAGCCAGTCGCTCAGCGACTTCGGCCATCAAAGCTTGCAGAATCAGGCAGCCCATCCATCCAGATGTTGGTCCTACTTTCTGGGGCACCCTTTCATCTTCCAAGATAGCATCCCCAGGTACCGTCAAGTTGTCTAACACGATGTCACAGTACTCGTGCATCTTTTTACCAGAGGAGTGCCGCGAAGTCACAGAATTAGTGTAGGCCATAGAGGTCATCCCGATCACCTTTAGGTCCGCCTCTTGAGCCGACATGGCCATTTCGATCGGGAAGGGGTTCCGTCCAGAAGTAGAGACCAGAAGGATCACATCACCCGGCTCGGCACCGATGTAGCCAAAGAATCCCCGGCCCAACCCCTCCGCGCGTTCGAGGAAAGACGTGAAACGAATGGGGCCTACCTCCAGACACATTCCGGGAGTAAATACTGCATTGACTATGGTCAGCCCACCAGCTCGCAGGAAGATGTCCTGCACAGGCAAGGAGGAGTGCGGGCCGCCCCAGGCGTAAAAAGTGTGCCCGTCGGCGACGGCCTGCGCGATCATTTCCGCGGCCTGCTCGATGTTCCCCAATTGAGTGTCGCGGAGCCACTCGAGCAGATCGAACCCTTTGTCCAAGTATTTCTTCGCTAACATAAGCTTTCCCTCCTTTGGTTTATGATGGTTAGCTACTTTCGGTCAAACGACGATCACTTCCACCCCTGCCTGGCGGAGCGCGTCCAGTTGCTTGGGTGATATGCCGCTATCGGTGACGATCTTGTGAATAGAGGAGATGGGAGCAACCAGAGCGGTGGAGACCTTACCAAACTTAGAGTGGTCAGCGACGACGATGATTTCAGGAGCGAAATTGACAATGGCCCTATCCGTCATCGTCTCCGGCAGGTAATCGTTGGTCAGACCTTCCTGCACGCTGACAGCCCTCATGCCCATGATGACCTTGTCGGCGCGCAGTTCCTTTAGTGCTTGCTCGGTGATGTGGCCCACCAGCGACAACTCCGAATGGCGAAGTAGTCCTCCTATGAGGATCACCGTAATGTTCTGTTTGCCCGCTAATTGGTTGGCCACGTTGAGGGCGTTGGTGATGACCGTCAAGTCATTCTTGCCATCCAGGTTGCGGGCCACCTCCAAAGTAGTGGTTCCTGAGCCCAGGAAGATGACCTCACCGTCTTGCACGCGTCGAGCGGCGGCCTGTCCAATCCTTCTCTTCTCCTCCTCACTCTCCACCATTCTATGAACCACCGGCGGCTCTGGGGCCGACCGTTCCACGGACACAGCTCCACCATGAGCACGTTGGATTTCCCCCTGGCCATCCAGTGCCTCCAAGTCGCGTCTGATAGTTGAGTCACTAACTCCGAAGAGCTTACTCAACTCGGGGACACTGGCTTTCTTGTTCTCTTCGATAAACTGCGAAATCTTCCGCTTGCGCTCTTCTCTTAGCAACGTGCCTCTCTCATGGAACATTCATATTCACGCAATGATAGTGCTGAATTTTGCTATATTATACTATAAATTGAAAACCCTGTCAAATGCAAAGTGCGCGCTTATGCGATATTTTAAGCAAATATGCCATTTTGCAATCCGGGCCATCCATCCTGATAGCACCAAAAAAGGCATTGCGGCAAAAGTAACACGAAATATGGGCGAAAGCGCCAGTGTACCCCCATATCTCGAGGTGCGGAAGCCGTGACTGACCCAATATGTGGGGGTAGCGCCGGCTTACGTGCGACTTTTACCCTAATGCCAAAAAAGCAAAAACCATGCTTTTAGCATGGTTTCTTTCGAGCTGAATGTCAACTTCTTTTCCCCTGCAGCCTGAGATCACTTCTGGCACCTGGGGCAGAAGTACGTCCCCCGTCCACCCACCACCGTGCGCTCGATGGGCGTCTTGCAGCGAGGGCAGAGCTGGCCCACGCGCCTGAACACCTGTAGGTATTCCTGATTGCTCCCCTCTCTCCCCCCGGCATCGCGGTAATCGCTGAAGGTGGTCCCCCGATTCTGGATCCCCTGGGCCAACACCTGGCGGATGGCGTGATACAGATGCTCGATCTCCCCAGCCGTAAGCGTGTCGGCCCTGCGCTCTGGGTGGATGCGGGCGGCGAAGAGGGCTTCGTCGGCGTAGATGTTGCCGATGCCGGCCATGAACCGCTGGTTCAGGAGCAGCGGCTTGATCTTGCCCCGCCTTCCGGAGGGGAGGGCGGCGAAATCGGCCGGGGTGAAATCGTCGTCCAAAGGCTCCGGCCCCAGCCTGCCCACGATCTCGTCCTCATCTTCCACCAGGTAGACCCGGCCCAGCTTGCGGACGTTGTTGAAGCGCAGTTCCCGCCCATCGTCCAACTCGAAGATCAGGTGATCGTGCTTGTCGAGCTCGTCGCCGGAATTCACGATCATGAGCCGGCCCGTCATGCGCAGGTGGATGATCAGGCTTCCCCCGCCGGACAAGGCGAAGACCAGGTACTTGCCCCGCCTTTTCAGGCCGAGAATCCTCTGGCCAACGAGGCCCTGCTCGAACTCCTCCACCGACGGCCTGGCAACCAAATTCTCCCAACCGACGCGGACGCCGGTAAATTGACGACCCACGAGAGGCTCGCGCAAGCCACGGACGATGGTTTCAACTTCCGGCAGCTCAGGCATGTCACCCCTTGAGAAGAATCGTTGCCGCCGAGTGAGGATCCAGCTCGCGGCGAATGATGCTGTCAACAAGACTATCGAACTGCGCCTCGTCCAATCTCTCGAAGAAGCTCCTCGTCATCTCCTGAGTGATGATACTCCTGAGTTCCCGCTCGATACGCTCTCGTTCGCGCCGCTGGAGATTCCCGCTCTCTCGCAAATGAGCAGCATGTTCCTCGACGGCTTCTACCACCGCGCCGACGCCCTCACCGTGGAGGGCTATCGTCTTGCAGACGGGAGGTCGCCACTCAGGAGTCTGGGAAGAAAGGTGCGAGGAGTGGTCGAGGTCCAGGATCATCTGCAAGGCCATGGCAGTCCTATCGGCTCCCTCTCGGTCGGCCTTGTTGACCACGAAGATGTCGGCGATCTCGGTGATGCCAGCCTTGAAGGCCTGGATCTCGTCGCCCAGGCCAGGAGCTTCCACCACGATGGTGATGTGAGCCGCCTTGGCAATGTCCACCTCTGACTGACCGGCCCCCACCGTCTCCACGATAATCGTCTGGTAGCCAGCGGCGTCCAGCACTTTTACAGCGTCGGCGGTGGATCGGGCCAGGCCGCCCAGGCTGCCGCGAGTAGCCATACTCCGAATGAAGATGCCCGCATCGCCCGACAGGTCCCGCATCCTGATGCGGTCGCCCAGGAGCGCCCCGCCGGAGAAAGGGCTGGTGGGATCCACAGCGATGATGCCCACCGTGCGGTCCCTCTTGCGGTAGACCTTGGCCAGCTCGTTGACCAGGGTGCTCTTGCCCGTGCCCGGCGCCCCCGTCACGCCCACGATGTGAGCCTGGCCGGTGTGGGGGTAGAGCGCGGCCAGCGCCTCTTGCGCCTCAGCCCCGTCGTTTTCGATTATCGTAATTAGACGGGCGATGGCGCGGCGGTCGCCCGTCAGCAGTCGCTCAACCAGTTTCATGATATTGGGTGGGTGTGCACCAACTTACCGCTTACCGATCTCCTCCTCGATGAATTTGACTATCTTTTCGGTGGACGTGCCTGGCCCAAAAATGCCTCGGACACCCAGCTCGTTGAGGGCCGGTACATCCTCGTCGGGGATGATCCCGCCGGCGAGGACCAGCACGTCATCCAGGCCGTTGTCCTTCAGAAGGTTTGCGATTCGAGGAAAGAGCGTTGTGTGGGCTCCCGACAGGATGGAAAGGCCCACCACGTCCACGTCCTCTTGCAGGGCCGCCTCCACGATCATCTCCGGCGTCTGGCGGAGGCCGGTGTAGATGACCTCCATCCCCGCATCGCGCAGGGCGCGGGCTACCACCTTGGCCCCCCGATCGTGGCCGTCCAGGCCCGGCTTGGCGATAAGCACTCGAATTTTCTTCTCAGGCATAGATTCCTCCCAATCTCCAATATCACAGAATCACCGGCTCCCGATACTCGCCGAAGACCTCCCGGAACACACCGCATATCTCGCCCAGGGTGGCATAAGCGCGCACCGCGTCGAGGATGTAAGGCATGAGATTATCGGTGCCCTGGGCCGCCTCCCGCAGGGCCTCCAGCCGCTGGGCCACCAGCTCGTTGTCCCGCTCCCTTCTGACGCGGGCCAGTCGCTCCCGCTGCCGCTGCTCTCCCTCGCGATCAATCTCCAGGAGGGGAATGGTTACGTGCTCCTCGGTCAAATAGTCGTTGACGCCGACGACAGTGCGCTGGCCGGTGTCAATCTCGCGCTGATAGCGGTAGGCGCTCTCAGCGATTTCCCGCTGAGGGAACCCTCTCTCGATAGCGCCGAGCATCCCCCCCAGAGATTCGATCTTCCGAAAGTACTCGTAAGCCTCCTCTTCCATGCGGTTGGTCAGGGCCTCGACGAAGTAGCTGCCGGCCAGGGGATCAACGGTGTTGACCACGCCCGATTCGTGGGCGATGATCTGCTGGGTGCGGAGAGCGATGCGCACAGCAGATTCCGAGGGCAGGGCCAAGGCTTCGTCCATGGAGTTGGTGTGCAGGCTCTGGGTCCCGCCCAGAACGGCGGCCAGGGCCTGGATGGCCGTGCGCACGATGTTGTTCTCCGGCTGCTGGGCCGTGAGGGAGCAGCCGGCGGTCTGGGTGTGAAAGCGCATCCACCAGGAGCGGGGATTCTTGGCACCAAACCTCTCCCTCATCTCCCGCGCCCAAATCCTTCGGGCGGCCCTGTATTTGGCTATCTCCTCGAAGAAGTCATTGTGGGCGTTGAAGAAGAAGGACAGGCGAGGGGCGAACTCGTCCACGTCGAGGCCGCGCTCCATGCCCGCCTTGACGTACTCGAAGCCGTCGGCCAGGGTAAAAGCCAACTCCTGGGCAGCGGTGGCGCCGGCCTCGCGAATGTGATACCCGCTGATGGAGATGGTGTTCCACTTGGGGAGATGCCTGGCACCGAACTCAAAGGTATCCACCACCAGGCGCATGGATGGCTTTGGAGGGAAGATGAATTCTTTCTGAGCGACGTACTCTTTGAGGATGTCGTTCTGGATAGTGCCACCCAAGACCTCCATGGGGATGCCGCGTTTTTCGGCTGCGGCGATGTACATGGCCCAGGTGACGGCGGCAGGAGAGTTGATGGTCATGGAGGTGGTGATCTCGTCCACGGGAATGTCGTCGAAGAGGAGCTCCATGTCGGCCAGGGAGGAGACGGCCACCCCGCACTTGCCGAACTCACCTTCGGCCTGGGGATCGTCGGTATCGTAGCCGTACAGGGTGGGCATGTCGAAGGCCACCGAGAGGCCGGTCTCGCCGTGCTCCAGCAGATACTTGTAGCGGGCGTTGGTCTCCTCGGCGGTGCCGAAACCGGCGAACATGCGCATCGTCCACAGCCGCCCGCGGTGCATCGTGGGATGCACGCCTCGGGTGAAGGGGTATTGGCCGGGAAAACCCAGGTCGCGCTCGTAGTCAAGGCCGGCGATGTCCAGAGGCGTGTAGAGTCGCTCCACCGGCGCGCTGGAGGTGGTGATAAACGTATCGCGTCGCTCAGGGAAGCGATTCAGCGTCTTTTGGAGGGTGGTCTCTTCCCACTTATCCAACTCCTCCTTTATCTCGGCAAGTTTTTCTTTTTCAAACACATAACACCTCGCTTCAGATCAATTCGTTCTCCAATACAATTTCCTCGACCTCAGCCATGAATTGTAACAGCGGTCGAGGGGACCTCCCTTCTGGGGTTGGTTCGTGCCAATCGGGATCATCAAAAGGATGCTGGTGCCATGTGCCCCGTTCCCTATCCCGACCATACAGGCGTCCCGATGGATCCACCAGCGCCAAACTGAGCCGACCGCTGAGTTCGCTGAGGTAAGCTTGGATGTATAATTCGGGTCCAATTACCAAATGCACTGTGACCGTTGACGCGGTGCGCTCAACCTCGATGAGGGACTGCACAAACCAGAAACGGCTATAGGCCTCGCGGGCCTCATCCAGCAACTCTTCGATGGTGTTCACCCTTCAGACCCCAGCAATTCTTCCAACTTGCATTGCATAGTCTTTATGCCATCCATTGCCGTCTCCCAGGCGATAGCGTCGGATTCCACCTCCCAACTATAGCCGCGTTCTTTCACGAGATTGCGCGATTCGAACTCCTCGTAAGTCATTCTATATTTCTGCCGGAGCACACGATCTGTCAAGCTATAGCGTGAAAGCCGACGGCGGTACTCAGCTTCTAGCAAAGCTCGCAATTTGCTATTCAAATCACCAAGCCCCAGCGGCAGACTTTCCAGATGTTGAGCCGTTTCTTTAGACACAACAATGGTCGTGCCTAACACTGTATTCATGCTACCACCTCCTAAAGGATGTGCCCTTGCTTGGGCTTCAGTATTCAATCCCCCGCCGCCCCGGTACCCCCTCAGCATACGGATGCTTGATGTCCAGCATCTCCGTCACCAGGTCGGCCCGCTTGACGACCTCGGGATGAGCATGGCGGCCGGTGAGCACCAGCTCAACCTTCTCCGGCCTGGCGTCGAGCAGGCTCAGCACTTCGGCTAAGCTGATGAGCCCAAAATCCAGAGCCACGTTTATCTCGTCGAGGATCACAATGTCGTACTGACCACCAAGGATGATTTGGCAGGCGTGATCCAGGGCCTGGTGAGCCTGGCGGATGTCCTCAGGGTCGGGCTTGTCTTTGTCCACGAACTCCGGGCGGCCAAACTGGCGCAAGGTGACGTTCGGCAGCTTCTCCACGCTGACCAGCTCGCCGTAATCGGACCAGCCCTTCATGAACTGGATGATGTAGACCTTCAGGCCCTGTCCCGCCGCCCGAAGGGCCAGGCCCAAGGCAGCGGAGGTCTTGCCCTTGCCAGGCCCGGTGTAGACCTGGATGAGACCGCGTTCTAAAGTCATAAGATTCTCCTTTCTCTGTTCCCCCCAACTTTGGGGGCTAGGGGGCATTCACTAGCCCGGCTTTTCGATCAGCTCTATGAGCACGCCGTGGGCGCTTTTGGGATGCAGGAAGGCTGCCCGGCCGTGAGCTCCCTGGCGAGGCTGCTGGTCAATGAGTCGGATCCCCCTGGCCGCTAGATCCCGCAGCGCGGCCTCAATGTCGTCAACCTCGAAGCAGACGTGGTGAAATCCCTCGCCTCGCTTCTCCAGGAATTTGGCAACACCACTCTTGGTGGTGAGAGGCTCCACTAACTCGATTTCGCTTTCACCCACCGGCAAAAAGGCAATTCTCACCTCCTGTTCCGGCACCTCTTTGACCTCGGCCAACTCGAGGCCCAAAGCTCTTTCATAAACCTGTAGAGCTTCTTCGATATTGTGCACAACGATAGCGAAGTGATTAACTTTCCTGATCACAGTCTCTCCTTTCCCAACCCGCTAATTCTGGATGATGCGCTTCTATCCACGCTCGTGCTCTCTGGGCGAATGTTCTGGCCTCCTCCAAGAGATCCTTAGCCTCCGTTTCTGAGATGCTCCCTGCTCCGACATAGTCGGCTATATTCCTCTTGGTACGACAACGATCAAAGTAATCCACAAGGGTCTCGTAGTCTGGCCCCAGAGCTATCCTGAGGAACTCGAAAGTGGTCCAGTGATGCCCACTTCCTCACGTCCTATATCCCTCGCAATACATGATGGCTTTGGCGGCCTGCAAGACGGCGCTGTAAGCGGTGGCGAACCTCCTGTCGGGGGAAAGTTGGGGGATAGAGGCATCGGCAAGGTCGCGCTCCACCACCTCGAACAAGTTGGCGATTTCCTGTGCATTGGTCCGATGCTTCCGGATTCGCCCCTCACGCAACAAGCGACTGTAAGGCATCCTTATCTCCCTTGAGGAATATCTTTGGCCCCTCCAGAACGTTGAGCACGAAGCCACCGCGGGCCTGTGCTTTCTGGCGAAACTCCTCGGGGCTAAACAGAGTGTAATTGATCTCTCGACGGACGACCTTTTCCGCCTTACTCACCACCGCGTGAAGCTCTCGACTGGAAAGCTCCCCGATCACGAATAGGTCAATATCGCTGGCGGTAGTCTCCTGATTGGCAGCATACGAGCCGTAGATAAAGGCGATTTCGATCCTGTCCTCATTCTGCATCCTCTCGCGCAGCAATGAGCCCAGTCCTGCGGTCTTGAGGATCATGCCTTTCAACTCGGGAAAGAGGAAGAATTCCCGATCCGCCTGGTGATAAACTCTGTTCCCGTCAACAGTCCTTTGGAGAAGGCCGAGGGTTTCCAGCCTTTCTACCTCCCTCTGGACAGCGCGGATGGGAAGGCCAGTCAGCCCCTCGATCTCCCTCTGATAGAATCTGCTTTCTGGGTTCAACAGGAAGAGCGTCAAAATCTTGACCCTCGCCGATGAGGAAAAGAGCAACTCCAACACCATCACATCTCCTGCCTACAATTTGTAGTCAATTGTATACCAATTGTAGTCCAAAGTCAAGGGAATCATGAATTAGGGAACGTTCCACCATTGGAATACCTCAGCGGCGCGCTCGCGCCTGGGAAGCACCCTTCGCTCCCATGCTCCGGTAGCCAGTGAGCGCAGTGTCCTCTTGTCCCCGATCAGAAACAGCTTCGGGCCAGCCAGCACATTGGCCACGAAACCGTAGCCCAATTGAACCCGGCTGCGGAAGCTGTGGGAAGTGCGGACGTAGCAGGTGATCTCCCTGCCGATGGAGCCTTGAATCTGCTCGGCCCTGGCTTGAAGCTCTTGTTTGGAGACGTCTCCCACCACGAAGATTGCTATGGGATCAGTTGGCCTTTCCTGCCCCGCAGCACAGGGGCCGTGGATAAAGGCAGCTTTGATTCGCTCGTCAGCTTGTGCATCCGCCCCGATAACCTTCAAGCCGACCGTCTTGAGGAGCATCCTTCTCAGCTCCGGGAACAAGCTGTAGTCACGGTTGCCCTGAAAGTATACCTTGTTGGCCTCGGTGGACTTGTGAAGCACTCCCAGGGCTTCCAGCTTCTCGGTTTCCCGCTGGATGGAGCGTATAACCAGGCCCGTTATGGTCTCGATCTCCCTCTGGTAGAACTTGGTGTCGGGGTTCAACAGCAACAGGCTCAGGACTTGAACCCTTGCCGATGAGGAAAAGAGTTCTTTTAACATGGAACACCTCCGTCATATATGCAGATTGTAGTCAATGTCAGCCCTGGTGCTGTTTCAGGCGATAGCAGGCTTTCTGCCGCTACCTCTCAGTCGGTCAGCTCCAGCCCCAACGGGGCTTTGTGGACTTAGCCAGGGGCTTGAGCGGAGCGGAGTCCCTGGCGGGCTGTATATATATTGCAGTCAGGGCACATCCGCAAAGCCCGGTCTACAGTGCCAGCGAGGGCTTATACTCGCCGAAGACTTCCCGCAGCACCCCACAGATTTCGCCCAAGGTGGCGTAAGCCTCTACACACTCCAGGATGATGGGCAGCAGGTTACCTTCTCCCTGTGCCGTCTCCCTCAATCGAGTCAACAAGCTCTGCACCTTTTCGCTATCGCGCCGCTCCCTGAGAGCCTGGAGCCGTTCGATTTGCCTCTTCTGTACCACAGGGTCAACCTTCAATCGTCGCAGGGACACTTCCTCCTCTACTGCGAACCTGTTGACCCCCGCCACCACTCTAGCTCCTTCCTCTATCTCCAACTGATAACGGTAGGCGCTCTCCTGGATCTCCCGCTGGATGAAACCGCGCTCAATGGCTGCCAACGCCCCGCCCAGCGCGTCAATCTTCTCGACGTATTCTTTAGCCCTGCTCTCGATTTCGTTGGTCAGGGCCTCGACGTAGTAGCTTCCGGCCAGGGGATCAATGGTATTGGCCACTCCGCTCTCGTGAGCGATGATCTGCTGGGTTCTGAGCGCGATTTGAACCGATTTCTCCGTGGGCAACGATAACGCCTCGTCGCGAGAGTTGGTATGCAGCGATTGCGTGCCGCCCAACACAGCAGCCAGAGCTTGCAGAGTAACCCTCACCACGTTGTTATCGGGCTGCTGGGCGGTCAGGGTGCAGCCAGCCGTCTGGGTATGAAAGCGCAGCATCCAAGAGCGAGGCTGGCGCGCTCCGAATCGCTCCTTCACTATCTTGGCCCACAGCCGGCGGGCTGCTCTAAACTTGGCCACTTCCTCCAGAAAGTCGTTATGAGCATTGAAGAAGAAGGAAATCCGCCCGGCGAACTCATCCACGCTCAAGCCGGCTTTGATGGCTGCTTCCACATAGGCGATGGCGTTGGCCAGGGTGAAGGCCACCTCTTGCACGGCCGTCGCTCCGGCCTCGCGGATGTGATAGCCCGAGATGGAGATTGTGTTCCAGTGAGGGAGGTTTTCTTTACAATAGGAGAATATGTCGGTAATGATGCGCATGGAGGGTTGGGGGGGAAAGATGTAGGTCCCACGAGCCACGTACTCTTTCAGGATATCGTTCTGGATGGTGCCCCGCAATACCTGGGGAGCTATCCCCTGCTTCTTGGCCACCGCGATGTACATGGCCAGGAGGATGGCTGCTGGCGCGTTGATGGTCATGGAGGTGCTGACTTTATCGAGGAGGATGCCTTCGAAGAGGACTTCCATGTCCTCCAGGGAATCAATGGCCACGCCGACTTTCCCAACCTCTCCCTCGGCCAGGGGATGGTCTGAGTCGTAGCCGATCTGGGTGGGCAGGTCGAAGGCCACTGAGAGGCCCGTCTGGCCCTGGGAGAGGAGATACTTGTAGCGGCGGTTGGACTCCTCGGCGGTGGCGTAGCCTGCGTATTGGCGCATAGTCCAGAGACGGCCGCGGTACATGGTGGGATACACGCCGCGGGTGAAAGGATATTGCCCTGGGAAACCCAAGTCCTCGATGTAGTCAATTGCCGCTTCCTCTGGCGTATAGACCTGTTCGACCTCGATGCCTGAGCTAGTTTCAAAGCGATCCCGTCGCTCAGGACGGTGTCGGAGAACAGGCTTGAGTATCTCGCGCTCCCAGCGCTCTCTATCAAAAAAGTCTTCGCTCATCTCCCTCCCTAACTACCTGGCCAAGCACTTTAACCCTGGCAGCAGTTACCTCCAGCTCCAACTCTTTGCCTGGGGCAGAGCATAGCAAATATTACCCTACATCGGGCGGCTTGTCAAGTTTCACCTGAAGGGAGGATCGGTAAAGACGTTTTTTGCCTTTAAATTCACTTTGTGATAAACTTTGGGGAAGAAAGGGAAAGGAGGTTTGGGAGATGAAGAAGAATAAAGTTCTAGCGGTGACGATGGTGGTCGCTCTGGGCCTTCTCTGGGCCTGGACGGCAATGGTGACGGCTTCGCTTGGGGAGCTGGAGTTTGTGGGCTTTCCCAGCGAAATCACCGTCACAGGCGAGGATGTTCAACTCGAAGGATGGTTGAAATTCAACGAGAGAGAACACTCTCAATCAACCAATATCCGCCTGTGGGTGGCCGGACATGAAGGCCGAGTTGAGCCCAAGTTTATAGCGGGTCCCCTGTACGATGGGGATATGGTCCCCATCACTGTCTATCTCGAAGGAGTCCCTGGAGACGCAACCCTGTACGCCGACGACCCACGGTGTCCACGCGGGAGCTGGGACATCGTGCTCGTAGGTGCAACCCCGACGAGCACGCTCACGAGTACACCTACCAGTACGCCCCCACCGACGAGCACGCCTACCTCCACCTCGACGCCGACCGACACGCCCACACCCACAGCTACTCCTACAGATACACCAACCTCAACGCCCACGCCTACATCTACGCCGATTCCTAAAGCAGGTGTGCCCGTCCAGTTGCCCGTCATCCAGGTTGGAGAAGGATGGGAGACACTGATCCAGGTGCAGAACGTAGGCCCCCTGCCGACCAGCGCCATCATGTTCCTGTGGGGGGATTACTCCAGCACGTGCCCCTTTAACGATCCTGGCCCTATAGCCAGCCTCTGTTCCGACCCCATCCCTCCTGGCAGCGTTTGGACGGTGCGCGGGGATGCCCTGGCCGGAGCGAGAGCGGCTATAGTCTATCCGGTCTCGCTGGATCAGGCGGGTACGAAATGCGAAGAGGCCCAAAACGCGGTGGGCGATTCCTCGGCCTGGCGTACTTGGGTAGAGCAGTGGGAGGCTGAGGCTCGAGGTGGGGTCTTGGCAGTGACAGTCCATCGGTTGGGGCCGGACGATGGTGGCACAACTGTCTCCAGCGCCTACACCGGCATCTCGGAGGAACTAGATGAGCCCATCTCTACGTTCGCTTACTTCGCCCCTCTGAACAAAAGGGCTTATGACGGTTCTGACACGGAGCTCTATATCCAGAACTCCGGCCGGGTTTGTACATCGGTGTGGGTCCGCTACCAGGAGCAGGAGAGCTGCCAGCGTGAGTATGATCAGCACATCGAGCAACTGGCACCGGGCGAGACCCATCGCACGATCATGCCGGAAGCTCTCGGTGAGGGCTGGCTGGGGTCGGCCTCGATTAGCGGAAATGTGCCCCTGGGCATCGTCGTGGACGAATGGGGCCAGGGCATGCTATTCACCCACCAGGTGCCGTTGCTGGCAGAGGTCAACGGTTCCCTGCTCAGCTATGCTCCCTTGGTCTACCTGGGCCAGGAATGGAGCATCGTCGTCCAGGTGCAGAACTTGTCTCAGACGGGGCAGCCCACCTTCGTCACAGTGAGCTTCTTGGACGACAACGGAGACCCTTTCGGCTCCGCAAGCGATTGGATATGCTCCAACGGATCCCGGAGCTTTTACGGCCCGCCTACACTGCCCGGTCAGTTCATAGGCGCGGCAGTGATCGAATCGCAAAGCCACATCCTGCCGCCAACGAATGACGAGCTCCCCGGCTCGCCGGTCTATGCCCTGGTGAAGCTGCTCAACTCCAGCACGGGACAGGGGATGAGCTACAACGCCATACCGCAGGGTCAAGCGGAGGGCATAGAGGCTTTTGCTCTGCCCCGCCTGGTGAAGAACGACCAGGGCTGGAGCTCAGAGATCGCCCTTCGTAACAACTCAGTCCAGAACAGGCTGCACGTCGCGCTGGACATCTACGATGGGGATGGCTTGTTAACCACCGTGCCCCTGACGATCGAAGCCAGCCACGTGAGCTACGTCAGGCTGGACGACCTGGGCAGCGTGCCTGATGCCTTCGTTGGATCGGGCGTGATGTGGGTCACAGATGCGGAAGGAGACGGGCCGCTATCGCCCGCCGTGGTAGTGGTGGAGAAAGCCAGCGGCAGCGGCGACTTGACCGAAGGCTGCGAGGGCGTCCCGCTGACCGACGGCTATCCCCGTAGTGATGGCCACGAACCGACGGCCACACCGACGGCTACCAATACTCCTACGCCAACGGCTACGCCGACTCCGACCGGCACAGCGACACCTACACCAACCTCGACACCGACAACCACGCCAGAGTACACGCCGACACTGATGCGGATATACCTGCCAGTCATCACCAAAAACTAACAGAATGTTAGGTTTCAGGCTAAGTGTCATTGCGGGGAGCGGGGCGACGAAGCAATCTCCACGGTTGAAGGCAGTTGTACCTTGCAGATTGCTTCGCTCCGCTCGCAATGACAAATGTAACGTCAAGGTAGTCACGGGCGGGCTGACATCGGCTGGTGAGTTCTTGCCGCTCGATTCACTTTGTGATAAACCTGAGGGCGGATAATGCCGGGGGTAGAAAAGAAATGCTAGCCAAGGTTACCAGTTGCGCCGTGGTCGGCCTGGACGGGGCCATCGTCGAAGTAGAAGTGGATACCTCGCGCGGGCTGCCTAGCTTAACTATCGTCGGCCTGCCCGACGCGGCCGTCCAGGAATCGCGGGAGAGGGTCAGGTCAGCCATAAAGAACTCCGGGTTGATCTATCCCAACAAACGGCTCACGGTCAACCTGGCTCCGGCCGACCTGCGCAAAGAGGGCCCGGCCTACGACTTGCCCATCGCCGTGGGCATCCTATTGGCTTCTGAGCAGGCCTGGCCGGATCGGGTCGAGAACGCCCTCTTCGTCGGCGAACTCTCCCTCGACGGTGGGGTTCGCCACACCACCGGCATCCTCCCCATGGCGGCCTTGGCCAAAGAGCGCGGCCTTCACACCGTCTTCGTGCCGGCAGTAGACGCGCCGGAAGCGGCCCTCATCCAGGGGGTGGAAGTCATACCAGTGATGGCCCTCTCGTCCCTCGTCGCTCACCTCCAGGGGCTGCGCTCCATTGAGCCGTATCGCTACGACCTGAACCTCAGCCCCGACGAGCCTCCGTCCTACGCCGTAGACTTCTCCCACATCAAGGGACAGGAACACGTAAAGCGGGCCTTGGAGGTGGCGGCGGCTGGCGGTCACAACGTGCTTATGACCGGGCCGCCCGGTGCTGGCAAGACCCTGCTGGCGCGCTCCATGCCTTCCATCCTGCCCCGGATGACGACGGATGAATGCCTCGAAGTGACCAAGATCTACTCCGTGGCCGGCTCGCTGCCGCCGGAGACCCCGCTGGTCAAGCATCGGCCCTTTCGCGCCCCCCATCATACCATCAGCCACGCCGGCCTGGTGGGTGGGGGGCGCTGGCCCCGCCCTGGGGAGATCAGCCTCTCGCACCGTGGCGTACTTTTCTTAGACGAACTACCAGAGTTCGGCATGCGGACCCTTGAGGTTTTGCGCCAACCTCTAGAGGATCACATCGTAACCATCTCCCGTGCGCAAGGATCTCTGACTTTTCCCGCTAATTTCATGCTGATAGCCGCCATGAATCCCTGCCCTTGCGGTTATTTTGGTGATCCCGTCAAGGAGTGCACCTGCTCCCTCTCAATGGTCAGCCGCTACCAGAAGCGCATCAGCGGGCCACTCCTGGACCGTGTTGACATCCACATTGACGTGCCCCGGGTGGAGTACGACAAGTTGACCGATGCTCGGCTGGGGGAGAAATCTGAGGACATCAGGGCCAGGGTGGAGAAAGCGCGGGAAATGCAGCGGCGACGCTTTGCTGGCCACGTGGGGCACAGTGTCTTGGCCATACGCTGCAATGCCGACATGGGTCCGGCTGAGGTCAGGGAGTACTGTGGGGTTGACGAGGCGGGGCGCAGTCTGCTCAAGGCAGCCATGCAACAATTGGCCATGAGCGCCAGGGCTTTTCACCGCGTTCTGAAGCTGGCTCGTACTATCGCTGACCTAGCAGGTTCGCCGGACATCCAGACCCACCACTTGGCCGAGGCCATCCAGTATCGGCCACGGCGGCAGATGTAGGGGTACATCACGCCCCGCCCAGTACACAGGAAAAAGGCATCTGCGTCAACCGTGCAGGTGGCTTTTGCTATGTATAGCTCACGGGTTGATAGCCCGTCAAAGTAGTGATGAGGTGCCGGTCGTAGTATAGCCCAGATTGCAAAAACAATCTAGTTGGTTTAGGAGATGGAGAAAGGGCAGCAGGTGTAAGAGCCAGTTCGACTCAGTTACACATTCGAAGCAATGTACACACTTGACATTACTTGGAATCTGGACAATACCGTGCTAGAAACTCAGGGTTGGCCCTTCACTCATCCGAAGCACCGGAGTGGCGATGATGAACCGTCGCTCGAATACTGCATCTAGGGAGCAGAAAGAACCTCGCGACGCCCAGGGCGGCAACGATCATAGCATAGTTGTGTGCTATGGATGGCCGCCCTTTTGTCGTTTTACCAAGTCCCCGTGAAATGTCTGTCGCAGGCTAGGCCAGAGAATCGGGCCGGTAGAGGGTCAGAAGGAGGAAGCCCATGGAGAACTCCCGTAGGTTCAGGTATTGGGTCTTAGCGACAGGTGCCGCCTTGCTTTTGCTGGCCGTTGCCGTGGCGCCCCTGTCTTCAGAAGGTGCGCCGGCACCTTCAGCAGAGCAAGTGGTGCAACGCGCCTGGCAGCGCGCCCAGGAGCTCGGCGCCTACCATTTCGCCAGCGAGATCGTGCAAACCACCTACCCGGCCCCCGCGATAGCCAACTTCGGCCGCACCAGCCGTCAGGAGACGCTGCACCTGGAGGGCGACGTGGACTTGCCGGGGCACACCATGGGCATGAGCCTGTGGAAAGACGGCAACGTCCTGAACCCCCGCGACGGCCTCGAGGTGCGCATCGAAGGTGATCGCGCCTGGGGCCGCCAAATCGGCGCCGCGTGGCAGGAGATGGACGACTTCTCCAACGCCTTCGCCCCTGGCGGCGACCTGATGGCGTATCTGGCCGGCGCGAAGAACGTAAAGCATGAAGACACAGATCTCACGTTTCACGTTTCACGCTTCACGTTCGACCTCGACGGCCCCGTGTTTGCCGCCCACCTGCGCGACCAACTGGAAGCCTACCTGCGGGAGCGGGGCGAGCTGCCGCTGAACCTGACGCTGGACTCCTCCCGCGTGTACCGGGAGACAACCGGCCACGGTGAGGTCTGGCTTGACGAGCACGGCCTGCCCCTGCGCCTGATTGTGCACCTGGCCTACCCGGAGGAGAAGAACGGAGAGCGGGTGGAAGCCGACATCAAAACCGATTTTCGATTTTCGATTGCCGATTTCCGATTAGCCTCTGCCCAATCTCCAATATCCAATCTCCAATCTCTAACCTCCAACCTCCAATCCACCATCCGCAATCCGCAATACGCAATAGGGCTTGCTGCATTGCTCGGCGTGCTCGGCCTTGTCCTGCTGGTTCTCATCCGCCGCCGCTCGAAGCCTGTCTACACCACCATTGTCCTGATCGTGATCTTCTCCCTGGTCGTCGTGCCACTGATGCAGAGCCAGCAGGTAGCCGCCTTCTTCCAGCGCCAGGCTGCCAGACAGGAGGAATACGAGCAACGCCAGGAGCAGCAGGAGGTCGCCCGTGACCTGCGCGCCGAGCTGACAGGCATCAACTGGGACCCGCACCACGACCCGTTGGCGAATCAGCAAGCCGAACAACTCCCCGCACCGACCACGGAATACGGAACACGCACCACATTCTCCCTCGCCGCCACCGACACTACCCCAACCGACACCGACGGCGACGGGCTCGCCGACGCGGTGGAGGGGGAGCTGGGGACCGACCCGACAATAGCCGACACCGACGGCGACGGGCTGAGCGACGGCGTGGAGGTCCTGCGGCTGGGCACCAACCCCTTGCTCAGCGACAGCGACGAGGATGGCATCTACGACAACGTCGAGATCGCGGGGTTCACCTACAATAACCAGAAGTGGTACTTGAACCCCCTCAACCCCGACACCAACGGCGATGGCCTCTCCGACCTCGGCGAATGTCCCGACCTGGTCAACGTGACCGCCGCCCCCAGCTCGCTGAGCTGCGACACCGATGGCGATAAGATCCCCGACCCCTTCGACTACGACGACGACGGTGACGGCGTCGCCGACCGCGTGGACATCTCGCCCGACAGCGTGCTGGACCGGGGCGGCAAACGGGCCGCCAAAGGCACCGTGACTCCCTTCGACGGCCAGAACCCCTTCATGTTGCAGGTCAGCGGACTGGCTAACGACAAGCCGGCCCTGGTGGACTTCCAGCTCCGGCCGATCACGGATACGCACCTCACCTATGCCATGAACGTCCTGGACTGGCCCAGCGATGACGACGGCCAGGTTCAGCACGTCAAGAACACCACCTTCGCCAACACCGACAACCTCCAGTCGAAGAACACCGACGACCCGCGCAGCCAAAACGGCGACATGCGCCTGATCCCCATGCTGGAGATCAAGCTAACAGGCACCGAGATCCCTCTGGCCCTGGCCACCCCGGCCCTTACCGTCACGGCGCAGGGCACCGTCTCGGCCACGATCCAGTTTGACCAGCAAGGCAACGACGTCCGGATGCGCTTCACTATTCCAGGCACCGCGGGCGAGGGTTTCTATGTAAAGATAGACTCCGGCTCATGCCCGGTCTCTCCCATTAGCGAAGTGACGGGTCTAATGTGGACTTATGACGGTCAGGAAAGGACCCTCAGCAACACTAGACTGGTCGACCTGGCCGATGGGAGCCGTCACATCGCCCTCTTCGACGATTCGAACGGGGCCGTCGCCAGTTGTGGGCAGCTCGGCAACATCGTCAACGGGCCGTACTCCTACAAGATGATTGACCCCGCACCGCTGCAGCCGTATGGCATCTCGGTGCGGGAGGCGGACGCCGAGGGCACGCCCCCCGAACAGCGCGTGCTGCTGGCCTACGTGCCGCTGAGCGTGCTCCCCGACGACACAGGGGGGGGACGGGCAGCCTTCTCGGCCCGCATGATTTACTGGCCGACGACCGACGCCACCTGGGTTCAGGCCCAGGAGGTACGGGTGGTCTGGCTGGTGCAGGCGCTCACCGACTGGTGCGACCAAACCGGGTTCGAGCCTTCGGACGCGGCGAAGGAGGACGCGGCGCAGTACACCAGCGAACGGGACGCCTGGTGTGCCGACCCTGCCCACCGCACGGCCGACCAGCCGCAGATCGTGCACACCTACGGCGAGCAGTGGTACTTGACCGGCCTGGCCGTCCGCGAGGAGAGCGGCCTGGATGTGGCCATCGTCTGGGAGGACCCGGAGCACGACAACGACCGCCAGTCGGATGACCGCCTCTGGCAGGCGGCAAAGGGCCTGATGGCGGTCTTCGTCTCCGGCCGCGATTGCGAGGACAACAACGCCGGCAACAACCCCGACTACGTGGACGACCCGCCCGCCCAAACCTGTCACAAGGACAGCCAGCGAGACCTCGTCGTCGCCACCCGCAACAACGGCAACACCACCATCTACGACCGCCTGGACAACAGCGGCACTGTGCCCGACGGCGACGATCGCCGCTGGGGCATCCCCAAGCAGGCCCTTGAGGTGAAGACCCTCTCCTACGACCACCAGGACTACATCGTCTGGATCGCCATGCAGGAAACGCGCGACATCTTGCAGCAGTACTTCGACGCCTACAAGGCCGACATCACCCCCACCCTGCTCTTCGCCCGCGAGGAGACCTTCCGCGCCCTCAACCTGGAGGGCAGCAGCGGGCTGGCCAACGGTGTTCTGACCCTGGACATGGCGCCCGAGCAGTCCCAAACCATGAGCTCGCTGAGCTGGGCGCCTTACCGCTACAACCCCGACCCCGACGGCCAGCCCATCGGCTGGGAAGAGTACCCCATGACCGAGTTCTGGGACAAGATGGAAGTGGCTTTCGAGGCTGGCTTCCGCAACCTCTACCCCAGCGAGGACGACAACACCATCATCGGTCGCATGGTAGTGGCGCGGGGCATGTACATCTCCCTGTACTCGGGGCTGACCGGGCTGGTGAAGAGCAACGGCAGCCTGACCTGGGCGCCGCCATGGACCTCTGGTGAAGGGGGTGGCGATTCCGACGCGGCCCTGGCTGAGGGAATAAGCTGGATTATCAATAACTCCTATTGGGTGCTCGGCGATTTCGTCAACGACTTCGCGGCAGCGGCTGCAGAGGCCTTCAGGGCCATCCAGACGTTGAAGCTCCTGGCCGAGCTGCCTTTTGCCGAGGCGGTCCCACCCACGGGGGCCTCGGCTTTCCTGAAAACCGTAGGCGAGGGCTTTGGAGGCCTGGCGAAAAACTGGATCAGCGCCTTCAACCCCAGCAACACCTTTGGCCAGGTGGGCAGGTTAGGAAAGGTAGGGCTCGGGGTGGGTCTGGGTCTCATGGCCGGGGTGACCGCGGCCGCGGTGATCCTCTCGGTGGTACTCGCAGCCCAAAGCCGGGATGCGGTGGAGATCGTTGGCTACGTCATGAATGCCCTGAACAGCGTGATCCTGCTCAAAGGGCTGCTCACCGGGGTGGTAGATGCGATTCAGAAAGGTTTGTCGGGCATCAAGGAGGCCATTACCACCGCCAGCGAGTGGACCAAGAACTTCAGTAGCAAGCTCGCCGTCATCGGCCTGGTGGTCGGCATCGTGACAACGTGGGCCGTCCTGGGCGTGACGCTGGGCCTGGGCTGGGCGGTCATGTCGCACATCGAGAGGGCAGAAGCGGTGGTAGGGGCAGTGGCTGGCACTATCGTGCTGGTCATCATGTTCGTCATCGCCGCCATCCCCGTCGTCGGCGCGATCATCGCCTGTGTGATCTACCTGATTGACACCCTGGTCAGTTTGATCTGCGGCTTCCTATCGGAAGAACAGCAGGGGAGCACGGCCGGGACGTGGCTGTGCGGCGGCCTCGAGGGCATCGTCTCCAACGCCCTTGCCTGGCTGTTCTATGCCGGCACGGTGATGGTAGATATAGACGACGAGGACCGCTTCCAGATCAGCGGCCTGGACACCAACGACCTGGTGTACCCCGACCTGGGCTTGTCGGTCGGCCAGAAGATCAGGGTCGCCGCCACGTTCACCAACACCATCAACCTGGTGGACCTGCCGGGAAACGTGGGCGCGGCGTACTGGTATGAGTACAGCGATGAGCACTTGCGGAGCTCCACCTTCGATTACAAAATGCAGGACGCGGAGACCCCCTTCGGCGAGGGGTTGGAACGGTACAGCATGGAGGACCAGTGGCAGTACGTGGACGGGACGCCTGCCGACTGCCTCGGCGCGTTCTGCGCATATCACGAGCCCGAACCGGTATTCATTACCGATACCGTTCGCTCCACGGCAGGCATCACCCTGACTGAGGCGGGCATCAACCGCCCCGTGCCGGCCTACCTGTCGGAGGCGTGGGCCATCCCCGCCCAGCAGTGCATACTCGATATCTGCGGGGTCCGCACCGAGCGGGGCGACCGCCACTACCCCCTGGGCGAGGGCCTGAAGCTGGACGTCTTCCCGGCCACGCTGGACGGCTTCTACCAACTGGCGCCCAAGGGTGACGGCTACTCCCTGGCCTGGGGACAGGCCGGCCTGGACAGCTTCCCCACCATGCGCGACGCCGACGGCGACGGCGTGCCGCTCGGCGCCGACAGCCACGACAACGCCTGGGACAGCGACGGCGATAGCCTTTCGGACGGGTACGAGCTCCAGATCGGCAGCAACCCGGACGAGCGGGACACGGACGGCGACGGCCTGAGCGATGACCTGGAATTGCGGGTGGGCACCAGCCCCGCCCGCGCCGATTCCGACGGCGACGGCCTGACCGATGGCCAGGAGGTCTGGCACCAGGACGTGTTCGACAGGTGGCCGGCACCCTCCGGGAACGGGGACACCACGGAGTGGGTCGGCGGCTGGGAGTACGTCTACGCCATCAAAGCCGACGGCACGCCTGAGAGCGCCTGGGTCTTCCCCGATCCCCTGGCCGTGGACCGCGACCAGGACACCCTCACCGACTTCCAGGAGAAGCTCTACGGGCTCAATCCCCAGGTGCCCTCCAACGCCCGGGTGTTGACCCTGGAGTCGGTGGTGAAGGAGCTGGCCGCCAGCGGGGTGTACACCCCCACCGATGGCTTCGTCAAGCCGGGCGACTCGCTGCGCTACGAGGGCACGGTCAAAAACGAGCTGCTCAACCGCTACGCGCAGGGGCTGCTGACCACCGACCTGCCGGCGGGCATGAATACCGAGGACAACTTGGTCGAGGACTTCCTCCTCTATCCCCAGGAGGAGCAGACGCTCAGCGGGAATATGGACGTGGCGGGCGCCACGGCCACCGGCGTCTACAGCCTGACTCAGGTGGCCGGCGCGCTGATCACCGACTGGAGCGAGCTGGCGGGCAACGCGATCCTGTGGCTGCCCTTCGAGGACCCGATTGGCATGGACCGCTCCGGCAGCCTCCCGCCCCACGACGGCACCTGTGTGGGCACATGCGGAGCGGCGCAAGGGGAGTTCGGCAGTGCCCTCAGCCTCAATGGCAGCAACTACATGAGATCCACGGTCGATCCCTCCGAGACCAAGTACGCCGTGTCGCTGTGGTTCAAGACCAGCCAAAACGATGGGGCTCTCTTCTCGGTCAATTCTGATGACGGCCTGCAGGTCTATCTCGAGGGCGGACAAGTGTGTGCTAAGGTCAAGTACAAGTTCTACATGCTCGGCTGGCGGGCCGCCTGGCAAACCATTGGCTGCTCGGGCGCCACCTACAACGACAGCCAATGGCACCACGTGGTGCACACCTTCGGTGCCACGGTCGGGGGCCAGGCACTTTACGTGGACGGTGTGCTGGCAGGGAGCGGCAGCAGGACTGCGGCGGCTTTCCCGAATCAGCACGGGGTCAATGTCGGTCACAGCACGCTTTCCGGCATCCCCAACTTCCATGGCTTGATTGACGACCTGCGCCTCTTCGACAAGGGGCTGACGGCCAGCGAGGTGGCGAGCCTTTTCAACCAGCCGGTCTTCTACGCCAAGTTCGACGAAAGTTCCGGCTGGCAGGACTACTCCATCTTCACCAACCAGGTTAGCTGTTCCCGGAGCTCATGTCCCAGCCGTGTGGACGGCGTGACCGGCCAGGCCGCAAAGTTCAGCGGCAGCCAGTATCTTTCCTTGGCCCAGGACCCGAGCCTGGACCTGAGCGACGGCCGCTTCACTATCGCCGCCTGGATCCGCCCAGACAGCCCCGGTGGGACGACGAAGCAGGGCATACTCGGCTACGATAGCGGCCAGGCGTCGGCCTTTCCGGCACTGCAGTGGGGGCAGGAATCCGATCTCTACCTCAACGAATACAAGTGGTATCGTTACATCCTGTTCGGCTTCGGCACGGGCACGGAGTGGGCTGGCACGCTCAAATACTCCCAACCGGAGGAGATCTGGAAAGACGGGTACTTGCGATCGAACCCCGATTTCTGGCCGACAGATGCCTGGACTCACCTGGCCCTGACGTTCCAGGACGGCGTGGCCAGGCTGTACATCAACGGCAAGCTCAAGCACACCGACTCGGCCACCTTCGCCGGCAAAGTGCCGGACACGACCAAGAAGTTCACCGTCGGCCGCTCCAACGGCACAGCCACGCTTAACGTCGGGACCATCACGGTCACTGACGAGGGGGATGGGATACAAAAAGTAGGCGAACTGTGCATGGCTTTCAAGTCAAGCGGGCCGTGGTCCAACGTCTTCAATGGTGACGTAAGCGGCAATCCGGGCGCTCCTGGAAACTATGAAGTCAACGACACCCGGACCGTGGATGGTCAGGCCACCCTGAAAATGTGGGAAGATGACGGCGGCGAACGGTGCGTGACAAACCAGAACAAGAGCAAGGCCGACCCGAAGGACGACCGCGATGACGCCATCAACAACAACACGGGCTGGACCTTCTCCATCAGCAAGCCAGACTACTACGGCAACCCGTCATTCTCGGGCACGCAGTCCTTCTCAGGCGGAGCTGCCGGCTCGTTCACGTACAGCTACAACAACGACTCCCTCCCCTTCAAGGGCCAGATGGACGAGGTGCAGATTTACCGGCAGGCGTTGGACGACGATGCCGTGGCCGACCTGTACCAGAAGACCGCCCTGGCCCTCCAACTGCGCCTGGACGACCCACCCGGCGAGACGGTCTTCAAGAACGCTATGGACGCCACGCACAACGGCACATGCAGCGGCGACGCCTGCCCCACGGCTGGCGTGAACGGTCGCGTGAACCAGGCTGCCCAGTTCGATGCCGCCGAAAACGATCATCTGAGCATCGCCAACGGCTCGGCCAACCGCCTGACCAATAACCTCACCGTGGCCGCGTGGATCCGGCCCGATGGTGTATCAGGAATCCAACGCATCATCTCCACGGCCCGGACCAAGAGCAACAACGGCTGGGGCTTCGGCACCGATGGAACCAACCTGCGCTTCACCACCTACGGCGTCAAGAACTACAACGCGACCGGCATCGGCTTGCAGGCCGGCCGCTGGACGCACGTGGCGGCGGCCATGGATGCCGAGAACACGGTCTCCTTCTATGTGGACGGCCAGCTCGCCATCACCGTCACCCACACCGCGCCGGCCACCGCCGACACCGACGACCTGCTGCTCATCGGCGCGACCACCGCGAGCGGCAGCGCTGAGTTGGCCGAGAAATTCAACGGCCGCATTGATGACGTGCACGTCTACCGCCGTGTACTGTCAAGCGAGGAGATCAGGGATCTCTACCGCCGCGCTCCGCTGTTCCACATGCGTTTCGAGGAGGCTCAGGGTGCCACCCAGTTCGCCGACGATTCGGGCAACGGCCACACCGGCGCGTGCAGCGGCAACGCCTGTCCGACGGCCGGCTTCGCCCTCCAGGGCCGGCTGGGCCAGGCGGCGAACTTCGACGGCGGAGATGACATCATCCAGGTCAACGACGCCCCTGACTTGCAGATACGAAGCTTCAGCGTCAGCGCCTGGGTCATGCCCGCGACCGGAGGCAAGTCCAATGCGCAGGACCTGGTCACGAAAGGGTCTGCCGTGGACGGGTGGCTGACGTCATTGAACTACCGGCTGGCCCTCAACCCCAATGGCCTGACGCCAGTCTTCCAGGTCGGGTACGCCTGCAACATCGAGTGGCAACGCGCTCCCTGGACGGCCGTCAGCGCGGTGCCCCTGGTCCAGAACGCATGGAATCACGTGATGGGGACCTACGACCAGGCCACAGGACGGCTTCTGATCTACGTGAACGGCAGCAAACAGGGCGAAGCAACCGACTCGTATCGTTATCCGTGCAACGGCAACGATAAGCTACAGATTGGCGGCCTGACGAGCTGGTCGCAGAGCCGCTTCGCCGGCCGGATGGACGAGGTAACCATCTACGACCATGCGCTCTCGCCGCGCGAGGTGCGCGAGATGTACTTGTACCAGGCCGGCTGGGTGGAGGACCGCCGGAGCCACGACATCACCGTGGACGGCGATATGCCCACCTCGGAGGTGCTCGTCCCGGCGACGTACCTGCCCAAGGCCGGCGTGCAACTGCTGGTCGCAGCCGGCGACGCCACCTCCGGTGTGGCTCAGGCCGAACTGGGATGGTGCCGGAGTGCCCTACCCTGCACCCCCAGCAACTGGACGGCCGCGTCGGCCTGCCAAGACACCTCCCGCCCTGATAGGGGGGGACAGAGGGGGAGTGGCGCCTGGTGCCCGACCTTCACGCCCACCAGCGAGGGCCGCCACACCCTTGGGGTCCGCGCCACCGACCGGGTCGGCAACCGGGCCGAGTCCGCGGCCAGTGTGACCGTCTACGTGGACGACAAGTCTCCTACCCTGACCACGGGCTTCGCCGAGGGCACGCTGCTCGACGCCCTGCCGCACCCGACCATCCCCGAGGCCTGGGCCGTCCACCTGACGGGCACGGTCAGCGATCCGACCCTCGTGGACGGCAACGCCGGCAGCGGGGTGGCACCCGACACGGTCAAGGTGACGCTGTTCAACGCCGGGGGCGGGACGGCCGGCCTGGGGCCACAACTGACTACGGTGTCAGGCAACACCTGGTCGGTGGATTACGTCCTGACCGAAGCGCAGCCGGACGGGCATTACACCGTCACCGTCAAAGCAGCCGACAACGTGGCCGCGCTGCCGGGCCTGTCGGACGACCAGGTAACCCGCCACACGGCGACGCTGCAACGGGGCATCCACATAGACACCACCGCCCCCGTCGTCCACCTGAACCAGGCGGCCGTCCCCTCGGCGGGGATCTCGGTCACCACCAACCTGTCGGGCGACGCCACCGACCGCCCCGTGCCGCTGGCCGTATCGTGGACCACTCCCGATGGAGCCGGCGACCAGGTGGGGGTCGAGGTAAGTTGCAACAACGTGACCTTGCTGAGCATCGCCGCGGGTTCGTACGGCACGCCGACGGACACCTACGGTTGGAGCGACCTGGTGCACAAGGGCGCCGAGTGCCAGGTCAGCGTGACCGGTGGGGCCAGCGGCAAGGCCACAGTCTGCGACGAGGAGGTGGCCAGTTGGACGGGGAGCCAGGGCGGCGCCTCCTTCACCGCCGATGCCGCCGCCTGCGGAGCAGACAACGCCGTCGCCGGGCTCGGCCAGGCCGAGATCGCCTTCCGCTCCGAGATGGCCGGCTCGCCCTTCTACAACGAGCCGCCCTCCGCCGCCGGGTCGGCGCCGGCTTACCACCTGACCCTGGATGACGTGCCGGGCGCCAACGGCGTGCTGATCTTCCGAGACGCGGTGGACAGCGGCCGCGACGGCACGTGCAGTGGGGCGAGCTGCCCCACCCCCGGCCAGCCCGGGCACATCGGCGCGGCGGCTTGCTTCGATGGCACCGATGACCGCATCGAACTCCCGCAGGAGGTCCTGAATGCCTACGGCGCGAACCCGGTCAGCATCAGCCTGTGGTTCAGGAAGACGGGCAGCGCCACGGGGAAAGTCCTGGGCTGGAAAGATCCGGGGTACGATCGCGAGTTCAGCCTCGTCCTCGACAGCAGCAACATCCTCAAAGTCTACTTCAAGATAGACTATACAGGCGGCTGGGTCATCTCGAACGGCGGTTCGTTCACGCCCGGCGCATGGCATCACGTGGCTTTCGTCCGGGAGAGCCAGACGAGGTTTGTCACGTACGTGGATGGCGTGGCAACTGGCTCTTCCAATTCCGGCCTGCTCCCCCAAAACTTCAGCTATCTCCACGGGCCCATCTGGCTCGGCTCGGGCCATGACGCCAGCAACCTGCCGCAAAATGCCTTCCAGGGTTCGATTGACGACCTGCGCGTCTTTGGCGGCGCCCTCACGGCCAGCGAGGTCAAATCGCTCTACCAGGGCGCAGCCGCTTCCCACCCGGTCCTGGCGCTGCCGCTGGACCAGACACCCGCTACCGACGGCGCAATACTTGCCGACAAGTCGGGTTGGGGGCACGACGGCACACTGTACGCCGGCGCTGGCGACACGGCAGACAAGTCTGTGCCCGGCCAGGCCGGCGCGCAGGCCCTGCGCTTCGACGGCTCGAACGACTATGTCAGCGTCGCCCCGAGCGACGACCTCGACCTGAGCAGCGGGATCTTCACCGAGGCGGTCTGGGTTTACCCCACCAGCCCTGACAACGGCTATCACGGCATCCTGGGCTACGACCCCGGCACCGTCAATCAGCGGTATCCTGGCCTGTGGGTGGTCCAGCACACCAAGATTCATGCCGGCTTCGGCGACGGCACCAACTGGAATCCGCTCACCACGGGCGACGTTCTAACCGAGAACACCTGGAACCACGTCGCCGCCACCTTCGACGGCACATCGTACAAGATCTACGTCAATGGGGTCGAACGCTATTCGACCGTCGCCTATGCCGGGCGCAAGCCCTACCCGACGACCCAGGTGAACATCGGCCGCGTCGACAAATACTTCAACGGGCGTCTGGACGACGTGCGTATCTACCCCAGGGCGCTGTCGGCATTGGAAATCAAGGAGCTCTTCGCCCAGGGATGGCAGCCGCTGACCTTGGCCCAAAGCGGCTTGGGAGTAGCGGTGACAACCTGGAGCGGCGGCGCACCCGCCGGGCTGGAAGGCTCCTACCTGATGGATCTGCGCGGCCGGGACGTGCCCGGCCACAGCGAGGTCAACCAGGGGGTCTGGCGGGGTGAGGTGGACACCCTGGCCCCGCGCCTGACCCTGAACCGCACTGTGGTGGACACCTCTACCTACCACTACACTGCGACCGCGCAGGATTTCAACCTGACCGAGGATGGCTTCCGCTCGCCGTGCGGCGCCGGCATCGTCACCGAGCGCGAGTACTATCAGTCCGCCTGGTATGCGGCCCTCACCGACCAGGCCAGGCTCTACAGGCTGACCGCCGAGTGCGACGTTCCAGCCTCAGCCCTCTACGGCGAGGTCGGCGCCTACGACACGCCAGGGCTGGCCCGTAGGGTTGTCGTCTTGGGAACCATGGCCTACGTCGCCGATGGTGAGGGTGGCCTGCAGGTGGTAGACATCTCCGAACCCAGCAATCCGCAGCCGGTAGGTGAGTTCCGGATGGGAATTGCGTATGGCGTGGACGTGGCCACAGGCGAAGAGCCGCGCACGCCCACACCCACCCCCACGCCCACCGCAACCTCCACATCAACCCACACGCCGACGCCCACCGCCACACCGACGGCGACGGCGACGCCAACCGCTACGCCCACGCACACCGCGACGCACACCCCGACCATGACACCGACGTCCACCCAGACGCCAACGCCTACCGCGACACCTACGCCAACCGAGACGGCTACGCCCACTGCGACGCCCCTCCCGTCCGATCTCATCGTCGAGAGCATCCATGCTGAGCCGACGTCTCCAGAGACCAACCAGCCTTTCGACGTGGTCGTGACCGTCAAGAATCAGGGGGCGGGCGCGGCAGGCGCGTTCTGGGTCGGAGTCTACGATCACGATCTCGCGGACTGCGGCGACGACAGCCGCTGGGGCAATGCCCAGGTCGACTCGTTGGAGGCCGGCGCCTCGACCGTGCTGACCTTTACCAATACAGGAGTTGACAGCCCAGGCCCCTACGACGTCTACGCCATGGCCGACATCTGGTGCCAGGTCACGGAATCTGCGGAAGACAACAACATCGCCGGCCCCCTGACTGTCACCATCAGCGAGCCTCCGACGGCCACACCAACTGTAACGGCGACCCCGACGGAAACGCCAACGCCCAGCCAGCCCGATCTCATTGTCGAGAGCGTCGTTGCTGATCCTGCCTCCCCGACGGCGGGGCAGGCACTGGTCATCACTGTGACCATCCGGAACCAGGGAGCAGCTACGATGTCGGGATTCGATACCGGCCTGTTCGTGGACAACGAGCCGACAGGATGCCAGGACTTCAGTTACTGGGGCCTTGCCTCCACGGGCAGTCTGGCGGCCGGGGCTTCTGCTGACGTGGTCTTCAACCACCCGGGCTGGCCTGAGCCAGAGACTCACACGCTCTGGGCCCTGGCGGATCTCGGGTGTAATATCTCTGAGAGCAACGAAGACAACAACATCTCCGCACCTCTGAACGTGACGGTCGTGTCGGGGGCCCAGGCAGCCGGCGCCACACCTTCAGGCGTGAGGGCCTGGTCTTACCTGGCAGCCGACAGGCTCTACGCTTTCGTCGCCGATGCCTCGTTCGGTCTGCGTATCCTCGACATCACCGATCCGGCCTTGCCGACGGAAGTGGGCACGTACCCAAAGCAGGGTGGCTGGCCGAGAGACGTCGCCGTGGCCGGCCACTACGCCTACCTGGTCAGCCAGTACGACGCCCTGCGGGTGATAGACGTTGCCAATCCAGGCTACCCGGAGGAGGTCGGTTCATATCCACTGAGCGAGTACTCCGAAGGAGTGGCCGTCTCGGGCAACTACGTCTACGTAGCCAATGGGACGGCCGGCCTGGCCGTGCTGGACGTCTCGAACCCGGCCCAACCGCAGCTCAAGGGGATGTACGACACCAACGCCTTTGCCTATGACGTCGCCGTGTCAGGCAGCTACGCATACGTGGCCGACTCGTGGGGCGGATTGGTAGTGGTGGATGTCTCCGATCCGGCCAACCCGTGGCGGGGGGGCGTTTACAACACGCCGGGGTACGCCGAAGGCGTGGCCGTTGCCAGCGGCCCACAGGGCACGTACGCCTACGTCGCCGATGGCGCCAACGGCCTGGTGGTGGTAGACGTCTCCGATCCGGCTAACCCACAACTGGCGCGCACCTTCGACACGCCCGGCTACGCCCGCGGGACCACCGCCTCCGAGAACTTGGCCTTCGTGGCCGACGACAGCAAGGGCCTGCGGGTCATCAACCCGGACGGCGTCCCTGGCGACGCGCGGGCGTGCGACACCCTGGGCAACTGCACGACAGCGCAAATCAGCGAGTCAGCAAATCAGCAAATCAGCAAATCTCTAATCTCCAATCTCCAATCTCCAACCGTGACCATCCTCAACGTCCCGCCGCTCCTGGACAGCACCAATCCCATCTCCGTCACCGGCGAAGCCTCGCCCCCAGGCTCCTCCTTGCAGGCGCTGGCGGTCACGGCCGACGGCGTCCCCATCCACACTCAGAACTGGGCCAGCGGCGCCGTCACCGAAACCACCTGGTCGGCCACCTGGACCCCTGCCGGCGATGGCCAGCACGTGCTGCAGGCCGATGTGACCGCCTGGGACGCCAGCACCGCCAGCGACGTGGTCACCGTCACCGTGGACACCCAGCCGCCCCAGGTGAGCATCACGCCGCTGACGCTGACTTCAGCCCGCTACCGTGAGCCACGCACAGTGAAGCTCACCGGCCTGGTCACAGACACCGCAGGCGTGGCCCAGGTGGAATGGCGGATAGCGAGTGGCGACTGGCAGATGGCCACCCTTGCCAGCGGTGCCACGGCACCCGTGACCGACACCTGGCGCGCGGGGTGGCAACTGGACGGCAGTGGACTGCCCGACGGGGCGACTTATGTTGCCAGGGCGCGGGCGACCGACCAGGTCGGCCACACCGCGGAGGTCTCGGAAACGATCACCGTGGACGTGCTGCCGCCGAGGCCCGTGGACCTGACGCTCACCAGCGGCGGCAATTCGGTCGCCCCCGGCGACACGGTGCGGACGCCCGGCGCGAGCCTGGACCTGGCCTGGACCGCCAGCAGCGACGGCAGCGGCCTGGGCGACTACACCGTGCGCTGGACGGCGCAGACCACCGGCACTGTGACCACCGAAGTTCTCCAGGCCGTGCCCGCAGCCGGCCCGCGCACGTCCAGCTTCGCTCCCGCCGAGGGCCAGCGAGTGATGGCAGAACTGGCCAGCCAGGACATTTACGGCCAGCAGCGGTGGCAGGCCTTCGGCCCGGTCTACGCCGACAGCCCGCTTACCCCTGACTACATCTGGCTTCCCTCCCCTGATGTCGGGGGAGGGGTTGGAGGTGGGGGCTGGATGAACTCCGGCTGCACCCTGATCGGGGTAGATCGCCGGGTGGCCCGCCACGCACCGGGCGGCGCGGCCCTCAGCGCCGAGCAGCGACTCTACGCCACCTGGAACGCTGAAGCCCTGCGCCTGGCCTGGACCGGCGCTAACTGGAACACTGACGGCGACCTGTTCATCTACCTGGACACGCAGGGCGGCGGCACGACGACGGTCTTCAACCCCTTTGCCGACGGCACAACTATCCACCTGCCCGATGGCATGGCCGCCGACTACCTGGTCTGGGTGCGCGACGCAGCGATGGCTCTCCTGTTGAGATGGAACGGAAGTGAGTGGGACTTCGTGGCCACACTGGACTCCTGGCAACACCGCTTCGACGCCGTGCTCAACGGCGGCCAGACTGACCTGTACATCCCGTTCGACCTGATCGGCCTGGCCGGGGGCGGGAGTCTCGACCTAGTGGCCTTCGCCAGCGAGGAGGGCGCGTTGCGCCTCTGGGCAACGATGCCCAACGCCAATGCCGTCAATAGTGACCAGGTGATCGTAACGGCTGCCTTTGCCACCGAGTCTCACGAGTTCGCTCTCAGCCACCGCTACCACTGGGATGCCCTCGGCCCTGGCATCTGCCCCAACGGCAGCGACAACCCGACCTCGGCTCAGGCCTTCCTGGACACCGACGTGCAGGTGAGCCTGTCCACCGATCCGGTGGGCACCGCCTACAGCCTGCTGGCCGATAACCTGTTCTGGCTGCAAGACCTTCTGCTGGGCAGCCCGCCGCCGGACGTCACCTCGCACCTGAGCTTCCTGGGCACTGACCACCCGCCTGTGGGTGCGGGCCAGGTCATCAGCTACACCCTGTCCTACCGCAACGGGGGCACCGACACCGCCTACGGCGTCACCGCCGAGGTAACGGCGCAGTACGCCCTGTCGCTGGTCGGTGGCGATCACCAGACGGTGCCCCTGGGCGACATCGGGCCGGGCGCTGAGGGCGAAGTCACCTTCTTCGGTGTAGTGGATCTGAGCCAGAGCGCCGAGCCATGGGCCGCGGTAGCCGTGGAGATCCACGACGCGGCCCATCCCGCCGGTGGGCCGCCACTGGAGTGGCTGTGGGCGCACCACCAGGTGGACCGGGTTGGGCCGCAGTTCTTTGGCATCCAACAACCCAGTTACCTGTTGGGGGCAGGCGTCAACGACCTGCGTGGCTATGCCTACGACGACGCTGGCGTGCCCCTGGTGGGTCTGGAGATCCAGGGGCCGGGCGGGCCGAGCGCTCTGGTCTGCCCCGACGACCAGCCGACTGACGGCCGGTGGTCCTGCACCTGGGATGTGACCGGCAACCACGGCGATGTCCTGCAAGTACGGCTAGCGGCCACCGACGGCTTCGGCCAGGTGAGCGCCTGGGATACCCCGCTGCCCTTCCTGGTGGACACCATGCCGCCCACGGTCACCCTGGACTTCACGGCCACCCAGGTCTTCTCCGGCAGCCTGGTGGCGCGCAGCGACTTCAGCCTGTACGGCGACGTAGCCGACGACGGCGGCCTCGGCCACGTGGATGTCTGCATCACCGACGACGTCGCGGGCGGGTTGCAGAACGCTTGCGGGCCGGCCAGGCTTAACCTGACCCCAGGTGCAACCACCGTGACCTACGACGACGTGCCGGACCCGCCGGTCGCCATCAACGGCACGACGGCCTGCGCCAGCCCCATCACACGCACCTTCACCGTGTCGGAGAGCTTCAGCATCGCTGAGGTCAGCCTGGGCTTCACCGCCGAGCACAGCCGCCGTGACGACCTCCAGGTCGAGCTGACCTCGCCGGCTGGCACGACCGTGCGCGTGCTGGACGACGACGGCCTCTCCGGCACACAGTTCCGCCACTACGACGTGTTGCTCAACGACGCGGCGCCGACCGCGCTGGCCGATGCCAAAGGTGACCACGACCCGGCCGAGCCATACTTCGACCGCTTCGTCCGGCCCTACGCGCCGCTGCGGGCCTTCCAGGGGCAGAACTCGCAAGGCGACTGGACCCTCAGCATTTGTGACTTGAACCCAGGCGCGGATGACGGGGCCTACCTGCGCAGCCAACTGACCCTGACGCCACGGGACACGACTGCCAAGGCCGGGCGCTGGAGTTACCGGATGCCCGATGCTGGGCAACTGGACCACGTCACCCGGACGGTGGCCATCTACGCCGGGGACGTGGTGGGCAATCGCACTGCCGATCCACTCACCCTGGAGTTCGTAGTGGACAATGTCTCGCCGGCCATCACCGTGACCACGGCTATCTCCGAGGTCCTCCTGGGTAGTAGCACGACCGTGCTCAGTGGCACGGTGACCGACGGTTCGGCTTCGCAGTTAATGAACTTTTCGGCGGGCTCAGAGCCTGCCCTGAACGGAGTGAAGGGACAGGCCCTATTGAATGACACCGCAGGCGGTGGGCCTGCCGTCAACGTTACCCTGCAGGTTCAGGGGCCGGACGGCCAAGTCATCAGCCAGGGCGCGGCGCGGGACGCCGAAGCCTGGTGGCATGACCTGCAGCCCACCTTGGCCGGACGCTACACCCTGTGGGTGGTGGCGACGGACCAGGCCGGCAACAGCACCACCAGCGGGCCATTCGTGGTAGATGCTGCCTGCACCGCTGCCGACCTGTCGGTGGCCTTTGTCTCCGCCGAACCGGCCGCAGGTGCGCCCTTCTCTGTCACCATCACCGCGCTGATCAGCAACACCGGCCGCGCGGAGGTCTCAGCCGGCCTGCCGGTGGGCTTCTACATCGGCGAGGAGCGCCTCGGCGTGGCAGTCACCGCGCAGGCTCTGGGCCCCGGCGTGGCCCAAGCGGTCAGCCTGATCTGGGCCGTGCCCTTCCCGGGCGACTATGACATCACCGTCGTCCCGAATGACGCTGGAACGCTTGGGCAGGCTAGGGCGAGTGGGGCTGGAGCTCAGGTACTGTGCAGCCAGCCGGCCAGCGGGCACCAGATGGTCTCGGTTCTGGACGTGCCTTTGCTCGAGTCCTGGAACCTGATGTCCAGCTACGTCAATCCCTTCAATCCCAACGCCAGCGTCGTCCAGCGCCCCATCGCGGGGCAGTACGTCGTCATCCAGGGCTTCGATGGCGGTGCCCAGTCCTACTATCCGGATTTGCCGCCGGAGGTGAACACGTTGAAGGAGATGGATGCCGAGCATGGCTACTGGATCAAGGCGGTGGGCACTGGTCAGCTTAGCGACGGGGACGAGGATGGGGAGGAAGCGGTAGCTACGCTGCGGGTGGTGGGTGAGAAGTTCGCCGAAGATCGGCCCATCGAGCTGGACGTGGGCTGGAACCTGGTGAGCTACCTGCCGCGCCAGCCGCAGGCCGTGCCCGAAGCCCTGCAGAGCATTAACAGACAGTACACGGTGGTGCTGGGTTACGATCAAGGGGCGTTGTCGTACTATCCCGACATAGACCCCAGCTTCAACACCCTGCATGAGATGACCCCGCTGTTTGGCTACTGGATCAAGATGACCCAGGAGGGTACGCTGCAATACCCAACCACCGGTGATTTTCGATTTTCGATTGCCGATTTGCGATTGAAAGATAACCTGATCGAAAATCGAAAATCTGAAATCGTAAATCCAACAACCGCCTGGGTCAACTTCTACGGCACGGCGCACCAGGGAGACGGAACGCCTTTGCCTGTGGGAGCCACGGTGCTGGCGCTAGATCCGGACGGCGTGGTGTGCGGCGCTGCGGTGGTCACGATCAAAGGGCAGTACGGCCTGCTGGCCTGCTATGGTGACGATCCGACCACGTTGGAAGATGAGGGCGCTTGGCCTGGGGATACGATCCAGTTGGTTGTAGATGGCCAGGTGCTGGGTATGGGCATGTGGACAGCCCGTGGTGATCGCCAGTGGAGGCCGCTGGG
>Ga0315539_1000322_pt1 | contig 36288 bp, 25 predicted proteins | sample SalMarSW160150MG_FD_203097 | JGI IMG/M metagenome (GOLD analysis project Ga0315539, IMG submission 203097) | Salt marsh sediment microbial communities from the Plum Island Ecosystem LTER, Massachusetts, United States - Salt Marsh Sediment SW1601-150 ...
CCTCTGAAGAGGAGGAGAAAGTTATAGTATTGTATATCAGCCATTTCCCCTCCTTTTGAAAGGAGGGGTATCCCGACCGTAAGGTCGAGGAGGGGGTGGTTAGAGGACTTATGAGACAGCCCCTCTACGATTGATAATCATTGTAACCTTCCTGCAAAATTCACTTTATAAACCTTATAAACTTTATTAACTTTATCAACTTTCTTAAAAACTCATTTTTTAATCGCTCCGATTGCTTCAATTCCCAATATTCTTTATCTTTGCAAATTCAAGATTTACAAATAAATTTTCATTAAAATGTCAAAAATTAAAGTAGCTATTAACGGATTCGGCAGAATAGGAAGAAATGTCTTCAAAATTGCCCTTGAAAGGCCGGATATTGAAGTTGTTGGTATTAATGATCTCACTGATACCAAAACACTTGCCCACCTTCTTAAATATGATTCAACACAGGGAAGATATAGTGGTGTAAGCCATGATGAGGATAATATTATTGTTAAAGGAATGAAGGTCAGGGTCACTTCAGAAAAAAACCCGGCATCTATCCCATGGAAAGAAACACCAGACGTGATTGTTGAATCAACTGGTGTATTCAGGGTTAAAGAAAGCCCAAAAGGCGGTTATGGAGATCACCTCAGGAACGGGGCCAAAAAGGTTATTCTTTGTGTCCCTGCAAAAGACCAGATTGATGCAACAATAGTTATTGGTGTTAATGATCACCACCTCAAACCAGAACATAAATGTGTATCAAATGCATCATGCACAACTAACTGCCTGGCACCCGTGGCTAAAGTACTTAACGATGCATTTGGCATTGAGCAGGGCTTTATGACTACAATACATTCCTATACGAATGACCAGGTTATACTTGACTTTCCTCATTCTGACCTCAGAAGAGCCAGGTCGGCAGCCCTGTCACAAATTCCCACAACAACAGGTGCTGCTAAAGCTGTTGGTATAGTAATACCTGACCTTAAAGGTAAAATGGATGGTATGGCCATAAGGGTACCAACACCTACCGGATCACTTGTCGACCTTGTTGCTGTGCTTAAGAAAGAAGTAAGCAGGGAAGATATAAACAAAGCTATGAAAAAAGCAGCAGAAGGACCGATGAAAGGTATACTGGAGTATACTGAAGATCCTATTGTCTCTGTTGATGTTGTTCATAATACCAGCTCATCAATATTCGATTCGCTGAGCACAATGGTAAATGGTAAGATGGTTAAAGTGCTCGCATGGTATGATAACGAATGGGGCTATTCGGAACGCGTAGTAGACCTGGTGGAAAAACTTATTGACTAAGGATATGAAAGGCTGAGGCTGAGGCTGAGGCTGAGGTTTAGACTGAGGCTGAGGCTGAGGCTGAGGCTGAGGCTGAGGGGCTAAGGCTGAGGCTAAGGCTGAGGCTAAGGCTGAGGCTGAGGTTTAGACTGAAATAAAAATAAGAGACGCGCCAGTGGCGCGTCTCTTCATTATAAACCTTATAAACTTTATCAACTTTATTCTATCAGCTTTTCTATCTCCATAGGCAGCCCGGATGTATCTCGGAAATGCTCTCCCAGCTCAAGTATTGCTTCATCATCTTCCTCGTATAACCATTTTATTTTTAGCTTCTTGCCATACTTGTTATACGCCCTTAATATCTTCAGCAAATCCAAAAGGTGCTTTGACGAGCCGCTGTTAATATATTCAAGTACAATCTTAATATTTAAGCTTTCCGATTCATTAAAATATTCTTTAATCCATTCTTTCACTGGTTGGTAAACTGACTCGGGGTTCTCGGGTATCGACCTTCCTTCAATAGTAAGCAAATTATCATCCGGATCATAATACATTCCCGGACATTTTTGATCTTTCTCCTGGATAATTATTATTTCCATAATATGATTTTATTATTCATATCTGAGTGCCTCTATAGGGTCAACATTTGCTGCTTTCACTGCTGGGAAATAACCCGAAATAACTCCTACCACAAAGCAAACAACTACACCGCCAATTATCCATTTCCAGGGCAGTATAAAACTCGACTGCAGGACACTGGATATTATATTTCCAATTAATATCCCCAGTATGATACCAAGAATACCTCCCATCTGGCCAATTATTACCGATTCATATAGAAACTGGTTTTTTATGGTGGATGTCTTTGCTCCCATAGCCTTCCTGGTACCTATCTCCCGGGTCCTTTCGGTAACCGATACAAGCATTATATTCATGAGACCGACAGCAGCACCTGCCAGTGTAATTAAACCAATAAGAGTAGCTGCAATAGTGACAAATTTAGTATTCTCTATCAGCAGATCAGAGAGGACATCACTTTTTGTAACATTAAAGTCTGATTCATCACGCGCATCCAGTCCCCGTACAAGCCTGAAAATGCCTTCCGCTTCACTGGCCAGCATCTCCATATCAGTCTTTGCATAAGGCATTATTGTTATTGTAAAATCCATATTTGGCCTTGAAAAATAATGTCTGGCGGTTGTAACAGGCATGAAACAAACATTGTCGCTTGTTAATATACTCGTCCCTTTGGCTTTTAACAGCCCAATCACTTTAAGCTTGCAACCACCAACATTAATTATCTTTCCTATCGGATCAATATCAGACCTGAAGATATCCCTGGCTACATCTGCACCAATAATCGCCAGGTTGCGGGTCGAAGCTACCTCTTCCACAGAAAAACCCCTTCCCTTGTCTATCTCGTATCCCCCAACCTGCAGGTAGTTCTCATCAATACCGGTTAACTGGATAATGGGATTGGTTTCCTCGCTGCGGTAACTTACCGTAGCCATCCCACTGGCAACCACAGAAATACTTACAAATGCAGGTTCCTTGAAACGCTCCCTGAACTCCATCGCTTCACGGTATGAAATATGTGCATGGTTCTTGGTACGTGTATCACTGGTTCCAAATACTATTGTCATGCCCCTGCTTGTAATGGAAAATGTATTGGCCCCCATCATTGAAAACTGGCTGGTAAGAGATCCCTTTATGGCATCAATAGCAGTTAAAATACCTACAAGAGCCATTATTCCAAATGCGATTATAGCCATTGTGAGTATGGCTCTTACCCTGTTCGAACCTATTGCCCTGAGGGATACTTTTATATTCTCAGTAAATAATCCTTTTTTTCTCATTAAGCTGCTAACATTGTAATTTTAAAAATACAATAATTTTAAGACAATATCCCTTTAAAAGACTAAAAACAACTTTTGTGACAAATTAATTAAGTTTTTAGTTGTATAACTAAATATTTCGTTATATATTTGTTATGACAAAACTTTAAATGTTATGAGAGAACTTACCAGGGCTGAGGAACAGATAATGCAAATACTCTGGGAGATAGAAAAAGGATTCGTGAAAGATATTCTGAAACATTTCCCCGAACCCAGGCCTGCATATAACACTGTCAGCACAATAATCAGGATACTCCAGGAAAAAGGATTTGTCAGTCACAGGGCGTATGGCAGAACGCATGAGTACTACCCTGTTATATCAAAGGAAGATTACACAAAACTACGTATGTCAAGACTGGTAAACGATTATTTCTCCAACTCATTCGAAAAAATGGTCAGCTTCTTTGCCCAGGAGAAGAAGATCAGCCTTAAAGAGATGGAGGATATAATAAAGCTTATGGAAGAAGAAATATCAAGCCAAAAGAAAACCGGAAAATGAAACAATACCTTATAACATCGTCAGTTTATCTTGCAGTATTTTATTTGATCTATATACTGCTTATAAGCAAAGATACCCGCTACAGGAGAAACCGTATATACCTTCTTGCCAGTATTATTATATCCCTGCTTTTACCATTTGTTAAAATAACGGCAGGTTCCGGAGGAATTTTCTCCTTATTTAACGAGAACCTGGGTAATATTGTTAATATTCCTGAGGTAAATGTATATGCTATTGACCAGGGACCGGAACAGGCCGGCACTCTGCCCTTACCGCTCATAATTTACCTTTCCGGCAGCCTGGTTGCTCTTATAATATTTATGGCCAATATCTTTAAGCTTAATGGTTATATAATGAAGTACAGGGTTAAAGGATCAAGAATAGTTCTAACACCCCCGGGTAAGGAGTCCGGTTTTTCCGCCATGGGGTATATATTTATAAATAACGACCTTGAGTCAGAGACCAGGACGACCATACTTGAACATGAACAACAACACATAAGAAACAGGCATTTCATCGATGTCGGTCTGCTCAGGTTCCTTGGAATATTCTTCTGGTTCAATCCTTTCATTTACATGTACGAGCGCTCGCTCAAAGCTTTGCATGAATTTGAAGCTGATGAACAAATGCTTGACTCCGGCCGTAATGTGATCAGTTACCAGCAACTTATACTAAACCAGATATTCAACACTAGCATATTCACTTTACAAAACGGCTTTTCGGGTCGTTCCCTAATTAAAAAACGTATGATCATGATGACAAAAAAGAGAAGTAAAAAGATGTCAGGACTGAAACTTCTGATTGCGGTTCCATTAGTATTATTTGTGTTCATTTTCTTCTCATGCACAAATGATGAGCTTAATCCACTTGAAACAATAAATGAGACTGAAAACTCAACTATCCGGTCAGAGCAGCCAAATCAGGATATAAAATCTCCACAGGAGATCTGGGAAGACAATCCTGCTTTACAAAAGAAGTCGAAGTCCGCTGAGGATATGATCTTTGTTGTAGTTGAAGATATGCCAACTTTCAAAGGGGGCGATGTTAACAAATTCCGTGAATGGGTTCAGAGCAACGTGAACTACCCTCGGATAGCAGCAGAAAATGGAATCCAGGGCAAAGTCTTTGTAATGTTCGTTGTTGACGAAAAAGGCCAGATTACCCAGCCTGAAATATTGAGAGGCGTAGATCCATCACTTGATGATGAAGTAATAAGGATAGTAAGCTCATCCCCTATCTGGTCTCCAGGCTTACAAAAAGGAATACCGGTAAAAGTAAGATTCTCTATTACTGTTAACTTCCAGTTACAGTGATCACGAGACAAAAGGGAGTAAGATGCTAGGCGCCCCCACGGGCGCCTTTTTTATCATCTTGTCATATAAATCAACATTTGATATTCGATATTCGATATTCATTATTCGATATTCATTTATCTTTGTATCATGTTATCATTGCAACAAAGAATAAACTCTTTCGCTGAGCTGGGCTGGATTATGAAAGATGCAGTCTCTCCCACCCCAACTTCGACCGAGGCACTCAGGCTGAGGAAGCTGATGGACAGTCAGGAACAGTACAACAAATGGTTCACCCCTGATAATGTCAGGTTTGCAGTTAAAGCTATTGCTGAAATGCTACGTAAAGACAGGCTTGAATCATGGCTTGGGCCATACAAAATGCATGATAATAAAGATACCGGGAAAACAGTGGCCGTGATTATGGCCGGTAATATTCCTCTTGTTGGTTTTCACGACTTTCTCAGTGTGCTTATTACTGGCAACAGGCTGCTGGCACGCACCAGTACAAAAGACAGTGAGCTGATAAGAGAGCTTTCAGGTTTACTTACAGAAATAGATCACGGTTTCAGGGAACAAATTAAATTCACAGGCAAAATATCAGGCAACTATGATGCTGTTATTGCTACTGGCAGTGATAATACCTCCAGGTATTTTGAATACTATTTCGGTCAAAAACCTCATATATTCAGGAAAAACAGGAATAGTGTAGCCATAATCAGCAAGGATACAGAAGAAAAAGATATCGAAGTACTGGCTTCTGATATTTTCACCTATTTCGGTCTGGGATGCAGAAATGTTTCTAAAATATACCTGGAAGAGAGTATCAGGCCTGGCAACATAATAAAACAATGGTCTGACCGGGCAAATATCATAAAACACAGGCCTTACGCTAACAATTACCTGTACAACAAGTCATTATTTAAGGTCAACAAACAACCTTTCCTGGATAACGGTTTTTTGCTGCTTAAAAAAGACTCTGGCCTCTCCTCTCCGGTAGCCTTAATATATTATGACTTTTTCAGCAACAGGAAAATGCTGATGGAGGAACTCCGCATGCGGGCTGATAATATTCAATGCATTGTTTCAGAAAATGATACCCGGTTCGGACAAACCCAGTATCCCAAACCCGGCGATTATGCCGATAATATGGACACTGTAGAGTTTCTCACTTCTTTACAATAAAATATTTTTTCATATTTCATTCTTTTAAAAAAATAATTACATTGCACAGGTTCAAAAACGGTATATATGATCTTTAAGTTCGTAGTAATATCAAGTGAGGAGGAATCATTCCTGCGGGAGTTTGAGCTGGATGAGAATAATACGCTTCTTGATTTTCATAATATTTTGCAGGAAGAACTGGAGTATGACAGATCACAGATGGCCTCATTTTTTACTACATCCAAAAAATGGGAGAAGGAAGAAGAATTCACTCTTTTTGAGATGGGTGCAAACACAACCCCCATGGATGAGGTGATAATTGATGATATAGTGATCGAAGATAACCAGAAGTTACTGTATGTTTTTGACATGTTCAATGAAAGAACACTGTTCATCGAATGTGTAGGTACCTTAAAACCGGTAGAAGGCAGGACCTATCCCGTTTGTACGCGCTCACAGGGTAAGCCGCCGCCGCAGGTGCTTTTCTCCAACTTCACAAAAGTTGCTGCCCGCATTGAAGATGACGATGAGGAGCCCGCGGATGAATTCCGTGATGAAAATGACCCTGATCTCCCCGACTTTGAAAACATGGAGGACTACGAAGACTCCTGAAAACGCCCTCATAGAAAAATGAATAACACTCTTGTTATACTCCTGGGGCCAACAGGTATAGGTAAAACGGACCTGAGTATTGATATTGCCCTGCATTTTAACACTGAAATCATCTCATGCGACTCCCGGCAATTTTACAGAGAAATGTCAATAGGCACAGCTGTTCCATCCATGGAGCAATTGAAGAAAGTAAGGCACCATTTTATCAGGCATATCTCCGTTGTTGATTATTATAGTGCCAGCAGGTTTGAGAAGGACTTTATCCAGTTATCACAAAAGCTTTTCACTCATCATAGTATCGTATTAATGGTAGGAGGTTCAGGTCTTTATATAGATGCTGCCTCTGGGAAGATAGACGAAATCCCGGATGTGGATCAGTCCGTAAGGGATAAATACCTCGATAAATTCCGGAAAGAGGGTCTTGAGAGTTTACGGGCAGATCTCAGGCTGCTCGATCCCGATTATTACAGGATCGTCGATCTGAAAAATCATAAGCGTATTATCAGGGCACTTGAAATATGTGAAACAACAGGCAAACCCTACTCATTCTTCCTGCATAAAAAAGGTATGGCAAGGGATTTTAATATTTTAAAGGTAGGACTCAGATTGGACAGGCAGGAACTTTACCGGAGAATTAATGAGCGTGTTGACAGAATGATCTCTGAAGGACTTGAGAAGGAAGCCGGAGACCTACTTGAATACAGGGATAATAATGCTCTTAACACCGTGGGATACAAAGAAATGTTCAGGTATTTTGATGGTGAGGTCAGCAGGGAGAAAACAATTGAGCTTATTAAAAGAAATTCTAGAAGGTATGCCAAGAGACAGCTAACATGGTGGTCCAGGGATAAGGATATTGAATGGTTTCACCCAAAGGAGAAACAGGCAATTATACAATATATTGATCAGGAAGTTCAGGAATGATATGATTATAGAATAAGTTTGAATGTTTGAGTGTTTGAGTGTTTGAATGTTTGAAAATCATGCAATTGCAAAATCAAACGATCAAACTCTCAAACCGATCAAACAAACTTTTTTAGCTAAGCTCCTTCAGCTTCCTGATCGTCCCTTCCGGGTCGTCTGAGCCAAATACCGAGCTGCCCGCAACCAGCACGTTAACACCACTGTCAACAAGCTTCTTTGCATTTGTAGTATCTACCCCACCATCAACCTGGATCATTACATCATTACCCGATGCAGTTATCATCTTCTTAAGTGCGCTGATCCTCTCATAGCTGTTTCCTATGAATTCCTGTCCTCCGTAACCCGGATTTACTGTCATGATCAGTACCATATCCAAATATGGAAGAACCCATTCAAGCACTGACACAGGTGTATGTGGATTAAGCGACACACCTGCCTTCATTCCCAGCCTTCTTATTTCTGTTACTGTTCGGTTAAGGTGGCGACAGGCCTCGTAGTGAACGGTCAGTATACTGGCCCCGGCATCCCTGAAGCGTTCAAGGTACCTGTCGGGATCGACAATCATTAGATGAACATCAAGTGGTTTCTCTGATAGTTTATTAACATATTTCAGTACAGGAAAACCAAAAGTTATATTTGGAACAAATACACCATCCATAATATCAAGGTGAAGCCAGTCGGCCACACTACGGTTAACCATTGTTATATCCTTATCCAGCCGGCCAAAGTCAGCAGCCAGCAGCGATGGTGAAACTAAATGATCCATTGTTTACTTTTTCAGGTAAATTATGAATTAACCCAGGTAGGTCTTGAGTATCTTACTCCGGGTTGTATATTGTATTCTTTTAAGGGCTTTTTCTTTTATCTGCCTCACCCTTTCACGGGTCAATACCAGTTCCTCTCCTATCTCTTCCAGTGTGAGGGGATGCTTCATATTTATTCCAAAATACAGCTTTATAACTTTTGCTTCCCTGGGCGACAGTGTGCTTAGAGCTCTTTCTATCTCGTATGTAAGTGATTCATTGATAAGATGTTTATCCGGACTTGGGCTATCATCGCTCTGCATCACATCATACATATTATTATCTTCCTCGTTGCTTATCGGTGCGTCCATACTAACAGTACGACCATTGGATTTTAACACTTCCTTCACCTCTTCGGGGGCTACCTGCAGGACATCGGCAATTTCCTGCGAAGAAGGTTCTCTCTCAAATTCCTGTTCAAGTCGTGCGAATACCCTGTTAATCTTATTTATTGACCCTATCTTGTTCACCGGTAACCGTACTATCCTGGCCTGTTCGGCCAGTGCCTGCAGTATGGCCTGTCTTATCCACCATACTGCATACGAAATGAATTTGAATCCCCTTGTCTCATCAAATCTTTGTGCAGCTTTTATAAGCCCCAGGTTGCCTTCATTTATCAGGTCAGGAAGGCTCATACCCTGGTTCTGGTATTGCTTGGCCACAGAAACAACAAAACGTAAATTTGATTTTACAAGCTTGGCTAAAGCCTCCTTATCCCCTTTCTTAATCATCCTGGCCAGAATTACCTCCTCCTCCGGAGAAATCAGATCTACTTTCCCAATCTCCTGAAGATATTTATCAAGGGATGGAGTATCACGGTTAGTAACCTGTTTTGTTATCTTTAACTGCCGCATATAAAATAGGGTAAATCCGTATTCCGCCTGGTGACCATCACAATTATAGTAATAAAAATGCTTAACGGCAATAGGTGAATAAATTAAAATCATTCTAAAATAGGTTTTTTTAACTCATACTTTGACCTGAGGAGCAATTTTTTACATCATGTTTTTGTTATTTAACCTTTTTTAGGATATTAGTGTTGTATTATAATAAGGATTTGCTTATAATTGCAACGTTTTTAGCAGCATAGAATATTAAATTATCCTTGCGCATCTGCTTTCATATCTGAAACAGATTTTTCTTGAAAAAAAAATTATCAATACTATTTTCATTAACATTTTCCTACAATATTAACTATGTACGACATTCTTGAGTTAAACAAAAAGCTCCTCCCCGAACTGAGGGAGATAGCCAAGAATCTTAAGATCAAAAGAGTAGAATCATATCGAAAGCAAGATTTGATATATCTTATCCTTGATCAGCAGGCAATAGTTGAAGCCTCCGAGAATAAAGCTTCAGCTGCCAGGAAGAACAAAGGCCCGGAAAACAAAGAAAGTGATTCGGAATCTTATAAAAGACGGGGACGCAGACCAAGGACAAAGTCTGAAAACAAATTTGTTAAAGCGCCTCCACAACCAGCTGAACAAAAATCAGAAAGTCATGGTGATCAAATGGTAAGCACTGATACCAGACAGGTAAAAAAGCCTGTTATACAGAAACCTGAAAGCCGGCAAAACATAAGAAAAGAACGGCAGTATGACAGGGAAGAAGCTGAGAAAAGCCCCGAAAGACCTAAACAGGAAGTAGCTGCCAGGGATACCGGCAAGGAAACAACAAAGGGCGATACCCCTAAGAAAGACTCTGACAGAAGCGCTGATAAAAGGTATAAAAAACAGGATAACCACAGGGACAAGGAGAGGGAAAGCGAACAACGTGACTCTCAGAAAAAACATGAAAAGGAACCTGAAATCAGGGAGGTGGAATATGAGTTTGAAGGTATAATATCGAATACCGGCGTGCTTGAAATTATGCCCGACGGGTATGGTTTCCTGCGCTCAGCCGATTATAACTATCTCAATTCACCCGATGATATATATGTTTCACAGTCCCAGATTAAGTTATTTGGCCTTAAAACCGGCGATACTGTGGAAGGCACTATAAGGCCTCCTAAAGAAGGTGAGAAATACTTCCCCCTGATAAAAATACAAATGATCAACGGGCGTACACCTGACTTTATTCGTGACCGGGTACCTTTTGATTATCTAACCCCCCTGTTCCCGAACGAAAAATTTACCCTGTGTTCGCCCGGGGAAGGAACTCTCTCAGTAAGAGTGGTTGATATGTTTGCACCTATTGGTAAAGGACAGAGAGGGCTTATAGTTGCACAGCCAAAAACCGGTAAAACAATCCTCCTGCAGGATATAGCCAATGCAATAGCCAAGCATCATCCGGAGGCATATCTTATGATACTGCTCATAGATGAAAGACCTGAAGAGGTAACTGATATGGCCAGAAGTGTAAACGCTGAAGTTATAGCTTCTACCTTCGACGAACCGGCTGAAAGGCATGTACGCGTGGCAAATATAGTACTCGAAAAAGCCAAGCGGATGGTCGAATGCGGACATGATGTTGTTATCCTCCTGGACTCTATTACCAGGCTGGCAAGGGCTTTTAATACCATAGCACCAGCATCAGGGAAAGTATTGTCGGGTGGTGTCGATTCAAATGCGCTGCATAAACCAAAAAGGTTTTTTGGAGCTGCCCGTAATATCGAAGGCGGAGGTTCATTAACAATACTATCAACAGCACTTACCGAAACAGGTTCAAAAATGGATGATGTGATCTTCGAGGAATTCAAGGGAACAGGTAATATGGAACTTCAGCTCGACCGTAAACTGTCGAACAGGAGAATATTCCCGTCAATTGATATTCCTGCATCCAGTACCAGGAGGGAAGACCTGCTACTCGAAAAGAACTTCCTCAATAAAATATGGATCCTCAGGAATTACCTCACCGACATGAATGCTGTGGAAGCAATGGAGTTTCTGCGTGACAGGCTTCGCCAGACTCAATCGAACGAAGAATTCCTTATCTCCATGAATGGAGGATAATATAATTGATCCCTCTTATCAAGAAAGTAAGTTTATTAAGTACTAATTTTTCTAATTAAATAAGATTTATATCAGACATGGGAACAAAGAAAAAGTTTATAACACTTGACGGTAACCAGGCAGCATCACATATTGCTTATATGTTCAGTGAAGTTGCATGCATCTATCCAATTACACCCTCGTCAAATATGGCTGAATTCATAGATGAATGGGCTGCTAACGGAAGAAAGAATATTTTCGGGGAGGAAGTAAAAGTAGTGGAGATGCAATCTGAAGGAGGCGCATCAGGCGCTGTTCATGGCTCATTACAGTCCGGAGCCCTCACATCTACATTCACAGCCTCACAGGGCCTGCTTCTGATGATACCTAATATGTATAAGATGGCCGGCGAATTACTTCCCGGGGTATTTCATGTCAGCGCCCGCTCGGTAGCTGCTCATGCACTTTCAATTTTCGGTGATCATAGCGATATTTATGCCACCAGGCAGACAGGTTTTGGTATGATAGCTACCGGAAGTGTACAGGAGATAATGGACCTTGCTGGAACAGCCCACCTTTCAGCTATAAAGTCCCGCATACCATTCATGCATTTTTTCGACGGGTTCAGGTCTTCACATGAAATACAGAAGGTCGAACTCCTCGAAACAGAGGATATGAAAAAATTAATGGACTGGGATGCAGTGCAGGCTTTCAGGAATAATGCACTCAGCCCTGAAAACCCTGTCACAAGGGGAACAGCACAGAACCCTGATATCTATTTCCAGGCAAAAGAATCTGTCAATATTTTCTATGAACCGCTGGCTGATATCGTTGCGGAAAACATGAAAAAGATATCAGATCTTACAGGAAGAGACTATAAACCATTTACATATTATGGCGCAACCGATGCTGAGAATATCATAATAGCAATGGGATCAGTTACCTCAACCATTAAGGAGACAATCGACTATATGACCTCAAGGGGAGAAAAAGTTGGTCTTATTACAGTTCACCTTTACCGCCCCTTCTCAAGCAAATACTTCTTCGATGTTCTCCCCTCCACTGTGAAGAAAATATCAGTGCTCGACCGTACCAAGGAACCCGGAGCCAATGGAGAACCATTGTACCTTGACGTACGCGACATGTTCTTTGAAAAAGATGATCACCCGGTAATAGTTGGTGGCCGTTACGGCCTCTCTTCCAAAGACACAACACCGGCGATGATCATGTCGGTTTATGAAAACATGAAAAAAGATTCACCAAAGAACCATTTCACAGTAGGTATCAATGATGATGTAACAAACCTGTCATTGCCACTGTTTCCTGAATTAAATGTATGCGATGAATGCACCTATTCTGCCAAATTCTACGGACTGGGCTCTGATGGTACCGTTGGTGCAAACAAAAACTCAATAAAGATCATTGGTGAAACAACCGATAAATATTGCCAGGCATATTTTGCATATGACTCTAAAAAGTCAGGTGGACTTACTGTTTCCCACCTTCGTTTCGGGGATACACCCATCAGGTCAACATACCTGGTGAATACTCCCGATTTCGTTGCCTGCCACGTAGCACCTTACCTCGAGAAATATGATATGCTCAAAGGGCTTAAAAAAGGAGGCACATTCCTTCTGAACGCTGCATGGAAAGATGATGAAGAAGAAGAAAGACTTCCGGCAGCAGTAAAAAAATATCTGGCCGAGAACGATATTGATTTCTATATGATCAACGCCACAGATATAGCTGAAGAAATTGGCCTTGGCGGCCGTACAAATACAATAATGCAGAGTGCTTTTTTTAAGGTGGCCAATGTAATACCCTATGATAAGGCAGTTGATGAGATGAAAAAATTTATCGTCAAATCTTACGGAGCCAAGGGTGAAGATATCGTTAAAATGAACTATGCAGCCGTTGACCGGGGTGGTAAGGTAACAAAAATCAATGTGCCTGACTCCTGGAAGAATGTTAAACCAGAAAAAAAGAAAGTCGACGAAAAATTGCCTGAATTTGTTAGGGATGTGGTAAATCCTATCATTGCACAGAAAGGTGATGATCTTCCTGTTAGTGCTTTCAGGGGCAGGGAAGATGGAACATTCCCCGCCGGCACCACCCAGTTTGAAAAGCGCGGTGTTGCAGTGTGGACACCGGAATGGATTCCCGATAACTGTATACAGTGTAACCAGTGTTCATTTGTTTGCCCGCATGCGGTAATAAGACCCTTCCTCCTTACCGATGAAGAAGCAGCCAATGCTCCCGGTGGAACCGAAGTAATCCAGGGAATAGGTCCCCTGAAAGAATATAAGTTCAGGATACAGGTGAGCGTATACGACTGTACCGGCTGCGGTAACTGTGCCGATGTATGTCCGTCCAAGGAAAAAGCTCTCGTGATGAAGCCTTTCGAATCACAGCTTGACCAGGCTGAAAAATGGACATATATGCATGAAGAGGTAGGTTATAAGGATACGGTTGTTGATAAACTGAAAACCGTTAAGAACAGCCAGTTCTCACAACCACTGTTCGAATTCTCAGGTGCTTGTGCAGGCTGTGGTGAGACTCCTTACGTTAAAGTTATTACTCAGTTGTTTGGAGACAGGATGATTGTGGCTAATGCAACAGGTTGTTCTTCAATATACGGTGGATCAGCACCTTCAACACCATATACAATGAACAAAGAAGGTTATGGTCCGGCATGGGCCAACTCCCTCTTCGAGGATAATGCTGAATATGGATTCGGTATCGCAACAGGTATAACCAAACTGCGCGACCGTATAGCACGGATAATGAAATCAGCCAACGGAGTAAGCGCTTCAACAAAAGAAGCCTTTAATGAATGGATAGAAGCCAAAAATGATGCTGAAGCATCCAAAGCAGCTTCAAAGAAAGTAATCGAGGCATGCGAAAACGAAAAAAACGGTGTTTGCACGGAAATACTTACCCTTAAAAAGTACCTGGTAAAAAAATCAATATGGATATTCGGAGGCGACGGCTGGGCTTATGATATAGGATACGGAGGCCTCGATCATGTTGTAGCCTCCGGTGAAGATGTGAATATACTGGTTCTTGATACTGAAGTTTATTCGAACACCGGCGGGCAGGCATCAAAAGCAACCCCAGCAGGTGCCGTGGCAAAATTCGCTGCTTCAGGTAAAAAGATAAGGAAAAAAGACCTCGGGCAAATGGCCATGACCTATGGCTATGTATATGTGGCCCAGGTAGCCATGGGAGCCAGCCAGTCACAATTCCTTAAAGCAGTACGCGAAGCTGAATCATATCCAGGACCATCACTGATAATAGCTTACTCACCATGTATTAACCATGGACTGAGAGCCGGAATGGGTAAATCCCAGGCCCAGGAAGAAAATGCTGTTAAAAGTGGTTACTGGCATAACTACAGGTATGACCCACGCCTCGAGGCAGAGGGAAAAAATCCGTTTACACTCGATTCAAAGGAACCCGAATGGAGCTTGTTTCAGGACTTCCTTAATTCAGAGGTTAGGTATACGTCCCTGACAAAGTCATTCCCTGAAGAAGCAAAAGTGCTCTTCAAGGCAGCCGAGGAAAACGCTAAATGGAGATATAATTCCTATAAGCGACTGGCCTCACTGGAATATTAGTAATACATTTTCTTCACTATCTTTGCAGCAGATTATATTTAACCATGGGACGCTTACTTGCAATTGATTACGGCAGAAAAAGAACAGGACTGGCAGTATCAGACCCTGATAAAATCATTGCAAGCCCGCTGAAAACCATTGCTACAAACGAACTGGAAGCATTCCTGAGAGAATATGTCAGTAAGGAAGAGGTTGAAGCTATCATCATTGGCTATCCAAAGACTATGAATAATCAACCTTCAGGCCTGGTAAAACAGCTGGAACCATTCATTAACAGGCTCAGGAAGATATTCTTTGATATAGACCTTCACCTTGTTGATGAGAGGTTTACATCGAGTATTGCTCAAAAAGCAATGATTGAGGGGGGAATGAAAAAATCAGACAGGCAAAAAAAAGAGAATATTGATAAAATAAGTGCCTCACTGATCCTTCAATCCTATATGAAACAAATTAAGAATTATTCTAAATAAAGAATTATAATTTGTAACTTTGCCCTCTGAAGTAACTGAGTATAGTAAAGATAATAAACTTATAACTCATAACTTGTCCTGAGCGAGATCGTAAGATCGAGTCGAAGGGCTCATAACTCATAACTCATAACTCATAATTGCAATGGTCTACCCTGTATATGTATATGGACATCCCGTACTGAGGAAAGTGGCTGAGGATATTGATAAGAACTACGAAGGCCTCGACCAGCTTATTGAAGATATGTTTGAAACTATGCGGCATTCTGAAGGAATAGGGCTTGCAGCTCCACAGATAGGAAAATCCATCCGCATATTTGTTGTCGATGGTACCCCAATATCAGATGATGAACCTGAATTGGCTGATTTCAGGCATGTATTTATTAATCCCTACATTAAGGAAAGAAGAGGTGAAGTGGTTTTAATGAATGAAGGATGCCTCAGCATACCGGAGATACGTGAAGAAGTTAACCGAGAATCAACAATACGCATCGAGTATTTTGACAAAGACTGGAAATTTCACAACGAAGTGATTAACGGGTTCAGGGCAAGGATAATTGAGCATGAATATGACCATCTGGACGGTGTGCTTTTTACCGATCTGGTTAGCCCTCTCAGGAAAAGACTGTTGAAATCCAAACTTGCAGGCATTAGCAAGGGCAAATTCGATGTTGATTATAAAACAGTCCTTCCAAAACAAAAAGCAAAGTAATCCGGATTTTGTATCTTTATATGGTAATCGCTGAAGAGTGCTGTATAAAGAGATCCCTTTCACAGGATACTGCATAGCCCTGGCAACAGGTATAATATGCGGTTCATATATGCATTCAGTATTATACTGTTATGCTGCTGTTATTATATTGTCTGTTATCCTGGTAATCAATATCTCACTGCACCGTCAGAGTAGGACATCACTAATCTATGGTCTGATCCTGCATTGCTGCATCTTCTTCATGGGATGTTCACTATCAATACTACAAAAAAATAAACTGGACTATATCGTCCCCGGACCACATGAATTTGTGCTCAGGACAGATGATTACCCTGCACCGGCAGCAAGGTCGTTAATGCTTCATACCAGCATAATTTCAGTTGGGGGTAACAATAATAAGAATAATAAATTACTCCTGTATACAGATTGCAGGTACCTTCCTCCATCTTTAAAACCGGGAAGTATTATCAGGTTAGTTTCCATACCGGTTGAAATAACCGACTTTAACAGTTCAGACAATTTTGATTACCGCTCGTTCATGAACCGGAGAGGTTTTCGTTACTGTATTTTTTGTTACGACAGTATTTCAGTTATTGATGAGAAACCCGGACTGAAGCATCATGGCCTCATGTTAAGGAGATACATGTTCAATCGGCTTAAAAACACCTTAACAGACGAAAAAAGCCTTGCCGTGGTATCGGCTATAACCCTGGGCTACAGGGAGCTACTTGACGATGAAATAAAGGAAGAATTCAGGAAAAGCGGGATAATTCATATTATGGCTGTTTCAGGCCTGCATGTGGGAATAATAAGTATTATTATTGTTTCCCTTCTGAAAATTACTCGTATCAGGTCAGGCCTTGTCAGGCTGTTGATATCCCTTATGATGATCTGGACTTATGCCTTCGTAACAGGTTTGAGCCCTTCAGTAACAAGGGCCTCTGTAATGTTTTCCTTTCTTAATACCGGTTATCTTATTAACCGCCCTGTGAAACCGTTAAACTCGGTTATGGCTTCCGCCTTTGTTATCCTTGTAGTAAATCCAACCATGATCTTTGAGCCTTCATTCCTTCTCTCCTATTCAGCAGTTATCGTTATAGTATCCAATTACAGGGACCTGCTGGCAAAGATCACTTTCCGGGGCCGCCTTCTGAGTTCAGTATGGAAAATACTGTCCATTTCCCTGCTGGCACAGGCCGGAACCATTCCTTTTGTGGCATTTTTCTTCGGCGAAATACCCATGTTATCAGTTCTGTCAAACCTTTTTGCCATACCACTGGCTACAATTATCCTCTTTGCCGGCTTTATTCTTATACTTCTGGCAGGCCTGCCTATGATTCCTGGTCTGTTAAACAGTATACTTGTTTACTGTGTCAACACATTATCTGATGCTGCAGCTATAATAGCATCGTGGGACAGGGTTGTAATTACTGCGGATGGTCTCTCGGCTGCAAGAACCGCAATATTGTTCTTCCTCTTATTGGTATTAATAAGGTTTTTCCTTGACAGGGAAAAGAATAATCCACATATTCTACTGACTATAACCATTTTATATTTCATAATTCCCTGAAAATAACGTCTTTTACTAAAGATTTAATCATATTTGTCAAATATTAGTACTCTATTTTATAAATTTGCCTTGTTTTTGTCTATAACACAAATGAGATGAGGATAGTAATAGCAGGTGCAGGAGAAGTTGGTACACACTTGGCAAAGATGCTGAGCAATGAACAGCATGATATTGTGATCATTGATCCGGAGGAGAGCAGGCTCAAGCCAATAGATTCATCACTTGATGTAATGACCTGCCTGGGCTCGGCTACTTCAGTTAATCTCCTTAAAGATACACTGGGTAAAAAAACAGACCTGTTTATTGCTGTTGCCCATCTTGAAGATACAAATATCACTGCGGCCATACTTGCCAAACGACTGGGTGCTGTGAAAACAATTGCACGTATAGATAACCGGGAGTACCTGGAGCATACTACGAGGGAATTTTTTAAGTCTATGGGCATCGATTCCCTTATATACCCCGAACTTATTGCAGCAAAAGAAGTCATGGGCCTGCTTCATGAAACAGGCACCACCGAGTTTATGGAATTTTCAGGAGGGATGTTATCCCTTTACGTGCAAAAGCTTGAAGAAAATGCCCCTGTTGTGAATAAAAAACTGAGGGATGTTACACGTGAACATAAAAACACTAATTATAGAGCCGTTGCTATAAAAAGGGATGAAGAAACAATAATACCCAGGGGCGATGAAGTATTCATGGAAGGTGATCTTGTTTATGTTGTGTCAACACGGGAAGGCATCCAGGAAATGATGAAATTTTCAGGTAAGGAAAACTTTATTGCCAAAAGAATAATGATTCTCGGGGGCAGCAGGATTGGAAAACGGGTAGCACAGTCACTTCAGAAAGAGTGTTCTGTCAAAATGATAGAGATTGATGCCGACAAGTGCGAGGAACTTGCAGATGAACTGGAGAATACGCTTATTATCCACGGCGATGGCAGGGATGCGAACCTCCTGCTACAGGAAGGGATAGCACAGAAAGACGTATTTGTAGCTGTCACAGGTAATTCAGAAACAAACATCCTTGCCTGCCTGCTCGCCAACAAGCTGGGAGTGAAGAAAACAATAGCAGAGGTAGAGAATGTTGAATATATTAACCTGGCCGAGAACAGCGGTATAGATACAATAATAAATAAGAAACTATCGGCTGCAAGCCGCATTTTCAGGCACACCACCAATCCCAATGTAACACAGGTTAAATGTATGACTGGTACCGATGCTGAAGTACTTGAATACAGGGTGCCTGAGGGTTCAAAGATAGTAAAGGGAAAACTTCGCGACATTAATTTTCCAAAGGGATCTATTGTGGGAGGAGGCACAAGGGATGGCATACCGTTTATCGCTACGGGCGATACAATAATTAAACCTAACGATAAGGTTGTGGTTTTCACTCTTCCTTACGCCCTTGAGAAAATGTCAAAATTTTTCCTCTAGTGATTGTATATGTTGAACGGTAAAATTATAGGAAGGGTTCTTGGTATACTGTTGATCCTGGAAGGCATCTGCATGCTTACCATTATTCCCGTATCACTGTATTACGCGGAGGGCGACTTTCTCCCGGTTGTTATCTCAACCTTTATAACCCTTGCAGTGGGTGTGTTAATGTCACAACTGTTCAGGGATCATAATAGCACAATAGGCAAAAGGGAAGGATACCTCATTGTTACAGGTTCATGGCTGATATTTTCCCTTTTCGGGAGCCTGCCTTTTACTATTGGAAATGCTATCCCTTCATATACTGACGCTTTCTTTGAAACGATCTCCGGGTTTACCACAACGGGGGCATCAATACTGACTGATCCTGAATCCATGTCGCACGGGCTGCTTTATTGGCGCAGCATGACACAATGGCTCGGAGGGATGGGTATTATTGTACTGTCTCTGGCCATACTTCCTATACTTAAAATAGGAAGTATGCAACTTTTTTCAGCTGAAGTGCCGGGTCCCACACCCGATAAGTTGCATCCTAAGATCAGGGAAACAGCAAAACGTCTCTGGTTAATATACCTGGGATTCACCCTTACTGAGGCTTTATTGCTCAAACTGGGCGGTATGAGTTTCTTTGATGCCATATGCCACTCCTTTACCACGATGGCTACAGGAGGATATTCAACAAAAACTGCCAGTATTGCAGCATTTAATACTCCTTATATACATTATGTTATCACTGTTTTCATGGTAATAGCCGGTACAAACTTTTCACTGGCATATTTTGGATTACACGGCAGGTTCAGGAAGATATTCACCAATGAAGAATTTCTTTTCTATATATCTCTTCTCCTTGCGTTTATAATAGGGGTAACTGCCGTCCTGTACTTCAGTCAGGGTCATCCTCTCGAAGAATCGTTCAGGAATGCAGCTTTCCAGGTTGTATCAATAGTTACAACTACCGGGTATGCAACATCTGATTATTGTTCATGGGGCCCGTTCCTTATCCTCGTAATCTTTATCCTTATGTTTACAGGCGGTTCAGCCGGATCAACAGGTGGTGGAATAAAGATGGTCAGGCTGCTCCTGCTGGCAAAGAACAGCAGGCAGGAACTGAGCCGTCTTATACATCCCAATGCTGTGATACCCGTGCGGCTTAATCATAAGGTAGTGCCACAGAACATGCTCTATAATGTACTGGCTTTTATTGTATTCTACTTCCTGATTACTGGTATAAGCGCTATGATAATATCAGCTATGGGCTATGACCTTGCAAGCTCATTCAGTTCCGTAGCTGCCACGCTGGGCAACATAGGTCCGGGGCTGGGTGAAGTTGGACCCACAATGAATTATGCACATTTCCCTGACTTCGGGAAATGGTTTCTCTCATTCCTGATGCTGCTTGGCCGCCTTGAATTATTTACAGTGCTGGTTCTGTTAACAAGGTGGTTCTATAAAAACTGATCATTCAGTCTCACCGATACCTTCCCTGATAATCATTGGTTCATCCCCCGTGCAATCTATCACCGTGGTAGGTTCATTATTGCCATAACCACCGTCAATCACAAGGTCGGCAAATTCCCTGTACTTTTCGTATATAAGCTCAGGATCAGTGGTATATTCTATTATCTCATCCATGTCATGTACAGATGTAGTGATAAGTGGACTTCCCAATTCCTTCACCATCTCAAGCACTATATTATTGGAAGGGATACGTATGCCAACTGTCTTTTTCTTATTCTTGAACAACCTGGGAATCTGATTGTTTGCCTGGAGAATAAAGGTGAAAGGGCCGGGTGTATTTCTCTTTATGAGCTTGAAGATATTATTATCCCTGATAATGGTATACTGTGCCAGCTGACTCAGATCATGAAAGATAAGAGACATATCAGGTCGCGAAGGATCAAACCCTTTATGACTGGCTATCCTTTCCATCGCTTTTGTAGCCTTCACACTGCATCCAATAGCATATACCGAATCAGTGGGATAGATAACTATCCCACCCTGCTCCAGTATATCCACCGTCTGGCGTATATGTTTTGGATTCGGATTCTCCTCAAATAACCTTATATACTGTGCTGCCATAAGCCGCAAAGATAACAAAAAGTCCACCTCCGCCAAGGCTACGGCGGACAAAGTAGATTAATGGAACCGAGGAACCTGAGCCAGCATCAGCAGTCGAAATGGGATACTCCCGCTGGCGCGAGTCTCCGGACTCGGATTATTTGAAGATCAGCGAACGAAGGTCTGGAAGTAGGCACGGCCTGAGCTAAGAAATGCCTGTCTGAGCCCTGACAAAACGACTTGTACTGAGCTTGTCGAAGTAAGTGATCGTCAGGGGGAGTTACATTTCGGGGGATTCCAGACCAAGGGAGCCTTTAAATAATCTGCAGCCGTTGATTCTTTTGGTTCTTTTCTCATCAAGGAGAAAAGAAGAAAGACTATTGTAACACTTGAATTCATTTCAATGGAATAATGGAATATTGGAACCTAGCCCCGGGGATTCGGGGCGAGCTCGACGAATCCCCTCATAAGCGGGGTGAGTCAATGATGGATTAATGTAATGATGTATTAAATAATTGATATATTAATCACATCCTGCCGAAGGCAGGAATTATTCGGCCTCAGATTATTTGAAGATGAGCGAACGAAGGTCTGGAAGTAGGCACGGCCTGAGCTAAGAAATGCCTGTCTGAGCCCTGACAGAACGACTTGTACTGAGCTTGTCGAAGTAAGTGATCGTCAGGGGGAGTTACATTTCGGGGGATTCCAGACCAAGGGAGCCTTTAAATAATCTGCAGCCGTTGATTCTTTTGGTTCTTTTCTCATCAAGGAGAAAAGAACAATAAAGAGGGGCAAGCTACTTGCATCGCACTGCTACAACCGCCTACCCTTGCTACCTTCCGGTCCTGGGGGAGTTCAGCAGGAGCTGGTCGTACAAGACTTACCCCATGCAAAAATAATAATTTTGTTGCAGGCCCACAACAATAAATCATAAACAATATAGGCTGACAATTATTAATTTTCCTTTATATTTGCCGAATAATCATATTTGATAAGCATTTAAAACTATCTAATCAGAAAATTATGGAAAAAAAAGTATCACCTTGGAAAGCAAACCTGAATGCAGGTATCATACTGGGTTTGCTGAGCATAATATGGACCCTCCTTATGTGGTTTCTCGATCAGACTACCAACAATACCATAGGTTTAATATTTTTTGTTGTGCTTATTATAGGTCTGTTCATAGGAATAAAATACTACAGGGATAAGTATCTCAATGGTTTCATTACCTACGGACAATCTCTTGGCGCAGGTGTCATTATTATGCTGTATTACAGCATAATAACTGCTATCTTTGCTTATATCCTCTATAAGTTTATCGATCCCAACCTGACAGATAAAATTTTAGCCCTAACCGAGGAAAAACTTGTTGAAAGAGGCATGGCTGAAGGAATGATTGAACAGTCGATGCAGTTCCAGAAAAAAATCATGACTCCATTAGTGATGAGCATTAGTGGTATTTTCAGCGGTGTATTTTTTGGCACCATTTTCTCACTTATCATCAGCCTCTTTACCAAGAGAGAAGGGAATCCGCTTATTGACGAAGCTATAGCAGAAGACGAAGAATCCAAGTAATGGATATATCAGTTGTAGTACCGGTATACAACGAAGAAGAATCGCTTCCCGAGCTGACAGACTGGATCTCACGTGTATGCACCGCAGCCGGCCTGTCTTATGAAATTCTCTTGATAGATGATGGAAGTACAGACTCATCATGGGCTGTTATCAACAAACTCAAGGAGGACAATAATAATATCAGCGGCATCAGTTTCAGACATAATTATGGCAAGGCAGCAGCCCTTCATACCGGTTTCAGGGAAGCTGCCGGCGATGTCGTTATTACCATGGATGCTGATCTGCAGGACAGCCCGGATGAGATACCTGCACTATACAGCATGATCAAAGAAGAAGGCTACGACCTGGTGTCAGGATGGAAAAAGAAACGCCACGATCCTTTTATCAAGAAGTTCACCAGCAGGATATATAATTTCACGGCAAGGAGAGCATCGGGCATTAAACTGCACGATTTCAACTGCGGGTTAAAAGCCTACCGGAACGATGTAACAAAGAGTATAGAGGTATTTGGTGAGATGCACCGGTATATACCCATGCTGGCCAGGGAATCAGGCTTTGGCAGGATTGGTGAAAAGATTGTTGAACACAGGGCAAGGAAATATGGGGTCACCAAGTACGGGCTCGATCGCTTCATTAAGGGTTACCTCGATCTGCTTACAATAACCTTTATCACAAGGTTTGGTAAAAGGCCCATGCACCTGTTTGGCACCATGGGCTCATTGCTTTTCCTTGCAGGTTTTATACTGGCCTTATACCTGGGTATAAAAAAGCTTCATTATGTAAACCTTGGCCTTCGTGCACCGCTGGTAACCGACAGTCCCTGGTTCTATATTGCCCTCACGGTTATGATCCTGGGCACCTTCTTCTTTCTCACGGGCTTCCTGGCCGAGCTCATCAACCGCACTTCCACCGGACGGAATGAATACCTGATCAAGGACAAAGTCTAGAGGCTAAGATCCCCCTTTCAAGGGGGTTGGGGGGATGTAAAAGGCTAAGTAAAGTTGAATGAAGTTTAGAATGAGTTTCACCTGTGGATAAGAAATCACCAATGATCCCTGCCACCCCTTGAGGGGGTGAATAATCTTCAAAGAGGCACCATGACGAGTCTCTTCGGTTGACAATTATTGCAGTCCACCTTTAAAATTGACGACGCACTGGTAGTGCGTCGCTACGTTGTTGACAGTCGCCGTCAACCTGCAAAATTCACCTTATAAACCTTATAAACTTTATCAACCTTATCAACATTAATTATTACTTAACTCATCCTACGTCCGCTACTAATAATCATCTAGCAGTAAGCACATTGAAACCACTCGGCTCCTCTAGTTCATAATTGCTCGCTCCCACCAGCCACATTCACTTTCCGCTCGCGAGCTCGCCCCGAATTCTCGGGGCTCGGTTCATAAATAATAATTAATAATTCGTATTTGGCTCACCACTCAGAGCTCATCTGCTCCTTCCCCAGTACGTTCATCCTGCTTGTAAACTGGTTTCCCTCACTATCGACTATGGTAAGTACATGCTCCCCCGGTTCAGGAGCCAGTCCCACCTGGTGAATGATCTGTGTTTCTCCCACAAACTGGTCGTCCAGGTGCCAGTAAAGAGTATTATCCCTGTTCCTCTGTGCAGCTTCAAAAACAATTTTGCCTATTAGCCCATCATGTTCCACAGGAACATAAAGACCCTGCAGGTTCCTGGGATATAATAATTCAATATTGCCCTTTCCTGCCCTGTTATCGCAACCGGGCATCCAGGGAGGAAGATTACGATATTCGGGATGCTGCTTCCTGTAGTACCATTCCTGTGCCGGGGGAAGCACAAACCAGGAAATATGTTTCATATCATTCGGATTGTAACAATCATCAGTCACACGGTATTTCATATCACTGCTCAGGTGTACCATAGTATGGTAAGGACAGACCCGGCTGATCACTCCGCTGCGTGGAATCAGCACCATGGCTGTCCTGGTACACATTGACGAAGCCCTGTGCCCGCTTTCCAGGCATATCTCCACTTCTTCCATCCCTGAGGCTGGCAGATCAAACCATTCCCCTGTACCCAGAAGGTCAAAAATATCAAACAATAGAGGAGCTGCTGCTGATACACCTGTAAGCCCGGGTCGCCCTTCACCATCAGCATTGCCTGCCCATACACCTACAACATAATCTGCATTGAAACCTATGGCCCAGGCATCCCTGAAACCGAAGCTGGTACCTGTCTTCCAAGCTATCTTCCCTGATGATGAAAAACTTTGCCAGCCACTGCGTTGGACAGGCCTGTTAACATCCTGTAAAGCTTTAAAAGTAAACCATATAGAGGCAGCAGACAGGGGCATTGTATTATCCACATCTGCCTCTGTTTTCATTCTCTCATCATAATATGGCAAGCTGTATATCCTTTTACCTGCTTTGTCACCATGATTCTGCAGTTTCACTGCCATACGTGCATAGCACCCTGTAAGCTCAAGCAGGCAGGCCTCACCCCCTCCCAGTATGAGGGATAAGCCATAATCATCCGCATCCCTGTCGAATGTACTGAAGCCTATTTGATTAAGGAAAAGCAAAAAACGGTCAGGGCTGTAATCCCTGAGCATCTCAACTGCAGGAATATTCAATGAGCGTTGCAGTGCCTGTGCAGCCGGAACAGCCCCGTTATATTCAAGGTTGAAGTTTTTAGGTGAGTAACCGGAAAACTCAACCGGGACATCGGGGACCAGCATCCCGGGCAATAACTCACCCGATTCGAGCATGGCTGCATACAGGAACGGTTTAAGTATACTGCCCGTGCTGCGACGGGCTGTAATCATATCAACCATACCTCCATGCTCATCCTCTTCCTTACTTACGTTTCCAGCATATGCTACTATTTTTCCGGATTCAGCTTCCACTACAATGGCAGCAATATTATGGATCTCATTCTGCCTGTTAACTTCCTGTTGCCTCCCTGCCAGGGTCATTACTTTTTCCTGCAGGTCATATTCTATTGTGGTTCTATATCGTCCACCATTCTTTCGAGTAACATATTTGCCTGTTACCTGTGGAGCAAGAGAAGGAAGGTCATATACCTTTTCAGGCAGTCGCTCTGCCATAGCTAATTGACATGTCATGCTATCAATGATACCTCTCTCGTGCAGCAACATAAGCAATTCATTTCGCTTTATTGTTAAGTCAGGATTATTCCTTCCCGGATAAATCATTGACGGAGCATTGGGCAATACGGCCAGCATACATGCTTCAGCCCATGAAAGATCAGAGGGATGCCTGCCGAAATACCTCCATGACGCTGACTCAATGCCAACCACATTGCCCCCGAAAGGTGCATTGGAAGCATACTGTAACAATATCTCTTCCTTGCTGTATAATAACTCCATCTTGAGAGCCATCAATATCTCAAGCATCTTTCGTGGCACTGTCCTTGGCGGATTGTCACCTGACATACGGGCCAGTTGCATTGTTATTGTGCTGCCACCACTTACTATCTCCCTATTCTTTATGTTCAGGTACAAACTACGTACTAAGGATACAGGGTTAACACCCGGATGTATGTAAAAATACCTGTCTTCATAATTAACCACTGCAACCCTGTACTTGCTGCTTAACGAATCTGCCGGCGGAAATCTCCACTGGCCGTCAGAGGCGATATGCGCTCCGAGCAGCCTGCCTTCTTTCGATTCAATAACCGTAGCCCTTGGATTATCAAACCGGGGCACAGGAAATATTATACATGTAACAGGTATCACTGCTGTTACAATAATTAATATATACACCCGTAGTCTTTGTTTTTTCACTCCTTTATTACCTTAACGGTCATACCTTTTGTTTTAGCAAAGAAAGAATTATCATACATGCCCTCGCATACCACGGCAGGCAGGGTAAACTCTCCTTCGTATGCTGCTGTCATTGTTAATTCAAAGCGTTTTGTTTTGTTTGGCTCAAGGCTGAAGTAAGTATAAATCCGGTCGTCCCTTATATCACGATAATCGTAACTACTGTTATCTTCCCCTGTTGCTCCTTCGAAAAGTCTTGTATTCATTATCTCCCATCCTGAAGGAAATACCTGTGATAAAGCAACATCATCAACCTGGTACATAGTGGTGTTCCTGACAGTCACCGCCACGGTAAAATCACTGCCCTGAAGTAAAGAACCCGGATCTATTACCTTTCCTTCCCTGTTGCGGTACTGAACAGACAGGTTCAGGCCTCTTTCTTCAGGCACTGTAGTGAATTCCAGCGGTGTACCTTTCCATACAGCGGTGGCAAAGATCCTGTCATTGCCCTTATTTTCCAGTTCCAGTTTTATCCTGCCTTCAGCATCATAATCCAGCCCGTAGTTGTTTATTGCTCTTTCAGTACTGTAGTTTTCTTTTATGCCATTAACTGATATTGAATAGCTAAGGGCTTCATCAGGGCTTTGTTTACCAAAGAAATTTGTCAGCGCCACCAGGCTCCATGCTGTAGTCTGGGTGCTAAGCCAGCGTTGTGAAGACAGCACATCCGACAGTTCACGTGCCAGCCTGAAAGCCTGCTCCTGTTCATCAAGTATTGATAATACATTGAGCACTACTGCCATATTTCTTTCCCTCGTGCCATAGGTCTCCCTGAAGCTGTCCTGTGGTACCAGGTTGCGCAGGTCGATGAGCTCGTATGCCACTTCACTCCTTCCTGCCCGTGCATATGACCCGGCCAGGAACCATAAAGCCGTCATATCCAGGTCTGATCCCCTCTCCCTTAACCTGTTCATGGCGCCGGTAAGGGGATCGCCGGCTTCGGCAAGCACATACAGGCGGTATGCCTGTGTCACCTGCATATATTTCTTTTTCACATCGTAATTATAGGCCTGAGCCTCCCTCTTTATAAATCGTAACAAATGGTCCATCATTGAGGCCGGAACGGTATATCCTGACCTGTCGGCCTGTATCATGAAATGAGCAGCATAAACAGATCCCCAGTCACTTTTATGATCCGATCCGGGCCAGAAAGACATACCCCCTGATGAAAGCTGGTAACGGCTTAATTTATCTATACCATCCTTAATATTCATCTCTATCTCTTCTTTCCTTCCGGGGGCAGCTTCGAGTATACTGCCAATGAAGAGTTGCGGGAATACTGCCGAGGTAGTCTGCTCGATGCAACCATGCGGGTACTGTATCAGGTAATCAAGCCTTTTCTCAAGGTTAAGAGGTAATATACCCGAGACCTCTATCTGTGCAGAATTGGTTCCTTCCACCCCGAACTTCTCAATATCCAGGCTCCACTTTTCACCTGCTTTAAGCTCTTTGAAAGCCGACCTTGTCTCGGGCGGGTTGGGGTTTCTGACATCGATATATATATCGTGTCTTGCCGACTCCTTGCCTGCAGTAGCTGTAATATTCACGACAGCCTGCCCGGTACGCCTGGCAACAGCATAATCAAATTCAATATCATATTCCCCTGTTTCGTCTATATCCACTACCATGCTTGAAGGCCCCTTTGCTTCCAGGAGGTCATTTGTTTCAATTTCCACATTTATCCTGTCCAGGCCTTCTTCCATTGCAAATACTGACACAGGGATCTTTATTTTCTCTCCCGGCCCTATCACCCTTGAGAGGGTACCCAGTACCATCACCGGGTTTGATACAGGTACCGTTTTTTCCGCACTGCCATATGCATGCCCATTAGCCGATATAAGCATGGCTCTTACTGATCCAACATAATTTGGCATCATTATATGATGTTCTGCTGTTTTATTTTTCTCCAGTCTGAACGGCCCAATAACCCTGACCACCGGTTCAAACCTCCTGCTCCTGCTTTTTGAAGGATCAACTGCCGACTCATCACCCCCTATGGCAAACATTTTCTCCAGCTCACCACCATATGCGCCGAGGACATACCTGTACATATCCCATGTTTTTACACCCAGTGCCTCCTTCCTGTAAAATTCAGGCCATGGGTCAGGTGTTTTAAATCCCGTCAGGTCGAGTAGACCTTCATCCACAACAGCAAAATAATAATCCATTGCCTTCCCCTTATTCTCCCTGATCCTTACCCTGAACTCCTTCTCGGGCCGTAATTTATCAGGCATATCCATCAACGGTTCCAGGTGAGAATCAGGGTCTTCAACCAGCACGGGAGCAATCCCGTACATTCTTATCGGAAGGTCGTTAGCTGTTTCTGAATGAGGGTTGAGAAGGCTAACATGAACATATACATTTGGCGACATCTCACTTCCTGCGATGAACTCATAGCTTGTATTCTCGTCAATATTGTTTATCCATTCCTGCTTCAATACTTTTGTACCGTTCTCCAGGCTCACCAGGACCCTTGATGATGCCCCTGCCGGGAAACTGACCGTTACTTTCTCTCCTGCATTATACTTTTCTTTGTCTGTACTTACCATCAGTACTTCTGCACCCCCGGCACTCTCTGTGCGACCCCAGGGCCAATCGAAATAAACCACCTTACCGGCAGTGTTACCGGATGATAGGTCTGCAAGAACAAGATATCTTCCCCAGCGGCTCCTGGGAATATTCATTTTAAATGAACCCTTCCCATCCGAACCTGTTTGAATAGTGGTGGTATATACCGGTTCATGGTAGGTCCGGCCTGCATATGATGCCAGGTTATCATATGAACTGCTCCACCAGTATCGCCATTCCAGCTTAAAGACCTTTACTGTAATACCTGAGGATGATACCGGATTACCCTTCTCATCAACAGTGATCACATCAAAACTATGATCTTCATCAGTGTTCAGTTTCTGATATTTCGGGTCCGACCATGGTACCTTAAAACCTACATACCTTGCGAAGGGTGATATTTTCTTTGTAAACCTGTTTATACTGAAATCACCTCCCGGCTCAAAAACCCTTGTTATAAAAGTGGCATTCAGCATATTATTCACTTCTGAATTAGGCCTGAAATTGAAATTTACAGTTGCGTCACCACTGGCATCAAGGTTTCCTTCAAACACTTCAAGTTCAGGATAGTAAGTATCCCCAAAAGGAGCATTAAATATATAATCCCCGTATGAATTGAACGAGGTAGGAATATTACTGAAGCTCGTCGTTATTCTTGCCTTCATACCTGATGCGGGCGTTCCATGAAGCCACCTGGATGACAACCTGGCACTGTAATTTGTATTCCCTGTGAGTATATCACTGTCAAAATCAAAGTTGATTTTGAGGCGGTTTGGTTTAACAGTCTCAATCCTTATCCACTTTGTAAACTCAGTTCCTCCTATCCTGACAGTAGTGTACCAGTTACCTGTTGGGTCGTTTTCATTGGTCTTAAAATAGAAGGGATAAATAACCCTCTCAGACCTGGTCCTGGTAATCCTTTCAGCCACCTGGCCCCTGGCATCATGAACTTCCATTATTATAGGATGTCCTTCAGGTATCCAGCCCTGCTTATCTTCAAGTATGAAAGCCACGAAAACCGAGTCACCGGGACGCCAGACACCCCTTTCGCCATAAATAAAACCTTTAAGACCGTCATTGGTTTGCTTACCCGATACATCGAAATTACTCAGTGAGAGAGAACTACCGTCATTTGTCTTCAGGTAGCCGATATTTTCATTCTTCTTTGCGATTAAAAGAAATGTATTCCGTTCGGTATCGAATGATCCAAATCCGTCATTATCAGTTCTTACACTTGTTATCAGCTGGTTCTGGAAGTCATATGCCTCAACAAGCACACCAGGCTCGGGCATTGCCGTATTAAGGTTAGTAATAATTACATTCATCCTCCTGTTAGCATCCCTTTTTGCTATTATGCCGAAATCAGATCCCAGGATATTACGGCGAACAAATTTATCAGGCGAATAGTAAGCCTGTGAACAGGGATCATCCCTTAACTGCCAGTTGTAATACCTATCATAATAAATCCTGTTGTATGAGGTCCTGTTATCATCGGTTTCAGCACTTACCGGATAATAATGCTCATCAATATTCCTTGCTGCTTCACATGGGAATAAGGAATACGACATCCTGAAACCTATTTCAACCCTGTAAATAGCCCCTGCCTGTACATCTATCATATCGGACAGGTCAATGGTAAAGTAATTCCATCTTCCATAATCTATCGGCCTTTCCGATACCAGGTTCACCCTGGCTCGCTTTATTGTCCTTCCAACATAATTGAGCTGCCACTGCCCATCCATCTCGTTATTCTGAAGAAAGCTATGTATATTATTAGAGAAGATTTGTGTTATCCTTACATCTACTGCATTCAGGTTTACTGCCTCAAAAGGAAAAATCAAACCCTGACCTGAAGGCACTATCACTCCACTGCCCGGTAACCTGATCCCCGGATTTATACCACCAAAATCAACATATAAGCCTGCTGATTCACCCAGCTGGTAACCGAAAGAGTTTGACAGCGATCCGTCAATTGTTACCTTGTGTCGTCCAGTCAGTTTCGACGAAGGGAATACCTTTAAAACATTATTCTCCCTTTCAATTTTAGATATCCCATTACCTTCAATTAATACCAGCCCTGTAAGCTCTATAGACTTATTTATAATATCACTGAATTTTATGGCAAGGTACTGTGCCGGAGTGTTTATCACTCTTGATGACAGCAACCTGAAGTCCTTCAGCGAAGGTACTTCCACTGTTTTTTCTCCCGAGTGGCCAGCGCCTGCTTTTTTCCCATTCCATTTTAATACTACCTCACCTTCCTCTTCAGTTCTTTTTATTCCTTTAACAGTGAATATGTGTTTGCGAATAGCTGGCTGGTGATCCCATTCAACAACCAGATCAATACCCTGCTGGCTGGCAGTCAGTATGTTTTCCACCTCGCTTTCATCAAACTCATCACTTGTGATGAGCTCACCTGATAACAGGTACCTGGTATTATCATCATCAGGCATTTCCAGTCCTGATATTTCAACAACGAAATTCTTTTCAGGTGTAAAAACCGCGAAGCTGTATTCCTTAATCTTCACCTTCTCTTCATAGATCCTGTCCAGGTTAACTTTTATATCATACTGTTTACCCCAGTCGAATTTATTTTCCGGGGTGAAGACAAGTGTTGATGCATCGGCCCAAACTACCTTGCCTTCAACAGAGGGGCTTATCTCCATCACTTTTTGATCTGCAATATCTTCTCCTACCTGTTCTTCCGGCACAACAGGTGATGCAAATTTTACTACCAGCTGTGCCGAACGCGATATTTGCCCCGATGTATAGCCGGTAATATACTCGCTTACCAGGATATCAGTTTCAGTTATTTGTTTTTTTTCTGTCTTACATCCATTGATACAAATAATGATCATTGCTGTAAGAACGATAAGAGGAAGTAATCTGGAATTCATAAGTATGGTTTATTAGAGTTTTAAGTATTAATATCCTACCTGATCCATCCTGGTATTTTACCCGGGTCCGGTCTGGAACCATAAAAAAGATCATCAAGCTTAATTGCCAGTCGTCGAAAGATAAAGTTATTTCTTATTCCCCACCTGATGAAATTATGGAATGCATTTGATTTATGAGAATAAGGGCATACAGCCATGCATCGTCCGCAGTCTGTACCTGCCTGGCACCAGTAAGTAAAGCAGCTTTCCTGGTTTATCTGCCACCTGAGTCCTCCGGGATGACTTTCACGCCCGCCATAAGGAATACTTGAAGAGGGGCATACGCGTGCACATTTTTTACATATCATACAGAAGTCAATAACCGTATTATCATAGCCGGGTTTATCACACAGCAGAGGTGCATCCGTAGTCACAACGGCAATCCTGGCCCTTGGTCCCAGTTTCGGTGTCATTAACAAACCCATCCTGCCAATCTCGCCTAATCCGGCATCCCTGGCCACAAGTGGACAAATTACATCATAATTAGCATCAATATGTGTGGTGCCTTCATAACCCAGTTTCCTCAGCGTAAGGGCTATCTGCGTTGCTATCATCCCTGATTTAAGGTATTGTTGAGCTGATTCCATCACCGCTGGAGCCTGCGGGCCTGTACTGGTAAGCTCATGATCCATCTCAACAGTAATGACTATACCATATTTATGATTATTCTCTACCTTTTTACCGTACCGATCCCCCCTGCCCCCAAAGGTATAAAAATGGTAATCATGCATTTCGGTTATACCAACACTGTGCCCACCCATTTTTCTCGCCCAATGCTTTATGAATCCTGATAGTTTTTCTGAAGTATCATGACTTCCGGGCCTGTCATCCCTGACCTGATCAGGGATCTGCGACGGATGACCATTCTCCCCTGCCCCCTGCTCCCTGCCACCTGCTTCTTCCCGCAGGGGAAAAAACGTTTTCACAGCCTCAAAGCTGGCCTCTGCACTGGCAAAAGCATACCTGTTATAATATGCGGCACCAGGGCTCAGCAGGCCTGGTTTCGACCTGAAAAAATCATCCTTCTCCCTGTTCTCAGGGCGCATCTTATAATACTCATCAAACCTATTCTCACCAGGTTTTATCTCGTTGCGCGAGAACATTGTATCCCGCTCATCCCTGTTTTTCTGCGGTATCCCCGGCTCATACTTTCTTCCCTTTAATGGCAGGAATAGCAGCAACAGGATTGCTGCAGTTATTATTAGAGCCATATAAAATATAGTCATCCGGGATATGCTATTTTCCAGTTTGACCGGTTTGAACAATTTGACCGTTTGATACCTTAGGATTGCTCTATCAAACCTTCAAACATTCAAACTCTCAAACCTTATTAATGCTTACTTTTATCATTTTCAAGATACCCTGCAAGGTACCCGTACCTTTCCGTTAGCTTCCCCTCCTTGCAAATGGTTGCTCTTTCCAGCATTGCTGATTTTTTCATATTAAGAAGATCATCCATTATATTATCCATCAGCTGTCTGCCAAAATCTGCTGAGGAATCACGTGGCAGCTCACCCGGAAGGTTATCCACGGCCATCACGGTAATATTATCAGGGTTCCTGAAAGGTCTCTCCTCTTTCCCTGTCCGTGGATTAAACCCATAGAAAGGATCAGCTATGGTAGTAGCTCTTACAGTTGATGGTATAGGGCCATTTATATCGCAACTGACATCCGCTATTACCGACAGGCTGAAATCAGGCCTTTTCATATCTTCCAGTGTGAAGAACACCGGGGATTCAGGGTCCCAGAAATGAGCGGCAATAAATATATCTGTCACTTTTGTATAGGGTTCAAAAGCAGATTCGTAGTCAGCAGGATTTTTTATGAAATGATCAAAGCTGAATGGTTTACCGTCTTTTCTTCGTGTATAGTGTTGCGGGCCTATCTGGCATACCACAGGTACATCGAACTGCTTATTAAGGAAATCTTCGGAGCTTACTTTAACGACGTTGGTATGACTTAATGTCTCCATTGCACCACCTGCCACCCTACCCTCTCCTGTAACAAGTATCTTAAGGCCGGGTATAAGGTCTATCATTTTAAGTCCAGCCCATACTTCATCCAGGTCATTACATTCATTGCAGGGTTTCAGTTTAAACCTGTCGGTACGTATACCCCTTGCTCTTAGACCGTTATAGGCACCAACAATGCCTGCCCAGTGCCCGAAAGCAACAACACGTCCACCATCATCGCGGGTAAGGTATTCATAATCTATAAGCCGTATCTTCTTTCCCACTAAAGTCCTGAACATATCCCTGTTATAGGATTGTTCCTTTGCCACGTGGGCAAAAAACAGGTATGTTTTTCCAGGTATAAAGGTTGACTTATTCACTTCCTTAACGCCCATGAGAATGTCGCAATTACCCAGGTTTTCACGCAATGGTATTTTAAGGTATTTATACTCATCATCCGAGTAGCACCTGTAATCGCTGGGCTGCAGGTAGAACTCCGCATCAGGGTATTTTATATGGAGGTCAACTATCTGCGAGGGGGTCAGGGGGACTCTCTTATCGGGCGGGTTTTTTGTCTCTCTCAGTATTCCTACTTTAACTCTCTTCTCCATACATAAAAAATTTCTGTGTTATTTGGTTACTGTGAAATTACTAATTCCGGCTTAATTTTTGCAGGGTTTTAGCAGGTATTAATTAACATTTTTTATTGTACCTTTATATCCCCCTTTGAAGGGGGCCAGGGGGATGTCCCCCGCAAACGTTCTTTAACACTAAATACTACTTATACTGCAAGCATAAGTGACAATTCGAAATACTTTTGTCTTTTGCCTTTTGTCTTTTATCTTTTTTCGGGGCTGACATGGTTTCGACAGCAGGATGAGGTGGTATGTAAGCATGCAGAGTGTGGTAACGCAGCTCTATAAACTGTGTTGCAACTTTTTAAATGGCGAAGATAACTTTGCTCTCGCAGCGTAACCGAATAACAGTAAGTTATGCTTATCCCGGTACCAGGTACCGGGACGGGACGTTTCCCGGGCGGTCAGGCCCTGAGCCAACCCGATATGGAGACGCACGGAAATCAGGGATAGCCTGAGGACTTCTCCGCTCCGATGGTGAAATAACAGGAGATAAGGATTAATCTGGTTGTTCCGCACCTTATTAATCCCGACAAACAAGCAGGACTAAGCATGTAGAAAGCATATGGTCTCCCTGACTGGACGCGGGTTCGACTCCCGCCAGCTCCACCTCCGCCGGATCTTTGATCAAGCAGAAAAACAAACACCCCCGACAGGGGGTTTGTTTTTTAAAGAGCTACCGTTGTGAGCTTGCTCACATAAGGTAGTCCTTTAAAAAATAATGACCACGCACAGCGTTGTGTTTGTTTTTCTATTTGCAGGACTTCATACAAGGAGTCGCCGACCCCGAGAACTCGGGGGAGGCACCATTCTTCGCCCGCCGAAGTCCCGAGAACTCGGGACGAAGGAGGGCTTTTCATTATAATCACAGATTTTGGTAATACGGCTTCGGCGGACAGGCAGGGACCTTGGGTTAATCTACTTATTTGGGTAACCTGACAATAAGAAGTTGCATACGTTTCTGCAAAATTGCAGCCTGCTCAATAGGTACACCAATTTGACCCTGTTTTCGATAAACGTTGACAATGGCTGTTCCTGCGATAATTGCCAATTAATTCTACCGACTAAAGGTCCCTGAGTAAGTCATTAGCCCTGAAGTTCAGGGCTAATGACGCATCGAAGGGTGATGAATTTTCGATAAAATTGAATAAATAGAAGATCCCCATTCCACAAAATTTTCTAAATTTAAGCTACCATGTCTCGCGCTTATGTTTACATATTAGAATGCTCCGATGGCACCTATTATACTGGCAGCACCAGGGATCTCTGGCAGCGACTCAAGGGACATCATGATGGAGAAGCAACTAATTACACCAGGCGTCGCCGGCCGCTAGTGCTTGTATACTACGAGGTATTTGAAAGGATAGATGAAGCCTTCGAAAGAGAGAAGCAGATCCAGGGCTGGCGAAGGGAGAAGAAGGAAGCATTGATTAATGAAATGCAGGATCGATTGCCAGGTTTGTCAAGGAGGGTAGTAAAGGGGAACCTTAGAGACTGTTCAGTAAAGTGTGTCATAAGTTAAAATAAAAAAACAGT
>Ga0315539_1000324_pt1 | contig 36160 bp, 38 predicted proteins | sample SalMarSW160150MG_FD_203097 | JGI IMG/M metagenome (GOLD analysis project Ga0315539, IMG submission 203097) | Salt marsh sediment microbial communities from the Plum Island Ecosystem LTER, Massachusetts, United States - Salt Marsh Sediment SW1601-150 ...
GAGTAATTCGCTTTATCTTCAAGCCAACATTTACCTTGACAAGTTGTGCTGCTATACTTATGATAGTAAGACAAATAAATCTAATCGGAGGTAGTGTACCATGACTGAAGGAAAAGCAGGGCACCCATATAGTGCGGAGGAGCTACTTTCTTTCGACCGCATTAAGAGAGCTATGACAGGCAGGGTCTTGGATAGGATAGAAGAATTGTGGCAGGGAAAACAGCCCCTAAGTGTTGAGCAGATGAATGAAGTGATCGAAGGTGAATGGCGAAGAGTAAAGGAGGCGGTGAGGTCATCACCAGCAGCACGGGAAGCCTTCCGTAAGTATTTGGAACGCACCGTTGCAGAACAAATAGACAAGTTGATGAAAGAGGATAAAGCTGAGCTAGAATCATTAGGCGTTGTGGAGAAGAGTCTATAAATTGGTTTCACAAGATAGGGCTGAGCCAGGCAAACAGGTCAAGCAAGACCGGGATATGGGGCAGTTGATTAAGCGCCTTGATATGTTAGATGAGAGGCTGGATAATATGGATTCTATAGTAACATCACTTGTAGAAAGGGTGATGGGAAGGCCTCTTGTTATAGAAGTAACCTGCCCTAATTGTGGCCAAACTATACAGATCAATGTCACCAGTGGTGTAAGGCTGCGAGGTAACGAATAACCCTAGCAATCATCGAATTTTTATCAATGTTTAATTTCTAAGCCACCTAATGATAAGTAATCTTCTATTTCTGCTATGCTATCAAAGGTTTGCCCTGTTTAGTTATGTTTGCTACAATCGTCGAATGGGCGGTTAGCTCAGTGGTTAGAGCGCTGCGTTGACATCGCAGAGGTCACTGGTTCAAGTCCAGTACCGCCCATTTTTTGATGAAATTATGTTTGGTTTATAGATTCATAATGGAAAGTTCGGGATGAAATCGAAAAACAAGGATGAGCAACTAGAACGGATGCGCCACTCCGCATCTCATATCATGGCTGAAGCAGTACAATATCTTTTTCCCGAGGCTAAATTTGGCATCGGACCGACCATTGAGAATGGCTTCTATTATGACTTCGAGCTGCCACGTCCATTAACACCGGAAGACTTGCCTGTAGTTGAGAACAGGATGAGGGAGATTATTAGTCAGAATGTACCGTTTGTTATGGAGGAAATGAATAAGGATGGAGCGCGTAAACTCTTTGCTACCCAGCCCTATAAATTGGAGCTTATCGACGAGATCCCCGACACTACTGTAACTATCTATGAACAAGGATCTTTCACCGATTTATGTCGTGGTCCCCATCTGGCCTCTACGGGTGAGGTAAAAGCATTTAAACTTACTCATCTAGCTGGGGCATACTGGCGTGGTGATGAAAAGCGACCCATGCTACAAAGAATTTATGGTGTGGCTTTTGAAAGCCAAGAAGAGCTTGACGATTATTTATCGCGACAAACTGAAGCCACTAAGCGCGACCATAGGAAGCTGGGCAAAGAGCTTGACCTTTTCAGTACTCACGAGGAAATTGGTCCTGGTTTAATTTGCTGGCATCCCAGAGGTGCTTTGATTCGACAAATCATCGAGGACTTCTGGAAGGCAGAGCACATCAAGCAGGGCTATGACATTGTTTATACTCCGCACATTGCCAAGCTAGATTTGTGGAAAACTAGCGGGCATTGGGAATTCTATCGGAATTATCTGTTCTCGCCGATGGAAATTGAAGGACAGCAATATATGCTAAGGCCCATGAATTGCTTGGGACATATTTTGATTTATAAAAGCAAATTGCGCAGTTATCGTAATTTGCCCTTAAGATATGCCGAATTAGGCACAGTATATAGGTATGAGCGAACTGGTGTACTATATGGTCTTGCTAGGGTAAGGGGATTTACTCAAGATGATGCTCACATTTTTTGCCGACCTGATCAGGTTGAAGATGAAGTACTAAAAGTTCTGAACTTGGCGCAATTTATGTTGTCTAGCTTTGGCTTTGACGAATATGAGTTGTTGTTATCAACGCGTCCTGAGAAATATGCTGGCACAGTTTCAATGTGGGAGGAAGCCACGGAATCCTTGAAACACGTTTTAGAGAGACTTAACTTGCATTATGAAGTGGATCCTGGCGAGGGAGTTTTCTACGGGCCTAAAATCGATATTAAACTCAAGGATGCTTTAGGGCATGTTTGGCAAGGTCCTACCATCCAAGTTGATTTCAATTTGCCACAACGCTTTAATGTCTGTTATATTGGTGAAGATGGCTTGGAGTATAGTGTGGTAATGATACATCGCGTAGTTTTAGGTAGCATGGAGCGATTTTTAGCGTGCCTCACAGAGCATTATGGTGGTGCCTTCCCGATATGGTTATCGCCGGTTCAAGCAATAATAATTCCCATAGCAGATCGCCATGTTGACTATGCACATAAGATAGAGAGCGGTTTTAAAAATGAGGGTATTCGAGTTCGGGTTGATGACCGCTCTGAGAGGATGAATTTGAAAATAAGAGAAGCCCAACTGGAGAAAGTACCATATATGCTTATAGTTGGTGATAAAGAAATGGCTTCATCCAGTGCGGCACTTCGCTTAAGGAGTGGCGAGGATCTGGGTTTGGAAACTCTGGTACAAGTTAAGAGTAGAATAAGGGCAGCCGTAGAGGCCAAGTCTTAAATACTGTTCCAGGGGGTAGGACTAGCATAGTTAAAGAATTATTAACCAATAGAAGAATCAGAGCCAGAGAAGTTCGTCTCATAGGGGAAGATGGGGAACAGATGGGCGTGGTGCCCCTACAGAGGGCATTGCAAATTGCTTATGAGCGCGGCCTCGATTTGGTGCAGGTGGCATCAACGATGAGTCCGCCAGTATGCCGACTTCTTGATTATGGTAAATATAAGTATGAGCAAACTAAAAAGGAACGCAAGGCGAAGAGGGGTCAAAGAGTTGGCTTACTCAAGGAAGTCCGTTTAAGACCCAAGATAGAAGAGCATGATTTACAGGCAAAAATTAAGACCACAAAGAAATTGTTGGAGGAGGGAAATAAAGTACGGTTGTTTCTAAGGTTTAGAGGACGCGAAGTTATTTATCCGGAACTAGGTTGGAATGTGCTGCGTAAAGTAGCTGAAGCCTTGAAGGAATTAGCCGTGGTAAGTAGCTCCGGTAGTGCCGAGAGGACTATAGCCCTGGTCTTATCCCCGATTTCCCAGAAGAAATCTAAGGAGACAGAAACAGATGCCAAAACTTAAAACCCATAAAGGGGCAAGGAGCCGTTTTCATATAACAGGTAACGGCAAGCTGATGCGCACTAAATGCGGCAAGAGCCATTTGAGGCGAAAAAAGGCTCCTAGAACTAAGCGCCTCTACGATGAAATGATACCGGTCTCCTCAGCGGATAAGAAGAGAATAAGGAGACTTTTACCCTACAAATAGTGTAGGGAGGGGAAGTAATTTATTTTGTTGCTAAAGGAAAAAAGATAACGTCCAAGGATTAAAGGAGAAAGAACTTGCCACGAGCCAGGAGTGGAAAAGTTACCCACAGACGACATAAAAAGGTGCTTGAGCTGACCAAGGGACACCGAGCGGCCAGACATAAGCTTTATAGAACAGCTCATGAGTCCATGCTTCATGCCTTGGATTATTCCTATCGTCATCGTCGTGAACGGAAAGGCGACTTCAGAAAGCTATGGATTACCCGCATTAATGCTGCGGCACGGGCTAGAGGACTTACTTACAGTCAGTTTATAGCTGAGTTAAAAAAATCAAATGTAGAAATCGATCGCAAGATGCTAGCTGAGATGGCAGTCAAAGATCCTGAAGGTTTTACTACATTAGTAGCCTCGGTAACTGAGACTAACTCACCCCGCTTGTAATGGCATTATGCCTGAAAATTCCAGGGATTTTGAACAAGGATAACATCACTTGGTAGTCAATGCTGGAACAACTCAAAGACCTTCATGCACAAGCTCTCGATGAGCTAAATAAAGTTAATAGCCTTCGGGAGCTGGAGTTGTGGCGCGTCCGCCACCTGGGTAAAAAGAGTAGCTTAACTAAAATTCTACGTTCCTTGGCCGCCTTGCCCCTGGAAGAACGGCGAAATGGGGGTGCTAAGGCTAACGAAATCAAGAGAGCTTTAGAGTCAAGCCTGGAAGAGAAGAAAAAATTACTACAAGAAGCCCTTTTAACTTCTCCTTTGGAATCCCAAACATTAGATGTTACCTTGCCTGGTCGGCCTCTACCGACAGGTCGACTCCACCCCACTACTCAAGCACTTAAGGAAATTTGCGATGTTTTCAAAAATATGGGCTTCCAGGTGATTGAGGGACCCGACGTGGAGTGGGATTACTACAACTTTGAAGCTTTAAATATTCCTCAACATCATCCAGCGCGAGATATGTTTGCTACCCTGTGGATAGACGCAGGTATAGGAGGGAAAGCTAGACTTTTACGCACGCACACTTCTCCAATGCAAATCAGGTTGATGGAGAGGGAACGTCCGCCAATAAGAGCCATAGTGCCGGGGCGAGCTTACAGGTATGAAGCAACTGACGCTACTCACGAATCTATGTTTTATCAGGTTGAAGGTTTAGCTGTGGATAAGAACATTACCCTGGCTGATTTGAAAGGTACTTTGTTTGATTTTTGCCGTTGCCTTTTTGGTGAGGAAAGGAAAGTTCGCTTCCGCTGCGATTACTTTCCTTTTGTGGAACCTGGGGTGGAGGTAGCCATTGGATGTTCAGCTTGCGGTGGGGCTGGCTGCCGGCTATGTGGCTACAGCGGCTGGATTGAGATACTGGGGGCGGGTATGGTGCATCCTGACGTCCTGGCACGCGTCAATATCGACCCCGAGATTTACAGCGGTTTTGCCTTCGGGTTGGGAGTTGAGCGTATACCTATGCTGCGCTATGGTATTGATGACATCCGCCTCTTTTATAGCAATGACCTCAGGTTTTTGAGACAGTTCTAAATTTTAAGGTGACAATATGAGAATTCCCCTCAAGTGGATAAGGGATTATGTTGATATAAAATTCGCTCCCGAAGAGCTGGCGGAGAAGCTAACCATGTCTGGCCTGGAAGTCAAAGGTATACAGACTATAGGTGGTACCTGGGATAAGGTAGTGATAGGGGAAGTGATAGCGTTAAATCCTCATCCTAATGCTGACCGTCTTAAGTTAGCCACAGTTGACCTCGGCACTGAGCAAGTCAACACGGTTTGTGGTGCCCCAAATATTGAACTTGGTCAGAGAGTGACTTTTGCCCATGTAGGAGCCCGGCTTATAGATCCTCACACTGAAGAAACTGTACTGCTAAAGCCGGCTAAAATTCGTGGCGTCGCTTCCGAGGGTATGGTCTGCTCGGAGAAGGAACTGGGGATTTCTGATATTCACGAAGGCATTTTGGTATTGCCGCCCGAGGCACCCATAGGTGCCCCTCTCAGTGCTTATCTAGCAGATGTAATTTTTGACTTGGATGTAACACCTAACCGCCCGGATTGCTTATCTGTAATTGGTGTTGCTCGAGAAATTGCTGCCTTAACTGGTGAACCACTCCGTTTACCCCAAATTCATTACGAAGAATTAGAAAACTTGATAGAGTCCTTTGCCTCCGTCGACATAGCCGAACCAGACCTGTGCTTCAGGTACTGTGCTAGTCTGATTACCGGAATCAAGATAGCCCTCTCCCCAAGCTGGCTACAGCAGCGTCTGAATAGCTGCGGAATGCGTCCCATTAACAATGTGGTTGACGTTACTAATTATGTGATGCTGGAATATGGTCAGCCCCTTCATGCCTTTGATTATAATAAGCTTAAGGGCAGACAAATTATCGTTCGCAGGGCCGGAAATGGTGAAACTATAACTTCCCTCGATGGAACAAAGCGCGCTCTTAACCCGGACATATTGGTTATCGCCGATAAAGAAGAAGCTGTCGCTGTTGCTGGAATCATGGGTGGTTTGGATTCCGAAGTCACGGACAAAACTGACACTATCCTCCTGGAGTCGGCGAATTTTAACCAGGCTGCCATTCGTCGAGGCTGTAGCCATCTTCAACTTCAAAGCGAGGCCTCGATTCGCTTTGACAAAGGGCTTAATAGCGAGCTTCCGCTACTGCCATTGAAGCGGGCCACTCAATTGCTACTGGAGCTAGCCGGTGGCAGAGCAGCCAAGGGCATAATTGATGTTTATCCCGGGAAATCAAGACCAAAGCCTATATTGCTTTCCGCCCAAGAAGTGAAACGCCTTTCGGGTTTGGAGGTCAACGTTGATGGAATTCTTAAGATATTAAAAGCCCTGGGATTTGAGTGCCAGGAAGGCGGTCCGGGTTCGCTTTTGGTGTCTGTGCCTTACTGGCGCAGCGACGTTAAATGTGCTGCTGACCTCGTAGAGGAGGTAGTTCACATCATTGGTTATGAAAAGATTCCTATCACCAGGCTTGGCTCTCCTTTGCCCCAACAAGAATCAAAATTGTCACCATCAGCCCAGCAAAGCAATCTCAAGGAAAAATTACGTAATATTCTGACTGGCTTTGGCTTTCAAGAGATATTAACTTATTCTTTAATCAGCCTGGAGAAGTTGCAGAAGCTTTCCCCAAAGCTTGAGTTGACAATCCCGCCGTTAAAGGTAGCTAACCCTATGACTAGGGAACAGGAATATCTGCGTACCAGTTTAAGGGCTGGTCTTCTGTCCACGTTGTCACATAACCAGAAATTTGAGCAGCCAGGCATAAGGCTCTTTGAAATTGGTAAGGTATTCTTGCCTCCCCACCCCCCTGTCATTGCGAGCGAAGCGAAGCAATCTCAAGAAGAAAAGGAACTGCCCCAAGAAAAGGAGATGCTGTGTGCTGTGCTCAGTGGTCCAAGGGAAGAATTATCTTGGCAAGCTGATAAGGAACCGCTCGATTTCTTTGACGCTAAAGGCGTAGTGGAAAATCTCCTGAACCAGTTGGGGCTGAGAGTGAGTTTCGATATTGGCGATGATGAAATTTTATTCCCGGGAAGAGAGGCTAACATAATCATTGAGGATGACAAGGTAGGCATCGTAGGAGATGTGCATCCCAGGGTAGCACAAGCCTTTGAGCTTTCTAGTGCTATTTGCCTTATGGAAATTGACCTGGAGACAGTGTTGGCCAAGATTACCGGGATAAAGAAATACCGACCTATCCCACGGTTTCCCGGCGTAACCCGGGACATCGCTTTAGTAATAGATGAGCAAGTGAGCTACCGAAAAGTGGAGAACATAATCCAGAGCTTTCCGCTAGTGACGGAGGTAACTCTCTTTGACCTTTATCGAGGCGAGCAAATACCCGAGGGCAAAAAATCTTTTGCCATAAGGACTATCTACCAATCGCCCAGCCATACCTTGACTGACGAGGAAGTCGACCAAACTCAAGAGCAGATGCTCGCTAGGCTACATCAGGAACTGGGCGCTACTTTGCGGGACTGAATTAGACAAAGAGAGTTAGGCAAAGAAAGGCAGAAGTCTATATTTATATCCAGCCATAGCTTGCTTTATCTTGAGGTATTTTTGATGTACCTTGCTAACCGACTACCGAATTGGGCAAAAGTCGATTAAGCTTGAGAGCTTACGCTCTCATCTAGTAACTTCTTCACCCGTACCGCCAAATTATCCAAAGGCAAAAGCTGAGCTTCTTTCTCCGTACGCCATTTTGCCTCTACGCTCTGGCTTTGTAAGGTGCGTGGAGATAAGATCAATCGCAGTGGTATTCCCAGGAGGTCAGCATCGTTGAATTTAACACCGGGGGAGTCGTTACGGTCATCGAAAAGCACGTCGATGCCTTCTTTTTGTAGTTCCTGATAAATTTTTTCCGCCGTAGGGAGGACTGCCGACTTTTCCAAGTTTAGAGGACAAAGATGGACTTGATAAGGGGCTACAGAAAGCGGCCAGATAATGCCTTTGTCATCGTGGCTTTGTTCTACTATAGCTGCCAACAATCTCCCCAGACCAATGCCATAGCAGCCCATGACAATGGGACGGGAAGTGCCATTATTATCTAAGAAGGATGCTCCGAATCTCTCACTGATGAAGGTGCCCAACTTAAATACATGCCCCACCTCAATGCCCCGAGCCGAGGATAATTTGCCTCGACATTTGGGGCAGCTATCTCCAGGTTGAGCCAGGGCGATATCAGCCATAAGGTCAACCTGAAAATCCCTGGGGTAGTTGGCATTCTTGAAGTGATAACCTGACTTATTAGCACCAACAACGAAGTTGGAGCCCAAGGTTATGGAATCATCAGCCACGACTCTGACTCCCTTTACACCTATGGGTGAAGCAAAACCAGCCACAAGTCCAGCTTCATTAACTTCGCCTTCCGTAGCCAGGCGAAGCTCAGAACACTTTAGAGCATTTCTTAACTTCGTTTCGTTGACTTCCAGATCGCCCCGAATTATAACGAAGACAAATTCTCCGTCAGCAAAATAAAACACCGCCTTAAGAGTTTGACTTGTCGGCACACCGACAAATCCAGCCACCTCTTCTATGGTTTCCGCCTCCGGCGTGGCTATCTCTTCCAGGGGAAGGAGATTCTTCGCTTCTCCTTCGCTACTCTCAGGGCTTCGGTTCACTGGAATGGCAGGTTCGCTGGTTTTCACAAATTGGGCCTTCTCCGTATTGGCAGCGTAGTCACAATTGGAACAATAAATAACCTCGTCTTCGCCGGTCTCAGTGATAACCATAAATTCGTGGGAATCCTTGCCACCTATGGCGCCACTGTCAGCCTCTACTATCATTGTAGGCAAGCCAAGGCGAGCATAGATATTACTGTAAGCCTGACACATACTTTGGTAACTTTCATCCAGACCAGCCTCGTCGGCATCAAAGCTGTAGAGGTCCTTCATGATAAACTCACGGACTCTCAATAAGCCACCGCGAGGTCGAGGCTCATCGCGAAGCTTGGTCTGTATCTGATAGAGAAGTAAGGGAAGCTCCCGATAGCTCTGCACGTAGCGGTGGACAAGGTCGGTAATAACTTCTTCATGGGTGGGTCCTAGAGCTAATGTATGTTCCTTGCGATCGGTCAAAGTGAACAGGGATTTACCAAAGGAAACATACCTGCCTGATTGCTGCCATAATTCAAAAGGCTGTAAAACAGGCAGCATCAATTCCTGCCCGCCAGCCTTATCCATTTCCTCTCTGATTACATTTTCTATCTTTTTGAGCACTCGCCATCCCATAGGCAAGTAAGAATAAATCCCGGCAGCCTCCTGAGCAATCATCCCTGCCCTGAGCAATAACTGATGGCTTACACTTTCTGCTTCTGAAGGCGCCTGCCGTAATGTCTTACCAAAAAGCTTAGAAAAACGCACTTCTCTTACCTTTACTCCAATCTTGTCCTACCGAGAGAGTCTACTTCTGCCATCAGCGCCTCTAGGAAATCCTTTTCCTCCACTATGGTCATTACCTCCCCTTTCCTAAATATAGCACCTTTCCCCTTGCCGCAGGCAATGCCTACATCAGCATCCTTAGCCTCGCCAGGGCCATTGACCACGCAACCCATAACTGCCACTTTAATAGGTTTGCTTATTTTTTCCAGACGCTTGCTTACTGCCTCAGCCAGGGCAATGATATCAACTTCAGCCCGGCCACAGGAAGGACAACTCACTAAAGTTGGACCCCGCTGACGAAACCCCAAACTTTTTAGAATTTCGTAAGCTACAAATATTTCCTCACAAGGATGAGCGCTCAAAGAAACTCGAATGGTGTCACCAATCCCTTGATAGAGAAGTATGCCAATGCCTATGGCGCTGCGTATGGTTCCCGTCCGAGGAAGCCCGGCCTCAGTGACGCCAAGATGTAGTGGATAGGGCATTTTATCGGCAATCATTTGATAAGCTTGAATGGTGGTGGGAACATCAAAGGCTTTAAGGGCGACCTTGATTAAACTAAAGTCCAGGCTTTCCATAAGCCTTATCTGCTCCAATGCCATGTTGACCATGCGCTCAGACAGTGGTGCATCAGGTTGAAAATTGGCAGGTAAACTGCCAGCATTCACTCCAATACGGATAGGCACCTCTCTTTCTTTAGCAGCAGCTACCACCCTGGCGATCTGCTCTTTGACTCCTATGTTGCCGGGATTGAGGCGGAGCCCGTCAACACCGGATTGCAGCGCAGCCAAAGCCAAGCGGTAGTCAAAATGTATATCAGCAATGATAGGTAGTGAAACGCTCTTTTTTATCGCTGCTATGCCTTCAGCCGCTTCCTGGTCTGGGACTGCCACTCGCACTATCTCGCAGCCACAATCCTCTAACTCTTTAATCTGGGTTATAGTGGCAGGAATATCACGAGTATCGGTCTTGGTCATAGACTGCACCACGATGGGGGCATCGCCGCCTACGGTTACCTTGCCAATTCTTAATGGTTTAGAAGTTCGCCGTGTCATAATCCAAAGCCCCTCGGTAGACGCCAGATATCCATAACAGTTATTAAAATCACAAGTGCAATTAAAAAGGTGGTGCCGATAGTGTAGGCCAGGCGCACTGTTCGAGGGGAAAGGCGTTTCCCACGCCTGCACCCTTCAATGAACGCTACCAGCATACCTCCTCCATCCAAGGGAGGGATGGGGAGGAAATTAAATAAAGCTAGCCCCAGGCTAATCATACTGGCCATAAATAGTATGCTGCTGATGCCAGAGGAGCGCACTATCTCCACCGTTAACTGGCCAGCACCTATTGGCCCCACCAATGCCATATCGGGAGATTTTATGATTTGAGGAATAGCCTCTATTATGAGCACAGGCATATAGATGATATCCCTAGCTCCCAAATAGATTGACCTCCACACAGGAAGTCGCTCTTGTTCGAAATGCGCCCCTTCCACCCATTGTAGCTCTACGCCGGGCAGGGTTTCATAGCCGTCATTAGTCAGAGAGATTTCCTCTGTAGCCTCTGGCTCGTCATTTGGGAGCAAAACCAGCTTTATTTCTTCACCTTCTACAACGGAATGCAAGGCACTGGACATACTCTCTTCGTTGTATATAAGCTGTCCATTGATGCTGTGGATAGCATCACCGGGTCTGATGCCAGCTTCGTAAGCTGGTGAGCCTTTCTCCACTTGACTCACCATATCCCACCAAAGGTAGACGCCGATTTTTAGCTTTTGCCACTTTGGGTCGAGTTGCGGCTTCAAGGTGATTTCCTCTTCTTGCCCATTCCTCAGCAGAAGTAAAGTTATTTCTGCCCCTTCTTCGCCTGAATTCACTATATCCTGTACATCCCCCTGTCTATGGATAAGTTGCCCATCTACTTCTAGGATTATATCCCCGGGCTCAATGCCCGCTTCTTCCGCAGAAGAATTCCCTACAACAGCACGCACCACGAGTCCATTGCCGGCAATGACAGAATAGGGTAGCGCAATGAAAGCACTGAGGAGAACAAAGGCCAGAAAGATGTTGACTAGCGGACCGGCAGCATAGATTCCTAACCTGGTCCACGGTCCTTTGCCAGCCAGGCTCCGGGGTACTGTGGGGTCATTTTCTCCAGCAGCCTTAACAAAGGCTCCTATGGGTATGGCATTAAGTGAGTATACTGTCTCGCCTTGTTTAATCCCAAAAAGTCGTGGGGGCATGCCTATGCCGAACTCTTCCACCTTCACTCCGGCGCGCTTAGCAGTGATGAAGTGCCCCAATTCGTGAAGGCAAATTGCCACGAATAGAGCTACGAGGAAAAGGATAATGATTACGGCAATGCTCATCTCTTATCTCTCTATCTCGGGATTGCTTCGTCGCTCAGGCTCCTCGCAGTGACCGAGGGAAAAGCGTGTAGCGCATTCCCTTGCCCAGGCATCAGCAGCCAGTATTTCCTCTAAGGATGGCTGGCTGATGTTCCGATGTTGCTCCAGCGTTTTTTGCACATTTATAGCTATATCGGTAAAACTTATTCTATGGCTGAGAAAAAGCTCTACAGCCACCTCGTCTGCGGCGCAAAGCACTGCCGGATAAGTCCCTCCTGATCTGCCAGCATCCACAGCTAGTTTGAGACAGGGAAATCTATCATAGTCTATGGGCTCAAAGTTCAGAGAGTCGATTTTGTTCCAATCAAGGCGGGGTAGTTCTGAATTAGGCCACCTCTGGGGGTAAGAAAGGGCATATTGGATGGGCAATCTCATATCAGGCCAGCTGAGCTGAGCTTTTAGGGAACCATCCATAAACTCCACCATGGAATGAACGATAGACTGGGGGTGCATTACTATTTCAATACTATCAAAGGGGAAAGAGAAAAGCCAATGAGCTTCGATAACCTCTAATCCTTTATTCATGAGGGTTGCTGAATCTATGGTTACCTTCCTTCCCATCTTCCATACGGGGTGCTGAAGAGCTTGCTCCGGAGTTACCTCAGCCAATTGTGACTGTGAATAGTGGTAAAAAGGTCCACCAGAGGCAGTGAGAAAAAGCCTCTGCGGTTTATTTTCTTCCCCCTGCAAACATTGCCAGATAGCACTATGCTCACTATCAATAGGCAGAATTTGAGCTCGATGGAGCCTAGCTTCACGAACAATAATTTCGCCAGCCATCACCAATACCTCCTTGTTAGCCAGGGCAACTGTCTTGCTTGCCCGTAAAGCCGCCAGAGTAGGGCTTAGTCCTGCCTTACCCGCAGTGGCCACGACAACGAAGTCAACCTCGGGATGACTGGCTATTCCTTCTACGGACAAAAATTCCCCACCGTAACTAATGTCAGGCTTAACCGAGGAACAAAACATCTTGGGTTGAAATTCCTTGATTTGTCTTTCCAGGAGCTCAAGATTTTTATTCCCTGTCAGAGCTAATACTTTTAATTCGTCAGGCAGGGCACGGATTACATCCAGGGCTTGCTGCCCTATGGAACCTGTCGAGCCCAGGATAGCTATTTTTTTTACACTACCCATATTACGTAACAATATACCACTGCCCCGACAAAGATGAGGCTATCGAATCGGTCAAGTATACCACCGTGTCCAGGTAGCAAATTGCCTGATTCCTTCACCCCCATATTACGCTTGAGCAAGGATTCAACCAAATCACCAAGCTGAGCAAAGAAGCCAACTAGAAAGCCTAGGAGTATAATCTGCCAGTATCTAAAAGTAAAAGGAGAAATGAGGTTAAGAACCATCGCTATTACCATAGCGCCCAGGATGGCGCATATTAAGCCTCCTATCGCTCCTTCCCAAGTTTTAGCTTCGCTTATGGCAGGTGCCAGCTTATGTTTACCCCTTGACCTCCCGATAAAAAAGGCGCCTGTATCGTTGGCAAATGTAGTCAGAATGGCCAGGTAAACCCAATTTCGGCCGTCTTCTAGACCGCGCAAACTCAGCCAGTGGCTAAGCATCCAACCCACATAGAGTGCCCCCACTATTGTCCATGCCCAGTTGCGAAATGCCCCTTCCTTTGATGGGCGACATAACAGGCAAATCAAGGAAATCAAAATAGTGGCAGTAATAACTATGGGTAAAACATCAGGGCTACTGTAATGAGGGCTTAAGACGAGCGCCAGCGAGCATAGTAAGCCCAAATAGAGCAAGGGCTCTCGCCTATCAAAATTAGCCATTTTATAGAACTCATAGGTGCCGGCTAATGCCGCTGCAGCTATTAAAAGAGTAAACCAAGGCCAAGGGTCACCAAACCAGATGGCAAGAATGACCAGGGGCACGCCCACAGCGCCGGTAATAACTCTGTACTTGAGCATATGTCTATTTTAGCAGCTTTTAAACGGCTATAGGCTTACTAATGTCTGGTCTCATAAGTAGGTTTCATCAGACCAGCGTAATGACTGATATGTTACCCTGAGTGATAACGAAGGGTTTAGGGCCAGAACGACGAGTAGCGACGGACCGAGAGATAACAATTGAATACTATCAAATATATCTGACAATTAGTGTGGACTTTTTTGCCGGATATCGGTAAGGCGAATTATATTTCCTGTATTTCTCTTTCCTTGCTTTGTCCCAATTCACTTACCCTATCCACGCAAGCTTCTGTAAGTTGGTCAATTTTCTTCGCATTGCTTTTAAGTTCATCTTCCGATATTTCTTTATTTTTCTCCATCTCTCTCAGTTTCTCAATGCCATCTCTCCTTATATTGCGTATGGCAATCCGCCGCTCCTCCACCTTCTTAGATAGTAATTTGACCAAGTCCTTACGCCGCTCCTCACTAAGAGGTGGAATGACCACACGCATTACATTACCATCATTCGCAGGGTTAAGGCCGATGTTGGCTGTGAGAATGGCTCTTTCAATGTCACGCAACGATGTGCGATCCCAGGGTTGAATAATGATTAAATTAGCCTCAGGTATAGATATGGTGGCAAGTTGATAAAGAGGGGTAGACGTGCCATGATAGTTAACCATGATGTTGTCAAGCAAAGCTGGAGTGGCACGCCCGGCACGGATGGTAGCTAATTCTTTAGCTAGCCCATCTATGGCCTTCTGCATCCTGGAGTTCAGTTCAGTGAGTAATTCATCCAACATGGCTTAGTGCTCAACACCAAGCTCAAATCTAGTAAATCTGCGTACTTTTATGTTCTCACCTACTTTAGCAATTGTTTCAGCAATAATTTCCTGTACTGTCTTGTCAGGTTCTTTGATAAAGGGCTGGCTAAGAAGGCAAGCTGTTTGTGGATCTGTTTCTGCTTCCGCTTCTGGTGTTATCTCTTCGCTAGTAAGAAACTGCGGGGAAGTAGCGGCTATCTGCATGGCTAAGTCGTGAGCAAGTTCTTTAAATTCAGCGGTGTGAGCTACAAAATCGGTTTCACAGTTTAACTCCACCAATGCTCCTATGCGCTTGGTATAATGAATATAAGCTTCGATTACGCCTTCGGTTGTAGCTACATCCTTCTTCTTTTCAGCAATTGCTGACCCACGCTGTTGCAAGAATTCGATGGCCTTCTCCATATCACCGCCTGCTTCCAACAAAGCCTTATTACACTCAAGTACACCCGCATTAGTTCTATTTCTCAATTCCTTTACTGCTTCAACTGATATTTTCATTTAGGTGCAATTTCTCCTTCTGGCTCCTTTGGCTCCTCCGGTTTACTTGGCTCCTCCGGTTCAAAGGTATAAGAACCTAGGATTTCAACAGCTTCTTCAGCAACTAATTTAGTAACTTCTGCCTCCCCAGCAAACGCTTCATTTTTACCTTCAATTATAGCATCGGCTATTTTACTACAAATTAATTTAATCGCCTTAACAGCATCATCATTGGCGGGAATAGGATGATCGATGCCGTCTGGATTACAATTAGTATCCACAATAGCAATCACAGGTATGCCTAATTTTTTAGCTTCAGTAAAGGCAATCTTATCTTTAATGGGGTCAGTGATGAAGAGGGCTCTGGGAAGGGTGGTCATTTCCTTGAAACCCCCCATTTGAGTATTTAGGTGGTAAATTTCCTTTTCTATCTTCACCCGTTCTTTTTTAGGCAAGAGGTCGAGCTCACCTTTATCCCTTTTATTCTCTAAACGAACCAAGTGGTCGATCCGAGCTTGTATGACGGTGAAGTTAGTTAACATACCACCTAGCCATCTTTGATTAACATAGCTCATCCCACATCTTATGGCCTCTTCTTCTATGGTCTGCTGAGCTTGTTTTTTAGTGCCGACGAAAAGAATGCTTTGCCCTCGAGCTGCTAAATCTTGGACAAAGGCACAGGCCCTTTCTAACATGGTAACTGTCTGTTCCAAATCGATGATATGGATACCATTGCGCTGAGTAAAAATATATTTCTTCGCCTTGGGATGCCAGTAGCTGGTGTGGTGACCAAAGTGGGCACCTGCTTCCAGCAATTGTTTTAATAAAGCGTTATCTATCATGTTTACAATTTCATGCGATACTAATTAGTAAAACCCGTATAATGTAACATGACTGATTTAGATAATGCAACAAGAGATTGCCTCCGATTGTCTCTTGGTTGACAGAGAATTTCCCCTTATCTATACTATTGAGCCGAAATTGTAGCTAGAAGTTGCCCGAGTAGCTCAATGGTAGAGCAACCGACTTGTAATCGGTAGGTTAGTGGGTTCGAATCCCCTCTCGGGCTGGGTTTTTCAGACATTTTATGGTAAGCTTAAATTAGGGAGGGGTGCCGGAGTGGTTAATCGGAGCAGACTGTAAATCTGCCGCCCGTAAGGGCTGCGTAGGTTCGAATCCTACCCCCTCCACCATAAAGTACAGTCGAGTCATATGGCTCAGCAGGTAGAGCACGTTCTTAGTAAGACCAGGACAACCACCTTCAGATGCACCGTAATTCAGAATAAACCCTAAAAACTCTGAATTCAATACATTATTACCGTAGGTAATTATCCCTTATTATCAAATAAATAGCTATTAATCTAGCGTCCAGTCGGAAGCCTTGTACAAAGAACGCCGACGGCAAAGATCACAAACCCAAGTATGGCTAACCATGTCATACCGATGCCTAGTGCTACACAAAATAATATTGCTCCTACCCCGATAAGTACTATTATCAATTTGTCCATCATCTTAATAATACCTCCTACTTAATTGTATCTTAATAAAAATACGTGTCAATACCCGTTCCATATAAGAGCAGGGCCTAACCACCATCAGACGCACCATAGTCTATCACCACACCCTTGCTAGTAATTGGTTCCTACACTTTTTCATGTTCAGCTGCACCAGCAGCCTTACTAGTCTCAATAGATGCTATAATCTGTTCTCGAAGTTCACCAACTGCACCAGGAGAGTGAGGAAGCATTATTGTGTTAGCCCGAGAATTCTTCCCAACATCAGTAAGCATATCATAATACTGCGTCATAAGAACCAATGTCATTATACCCTCTGCATTAACCCCAAGTGCATTACTGGCATCCTTAACTGATTCTCTAAGTCCAGCAACGATCGCTATCCTCTGCTTGGCAATACCCTCGCCAGACAACTCCTTACTCCTAGCATCAGCCTCTGCTTCCTTAATTACAATAATTTTCTTAGCTTCTCCTTCATGCTCAGCAGCAACTCTCAAACGCTGTTGCCTATTAATCTCATTCATAGCATCTGCAACACCCTTATCTGGCTGGATGTCATTAATAAGAGCACGAACCAATTTATATCCATACTCACTCAGCCTGGCACTAAGACTCTCCTCAATTTCTTTAGCAATCTCTTCCTTATTTTCAAACACAGAGTCTAAAGTCATCCCAGGAACCTTTGCCCTCACATTATCAAATATCCAGGATTCCATCTGAGCTTGTGGATTCGTAAGCCTATAAAATGCATCCCAAACCTTATCCTCCCCATCAACAAAGTACTGAACCGCAATAAGTAAATCTACAAAAACATTATCGTTGGTTTTAGTTTTTATACTCACATTTAGTTCCTGCACTCTAATAGAAACTCTACCAGTCACTCTATCCATTATAGGAACTTTGACATGAAGACCAGGACCAACGACCTTGGTAAACTTTCCCCATCGCTCAATAACGGCAAATGTCTGCTGCCTAACCATAAAAATCGCCAAAGCTATAAGAATCACGCCAAGAACTATACCTAAAACAATTCCAAAAATATTCATTACCAATTACTCCTCCTTAATCTTTCTACTATTCTAATCTATCTTTCTCCTCCAATTTTACTTTCCCTGGAAACTTTCATATATAACCTCCTTTCCGACTAAACCCTAGAAACTCTAAAGTCAATACCTTTTTACCTTACTTAAGTATACCTTAGTATCAAGTAAATCATTACTAATCTAGCCTCAAACCTTAACCCATGTGTATTTTAATACGAACTCCGATGATAAAGAGAACGACCCCTATTATGGCTGGCGTCGGGTTCTCAAAGCCTAATGCTACAACAAGCATTACTCCTCCTGCCCCAAAAAATCCTAATACCAATTTGTTTATGTCTATTTGTTGAATAACCTCTTCTAACTTCATTATATCTTGACAAAACTACGTGTCAATCCCGCGTTCCAGATAAGAACAGACCCTAACACCCATCAAGACCCTCTAAAACCTAGTGGGAATACTTTATTAATCATCATATCTGAAGTATCATTCCTCCCCTCAAGTTTTTCGTTATTTAGTTATCTCCTAATTCATCACGCTTTGCCATAAGTCTTCTGATTAACTCTTTACTCTCTTCATCGCCTATTCCTGACCCACCTAGTGCCTGAATACATTTATCCAATTCCGCCTTACTGGGTGCCTCTTGTTTGAGAAGCTCTCTGGCGACTGGTTTCATGTTATGCGCCCGCATTTGCGTCCCGAAGATGAGTGCAATTAAACCCAGTACCAGGAACGTTATTATGCCCCCCCAATAATTATCCGAAGCAATGCCAACTAGAATACTTACGGCGATAATTACCAAAAATGCAATTCCAGCCTTTTTCATTTCAATCTCCTTATGCACTCAATTACTGGAGGTGCCCTCTGGCACTTTAGCTTCAAATACATATCCTCTATATTATTATATCATGTATGAAGCCAATTCCACGTTATATTTCAACTTTAGAGCCTCATCTCAATTATACATATTCACGAGCTCGGGCAGAATAATCTCATCACGCCCTCTCTTAGACATGCGTGCTAGCTTTACTAATATACCCGGGTACTTCTGGTCAGGATAAACGCCATAATTACGTCTGAACCACTGTGACCAGGATACCTAGCCTGGGAATACCCAACCAGCGCTCATAATATACTTACGCACATGATACGACTGCATATGAAGATACTTGCCAATATATCTAGCAGCACCACCAACATCATCAACTTCAGCTAAGCTCGACATTTTCCAAACCTCCTTCTTGACTTTCACCAAAGCATTCCTTTAAAATCCATCCGTTAATTTGCCAACTAAACATGTACATCACGTTCTAAAGTAGAAAATACATATTTAGTTGACTCTTTATTCATGTTGACTTACAATATAGTTTCGGGCATACTGCCCACATAGCTCAGTAGGTAGAGCACGTTCTTGGTAAGAACGGGGTCACCAGTTCGAATCTGGTTGTGGGCTTTGAGATAAAAGGAGGTTAAAATGGCTAAGAAAATTTATGAGCGTGTTAAACAGCATATCAATGTGGGCACTATAGGGCATGTTGACCATGGGAAAACCACACTGACTGCAGCCATGACCCAAGTATTAGCTAAAGCAGGCTCTACACAATTTCGGACCTTTGATTCCATAGATAATGCTCCTGAAGAAAAAGCTCGTGGGCTAACGATTGCTATTTCTCATATCGAGTATGAGACTGAAACGCGACATTATTGTCATGTTGACTGTCCCGGGCATGCTGACTATATCAAGAACATGATAACTGGAGCTGCTCAGATGGATGGAGCTATTTTAGTGGTCGCTGCCGATGATGGGCCTATGCCACAAACCAGGGAACACATCCTTCTAGCCCGGCAGGTGGAAGTTCCCCGTATAATGGTGGCTCTCAATAAGGTAGATCTGGTAGATGACCCAGAGTTGTTAGATTTGGTGGAGATGGAGGTTAGAGACTTGCTTAAAAAGTATAACTTTCCTGGTGATGAAATCCCAATTGTGCGAGTAAGTGCTCTTAAGTCTCTGGAATGCGGCTGTGGGAAAAGAGATTGCCAATGGTGTGGACCAATATGGAAGTTGTTGGATGCTATAGATGCTTATATTCCGCTACCACAGAGAGAAAAGGATAAACCTTTCCTGATGCCAATAGAAGATGTGTTTAGTATCAAAGGACGGGGGACTGTGCCCACAGGCCGAGTAGAGCGTGGTGTGATCAAATCAGGTGATGAAGTAGAGATAGTTGGGTTGAAAGAGACAAGAAAAGTAGTGGCGGTTAGCCTGGAAATGTTCCATAAGACCATGAACGAGGCAGAAGCCGGCGATGCTGTTGGTGTGTTATTACGGGGTATAGACCGAGATGAAATAGAGCGAGGGCAGGTGTTAGCTAAACCAAATACGGTTAAGCCTCATACCGAAGCTGAGGCCGAAGTATATATCTTGACCAAGGAGGAAGGCGGCAGGCATACACCCTTCTTCAATGGTTATAAGCCCCAGTTTTATATCAGAACTCTAGATGTTACGGGCGAAATAACTCTTCCTGAAGGTGTGGAGATGGCTATGCCCGGTGACGAGTTGACTCATATGAAGATTAAGACCATTTCCCCCGTAGCTATGGAGGAGGGATTACGCTTTGCTATCAGAGAAGGAGGCAGGACAGTCGGTGCTGGCGTGATTAGCAAGATTATCGCATAAATATCGACTCCTAAGCACTTTGTAAATTTTTAAACGTGGCTAAAAAGAAGGGCGATTTACGCGTAATTATCCACCTGGCTTGCAGTCAATGTTTGCGGAGAACATATACTACGACGAAGAACAACAAGAATGATCCGCAACGGCTGGAGTTGAGAAAGTATTGTCCTCACTGTCGTAGCTATACTACTCATCGAGAAACAAAGTAACTTATGACAAATTTTGCTAAGAAAGCGAGTACTAAGTCCACTCCAGCTAAAAAATCAAGGTTCAGTTTCTTTACCGAGGTAATAGCTGAACTACGCAAAGCACACTGGCCAACAAGGCAGGAAACCTTAAGGTTGAGTATTTTAGTACTCGTTGTGTGTGCTATTGTGGGAGGCATTTTGGGTGGTTTAGATTGGGTTTTTACAAAACTGTTTTTGCTTCTAGGTGGTTTATAATCAATGGTTGATGGAGAATGGTACTTATTATACGTTTCTTCAGGTCACGAGGAGCAAGCCAGAAGGAATTTGGAACAGCGTATCAAATATATGGATTTAGGTGACAAGATATTTGATGTGGTGATACCCACAGCTAAAGAGATTGAAATTAAAGCTGGAAAGCGTCGTACGATAAGCAAAAAGGCTTTCCCCGGCTATATCATGGTAAATATGAAATTAGATGAGCATAGCTGGGATATAGTACGCAACACCCCTGGTGTTGCTGGCTTCGTGAGCGCTGGTACCAAACCTGTTCCTTTACCTGCACAAGAGGCGAACGCTATCCTGCTACGCATGGAGCAAGCTCCTACCGATGTTAAAATGACTTTCAAGGAAGGAGATAGTATCCGTGTAACGAGTGGGCCTTTTATTGACTTCATCGGCAAAGTGGAGCAGGTTAACTTGAGCAAGGGTAAGGCAATAGTTTTACTATCACTCTTCGGCCGGGAAACACCCGTGGAAATAGACCTCTTAGAGGTAGAAAAGATATAACGTGTACTCAGTAGGAGCTCAGAACGCAATGGAAGAGAGAATCAGTAATGGCAAAGAAGGTTAAAGCAGTCATTAAGTTGCAGATTCCTGCGGGTAAAGCTACTCCGGCACCACCAGTGGGGCCTGCTTTAGGGCAGCATGGTATTAATATCATGGCTTTTTGTAAGGACTATAATGAGCGAACTGCTTCTCAGGAAGGTTTCATCATTCCTGCTGAGATAACTGTATATGAGGATCGCTCATTTAGTTTTGTGACCAAGATGCCACCTGTTTCTGATCTATTACGGCGCGCTTTAGGAGTGGAAAAGGGTAGCGGTAATCCCATAAGCGAAAAAATAGGTAAGATAAGCAGAGATACAGTTTATGAAATCGCGCGAAATAAAATGAAGGACCTCAATACGACTGATATTGATAAGGCAGCAAGCATTGTTGCCGGCACGGCTCGGAGCATGGGAGTAGAGATAGAATAAATTCAGGTTCTTAAAAGTCTGTAGAATTTTGAGGGTATAAGTAAGTGGCAAAACATGGTAAGAAATACCAGGAAGCTAGTAAACTGGTAGATAAATCGAAAGCCTATTCCCCCGAAGAAGCAATCGAGTTAGCTAAGAAAGCTTCCTACGCCAAATTTGATGAGACGGTTGAGCTCCATTTGAAGATGGGGGTCAATCCCCGCAGTGCTGACCAACAAGTGCGTGGTGTAATTCTATTGCCTAATGGACTCGGCAAGAAGACACGAGTGCTCGTCTTTACTCAAGGTGAGGGGATAAAGTTGGCGGAGGAAGCTGGTGTTGACTATGCTGGCGCAGATGAGCTTATTAAACAAATTGAAGGTGGCTGGCTTGAGTTTGATGTATCTATTGCCACCCCTGATATGATGCCCAAAGTCGCCAAGCTCGGTCGTATTTTAGGGCGGCGAGGTTTGATGCCCAATCCCAAGTCCGGCACCGTAGTACCACCTCAGGATCTAGCTCGAGTTGTGAATGAAGCTCGTAAAGGCAGAACTGAATTTCGTTTGGATAGAACAGCTATTATCCATTTGCCCATTGGCAAAATCAGTTTCGATAAAGACAAGCTCTTGGAGAACCTGGCAGCGGCAATTGACGCTATTGTTAAAGCAAAACCCAGTGGGGCTAAAGGACAATATATCAGAAGTGCGTTCCTATCTACCAGCACGGGATTAGGATTCAAACTGGATATTTCCTCTGTACTTGCGGTCTCAAGTCTTCTGAGCCGATAATCCAACCGCAGGCGGCAGTGCCCTCATATGCAACAAACCTATTGTATTGCGCGGCTACGTTGGAAACGTAGAAGTATGCCAGCGGTGGTTGTCCGCAATAGTTAGTTGGTTCCAGAAATAATGAAAGCTCTAATAATCTATATATCTGTACACCATGGCAATACTGAAAGGGTTGCTAAGGTAATGGCAAATATTCTTGATGCCGACTTGTTACAGGTGAAGCAAGTGGATGCAAGTATGCTTAAGCAGTACGACTTAATCGGTTTTGGCTCAGGGATTTATGTTGGCAAATATCACAATAGTTTATTAGATTTTATCGATAAACTGCCCATGATGAGAAACAAAAAGGCGTTCATTTTTTCGACAAGTGGACTAAGGAAAATAAGGTTTATCCATAATTTCGACAAACCCTTGAGAGAAAAACTGCGAAGGAAGGGTTTCAATATCATAGGAGAATTTTCCTGCAGGGGATACGATACATCCCAGGCAGCTATGATTGTTGGCGGAATAAACAGGGGCAAACCAAATGTGAAAGACTTAAAACAAGCAGAGGATTTCGCCAAAGGCCTGAAGAATAGATGATAGCTCCATGATAATTCTTTCCTGACTATTCCCACCACTTTTTGGAAACAGGCATGGCGATTATTTCCTTTATCTCAAGCCTTTTCGCCGGGTCTTTGTCAAATAGAGAAGCTGGATAAGTAGCTCGAAGTACAATGGCTGTATCTGCTCCTTTGCTTGACCCTCCAATACCTATGACATCTTCATAAGGGGTTACATAGCCACAAGAAACTGCGGTCAACGCAACCTCCACAGCTACCTTCATTCCCTGGCCAAAGCTATACAGTGTCTCTTTCACCAATCGCTCGGGAGAAGTATTGGGCCATCTAGCAGCCTCTAGTACCGAGCTATGGAGAACATAAGGCGCTCTGTCAATGATAGTAACCCCAAGCTTCTCCAACTCTCGCCTAAATGCCTGCTTCAAACAGGGCCACTGCTCGCCCCATTCTCTGCGGTATGGTGCTTCCGAAACACAAATCAACTCAGCCTTGCCTTTGAGACTACGGGCAAATTCCACAGCAGTCTTGCCCGAAGTACTGGCGATAATAACCCTCCTGATTCCACCAAGCTCTAGTCGTTGAGCAACGGCTTCGATTACCATATGTGTGTTTTCTTCTCCCGGCTCATCAAAGTAATAGACCTGCCTTTTAACCATTTTACCCATTGTTCTTCCTCCTTACAGTGATTTTTGTTCTTGCGGCGACCTTTTTAAATACTGTGGCGTCGCCGATGACCTTACCGAACACAGTAACCGGGCTCGCCGGGCGAATTTCATCTCTCTGGCTTACAGGAGTGGGGCCAAAGAAGATGCAAAACGCATTGCCGTCAGGCCAATAGCCCAGCTCTCCAATGTTTACCACTCCTTGCCCAGCCTCTAGATTAAGGCTAAGGGGAATCGAGAAATATATTTCGTCTCCCCAGAGATTGACGCGGCCTTTAATAGGCAACGTTTCCCAGATTGCCTGAGCTGTCCTAGTGTCATTTAGCTCAGCCTCTGCTTCAATCGCTCCTGCTATTATCCGAATTTTCTTTCCCATGTTTGCCAACCCTATGAATAGGTGTATTATACTATATGGACTTTGAGTTAATCTCTGACAAGGGAGTGAAAATGAAAGTAGCTAAAGTGGATGAAATGAAAGACCTGGACAGGCGTGCTACAGAGGAATTTGGCATCTCGCAAGACCTTTTAATGGAGAACGCCGGGCAGGCAGTTTACTTCGTCATGTTGCAGGAGTTCGGAATAAAGGACAACAAATTCATTGTCTTTTGTGGTGGCGGTAACAATGGTGGAGACGGCCTGGTTGTTGCCAGGAAGATTTACTCTAGTGGTGGTGAGGCAAGGGTCTTTCTTCTAGACGATGAAGCTAAATTTAGCGGGGCGGCAAAAAAGAACTTTGAAATTATATCCCGAATGCCAATAGAAATCTCTAGGGTTGATTCGATTGAGTCCATAATACCCGAAGTCCTTGATTCCGATGCCATTGTGGATGCCATATTTGGCACAGGTCTCGTCCGAAAAATCAACGGGATATACAAAGATGTGATTCAACTGATAAACGAGAGCCAAAGGATAATATTTAGTGTTGACATTCCTTCAGGCATAAATGGAGACTCCGGGGAAGTGATGGGAGTGGCAGTAGAGGCAGATTATACTGTGACATTTGGGCTTCCCAAGTTGGGGAATATGCTTTTACCTGGGTATGAGCACTGCGGAAAGTTGTATGTTTCGCATATATCTTTCCCACCTGACCTCTATAATTCCGATTCCATCAAGGTAGCATTCAATAATCCCATAGAGCTTCCAGAAAGACCAAGAGATACTCATAAAGGCAGTTATGGGAAGGCTCTGTTTATTGCCGGCTCTCCAAGTTATCTCGGTGCACCATACTTCTCCGCTTTATCTTTTCTCAAAGCCGGGGGCGGGCTTTCCTACCTGGCAACACCCAAATCCATTTCGCCATTCATAGCCAGCAAGGGAAGCGAGATTGTCTTTGTCCCGCAAAAAGAGACACCTTCAGGAAGCATAGCATTGGAAAACAAGGACGAGCTTCTAGAATTTTCCCTAAGAGCGGACATGGTGATCCTGGGTCCCGGTCTTTCCTTAAATAAGGAAACACAGGAACTGGTGAGGGAGCTAACGCCCAAAATTAACAAGCCTCTGCTCATAGATGGCGATGGAATTACTGCTATTGCTGAAGATTTGGGGAAAATAAAAAACAGGAAAGCACCGACGATACTTACACCGCATCTGGGCGAGATGTCCAGAATTACCAAGATGGAGATAAGCGAGATAAATAAAAACAAGATAGATGTTTTGCAACGCACAGCAAGAGAACTCAATGCCATAATTATCTTGAAGGGAGCCCATTCCCTCATAGGCTATCCCGACGAAACCGTTTTCATCAGCGTAAGTGGCAACTCGGGCATGGCCACGGCTGGGAGTGGCGATGCCCTGACGGGAACTATTGCAGCAATGCATGGTCTGGGATTAGCCCTTGAAGACGCGGTAAGGATGGGCGTGTTTATCCACGGATTTTCCGGTGACGTTGCTGCCGTAGATAAAGGTGAGGACGGGATAACGGCGCAGAACATACTGGACTATCTCCCCGAAACGATGAAGCTTTACAGAGATAACTTTGTTGAAATTTCGGAAAATCTTTATGAAAGCATCTTCGTGGTATAGAGGGGTATCAGCGCTTCAGTGGTACTATACGTATGACGCGAGGGCAGCTTAATGTTTGATGCCTAATGGGAAGAAAGGCAAAAAGATGAAAGCGATGGTGCTTGAGAAAATCTCCCCAGTCGAGGAAAAGCCTCTGAAGCTGGTGAATTTGCCCGAACCTGATCCCGGGCGAGGCCAAATTTTGGTCAGGGTCTCCGCCTGTGGGGTCTGCCACACCGAGCTTGATGAAATTGAAGGCCGGGCTTCTCCTTCAAGCTTTCCCATGATTTTGGGCCACGAAATTGTTGGCAGGGTGGAAGGCTTTGGGCTGGGGGCAAGCAAATTCAAAAAAGGCGACAGAGTTGGAATTGCTTGGATTAATTGGGCTTGCGGTCGTTGTTCCTTTTGTCTTAAAGGCGAGGAAAATCTCTGTGACACGGCGAAGTGGACCGGGAAGGATGCCCATGGAGGCTATGCACAATATACTGTAGTGTCAGAGGATTTTGCCTACCCAATTCCCAAAAGATTCGCCGACATAAAAGCTGCTCCGCTTTTGTGTGCCGGGGTGGTTGGCTATCGAGCTTTAAGACTCTCAGGTATGGAGGATGGCAGAATACTTGGACTTTATGGCTTTGGAGCCTCTGCCCATATCATTATCCAAGTTGCTAAATATAAATATCCCGACGGTAAAGTTTTCGTCTTTACCCGACCCCATCAGAAAGAGCACCAGGATTTAGCCAGGAAATTGGGAGCGGACTGGATTGGGGCAACGGGTGATACACCGCCGGAAAAGCTCAACTGCGCCATTGACTTTACTCCTGTGGGAGAGCCGATACGTGAAGCTTTAAGGAATCTAGAAAAAGGGGGTAGGGTGGTCGTAAATGCTATTCGTAAGACGACGCCTATTCCGGAATTAGACTACACCGAGCATCTCTGGTATGAAAAGGAAATAAAAAGTGTGGCTAATGTAACCAGAAGAGATGCTCAAGAATTTCTTCCCTTGGCTGCCGAAATTCCTATTGTCCCTGAAACCCAGGAATTTAAATTGGAAGAGGCAAACGAAGCTTTAATCCTGCTCCACGAAGGGAAAATGCGTGGGGCAGGAGTCTTGAAACTGACTGAATGAGGATGATTTCAGGAGCTCAGGATGATACGAGATTTAATACTGAAGAACAGAAGCTATCGGCGGTTCTACCAAGAAGTTGACATAAAACGTGACACCCTGAGAGAACTTGTTGACCTTGCCCGACTCTCAGGATCGGCAAGAAATGCCCAACCGCTTAAATATATCCTTTCCTGTGAGCCTCAGCGAAATTCACTGATATTTCCACATCTGGCCTGGGCCGGATATATCAATGGCTGGTCCGGTCCCTGTGAAGGGGAAAAGCCATCAGCATACATTATTATTATCGGGGACACAGAGATAAGACAGTCTTTTAGCTGCGACCACGGAATAGCCGCACAAAGTATCATGCTGGGGGCAACCGAGAAGGGCTTGGGTGGCTGTATTATTGCCTCAATAGAGAAGGAAGGACTTCGTAAAGCTTTAAAAATACCGCCGCAATATGAAATACTTCTTGTCCTGGCTCTGGGCAAGCCTAAAGAAACGGTAGTGATAGAAAAGGTTGGATCCAATGGAGACATCAAATACTGGCGTGATAGCAAGGGTGTGCACCATGTGCCGAAGCGATCCTTGGATGATATAATCATTGGCTAGATATACGGTGGGTTGTCATAGAAGTCAGAAATATGAAAAGCATATACTCATCAAAAGCTGTCTGTCCTTTATCTCAAAGAGGATGAGGCACTGCCCATTGATTATCAGGAGGGTAGATAGACCTATACTCCATTCTACCACCGGACCTGGGGGCAAGTACGAATAAAACGAGGAGGGTGGAAACCCATGAAACTAAAAGATAAAGTGGCTATTATTACTGGTGGTGGCCGAGGTATAGGAAAAGCTATTAGCTTAGCTTTCGCCAATGAAGGAGCCGCAGTGGTAGTGGCCGCCCGCAATCTTCCGAGATTGGAAGAGGTGGCTAAAGAAATCAAAGCTAAGGGTGGCAAAGCCAAGGCGATACAAATCGATATTTCCGACCACGAGCAGGTGAAGCGGATGGTAGCCCAAACTATAGATGAATATGGACAGATTGATGTATTGGTTAACAATGCCGCGGCTATGACAACTACTAATGCTGATGTGGTTGATATGAATCTGGATGAATGGGATAATGCACTAGCAGTCAATCTGAGCGGGACTATGCTTTGCGCCAGGGAGGTACTTAAGACTATGATTCCTCGCCGAAGCGGTAATATCATCAATATCAGCAGTGTAGGCGGGATATCCGGAGCCCCTAAAGAAAGCCCATATTCCACCACCAAATGGGGCATAATCGGCTTTACTGAGACTCTAGCTATCGAAGTGGGTAAAATGGGTATTCGTGTTAACTGCATCAGCCCTGGGGCTACTCGGACTGAAGAATTTAAGGAGTGGGTGGAACGTTCAGCTGCAGATGCTGGTATCTCTTACGAAGAAATGATGAGTAAAATCGCGGACAATAACGCCCTGAAGAGAATAGCCGAACCATCTGAAATAGCGGCTTGTGTTGTGTTTCTGGCTTCAGATGATTCCAGCGCCATGACTGGACACAATCTCATTGCCAGTTGTGGCTTTCACTTAATTCACCCAAACATGATTCATTAGAGTCATAACCAATAGCTTGAGTAGCTAGGTCTCGTATATTTTTACACTTTTTCAGCTCTATTATTATGACTGAGCCTGTAGGCCAGTCAAGGATGACGAGTACACTTTCAGCAGGTCCAAGGCATCTCCTCTATTCCCACTACGCAGACGAAACAGCGGATAACTGTTTTTGACGACCTAGTAGAAGCAAAGAGGTAGGGGATCTCAAAGATGATTGATTTGTGGCCATCATCCTTTAATCATGGGAATACACAGCGCATTCTGAAGGGCATAATAAAACATAATTAGGGATTGTCTATTTCCTTGGACAACACTTGATTGAGCTACCAGTTATGGAATATGATCGAGAAGCTCATAGTTAATCATGGTATGCTCTTAGACGACCTACTTTAACCAGCAACAACTTACTATAGAGCTTGCGTCTTATGTCCTTCCTGAGCATCTTGTTGCCATTTGGTTCAGGTTGCTCATTCTAATCACCAACCTTCGCCTCTTTTTCAAAGATCTCAGCCAAAGTTTCGTAGCCCTTGTTTCCAAATTCTGTGACTTGCAAAATAACTATTTGCCCGTAGGAAAGGCCTTTTGTCTTTAACCAGTCCTTATGCTTGCTATCATTTTGTCCTAAAAAGTGCCGAGCTAAATCCATAGGATCAGGTGAAATCTTGCGACAAACTGGACAATGATAAGACATCGCTAGCCTCCTTATTTTATTCTCTTACCTGCCTAAGTTGCTCTATTCTTCTTTAAAGCCTTAAAAACTCTCTCCGCAGTTAAGGGATTGCTATTAATTTCTACGCCTACTGCATGATAAACGGCATTCGCTATTGCAGCGGCTGTAGGAGTGGTAAGTCCCTCCCCTGCTTCTTTAGCTCCAAATGGCCCCTCAGGCTCATGAGTATGGACTTCTAATGTCGTGATATGCGGCATGTCACGGTATCTAAGGATCTTATAATATGCAAGAGAAGCATTAAGTACTAAGCCATCCTCACTAATTAACTCTTCAGTTAGACCATATCCCGCTGCCATATGGGTCGCTCCTTCTACTTGACCTCGAACTGCTGGAGGATTTATTACCTGACCACAATCGTGGGCTGTAACTATATCCAATAATTTCACTCGGCCTGTTTCTATATCAACTTCGACCTTTACCGCTTGAGCGCCAAAAGTAAAGGCAGGTGAAACCATGCCTTTACCATGAGGGGTATAGTGCCCTGTGCCTATAAGGGCCTCTCCATCATTATACTTTATAGCATCCTTTACAATACTATAGTAGGAGTAACCCCTTTCTGGCCGCAATGCAAGGTATATTCGTCCATTTTTAGCCTCTAGGTCATAAACAATGTTTTCACCTAGCTTAATTCGGGCAACATCCATAAGTTTCCGTTTAATCTCAGCCGCAGCTGCTTTGACTGCATTACCTGTCATGAAGGTCTGCCTGCTGCCCCAGGCGCCAAGGTCGACAGGTGTAATCCCAGTATCAGCAACATGCAGTCTTATATCCATAAGGCTTATACCTAGCTCCTCAGCACAGATCATGGCTAAAGCAGTATTGGAGCCTTGTCCGATATCCGATGCCTGGATAAAAAGGTCGACTGTGCCGTCAACATTTACTCTTACCATAGCTCCTGAAAAAGCATAGGGAGTATTAATCCAATTAAATATGCCGCCACACATGAAGCCGTAACAAACCATGCCCACGCCTTGATATTTAGGCAACTTGCCCCATTTCTTAACTTTCTGCTCAACTTTATCAATGCATTCATGAAGACCGCAGCTCTCTATTGTAGCTTGACCTGGTACTACGTAATGTGGTGTCATGCCATTTTTTCGCCGAATCACTATCGGGTCAATTCCAATATCATGAGCCAACCTGTCTATTTGGGTTTCGCTAATATATACTGCTTGAGGACCTCCAAATCCTCGCATTGCTGATGATGGATTGTTATTGGTATAAACTCGACAGCCATCGAATCTATAATTGGGTATCTTATACGGGAAGTTCGAGTAGGTTCCCATAAGGTAAAGGGCAGTACTACCCAGAGCAGTATAAGCACCTCCATCAGAAATAACCTTGACTTCTTTAGCAACTATGGTGCCATCCTTTTTGGCTCCAATTTTTGTAGCTACATACATAGGTGTTCGACGACGCGTAACTGCAAACTCTTCTTCCCTGTTAAGAACTATTTTGACCGGCTTACCTGTCTTCATGGAGAGGAGAGCAGCACAAATCTGTTCTGGATATGTTGAGATTTTACCTCCAAATGCCCCCCCGACATGTGGCTTTATTACCCTTATGTCACCCTCTCTCATCTTCAACGCATCGGCTAAGCCCAACTGAACATAATATGGAGATTGGGTAGATGTCCATACGGTGAGCCTACCATTAGATTTATCAAAGCTAGCCAAAGCATCATGTACCTCCAGAGGGACATGGGATTGTGACGTAAGTTCATATCGATCCTCACGAACATAATCGGCAATCTTAAAGGCTTTATCGACATCGCCCCATTCAATGTGTCGAGTTATGTTTATATTATTTTCAACACCATCGTGAATCTGAGGAGCATCGTCCTTTGCGGCTTCCACAGGATTAAATACCGCAGGTAGTAGCTCATACTTAACTTTGATTAGCTCTAAGGCCTTCTTGGCGATGTCTTCATGGGTAGCAGCTACTGCTGCTACTGCGTCTCCTATGAAACGAATCTTAGTTGTGGCAAGAACCTCCTCATCCATAAGTTCGGGGAAACGTCGCCAAGGGCCATATTTTCCGCCGGGTGTATCCTTCCCTGTGATGACTACTTTTACTCCTGGTAGCCTCTCTGCTTCGCTAGTGTCAATACTAATAATCCTGGCATGTGGATGTGGACTTCTTAAAAGCTTGCCGTAAAGCATACCAGGCAAAGTCATATCAAAGGTATATCTAGCTTCACCTGTAACCTTTGCTACGCCATCTATATTTCTTGTTGCTTTGCCTATAACGGAATATTTAATCATCTTCTTGCCTCCTGTAATCTTTTGGCGGCGTCTAATATAGCTTCAGTGATCATGTTATAGCCGGTACAACGACAAATATGCCCATTCATCGCGATTTTAACTTCTTCCTCAGTTGGATTGGGATTCTCATCCAGTAATGCCTTAGCTGCTATAATTTGTCCTGGAGTACAAAATCCACATTGTAAAGCCCAATGATCGAGAAAAGCCTCTTGAATTGGGTGCAAATTGGGGCCATCCGCTAGACCCTCAATGGTTAAGATCTCACCTCCATTTGCCTGAAGTGCCAATATTGAGCAAGAGTGAACTGGCTTTCCATTTAGAAGGACTGTACAAGCACCACAAGACCCAGAATCGCAACCTCTTTTAGCTCCCTTTAGCCCTAACTGATCTCTTAAAACATCTACTAGCAAGGTTTTTGGCTCCACTAACACTTCGTAATGCTCCCCGTTTACCGTTAATTCCAACGTCTTTTTCATAATTTACCCCCTATCTGATAAAATTAAGCCCTCTTAGCTCTCTCCAAAGCCTCCTCACCCGCTCGCTTTACCAAGACTTGCATCAGCTCTCTTCTATATTGATCGGAAACTTCCTTTGCTAGAATTTTTACTAACTTCTTCTTATATCCCTTTGATGCTTGCTCAGTTAACGTGCCAGCCTCCTCTGATGCTACCTGCCCCGCCTCAGCCAGCAAATTAGCGTTGATTCCTTTTCCTTTTAGTACCTCTTCCGACTTCTTAGCCCTCATAGCTGTGGGAGCCATACTAAGAGCTATTTTAATATCATCACAGATATTCTTTTCGTGGTTAAGAGTAATCGATACCGCGGCAGCTGTAAAAGCACAGTCTTCTTCCAGCTGACTAAACTTCTTATATGAAACCCCATTACGGGGTGGTGAATTTGGCACTTGAATCTCAACAAGCAGTTCATCAGGGCGCAGGTCTACTTCAAAGGGGGCCAAATTGAAACTCTCTATACTCGTAATCCTCTCCCCTGTCAGGCTGGCTATCTTTACACTCCCATTTAAGACAATTAATAGCGGAGCCGGATCTCCGCATGGACGACCTATACAGAGGCTGCCGCCTATGGTTCCCCAATTTCGCAGTTCAATTGAACCTAAATTTTGCTCCATTTCAGATAAGATACTGTATCTATTTTTAACAAGGGGTGATTTCTCCAAAGTTCGATGCGTTGTTAAAGCACCTATTCTTAAATCCTCTTTATCATCAAAGTTAATGTAATCCAGATCAGATATACCCTTAATATCAATAACGTACTCAGGAGCAATCAAGTCTCGCCTCATCAATAGGAGTAAATCCTGCCCACCAGCGAGTATCCTACATTTATCCCCATACCGAGAAAGTAAAGAGAGGGCGTCCTCCACCGTCTTAGGGGCAAGATATTCAAAATTCTGGGTAATATTTTTCATTTTCAGCCTCCGATTGTATTTACAATAACTAGAAGTTATGTCTTGAGCCAAATTTCTGGATTCTACCGGTCCTTAAGCTGGTGCAGCTTCCAATTCACTGTGAAACTAATATTCTTCTCAGCGGTTCTGATCTTGGTTGATATACTCTGGCTAATCCCCATCCTTTTCCGCCCTACATCTCTATTCACCTTTTCCATAGCTATCTCCCAACTCAAGATTGAAAGCCTTGCTCGGGTAATAGGTTAATTCCTTCAGCAACTAAAGAAAGATGCAACCGCATATCTTAACATAAGCGAGGTTGGTAAACAAAGGATGAGAAAAGCTGGAGCGAGGTGCAAGGGCAGTGGACCGTAAACTTGCGGGAATGTCTGCTCTTGATGTTAACCTTGAATTCTAGTTGGTGCGCACCTAGGATGGAGAATCAGGTAGATTGCCAATCAAGGATGAGCATATCTTACGAGGTAACCGGTCACGAGTGCTGATAGTTGTCTCAAAGGTTGAAGGTTTATCGCCTAACTGAGCCAAAAATGCGGGAAGAAGCTGTTTCCGGATAACCAGAATAGAGTTTTTAAACCTTCCTGTCTTGACAAACTTCAGGCTCTCGGCAAACCCCTCACCATTAAGTTCCAGATGCCCGAGTTCATCTATAATAAGAACGTCCGAATCAATAGCTTTGTTTATTGCCCTGATACCGAATTTGATAGCCTCAGGATTGAATGAGTATCTGGGAGTTCTCGGGCCGTCAAATGTATTATCGGTACTGGCCAGAATAACCTTTTCTCCACTTTGGATATCTAAAGCGATAAGCCTTTCATGAGCTGCCTTGTGTGTTAGAATACCACCACAAGAATAGCCTGAGTTGCGGACTATCTTTACTACCTTTTCGCAGACCGTAGTCTTACCAATACCTATGGTGCCAGTGATAATAATGACCATATTCTGGTCAAAGCCCGGCCTGTACGGCTATCGCACTGATTACCAGGCAAACACAGACTATGGCCGCTGATGTAGCGTAGTAATAAAGAGGTCTGCGCAAAAACACCGGAGCAGTAGTTGCCAGCTTCTTACCCAATAGATAACCCAGAGGTGCCAGCATACCGAAGAAAACCGCCTGTATCACGCCGTGGCCGGCAATAAATTCAGGAACACTGCTGACTCCCATACGTGCAAAGAGAGGGGCATGCATTATGTATACACTGAAATAGCCATAGGCAGTGACGCTTATAAGGCCAGCCAGAAACGCAGCCCAGGCGCCAACATAGACATTTTTGTCTATCCGATACATCAAAAAAGTTACCACCAAGCTAAATGCCAGAGATTCCATGAAGATGGCCATAGCTGGGTTGACAATATGAATAGCGCTGACTGGTACGAACAGGAGCCAGGCATTGAGCCACTTAAACGAGGCAGCAACAATACCTATGCCTAGCAGCATAGCTGGCTTCCGATAGATAGCCAGAGCTGCACCCATAATAGCCATACCGATGCCGCCCATTATGGCGCCCTTGTTGGGGAATATAATCATATTGAGAAAGCCGCCCAGTGTAGCCTCAAGCAATCCCCAGATAGAGCCAAATACCAGAATCCCAATTATGACCCGAGTCCAACTCTGCCACTCACCATCCCTTCTTTTAATATCTTTCTCCATGCCTGTCACCTCTTATACCTTTCCGGATTTAGTGTTATCGAATTATAGTTTTCCATGGTATCAATGTCAAGCAAGACTCCTTCACGGTTCGGTATACTCGTGATTGATACCACCGCAAGGTGGTAAAATATGGGTATACCAAAACCCACGATGCTTGACAACGGCTGGTCAAGTTCGGTAAAATACGCCGTTGTTGTGGTATTCCCAAGGGTTATATATTTTAAATTGCTGCCTGAGAGTCATAGCTCTTGCTCTTCTCCGAATTAAAGGCCACAGTGTAATCTGCAACTAGAGGAAGTTACAGACGTGACTGTAAAAACGGAACTCTCGAAGATAGTCAAGCCTGAAAATTTTTTTGACGATCCTGAGGTCCTTAATAACTATTCCCGAGATTTCAGCCTGGTGCCGCCCGGTGTGCCTAACTACGTAGTCAAGCCCAAAACAGCCGAAGAGGTGCAGAAGGTTATCCAGCTGACCAACAAAAATTTGTTACCGGTGGTGCCTGTAAGTTCATCAGTGCACTTTCACGGGGCAGCCATTCCCAAGCAGGGCGGTATCATCGTTGACCTGACCCGGATGAACCGTATTCTGGAAATTGACGAGTTTAACCGCCGGGTGCGGCTGGAGGTGGGGGTGACGTGGGAGCAGGCCACTAAAGCCCTGGCTAAAAAAGGCTTTAGGATGATGATGCCGTTGGCGCCTCACCCGATGCGCTCGGTGGCTACCGATCACCTGGAGAGAGAGGTCATCACCAACACCGTCTATGACTACGGGGAACCGCTACAGAGCATGGAGGTGGTCTGGCCTACCGGCGAAATCTTCCGTACTGGCTCGGCCAGCGTTACCGGCTACCCCGACTCGCCATCTAAGGGAGCCAATCCCTCGGGGCCAGGACTGGATTTCTACCGTTTACTCCAGGGCGCCCAAGGGACGATGGGAATAGTAACCTGGGCCAACCTTAAGATTGAATACCTTCCGGCTATAGATCGGGTGCTATTAGCGCCGGTTGACGACTTGGGATACACCATTGATTTTCTGCACCGGATACTCAAGGTCAGGATAGGCCAGGAGTGCCTGCTGCTGAATAATACAGACATGGCGGCGCTAGTCGCTCAGAAATGGCCTGATGATTTTGAGAATCTAAGGGCAAGCCTGCCCCCTTGGAGTATTATCCTAATCTTAAGCGGCATGGCCCGGCGTCCTGAAGAAAAGCTCAAATATGAACAGAATATGCTTGATGACATCATCAGGAACGGGTTCTCCGAAATTAAGTTAGCCGATAACCTGCCTGGCTTCCCAGGTATTGGTAAAAAACTCTTAGATCTTCTGCGCCAGCCTTGGCCCAAGGATAAGCCTTACTGGAAGAACCGCTATCTAGGTGGCTGCCAGAGTATTTTCTTCATCACTCGGCCGAGTCTGGCCATTCAATTTATCGAGTTGATGGAGGCAGTCGCTGCCCAGTACGGCTACCCCGTGGATGATATAGGTGGCTATATCCAGCCTATTGAGCATAACCGCGCCTGCCAGATGCAGTTCGACATTTTCTATGACCCCACCAGCGAGTTTGATGTTGAGCTGGTGCGCAACCTATACCACGACGCTATCATTATCCTGGCTGAGGAGGGCGCGCTCTTTACCCGGCCCTACGGGGAACTGGCTAGTCTAGTCTATGAGAGAGCCACCAGCTACGCCACTGCACTGAGGAGGGTGAAGAAGGTCTTTGACCCCAACAATATCATGAACCCCGGGACTTTGTGCTTCTAGGGAGGATAAATATGCTCAAAGGCAAACTGAGCCTAGATG
>Ga0315539_1000326_pt1 | contig 36095 bp, 27 predicted proteins | sample SalMarSW160150MG_FD_203097 | JGI IMG/M metagenome (GOLD analysis project Ga0315539, IMG submission 203097) | Salt marsh sediment microbial communities from the Plum Island Ecosystem LTER, Massachusetts, United States - Salt Marsh Sediment SW1601-150 ...
CCATCGCGTCCTGAACGTTCAGGCCGACTATCAATTGTGTAACCAGCCTGGCTTTACGAGCCGAAATTGGAGCGTACCGATACGATGACTGCCAGTCGGCCAGGTAATTTACCTCTACGCCGAGGGCCGAGGCCAGACGGCGAACATCATCAGTACGTGGCTTAGGCTTAAAAAGACCTTGTTGCCAATTCTTGACAGCTGTTCCCGCTTTTTTCCTGTCGAGCTTGCCTCCGGCAAGGTGGCCAGCCAACGTATCCCTGGTTATTCCTTGCTGCTCAGATAACTGTTTTAATTTGTTGGCGCTTAGCATATTTCGTATCCAGCGGATTAACTAAACATGTTCCGCTACTTTATCTTCCTGCTTGAATGACCTCTGAACATTCTCGTCAGTGAGAATTCACCCAGCCTATGTCCCACCATATCCTCGGTAACATAAACCTTATTGAACAATTTGCCATTATGAACCATAAAAGTAAAACCAACAAACTCAGGGATTATGGTGCATCTTCTGGCCCAGGTTTTTATAGGTTCCTTTGAACCTAAAGCAATTTGCCTGTTAACCTTGGCAAATAATTTATCATCTACATACGGCCCTTTTTTAAGAGATCGTCCCATTTTACATCTCGTATTATGCACCTCACTATATGAGGTGCTATTCACACCTTAGATAGATAGTTGTTTTTGCCTCTTGGTCTTGCGTCTTCGTATAATCCTTTTGTTACTTGGATTTCTGGGATTTCTTGTTTTCCCGCCCTTTGCCAGCACACCTGTAGGTGAACAGGGATGCCGTCCACCATTTGAGCGTCCTTCTCCGCCGCCCATAGGGTGAGAAACAGGATTCTGAGCCTTGCCTCTTACATGGGGTCTCCGTCCCATGTGCCGTTTTCTTCCGGCTTTGCCGAGGCTTACATTCTGGTGATCGGAGTTACTTAGTTGACCTATTGTCGCTCGACATTCCTTGCGAAGCACTCGCATTTCACCACTGGGCAAAATGATAGTCACCCAATCACCTTCTTTGGCCACGATTCTGGCAGCGGCACCAGCACCTCTAACCAGCTTTCCACCCTGGCCAACTGTCATTTCTATATTGTGAATCTCGATGCCGGCTGGGATCGTCTCCATCGGCATCGCATTACCAATCTTAGGCTCACAAGATCGACCGCTTTCCACCTGGTCTCCCACCTTTATTCCTCGTGGTGACAATATGTATCTTTTTTCACCGTCGGCGTAATTAAGCAGAGAGATAAAACAGTTTCTGTTGGGATCATACTCAATCGTTGTCACTTTCGCAGGGATGCCGTCCTTGTCCCGTCTGAAGTCGATGATTCGGTAGATTTTCCTCGCTCCACCGCCTCTGAAACGCGTTGTAGTAATACCATAAGCATTTCGTCCGCCGTTTTTCTTGATGCGTAAACACAGGGACTTTTCGGGTTTCGTGACAGTCAGCTCAGAATAATCTATAACTGAGCTGTTCCGACGTCCTGCACTTGTTGGTTTATAAACTCTAATAGCCATAATTCGGGTTTAGAACAAATCTATATGATAATCCGGTTTCAAAAAAACAACGGCTTTTTTCCAATTGGCTGTCCTGCCGGTAACTCTGCCTCTTCGGCGATGTTTACCTCTCAGATTAGCCGTTCTGACTTTTTCTACCTTAACGCCATATATATCTTCCACGGCATTTTTTATTTGAGCTTTGTTGGCCTTTCTGTTCACTTCAAAGGGGTACGCACCCTTCGTATTGGCAAAGTGTATCCCCTGCTCAGTAATCACGGGCCGAATTATTACATTATGTATATCCATAAAGACTTAACCACAGCCAGAAATCAGAGATCAGATTTCTAAATCTTGTATTTCATCCTCTGCTTTCTGTTCTCTGTTTCCTTTATTCAAAACAGATAAAAATGCCTCCTTAGTGAACAGCATTTTGCGATGGCCGCATATATCACCTGCATTCAGCTCAGCTACGGGCATAACAGCCACCTTTGGAATATTCCGAGCCGACATATAAAGGTTCTCGTCATAGTCACCTATTGCCACGAGACAACTGCGGTCAATTTTTAAATTACCCAGAACTCTTACAAAATCTTTGGTTTTGGGCTTTTCAAAACTCAGCATATCGACTACCACAACATCGTTACCGAAAAGCTTTACCAATATTGCCGAATCTCTGGCTAATCTTCTTTGCTTTTTAGGCATACTCTTGCTGAAATCTCTGGTAACTTTTGCAAAGATAACTCCGCCGCCCACACGTTTACCGGTTCTGCGGGTTCCAGCCCGGGCATTGCCGGTACCTTTCTGCCTATAGATTTTCCGCGTGGAACCTGCCACGAGACCCCTGCTCTTGGTCGCGGCTGTACCTACACGCTTATTGGCGTGATACATAACGATAGCCTGCTTAAGTAACGGATATCTAACCACGCCACCTAAAGCAGATTCATCCACCTTCAAGCTATCAACCTCCTTACCATCTGTGTTGTAAATTGTCAGCTCAATCATATTCAAATGTTGTTCCTCGGCTCATTATCCCTTCGGGGAGCTGCGGACGATACAATAACTTCCCGCCGGTCCGGGCACGGAACCTTTAATCACGAGCAAATTATTCTCCTTGTCAATTGTTACAAGGCTGTGATTTTTAGCTGTAACTCTGCGGTCGCCCATGTGACCTGCCATTTTTTTGCCTTTTTTAATGCTGGCACCCATACCTGCGTTGCTGGCGAAACTTGATATTGAGCCGGGCGCTCTGTGCTTTCGTTCCGTGCCGTGAGAGGCCGGAAAGCCGCTGAATCCGTGCCGCTTCATTACGCCGGCGAAACCTTTGCCCTTACTTGTACCAACAACATCAACTAATTCATTCTCCGAAAAAACAGAGACCGTAATGGATTCTCCGATTTTATATTCCGATTCGGTGTCGTTCTGCAGCCGCATTTCTCTGACAAATCTCTTTGGCGTTGTATTAGCTTTGGCGGCGTGGCCTATTTGTGGTTTCTTGTTCCGACTGAGCTTGACATCATCATAGCCTAACTGAACAGCATTGTAACCATCGGTCTCGGTGGTCTTAACCTGAATAACGGTACAAGGACCAGCTTGTATGACTGTAACAGATACTAACCGACCCGATGTGTCATATAGCTGAGTCATTCCAACTTTTTTACCTAATAACATCGCCATTGTGGTTTTCGTCTGTCTCTCGTCATCCGGTCACGGACACGAGTTACACCTTAATTTTTACAAATACTCCGGCCGGCACAACCAAGCGGTTTAATACCTCCGCTGTTCTCGCATTTGCATCGCGAATATCAATTAAGCGCTTGTGAGTCCTCAACTCAAATTGCTCACGCGATTTTTTATCGATATGAGGACTCCGTAAAACCGTATATCTCTCAATCCTTGTGGGTAAAGGTACCGGTCCATATACCCGCGCGTTGGTTCTTCGAGCGTGCTCCACTATCTCTTTAGCGGATGCATCAAGCGCCCTATGGTCGTACGCTTCCATTCTGATTCTTATTCTTTCGCTTTCAGCAGCCATCTGGTGCCTCTTTCTTTATTAGCCGGTTGCTTTCGCATATACCTATCTTATATCAAGCTATAAATCAAGATACAAAATCACTCCCAGCAGTATAGTTACTCTGCTCTCATGCTGGAAGCATCACATTTGATTCTGGCAGGAAAGGCCTTTTTGAATGATTATCGATTGCCGACTATTGATAATTTCACACCGACTACTCGGGTTGCTTCTCAATCATCAGCAATCAATGATATTCGCCTTCCTTACGAGCTTAACATGGGGGTTACCGTGCCACCCCACCAGATGCACTCATCGGCTTTGGTGTACCCCTGCGTTTAACAGAGTATTTTAATAAACCATCCTTGACAGTAAAATGTGAACCTACCATAGTTTAACTAACTAACGCAAAGTCCTCATGAACAATGCTCGCTACAGCCGAAAACCTAAGAATCTATCAAACAATTTTTCTTTTGTCAATAAAATCGGCAAAAATATTTATTTAAATGCAAAAAATTAACACAATTTCTTAGAGAATAATCTGCTTTGCGATCTGCTCCGGCACTTTTTCATATGTTAACGGTTCCATAATAAAGGTTCCGCGTCCCGCTGTAAGGCCTCTTATTTCGCTGGAATACCCAAACAACTCCGCCAAGGGCACCATAGCATCGATAACATGCATATTTCCATGCAGCCTGCAATCTGTGATCAAGCCCCTTTTTCCGAGTAGACTTCCCTGAACAGCTCCAAAAGTAGCCTCCGGGACTACTACTTGAAGTCGCATGACTGGCTCAAGCAAAACAGACTTTGCCTTTTTTAAGCCCTTTTCTGCCGCGACTGCCGCGGCCTGCTCAAAAGCTAAATCTGAAGAATCAACCGAATGGAATGAGCCGCCGATTAACGTAAGTTTAGCTCCCATAACAGGATAGCCTGCTAATACACCACAAGCCAGCGCCTGTCTTGCCCCACGTTCCACAGCAGAAATATACTCTTTCGGTACTATATCAGAGCCAACCCTGTTCTCGAAGTCTATCTCGCGATTCCAATGTCCATCCTCTGTAAACAGCGGCTCTATCATCAAAACTACATGACCGTATTGACCATGACCGCCGGTTTGGTGTATAAATTTGCCTTCCGCCTGCGTCGATTGAGTTACAGCTTCTTTATACGCCACCCTTGGCCTTCCAACCCTGACATCGACCTTTTTTTCTTTAACCAGTTTTTTCTCAAGTATTTCCAAGTGCAGCTCCCCCATCCCGCTGATGATTGTCTGGCCTGTTTCGCTGTCAGTCTTGCACTCAAAAGTTGGGTCTTCGCGCCGCAAGTCAGCCAGTGCATTTGCCAATTTAGCCTTTTCGGCTGCTGTTCTGGGTTCTATCGACATGCTAATTACTGTTTGAGGAAATGTAATGCTGGGCAAATACACAGGTTTTTTGGGGTCACAAACCGTATCACCAGTGAGGGTGTGTTTTAGCCCTACAACTGCAATAATATCACCGGCCCTTGCGAAGTCCACGATTTTTCGCTCATTGGCATGCATCTCAAATAATCTGGTAATATTTTCACGCTTATTGCGATTTACATTAAGCACCCTGGTTCCGACTTTTAATGTGCCTTGATAAATCCTAAGAAAACTCAAATCACCATGCGCATCACCTGTAATCTTAAACGCAAGAGCAACCAAGCTGCCTTTCGGATCGCATTTCACCGGTACTTCTTTACTTTCATCATCTGGTTTATGACCTATAATAACAGGCTTTTCCAAAGGAGAAGGCAGGTACGCTATAACGCTATCGAGCAGACGTTGCACACCTATATATTTCAATGCCGAACCTACAAATACCGGATGAAACTTGCCAGCCAAAGTTGCCTTTCTGACCGCTCTTTGAATAATTTCAACGCTAATCGGATTATCATGAACATAGCAGTCCATCAGCTCTTCATCATATTCGGCGGCTGATTCAATCATCACGCGTCTTTGTCGCTGTGCAATCGGCATCAGCTCGACAGAGATTTCAGCCTCTTGAAAAGTTGCTCCAAGCTTTTCAGCCTGATAGTAAACTGCTTTCATTTTGATCAGGTCCATTATCCCAGTAAAAGAGTCTTCTGCACCTATGGGGATCTGTAGTGGAATCGGATTAGCAAGGAGCTTATCACGGATACTGTCAACGCTCATCTGAAAATCTGCGCCGGTTTTGTCCATCTTGTTTATAAAGCAGATAAAAGGCAAACCGTATTTTTGTCCCTGTCTCCAGACGGTTTCGCTTTGAGCCTGTACTCCCTCGCTGCCATCAAATACGACTACTGCACCATCAAGAACTCGCAGAGACCGTTCAACCTCAGCGGTAAAGTCAATATGTCCCGGTGTGTCGATAAGATTGATTTCAAAGCTCTTCCAGGGGCATTTGGTCGCGGCTGATGTGATTGTGATGCCTCTTTTTTGCTCCTCCTCCAAATAGTCCATAACAGCGGTACCTTTATGGACCTCACCCATTTTGTAGGTCTTGCCCGTATAAAACAAGATACGCTCAGTTACAGTCGTCTTACCAGCGTCTATATGAGCTATGATTCCGATGTTACGCAATTTTTGCAGAGTGTCCATTTTCTTCGAACTCTAAAAGAACCTAAAGTGTGAAGTGGCTAAAATGTAAAGTGCTTAAAGTAATTATTTTGCTTAACTTTAGGCACTTTAGCTCACTTTAGGTATTAACACTTTAGAATAAAAAAACTGCCACGGTATCTTGTAAAACTTTCCGTGGCAGTTGAAACTTACGAATCTTACCAGGCAAAATGGGCAAAAGCCTTATTTGCCTCAGCCATTCTATGGATATTTTCTCGAGTGGTCATTGCACCACCGTGCTTGGTGTAGGCGTCTATCAGCTCAGATGCCAGACGTTCAGACATCGGCTTTCCCTTCTTAGTCCTGGCCGACTGTATTATCCATCTAAAAGCAAGTGATTGCTGGCGTTTGGACCTGACCTGCATAGGCACCTGATAGCTGGCTCCACCAATACGCTTGCTGCGAACTTCGAGCAGTGGTTTCACATTGTTTATCGCTGTCTCGAACACCTCGATAGGTGGTGCATCCGCTATCTTTTTGGATATAATATTCATAGCATCATAAAAAACCCGCTGTGCGGTGCTTTTCCTGCCTTGCAACATCATAGAGTTAATAAACTTCGAGGCCAGCTTGCTGTTATACTTAGGATCGGGTTTTAATTGTTGACTTGAAACGGTCCACTTTTTCATTTTCGATTTCCGATTTTCGATTTGCGATTTCAATCATCATTCGACAATCGCAAATCGGCAATTTATTTACCTTTCTTCGCACCGTACTTGCTTCTGCCCTGTTTGCGATTAGCTACGCCGGCACAATCGAGGACTCCACGAACTATATGGTACCGAACACCTGGCAGGTCTCTTACGCGACCTCCACGAATCACAACCGTGCTGTGCTCCTGGAGGTTGTGATCGATGCCCGGTATGTAAGCGGTAACTTCCTTGCCGTTGGTCAGTCTTACCCTGGCGACCTTCCGTAAAGCCGAGTTAGGCTTCTTGGGCGTCTGCGTCCTTACGATCAGACACACACCTCTTTTCTGCGGCGAACCACTTATATCAGACACTCGTTTTCGACCTTTGGATTTGGCCCTCGGACGTCTAACTAACTGATTTATTGTAGGCATAATTCTTACTTCTTACAGTCTTAGATTATAAATTACCCAATCCACCATAGGCGGATTAATCAATTCCTAAAGCTTCCTTTACTGCGGCGTCAGCCCTTGCCTCCGCATCCTTAATTCCTTCCTCTGAAGGTGCAAGCTTGAACTCTTTAGGCAGAGGAGCCTTTACAAGATGCTTGACCTTCATTTCAAGGTGCGGCTTAAAAGCAGTGCCCGCAGGTATCAAGTGACCGAGTATCACATTTTCCTTTAAGCCGTGCAATTCATCTACTCTACCGGCTAAGGACGCCTCTGTCAAGACTTTAGTTGTCTCCTGGAAGCTGGCCGCTGCGATGAAGCTATCCGACCACAGTGAAGCTTTGGTTATTCCCAGGAGCAACGTCTTGGCTGTTGCAGGTTTTGGCTTTCTGGTCTTTGGCGGCGTAGGCTTAATATCACCAAATTTTTCTTCTTTGCGGGCCAGCTCCTTTTTGCTGATAATCTGTCCTTCCTTCAAATCAGGAATATCGCCGGTACTTACAATTTTAACACTGTTGGTTAATATTTCATTTTCTTTTCGGAATAAAAATTTGTCAACAACCTCTCCCGGTAAAAATGAGCTGTCGCCGACGGAATCAATTTCAACCTTTCGCATCATTTGAGAAGTGATGATTTCGATATGCTTATCGTTGATATTGACATTTTGGCTGCGGTAAACGTTCTGGACTTCCACAATCAAATATCTTTGTAATGCTTCCTCGCCTTTGATGCGCAGGATATCATGGGGAACCAACGGGCCGTCCGTCAAGGCGTCACCTGCCTCAACCATATCGCCCGCGTGGACATTCAGGTGTCTGTCTCGTGGGACGTGGTGTTCTCTCTCCATTTTTTCACTGCTGACAATTATTGTCATTTTGCCCTTTCGCTTGTCGGAGCGTAATTCGACTCGGCCGCTAATCTCAGCCATAGCGGCTGGGTCCTTTGGTTTACGTGCCTCAAAAACCTCAGTAACGCGAGGCAATCCCCCTGTAATATCCTGTGTACCACCGGTTGCTCTGGGTTGATGAGCAAGCAATTGTCCCGCCTGAACACGCTGACCCTCTGTCACCTCAATTCTGGCTCCTGCAGGCAGATAGTGAACATCAAGTATTTTGCCATCTGAATCTTCAATAATGAGCTGCGGGTGCTTATCACCTTTATGCTCAATTACGACCAAAGGACTGAAGGAACCTGTTACAGTGGAATCTTTCAGAGTAGAAGAGGATAGACTTCCTTCAATTGCCTTCCGCCTTCTGCCTTGTGCCTTCTGTCTTCTGTCTTCTTCAGGTTGAACGGTTTCACCCTCAATGATATCGGTGAAACTGATAAGACCTGGAACTTCCGCCAAAATTGGTGTTCGGTGTGGGTCCCATCTGAATAGTGTCGTTCCGACCTTAACCTTCTGTCCATCCTCAACCAAAATGATACCGCCATACGGTACTTTGAATCTGTCGAGCTCTCGTCCCTTGGCGTCAAGAAGGCCTACTTCGCCGTTGCGTTTGAGTGCGACTATGTGTGTAGTGCCATCCTCATGTTGTAAGGCAACCGCATTTATATCACGATACTGAACTTTTCCTGTGTAAGTGGCCTTTTGTTCACGTTCAAGAATGGCTCTGGAAGCGACACCGCCAGTATGGAACGTGCGCAGCGTCAACTGAGTGCCCGGCTCACCAATCGACTGGGCAGCAATAATACCGACCGCAGAGCCTTCTTCAACTAAACGGCTGGTGCTCATGTCCCAGCCGTAACACTTGGCGCAAACACCAAAGGGACTATCACAGGTCAAGGTACTTCTGACTCTGATGGCATCAAGACCCAAAGCCTCGATCTTTGCTGCGGTCACCGGTGTTATTATCTCATTCTCACGCACTATCATTTCGTCAGTAATCGGATTACGAATATTGTCCCTGGCGGTCCTGCCAATAATAAGCTGCGAAAGGGGCACATTCCGACTATCATCGGATTCGCCTCTGGTGACACTGCTTTTGGTAATTCCCTGCAAGGTTTGGCAATCACGCTCAATAATAATTACATTTTGTGCCACGTCGATAAGCTTACGAGTCAGATAGCCGGAATTAGCCGTCTTCAAGGCTGTATCAGCCAGTCCCTTACGTGCTCCATGCGTAGAGCTAAAGTACTCAAGAACAGTCAATCCCTCACGAAAGTTTGATTTAATCGGTGTTTCGATAATCTCGCCGCTGGGCTTGGCCATCAGCGCCCGCATACCTGCAAGCTGCTGAATCTGGTCGATGCTTCCCCTTGCACCGGAATCACTCATAAGATAAATGGGATTTAGATACGGTGAACCGTCCTCTTTAGTATCTTCTTTTAGGCTGCGTATCATTTCGTTGGTGACCGCCACACGGGCGTTCGTCCAGGCATCTATAACCTGATTGTATCTCTCACGATCAGTCAGGACACCATCGGTATAGTTCTTCTGGATTCGACCAACTCTCTTTTCCGTATCGCTGATAATCTCGGCTTTCTTTATCGGTATTTTCAAGTCGGTAATACCAAAGCTCAAGCCTGCAAGCGTGGCATATTTAAAACCTAAATCTTTTATTCTGTCAAGCAGATCTACAGTTTCGGCACTGCCGGAGAATTCGAAACAGTCGCTGATTACCCGGCTCAGCCTCTTCTGAGACATTGATGTATTGTAAAACGGCATACCGCCTGGTAGTATGTCATTGAATATGCATCTGCCCACAGTTGTCTCAATTACTGCATATTTTGTAGTTGGTTCCTCTTTTTTCGATCCACTCGACCTCGATAAACTCGCTTGAGCCATGGCTGAGCGAGGAATACGTACCTTAATCTTCTCATGCAGATTGATTTTACCAACTTCGTAAGCCATTATTGCTTCAAATGTATCTCGAAAAACCGGCGATTTTTGCTCCTTGACACCAGGTTTGGAGCCCTCGGTCGGTTTCTGGAACTCATCTATTAAAAGCGTCAGGTAGTAATTGCCCATCACCATATCCTGAGATGGTCCGACCATTGGCGAGCCGTTGGCAGGTGAGAAAATATTTGTGGTGGTCATCATCAAAATATGAGTTTCAGCCTGAGCTTCAATACTTAGCGGCAGATGCACTGCCATTTGGTCGCCATCAAAGTCGGCGTTGAAACCCCTACAGGCTAACGGGTGCAGCATAATCGCATTGCCTTCCACAAGGATCGGCTCGAAAGCCTGAACACCCATCCGGTGAAGTGTTGGAGCACGGTTCAAAAGCACAGGATGCTGATGAATGACTTCTTCCAGGATGTCCCATATCACTTCGTCACGCCGTTCTATCATCCTTTTGGCACTTTTAATCGTATCTGCAAGGCCGTGTTGCTTGAGCTTACGAATAATGAAAGGCTGATATAGCTCCAGAGCTATTTTCTTCGGCAATCCGCACTGATATAGTTTCAGGTCTGGTCCTACTACGATAACCGACCGAGCTGAGTAATCAACACGCTTTCCGAGCAGGTTCTCTCTGAACCGTCCCTGCTTTCCTTTAATCATATCAGTCAGAGATTTTAGAGGTCGATTATTACTGCCTAAAACAGGTCTTCGACACCGAGAGTTGTCCAGCAGAGAGTCCACAGCCTGCTGCAGCATTCGTTTCTCATTTCTGATAATCACATCAGGAGCGTTGAGGTCCATAAGCTTCTTTAGGCGATTGTTGCGATTAATGATTCGCCTATAAAGGTCATTCAGATCGCTGGTTGCGAAGTTATCTCTCTCCAGCAGCACCAAAGGTCTCAAATCCGGCGGAATAACAGGTACAGCCTCAAGCACCATCCATTCCGGTTTATTGCCGCTGTTTTTTATTTCGTTGATTGTCTTAAGACGTTTGGTAAGGTCCTTGACCTTCTGCTTGCTGTTGGTTTTGACTATAGCCTGCCTTAGCTGCACGCCAATATTCTCCAGATCGAGGTTTTCCAATAACGCTCTGATGGCTTCGGCACCCATAAAAGCCTTAAATGAGCTGCCATACTTATTCATTGCCTCACGGAATTCCTCCTCGCTAAGCAGTTGACCCATCTTCAGCGGGCTGTGTCCGGGGTCCGTAACAACATAGTCCTGGAAATAGATTGTCTTCTCAAGGTCCGATGTTTTCATCCCCAGAATAATACCAAGACGATTCGGGATAGATTTAAAAAACCATATATGTACCACCGGAGCCGCGAGATTGATATGTCCCATTCGCTTGCGACGGACACGACTATGTGTGACTTTAACACCACAGCGGTCACAGATTATCCCCTTAAACTTAGTGCCCTTGTATTTACCGCAGGCACACTCCCAGTCTCGTTCCGGCCCAAAGATTCGCTCGCAGAATAAGCCGTCCTTCTCCGGCCGATACGTACGGTAGTTTATGGTCTCGGGCTTGCGTACCTCACCGAAGGACCAGCTGCGTATATCATTAGGGCTAGCCAAGGAGATCTTGACTGAACCATAATCGTTAATGCGATCGTAAATATTTCCTAACATTCATGGCCCCTTATAATTGACAATAATCAATTTATAGAGCGGTTTTTCCAAGTCTTTTCTTTTCGAGCTGGATATTCAATCCCAGCCCTCTTATTTCATTACACAATACGTCAAAGGACAGCGGCGTACCCGCTTCAAGAGTGTTTTGTCCTTTGACCATAGATTCATAAATTTTTGTTCTGCCCTCCACATCATCGCTCTTGACGGTCAGCATTTCTTGTAGCGCATAAGCTGCTCCGTAGCCTTCCAACGCCCAGACCTCCATTTCGCCGAATCTTTGTCCACCGGTTCTGGCCTTGCCGCCTAACGGCTGCTGCGTAATCAAACTATACGGGCCGGTGGCACGAGCGTGAATCTTATCATCAACAAGATGATGCAGTTTCATTATATAGATATAACCGATGGTTGCCTGTTGATCGAACGGCTCACCTGTTCTACCGTCATACAATTGGGCTTTTAGCGTTTTGGGGATATTTATGAAAAACTCATCATGAGGTGGGGCTTGGCCCTTTTGCTCAAGCTCCTCTTTTCGCCGCTCCATAAGCTCATTTGCCTCATTATTGAGCTTGAGTATATCACCTTCCGTTGCGCCATTGAACACCGGTGTAACAGCATCAAAGCCCAGCACCTTTGCCACCCAGCCAAGATGAGTTTCAAGGATCTGACCGACGTTCATTCGGCTCGGTACACCAAGTGGATTCAATAATATGTCAAGGGGCGTACCGTCTTCAAGAAACGGCATATCCTCTTCAGGCATAGTCTTGGCAATAACGCCTTTGTTACCATGGCGACCGGCTATTTTATCACCGATAGACAACGTTCTTTTTATCGCAACATAAACTTTTGCCATCTGCAGCACGCCGCTTGGCAGCTCATCACCGTGTTTCAATCTTTCGATTTTACGGTTCTTTTCTTCTTGAAGCTCGGTAATCTTGATCCAGAATTTTCCCACGATTTTCTGTACATTTTCTCGTGCAGACGCAGGTTTGACCCACTTAATATCGAAGTTCTCTATCTGCTCATAAACAACTTCATCATCGTCGCTGACGCCGACTTTTTGACGAGTGGACGGATCGACGATATTGACATCATATTTTTTATTGATTGACTCTATCATTTGCCTGAATATAACACATTCGTTAGCCAGGATTTCTTTTTCATATTGTTTTATCTGGGCTTCAAGGTCCTTTTTTTGCTCATCAGTACCGGCTCCACGCCTGGTGAACAGCTCTGTCTTGATTACCACTCCCTCATAACCGCTGGGCAGCTCAAGCGAGTCATTTTTGACGTCTTCACCAGCTCTGCCGAATATAGCGTGTAAAAGCTTTTCCTCCGGAGTCAGTTCGGTCTTACTCTTTGGAACAACCTTGCCTACCAGAATATCACCGGGACAGACTCTTGTTCCCTCGCGGACTATTCCCTGTTCGTCAAGATTTCGCAACGCTTTTTCACTAACATTGGGAATATCACGAGTAAATTCTTCCTTACCGAGGCGTGTCTCCCGAACTTCTGCTGTAAATTCATCTATGTGAATGCTTGTAAAACTGTCATCCTTACAAAGCTTTTCACTCACGATAATCGCATCTTCAAAGTTGTAGCCATCAAAAGAGACAAACCCAACCAAAATATTTTTGCCGAGGGATAGCACACCCTGTGATGTTCCTCCACCGTCTGCGATAATCTGTCCTGCCTTGACCTTGTCACCCAATGCGACAGTTGGCTTCTGATTAAGGCAGGTTCTTTCATTCAATCCGGCAAATTTGGCCAGTTTATATTCGTCGGTATGGTTAATAATTATCCTGGTACAGTCCACTGTAGTAACAACACCGCTATTTATGGCACGGACGACCATACTTGAATTCTGTCCTACAACAGCCTCCATGCCGGTACCGACAAGAGGCGGTTCTGTCTTTAAAAGCGGAACTGCCTGCCGCTGCATATTCGAGCCCATCAAAGCTCGGTTGGCATCGTCATGTTCCAAAAACGGTATCAGAGAAGCTGAAACTCCAACAATCTGCTTAGGTGAAATGTCAATGTAATCGACTTCATCGCTTGAGACATGGGCAAGCTCACCACCCTTTCTTGCCAAGACCAGCCCTTTCCTGATTCTGCCGGTCTCCATCTCCACTGCTCCGGGCGGAGCAAATACCGTTCTCATCTCCTCATCGGCACGTAGATACTCCACCTCATCCGTAACCTTTTCGGACTTTACCTTGCGATATGGTGTAAGCAGAAAGCCATATTCATCAACGGCTGCGAATATTGCCAAAGAGGAAATCAATCCGATATTCGTTCCTTCGGGTGTTTCGATCGGACAAATTCGCCCGTAATGGCTGATATGTACGTCTCTGACTTCAAAGCCGGCTCTTCTTCTGTTCAGACCTCCAGGTCCAAGAGCTGACAATCTTCTTTCGTGTGTTAATTGACTTAGAGCGTTTGTCTGATCGACAACCTGGCTCAGCTCACCACGACCAAAGAAATAATTTATACTGCTGGCTACACTTTTTGAGTTCACAAGATCCGCGATTCGCAACTGCTCTTCGACGTCTCTTTTAATACTCATTCTTTCCTGAACGGTTTTTCGCAGCTTCAACAATCCCTTTCTGATCTCATCAGCAGCAAGCTCCTCGATAGTCCGCAGCCTTCTGTTTCCGAGATGGTCAATATCATCGATTTCACCTTCGTTGTTTCGCAAAGCTATAATGTATTTCATAGTGTTAAGGAAGTCTTCCGGCCGAAGCGTCATCTCGTTTTCATCTACGGTCTGGTTAAATTTACGATTCAATCTGAATCTGCCGACTTTACCGAGCCGGTATCGGTTGGAATCAAAAAATTTCTCCGCAAAGAATGTTTTTGCTTTCTCCTGGTTGGGTGGATTGCCAGGTCTTAATCTTATATAGAATTTCAATAGTGCCTGTTCGTGGCTCTGGCAATCATCTTCAGCAAGTGTATTTAAAATAAGCGTATCTCTGACCTCACTAATAACCTCAACTTTTTTAATGCCACTTTTTTGTTGTATTAAGGTAGCTTTATCGCCGATTTGCGAGCCGGCTTTTGCTATTATTTCACCGGTTTCTTTATCCACGATTGGCTCCACCGACCACATAGAAGGTGTGAGTTTGTCAACGGAGACCGTGTTTGTTTGATAAAACGAACGCAATATTAACTCAGTCGTCCCATAGGCCGAATCTATTGCTCGTAAAAAAACCGTTGAAGGTATCTTACTGGACTGGTCAATTCGTACTACCAGAATGTCTTTCTGAGTAACACCTATTTCTATCCAGCTACCTCTCTCTGGGATGATTCTGCCGCCGTGCAGAACCCTATCGCCTTCCTTACTCTCAATGAGAAAATCTACACCGGGACTGCGGTGAAGCTGGCTGACAATTACTCGTACAGCACCATTGATTATAAACTCACCGCCGCCTATCATAACCGGTATCTCACCAAGATATATGCCCTGCTCGGCTAAATCCTCACCTTGCTCGCTGCGCAAGCGACAAAAGATTTTTAACGGATAAGCATAGGACAACCGTAGCTGTACGCACTCGGTCTGCGAATAATGTGGCTTTTCCAGCTCATAGTGTAGATATTCCATAATCTTCTTCTTATCATAGCTCTCAATTGGAAATATCTCTCTGAAAAGCGCTTCAAGGCCGATATTGCTTCTTTTACCTGGTGGAATATCTTTTTGCAAAAATCGGTCGTAACTTGACCTTTGTACCGCTACGAGGTCGGGAATTTCCATAGTGTCATTTACTTTTCCGAAACTGCGAATCGGTTTTGGAACCATCTGTTACTCCCAGGATTCAAATCCCGTTAGAGGCAAAGCCTCTAAACGGGACAAATAGATAAGACCTTATGCTACTTCTGCGTAGTGCCTATTCCGCCGTAGTCCCTAAGGGACGAAGGCTGGAAGCCACGCTACATAGCACGAGTCTTTGCTTATGCCAATTCAACAACAGCTCCCACAGCTTCAAGCTGCTTCTGAGCTGCCTCTGCCTCCTGTTTGTTCAATCCCTGCTTTACCGGCTTGGGCGCGCCATCGACAAGATCCTTTGCTTCCTTCAAACCAAGCCCTGTCAAAGCTCTCACTTCTTTGATAACCTGAATTTTCTTATCTCCGAAACTTTTAAGGATTACATCAAAGCTTGTTTTCTCCTTAACCTCTTCAGCCGCAGCAGACACCGGCCCTGCCATCATGACAGCACCACCTGCGGCCGGCTCTATACCATACTCCTGCTCGAGGTAATCACCAAGCTCTTTAGCCTGCATTAACTTCAGGTTGACTATTGCGTCACCAAGTTTTTTAATCTCAGTGCTCCACTTCTTTTTGTCCTTTGCTTGTGGTGTTTCTTCCTTTTTTGTTTCTTTTACCTCTTTTGCTTCCTCTTTAACTTGTTCCTTCACCTCTTCTTTAGTTTGTTCTTTTGCCTCTTCTTTTGCCATTTCTATCTGCTCCTATTATTCTGCGCTTGGTGGTAGCCGAAACTCCGTCGTTTCATTTAACCCCTTAGGGGGCAGCCACACAAGCAACCTTGTGTCTTGTCTTATGCCGCTTGTTTTTCAGCCCTTTCGATAACAGTCTTTATACAACCGGCGATTATAGTTGCAGCAGCGCCAAAACAGCCGCTCAATCTTGCCCCGGGTGATTGTGCCTGAGAGATTATTTTGCCCTGCAGTTCTGGACGCGTGGGCATCTTTGAGAGTTCCCCTGCTGCTGTAGCATCTAAAGATGAGCCTTCCAGAAATGCTCCTTTTATCTCTATTGTCGGAACCTTTTTGCACCACTGCGTTATTTCTTTGGCCACATCAACAATACTATCACCGCCATACACAATGGTGCATGGGCCTTTAAACAAAGTTGTCGCCGGCTCCAGCCGGACATTGCACAGAGCCTTTTTAAACAGCGAGTTCCTCACTACCATTAACCTGATGCCCTTTTCTTTAAGCTCACCACGCATCAGATTATTGTCAACTCCACTGACACCAATCGTGGTGACAACCAAAAAGTCGCTAATATGCTCATCAGCAACTTTCTTTTCCAGTTCTGCCTGAAGCAGTTCTTTTACGAACTTACTCATCTTTCACCTGTTAATATCAAGAGTTTCATTGTATGCTGCCGATCAGTCGGTCTTTAAACAATAACAGCTACAGCAGGGCTCATCGTTGCAGATATGCACATTTTCTTTATATATGTGCCTTTCGCTGTTGCCGGTTTAATTTTCTTTATATGTGTGACGAATGCCTCGATATTACCTATAAGTTTTTCTGCTTCGAAGCTCTGCTTGCCGACTACTATTTGGACATTTCCACCTGCATCGTTCCTGAATTCAACTTTGCCCGCCGTGAATTCAGCTACGGCTGTGGCTACATCATCAGTTACCGTTCCCTTCTTCGGTGAAGGCATTTTCCCTTGTGGTCCAAGCAGTTTGCCGAGCTTACTGACCTTGCCCATTACCTTAGGTGAAGCAATCGCCACATCGAAATCCATCCAGCCGCCCGAGACCTTTTTTATCAGCTCGTCACAGCCGACATCAATGGCACCGGCCTTTTGAGCTGCTTCGACGTCCGGACCTTCACAAAAAGCAACGACTCTTTTCTGTTTACCAATTCCATAAGGCAAAGATATTGCGCCGCGAACGATTTGGTCGGCTTGTTTCGCGTCTATTCCCAGATGCAGTACACACTCTATGCTCTGGTCGAATTTCGCCGTGTTGAAAGATTTGACTTTCTCGACCGCCTCCACCAGACTCATCGGCTCCTTACTTGCCTGTTGCGATTCTTTCTCGTATCTTTTGCTTCTATAACTCATATATTATCTCTCGCAGCGTATTACACCGCCTGAACAATTTGTTTTTCTATTCACTATCTTCTATTATTTCTACGCCCATACTTCGGGCTGTACCTCTAATGATTTTTTCGGCGCCGGCTATATCATACGCATTCAAATCTTTGAATTTGGTCTCAGCAATTTCCCGGATTTGTTCAGCAGTTACTTTTCCGACTTTTTCTTTATTTGGAACTCCACTTCCCTTTGCAATTTCAGCCGCCTGTTTCAAAAGTACCGCTGCTGGCGGGCTTTTAACCTCGAATGTGAAACTTTTGTCCTTATAGACGGTTATCACAACCGGCACAATTGTTCCATTGAGCTGCTTTGTTCGCTCATTAAACTGCGAAACAAACTGGCCGATATTAACACCACGCTGACCCAAAGCAGGTCCAACAGGTGGGGCCGGTGTCGCCTGTCCGCCCTTCGCCTGCAATTTAATCTTTACCGCAATTTCTTTCGCCATTCTTCACCTAAAATCTTCAACTATGAAAAATAAACAAGCTCCAAAATTATAGTTCGCAATAATTAATATTATAAAAGCTCAAATTAATCTGTTTTCCAACAAACTCTAATATAGAGTCAATTTAGATTGCACTTTCATAGAAGCGCACCAAATCCTTATCGCGTGTTATTTTTCTGATGCTCAAATCCTCCCTTTTGTGTAGCCAACCTGTTTTGTCAAACATCGATTCTCTTAAAGGGTCACTGCCAAAATATATCATCCGAACATGACGCGGCTTCTTCAACAAAGTAGCATGAATTCGCGATAAAACATCCTGCAATGTTTTTTCGCCAAATGGATCAAAAAAGAAAAAAATCGTTACATCTTCACAATCAAACTTCAAAGCATCACCTTCAATGATCTCAACAGTTGCCTTACGTTTTCTCATTCTTTTGGCGTTTCTTCGTGCAATTAATGCCATATCCGATAATAGTTCAATACCATAACTTTTTGCGAGTGGCAAATGAGCAGCAAAGCACACTACTCTGCCAACACCGCATCCATAATCAGCGAATACATCTGTGTCGCTGAACGAAATTCTTTTGAAAATTTGTTGTAAACGAAAATAAGGACTCGGTTGGCACCAACGAGCATCTCGATTTAGCGAATTGCTATCTTTTCTTCTGACGACCACTCGGGTATTAACATTTAATCTTATATCCCAGAGTAAGTCATGCATACGCCTTACCAATTCAAAGGTTTTCTCTATATAATATCGTAATATGCTTTTCTCCAATTATTGGCTCTCAAGTTATGGTTTTGCACTTCTCGACTTCAGTCTTTAACACGAACTGTGCTAAATAGTCACAATTTTTCGATCTGCCAATACTCTATATCCAGCGGTGTGCTTCTACCAAATATCGTAACAATCACCTTCACAATCCCGCGCTCGGCATCAATCGAATCGACTACACCCTCAAAATTCTCAAAAGCACCTTCTCGGATTTTAATCTGATCGCCTTTTTGGAACTCGACTTTGATGCTTGGCGCCTCCTCCGGCTTTTCCGCCTCTAACAGCATCTTTGCCACATCCGTATCCCTCATTGGGGTCGGAACTCCTTCTGTGCCAATAAAATCACCGACTCCGGAGGTCGCCTTAATCATAAACCAGGCCTTTTCAGGAACCCGGCCATCCTCGGTCGGATCCATCTCCATAAAGACATAGCCGGGATACAATTTTCTCTTCTGGATTGTTTGTCTGCCTCCCCGTATTCGCTTAATCCGCTCTACAGGAACCTCTATTCTACCAATAATATCCGTTAAGCTCTCATTTTTCACCTTCTGCGCAAGAGCTTCTTGTACCTGCATCTCTTTATTTGCCGCAACTCGTAAAACGTACCACTGCATCATAACGCCTTACGCAAACAGCCAGTCAAAAAAAAGTCTAAAGCCGGTATCTGTTGCACCAAGAAGAACAGCCATAAAAACCACAACCACAATCACGATAAAGGTCGAAACAGCGATTTCTTTCCTGCTCGACCAGCTTACTTTCTTCATTTCGCCTTCACCTGCTATCAGGAAATCTGCAACAGAAGGCTTATTCATAAGGTAAAAAATCAAAATGCCCAAAGCAACTAACAATCCTGCGGGCACCATACTTTCGACCCACAATCCCAAATCAGCAGCTTCTAATAGGTGATAAAGCCGCAAACAGCCTAATCCGACGATTAGCGCAGTACCCAGAGCGCTGCATAATCTGGTATATTTTCCTTGTCCAGGTTTATAAAAGCTAAAAAACATCCTATCTAATCCTGATTGCCTTTAGTTTTTTCTGACCACGATTTATCGGGACTGATGATAATCAAAGCAGGCCAGAAGGGAATCGAACCCCCAACCTTCGGTTTTGGAGACCGACGCTCTGCCAATTGAGCTACTGGCCTAATCTCTATTGATATTGTCATCACAGGGCAGATTTATCCTATTTACGTCGTATTTTGTGAACGGTATGTTTGCGTTCTTTTCTACAAAATTTCTTAAGCTCTATTTTCGGCACACCCTCAGCTACGCTGATACTCGTGCGATAGTTTCTGTTGCTACATTCAGAGCATTCAAGCCACACGTTTTCCCTTTTGCTCTTCTTCGCCATAGAAATATAATCCTACCAAGCAGGCCGCAATAAATTGCCGATTTTCGATTGTCGAATGCCAATTAAAATCGCAAATCGAAAATTGGAAATCGAAAATTGTAAACCAACAAGCTATGCAAGGATTTTCGTTACCACGCCGGCACCGACCGTTCGACCACCTTCACGAATAGCAAAACGAAGTCCTTCCTCCATAGCAATGGGGGAAATAATCTCCACCTCCATAGTGATATTATCGCCCGGCATACACATCTCTGCAGGCTTGCCTTCCTCACTTAATAGCGCAAGAATTGAACCAGTGACATCTGTAGTTCTAAAATAGAACTGTGGCTTGTAACCCGGGAAAAACGGTGTATGACGGCCACCTTCTTCTTTTGTCAGGACATAGACCTCAGAATGAAACTTGGTATGAGGCGTGATACTGCCCGGCCGCGCAATTACCTGACCTCTTTCGAGCTCCTTTTTCTCAACTCCACGTAAAAGCAAACCAATATTATCACCGGCCTGGCCTTCATCGAGGGTCTTATTAAACATTTCCACACCGGTTACAACTGTTTTACGTGTTTCTATAGCCAATCCGATGATTTCTACTTCTTCGCCAACTTTAACTCTTCCACGATCAACCCTTCCCGTACCGACTGTTCCCCGGCCTTTTATGCTGAAGACATCCTCAACAGGCATAAGGAACGGTTTATCGACATCCCGCACGGGAATTGGGACATATTCATCCATCACCTTAAGCAATTCAAGGATAGGTCCACATGCAGGGTCGTCCATACTCTCGGCTCTCATTGCTTTCAGAGCACAACCGCGGATAACAGGTGTATCATCACCTGGAAAATCATATTTATTCAACAGATCTCTTATCTCCAGCTCGACCAAATCCAGCAATTCCGGGTCATCTACCAGATCCACCTTATTAAGGAAAACCAATATGCAAGGTACGTTAACCTGTCGGGCCAACAAAATGTGCTCACGAGTCTGCGGCATTGGACCGTCGGCTGCACTAACGACAAGAATGGCTCCATCCATTTGTGCCGCACCGGTAATCATGTTTTTGACATAATCTGCATGGCCCGGACAATCAACGTGCGCATAGTGCCGATTCTCCGTCACGTATTCCACGTGCGCCGTAGCAATGGTCAGAATTTTCGTTTCGTCACGTCTGCCCTGAGATTCCGACGCCTTTGCGATTTCATCATAAGACTTGAACTTCGACAGCCCTTTGAACTCCATCACTCTTGTCATCGCTGCCGTCAAAGTTGTCTTACCGTGGTCGACGTGACCAATGGTTCCAACATTTACATGTGGTTTTGTCCGTTCGAATACCGCCTTAGCCATTTTAATATAGACCTCCAATATGCAAGGTTAATATTATTTACTTGCCCATATCTTCAATTATTCTCCAACATCCGCTTTCAAACCTCTACAATTAGCTTAAAGTCAAGATTCATATATAGTTTGCAAGCAATCTCAGCTCGACCTGCTTACATTTAGCTGCTGATGGGATTCGAACCCATGACCTCGTCCTTACCAAGGAAGCGCTCTACCAGCTGAGCTACAGCAGCAAAACCCAATTCACCTTGATCATCCTGCAGACAACAAAACCCCCCTTGTTTTTCCTAAATAAACCTAAAGTTAATAAGGAAAAAGCCTGCTACATGACCAACTTTAGTATAAACGAATTATAATACAAGAAATGCTTTAAGAACTGCAAACATAAAAAATAAAAAAAATAAAAAAACACAAAAAAATCTTCACGGCTCGTTTTTTTCTAAAAATGAGCCAAACTTGCTGTTTACAGACCAAAGTAACGCAAATCTATGCTTACATTATATCGGTTAAAGCCGCGGTTAATCACCTATACTCCTTTGTGGTTCAGCGGTTGCAGCCTTGCTAATGAGTTCTTTCCAGCGTTTCATCTGCTTACGCCACTTAGGCCTGGCCTGAATGGCATCTCCTTTAATCTTGCCTAGCGCATCAATCACCGTGTTAGGATCTGCTCCGCCCCCGTCGGGAGCACTTAGATATGCGTCAATTGAGCGTACCACTTTATTGTCGGGGTCTAAGTCCTTTTGTAATAAGCAGTTTTCCACTAAATTAACTGCAAGATCTATCTTTGACCATCTTAAATACACATTCACCAACTTAGATAAAACAGCCTCTTTTTCCTCTTCGGTCTGCGTAGCTTCACGTAATCTGCCCAGATAGTTTGCCGCCTGTTCAAACTGACCCATCTCAATATAAAGGTTAGCCAACATTTCTCTGATGTTTTTGAGAATTTCCGGCTTATTTTCACCAATCTTTCGGTCTGCTATCTCAAGAAAAGCAATTTTCTGCTCGTCGGATAGCCTGATTTGGCTATTTTGCGAAAAAAACTTGTCTATCCACTCGCTCAAAACGCTGGTATCGGAGCCGTTAAATATTTTAAGCATTGCCTGCCAGGCCAGCTTGCCTTCTGGGCTTGAACCTGTTTTTTCCACCAGCCACACCAGGTCTTCCTTGGCACCGACATCGCCGGCAAGGTCTATCAGCTTCCTCCTCACAATTGCACTGGGGTCATTGACGAAATCTTTTCTCAATATCTTAAGGGCGCCCGCTTTATCAATATAGATAAGTCCATCTACTGCCGCTTCTCGAACTAAATCCGTTCTGTCATTTATAGACTTTTCAAACAAAGGTCTGAATAGCTTTCTCGCCGGCACATTTTGAGCGCTCTGGGGAGCACAGAGCCCCGTCATCATGCTAAGCAGCTCGCCACGCAGGGATCCGTTGGTGTCTTTGTCTTGCTGGTTAAATTTTTCCGCCAACTTACCGAGATATTTTTCGACCTCAGCAGACGCTAATCCATCCTGCTCAAGCAACCTTTTCATAACTTCCGCACCCTTTTGCGCCTTTTTCGGGTCATTCTCATTGAGATATTTAACCGCCCAATCCAAGGCCTGCTTTCTTATATCCTCAGGAACTTTTATATTAGGATTAGGAGCAAAGGCATACCCGAGTGCTACGAACAACTCAATTTTGACTACATCATCCTTTTCGACTTCGAGCCGAGCCAGCAGACTCTGAGCCGGGATCACGCCACCCATTAAAGAAAGCAGTTGAGCCGTTTTAAGCCGGACGTCTCTATTCTGGTCCGATATTAAATTCACCAGGACGGGGCCTACCTCCCCCGGCAGCTTTGGATTAGGTCGGGTTCCTACCCTATCCTGGCGGACCTTCTCCAAGGCCCATAATCTGATTATCATCTCAGGGTCACGCAAATTCTCAACCAGAAACTGGCTCCTGACCGCATCATCGTTCAAAGCTAAGTATATCTTATCCAGCGCCGTGCGGTATCGTTCTCGCCAGGAGTTCAATTCGGTTTCCAGTTTGCGGATTTCTGTTTCTCTTCGGAGAAGCCTATCCCGCAAGAAGGCTTCCGGACCTTGGCGTTTCAGCTCATTTATAATTTCTTTGCGGGCCTCGGCGCTGTCTCCTATTGGTATGCCTATAGAAGAAAGGGCACTTGCCGCCGCCGCTGCAACCTGACTTTCAGGATCTTCAAGCAGCTCAATTAACTTCAACACCGCCGCCATATCGGGATGAAGCCTCAACGCATATATCGCGTTCAATCTCGCTTTCACCGGCAATGAGGCATCTATTGCTATCCTTTCAAGAGGCCCTTTAATTTGCTCATATTTAAAAATCAAGGTCGCTTCAGCAGCTAATCTTGCCCCGGTGGTATCATCAGTGGTCAATATTTCAAGCAGCGGCTGGATAAATTCCTCTTTATTCTCTACTGTTTTTTTTGTTGTTCGCGTCTGAATTAGTGCTTTGCATACAGCCACTCGTGCGCTGTTACTGTCAGCTTGCTTTAGTGCTTCGAGTAGAAATTTCCTGGCTTGGGGGTCTTTATTAAATAGCAGTACAGCTGCCGCCTCTGTCGAACCCTTCGATAAAGCATCTCTGATGATTTTCAACTGGGGGTCAAGATCGGTCTTTGTGGATGCTTCATCGTTCGGCAAGGCTGGTTCGCTCTGGCTAACGCCAGCCTGCTGACAACCTATCACCAACAGGAACATTACCATATATAATCGTTTTGTGCTCATTCGAATGGCCTTAAGGAAACTGCCGCCTGTCCATTTGAGTATCATAATAACCGCCAAATCCATCTCGGTCAATTAGCTCTCAGCGATTTTCTTCATTCTCGCACATTTTGCACAGAACCACTAAAGAATATAGCGGATAGCAAACTCTCAACTGTACTTACTTGCCTTTTGCAAATGCACTTCCATTACGGCCTTGGATGGAATTTCTTATGAATCCTTCGCAATCTTTCCTGGTCAACGTGTGTATAAATCTGAGTTGTGGCTATATCAACATGTCCGAGCATTTCCTGGACGCTGCGCAGGTCGGCTCCGCCAGCCAACAGATGTGTCGCGAAGCAATGCCTTAGTGTATGTACAGTCAAATTTCGCGGCATACCTGCACGCATCGCATATTTCTTAACTAACCTCCAGATTTCAATACGACTCATAGGCCGACCTGTTCGGGAAAGCAGCAGAAAATCTGCACTTTCAACCTTTATCAATTTAGGCCGACCGTCAGGCATCATCAGATACTCAGTTGTCGCTGCGATAGCAACTTTACCGAGCGGTATAACTCGCTCTTTGTTGCCCTTACCCATACAGCGAAGATAGCCGATATCGAGATTTAAATCGGACGTTTTCAAACATGCTAATTCACTTGCACGAATTCCCGTAGCATAAAGCAATTCAAGCATCGCTCTATCACGCAGATAAAAAGGCTCGTCCGGATGTGGAGCATTCAGGAGATCGATAACCTGCTGTTTGCTGCAGGTAATCGGCAGCTTCTGCCAGGCCTTCGGGCTTTCAATAGTACAGGCCATGTCGTCTTCAACAAGGTCCATAAGCTTTGCAAATCGCAGCAGCATCCTTATCGCGACAAGACAACGCTTCATCGAGCTTTCGCTCATCTGGTTTTGAGTGAGAATTCGCAGATAGCTTCGTATAAGGACAGGATTTATCTGTTGCAATCCATGAATTTTACACGATTTACAATATTTCAGAAAGCCCTTCAGGTCGCGGCCATAAGCCAAAATCGTATTATTGGAAAGTCCCCCCTCAACGACTAAATAATCGAGAAAATCTTTCACACTTTGTCCGAGAGGGAGTGTCAATATTTTTTCACTAATAGATTGTGTCTGTGTAGAAAGCATATCTTTAATCTCTCGCGAAGCGGGGACCCTTGCTCGCTGACTTCGATGATCTCAGTCGCACAGAAAATCTCCGTGAAGTCGCTCGGAATCCGGCCCAGGTCACAAATGGCAATTCACTATTGGTTTTCCGCGAAGCGGGATCCCTTCACGATGCTCTATAAGTTTCTATACTAATATCGGCATTCAGACAATTTTACCTTTAGCTAACCAGAGAAACGAACATATAACACTTGTCCATACAGGACATATCTGATAATATACAAGCACATCGAAGCTTCAGTGGTGTCAAGTTTCAATCCGATCTCCTAAGGAGGTCTCATAAAGGAGTCGAGATATGAGCGGTATTTTTGGAGTCGTCTCAAAAGGAGATTGTGCAGAAGCCCTTTTCTACGGCACGGATTATCATTCGCACTTAGGAACAGAATACGGCGGTCTGGCTGTGCTTGATAAAGACTTTACCCGTCAGATACGGGATTTAACTCAAAGCCAGTTTAAGTCGAAATTTTACGACGATTATAAAAGCATGAAAGGCAACAAGGGTATTGGTGTTATTAGTGCCTTTGAGGAACAGCCTATTTATCTACGGTCAAAATTTGGACCTTTCTGCATTGCGACAACCGGGAGAATTGAAAACGCCGAAGAGCTTGCAGAAGATTTGCTGGAACAAGGAATATCTTTCAGCGAGGTAAACGAGAAAAGTGCCAACGCTACAGAGCTGATAGCAAAGTTAATCAACCAGGGAAACGACCTTATAAACGGTATAGAAAAAATGTTTGATGTTATAAAGGGCTCCTGTTCTCTGCTGTTGCTTAACAAAGATGGTATATATGCTGCAAGGGACAGATTCGGATACACACCGCTTGTTATCGGCAAGCGCAAAGACGCCTGGGCGGTTACGAATGAAACCAGCGCATTTCCAAATAACGACTTCGAGATAATAAAATACATCGAGCCGGGTGAAATAATTCTGATAAGCGAGCAGGGAATAGCACAAAAAAGAAGGCCGACGGAAGAAAATATAAGCCAAATCTGCGCATTTCTCTGGATTTATACCGGCTTTCCCGCATCAAGCTATGACGGAATAAATGTGGAAATCGTCAGAGAAAAATGCGGATGCTATCTTGCAAAACACGATAAAGATATCGATGTTGATTTGGTCACCGGAGTTCCTGATTCCGGAATCGCACATGGTTTAGGCTATGCGATGGAGTCCGGCAAGGCCTTCAGACGCCCCCTTGTTAAATATACGCCTGGATATGGTAGAAGTTACACTCCTCCTTCGCAAGAGATACGCGACCATATCGCAAAGATGAAACTCATCGCTATCAAAGAAGTAATTAAAGGTAACAGCATTGTTGTATGTGAGGATTCTATTGTGCGGGGAACGCAACTGAAAAACTTCACTATAAAGAAACTATGGGATTGCGGTGCCAAACAGATACACATAAGGCCGGCCTGCCCACCTTTGATGTTTCCTTGTAGGTTCAATTTCTCCACACGCTCGATTCATGAGCTTGCTGCCCGCAAAGCCATTCACCGCCTGGAAGGTCATGACGTGGAAGATGTGTCGGAATACATAGACCATAATTCCGATAAATACAAAAAAATGGTGAAATGTATTGCCAAAGATTTAGGTGTCACGACACTCAGATATCAGACTGTGGATGATATGGTTAAGGCCATCGGAAGGCCGAGAGACAAACTCTGCCTTTATTGCTGGACCGGCGAATGCCCAAAACCAACATGCCCGAAACCGGCAATAGATATAGTGGATATAAAAAAGCCTTCTGAGAAGAAGACAAAAGAAAAGAAAGCGACACGCTAACACAGACTTAAGTGCGTCCTCACCAAGTAGTTGTTTCGGTTCCACTTGGAATCACAGTTGTTCTTGTAGCTCAAGGCAAGGATGGCAGCTCAGTTGACCAGCCGGTCTCATTGCCGAACAAATCACGTGCTTTGACCTGGAAACGATGGCGTTGGTTGACTCTTCCCACCTGGACGGTATATGTGCGGTCTGTCTGCCAACTGCTACTAAAGCGGGGCTCGGTGGTACATTGGAAGAAATACTCTACCACGCCACTTCCATCGGTGGCTTCTGCTGCTGTCATAGTGGCATAAAAATCGAATGACCCGGTGCCGATCTTGATCTCTTTAGGTTCGCCACTCGCTGCCCATTGCATCGGGTTGGGACTCGGCGGTGTAGTATCGTCAGTAGGGGTAGTTACAGAAGCGAGCTCCGACCAGTCTGTCTCCAGCAGATTGGATTTATTGCGAGCCTTAACTTTGTATTGGTATGTAGTTAAGGGACTCAGGCCTGTGTCTATATAATTTGGTTCGCCCTGCCAATCGCTATCGTGCCCAGCAATAGATATGTTCTCGAAGAGATATTCCACCCCGCTCGAGTCGGTTGAGGTGGCGATCGTGGCTATCATGGCAATTGAATATGGTGAGGTTGCATAAGGTGGCGTTGCCCAGGTCATAGGATTCGGTATCGGGGGCACAGCCGGTATTGGCGGCTGCCAATTTTCAGTAAGAACAGCAAAATCGACGAAATCTACTACAGCATCTCTATTAAGGTCCTCCGGCAGCAAAACCTCATTGCTAAGCCAATTTCTTGTTAGTAAGTTCATATCTCTGTAATCTATCCAACCGTCATTATTCAAGTCGGAAATATCGCCCAAATCTGATAGTGACATACTTGCTTGCGGCGTTCCACCATAGGCGCCCAAATTTATCCGTTTGCCATGTGGCCATAATTCTCCAGTCCAATCTGAATTAGGGTTGCCTGCATCTACACATGGGCTCGTTGTATCATCTATAACCCAAAGCTGTTTATTAGAGTCCCATCTGCCTGCTTCGGATTTAACGTGATAATCGCCATCAACCCAGAAGTCATCGCTTTCATTGGGTGTACCATTAGGGTCCCAGAAACCTTCGGTCGCGAAAAGTGGGTTGGCAATAAAATCGCCGGTGCCCGACGTTGCGCCACCTCCAAAATTGCCAGTTGTATTAAACCAGAAGGCGTTATAGGAATTGTTGCAGGGCCCCGAAATCCCTCCGACAAAGTTAGCTTTATTATATGCTATTATGTTGTTAAGGACAGAACCTGTGCAATAACTCAAGCCACCGCCCCTTTGATCAGCTATATTGCCTACAATGGTATTGTTACGTATGGGGCCACTACAGCCGTATAAACCACCACCGTTTTGGCATTTATTTCCAGCGATAATATTATTATTTATGTCACCATAACAATTGCTAAGCCCACCGCCTTCAGAACCGGCTTTGTTTCTAACAATAATGTTGTTGCTGATCCTGCCGTAGCATCCGTAGAGTGCACCACCACCCAAGGCTGCATAATTGTTTTCGATCACGTTGCTTCTAACTTCACCGTAGCAATACTGCAGACCGCCACCCAAGCCATTAGAGTTGCTTGAGATAATGTTGTTAATTATTGGTCCATCACAATCAACTATACCACTACCATTATTGTGTGATATAATGTTATCGGTGATTCGCCCATCACAGTTGTATATTCCTCCCTGACTATTGGAGGTTATCGTATTGTTTAAAATAGCAGGTGCGGCACCATTGCCTCCGTAGATACCCGTACTGTCACAATCTCTTATGATATTTTTTAAGATGGTTGGTGACGTGGCGTAACAGAAAATACCTCGTCCGGTTATAGTAAAGCCGGTAAGCACAGAATCGCTGCCCTCGCCAAAGTCAAAAGTCATGCTGTAACCGAAATTGGTGGTAATTATCGTTGACTGAACAACGCTTGGGTCATCTGGGTTTTCACTGGTAAGGGTGATAACTCTACCGTTGAAAAAGATGTTCTCATTGTACGTGCCTGCTCTAACAACAATAATATCACCGTCCCGAGAGGCATTTATCGCATCCTGGATGTTACGGAAGTCCGCAGACCCGTCATTATCGACTATGATTATTTCCCCCTGACAGGTAAAAACCGGCAGAAGACATATAAAGACTAAAACGAGCTTCTTCATCCGAATATCCATCCTCTCGAAAGGTTTTTTATCTAATGTAGATTTTACTATAAAAAGAGCGTTAATTCAATGAAAAAACTGGTAATATTCTCCTCGTAAGACATCCGGTTTCTTACGTTATTTACCGTTCAGCTTACAGTTTTAGAGATTCCGTAAATGGGCAAGATAATAGCGAAAGGGAAAATTTCTAACAGGGTCGAAGACAGAGCACTAATCATTTCGTCCGTAGAGCCAGTTAGCGTCAGATAGCTCGTAATTGATGATTTCATCGCGGTGGAAAAATATCTCTATTTCCCGCTCAGCCGACTCCCGACTGTCGGAACCGTGAATAAGGTTGTATCCCCTGGAACAGCTAAAGTCGCCCCGAATGGTACCCGGCTGAGCCTCATAGCCAAAAGTCGCTCCCATCATGCCGCGTACGATATTTATAATACCCTCAGCCTCCCAGACCATCACAAGTGCCGGCGCCGAACATATATATCTTACCAAACCCTCGTAAAATGGCTTTCCTTTATGTACTGCATAAAGCCGGCGCGCTGACTGTTCAGAGATTTGAATAAACTTTGTGGCGACGAGTTTTAAGCCTTTTCGTTCGAGTCGCGATATCATCTCGCCCGCCAAATGACGCTGGATAGCGTCCGGCTTGACGATTATCAAAGTTCGTTCTGCCATGTTTATACTTCTTGGCTCGTCGCTTGTCTCTATTTCTGTTTTCTGTTAGCGAGACGCTACGCTACATTCCTTCAGGGATGATGTAAATCTCAACTCGTCTGTTAAGAGGATTGCCTTTTTTATCGGGCTTATTGTCCGCAATCGGTCTATATTCGCCGAAGCCACGTGCGCTCATTCGCTTCGGGTCGATCTTATTCTCTGCCATCACGTTTAGCACCGATACAGCCCTGTGGACGGACAGATACCAATTGTTCGGATGTTTCGCAAGCGTTGCGGGCTTGCCAATCGGGATGTCATCTGTGTGACCTGCAATTACAATATCGAGTTTTTTAGCCTCTTCGGAATTCAAAATTTCACAAAGTGATTGAATGGCTTTGATCGCCTCCGCTGCCACCTTGTCACTGCCCACTTCAAAAAGTAAATCACTTTTGAACTTCACTATTCCCAGGCTTGCGTCGTATGTAACCAGATCATACTGCTTGGCAAAATCTTCCAGCTTGGTGCTTAGCTCCACCGGTAGCTGTGCGCCGCCGTAGAGCAGTTTCTTCTGCATTGAATCAATTAGCCCTTGTTTCTTAGCCAGGTCTTCATTAAGAGCAGCGATTTTTTGCTCCAGTGTTTCTACATCGATACCGCCCTTTTCTTTGGCATCGGCAAGCTCTCTGTTCAGCTTGTCAAGCTCAAGGTTTTTAGCCGCCACATCAGCCCGCAGCGCATCTATTTGCTTTTGCTGTGTTTCGTTTTGAATTCGCAAGTCCTCTAATTCCGAGTTGCAACCACCCGCCAGCACTATGATACCTACAAGCAAAACCATTAACAGTCTCGTAGTTAGCATTGTTCAATCCTTTCCAAAATTAAGATATTACTCCATAAAAATTGTACAAAAAATTTATAAGCTATTACAACCGACTAATCGCTGAGACTGCACCGCGAATTGCACAACGGAACTTCTCCGTTAATCGGTTACTCTATAAGTAAAGCCTATTCATATTTAACCGTCAAGAATAAATCTCAAAATATAAAGTGCCCCTCAAGAGAAAGAAGGAATTTTTTATGATTTGATTGATAGCTTACTTTCATGCCTTCAAAACGGCTGCTTTTAATGTATCTTTATCGTAAAAAACGATGTTCCGATAAATATATTAAAATGACACGACAAACAAAAATATTCCTTAAACAAAGCAACTCTAAAGTCGTAAATTTATCTTGATATAAACCTTTTTTTGGGTATCATTAAGGTTTCGAATTAAGACAAGAAAGAGGATAGAATTTAGCTCCCCCTCTTTTTCCAAGTGCTCTAAAAATATTAAGGTTTTTAGGAGGTTCGACAATGAAAAAAGTACTCAGTTTGGTAGTCAGTTTAATGCTTGCCTGTTCTGTATTTTTCGCAGGCTGTGATAAGCACCAGTCCGGTTCCACTCCCGCTGAACTACCGAGCGATGAAAATAACAACTCCACGGCGGTTCAAACTCCCAATAGCGTTGTGGAGGAACCTGTGACTTCTACCTTCGAAGAGGAAGAGAACCCGGTTGAGAATCCGACCCAAACCCCGGATGTCATCTTTGTCCCGACGCCTCAGGAAGTAGTGGAAAAGATGCTGGAAATGGCGAAAGTCACAAAGGACGATTTGGTTTATGACCTGGGCTGTGGTGACGGCAGAATCGTAGTGACGGCAGCTAAGAAGTACGGCTGTAAGGCCATAGGCTTTGACATCGACCCGCAGCGCATAAAAGAGTCGCTGAAAAACGTGGATGCGAACAACGTCGGAGACTTGGTTACAATTGAGCAGAAGGACATCTTTACCCTCGACCTTAGCGATGCGAACGTAATCACTCTGTATCTACTTCCGAGTCTGAATGTAAAGTTGATTCCACAATTGGAGAAACTCAAGCCCGGCTCTCGGATTGTATCGCACGATTTCGATATGAGGGGAGTCAAACCGGATGAGGTTGTCACCGTGACCAGTAAAGATGGCTCCCAGCACACGGTATATCTGTGGACAACGCCGCTCAAAAAAGAAAGCCAAGGAGAAATGCCCTGAGCATACAGACATTTCGTATTTCGTTTAACGGTTACGGTTGACCCCCGACAAGCCGGGGCTGCTTAAGGAGTGTTTTTATATGCTTCTGCCAAGATTTATTAAAAAGCTTTTAGCCGTATTTCGCGGCAGTGTCTCGCCGGTCTTTATCTTCTCGTCGGTATTTTTAGGATTCTCGTTCGGTCTTATGCCGGGCTGGTCCGGCTTCCACATAGCTATAATCATCATAACACTGATATTAAATGTCCACATCGGCCTGTTTATCCTCTCAGCGGGTCTCGGCAAATCGCTCTGCTTTGCCGCAGCGCCGGTCCTTTACCACGTCGGAATGTTCGTACAGGATTATCTCTCAGCTCTGCTGCGACTTTTTTCATACATACCCATAATAGGTATTACAGATTTCAGTAAATATTCCGTTGCAGGCGCACTAATACTTGGACCGGTTATCGGGGCCGTTGCAGGGCTCCTCCTGGTGCGCTCGGTAATCAGCTTTCGCAGGGCGCTTTTGAAATTTGAAGAAGGCTCCGAAAGATTCAAAAAATGGTACTCAAATCCCTGGGTGCGTATTCTGGACCGCCTCCTCATCGGCAGGCGAACTAAAGACGCCAAAGCACTTTTCACAACTAAAACAAAATACTTTCGAAAAGCAGGTGTGGTGCTTACTGTCCTGCTCTTAGTTATCTGCATTGTAGTAGCAAGTCAGATAAAAGACAGCAAGATTAAGAACTACGCCGAGAAAAAGATGACACAAACCAATGGTGCCGAAGTTGATGTCGGCAGCCTCCAAATTTCGCCCTTAACAGGATTGGTATCTATCTCGCAAATACAGGTCACTGACCCCGAAAAGCCCCAAAACAATCAGTTCTCGGCAGAAAAAATCGCAGCGGACGCCAGCTTATACAATCTGCTTATCGGCAAGGTTGTAATGGATGAGGTACAAGTATCAAATATCAAATTCGACCAGCCGCGGGCAGAACCCGGCAAGATCGTCGAAGCAGACACCCAGCAAAAGCAGCCCATCTTTGATGCCAACGATTTTGCGCTTACAAAAGAAAACCTTAGCAAGCTCGAAACCTACATCAAAAATGCAAAGGCCTTGAAAGAACGTCTGCAAAAACTGCAAAAGTGGCTGCCAAAAGACAAAAAGACAGCTAAACAAACACGCGAAGTACCTCAAAAATATCTCGACTATCTGAAAGCCCATGCTCCCATTACACCGTCACCTCGAATCCTGGCAAAAAAAGCCTTGCTCGATAATGTTCAAATACCTTCACCTCTCTTTGCCAACAGCAAAGTCACTATTGCCAACGTAAGCGATGCACCCCAAGCGGCAGGGCTTCCCATCAATCTTGAGCTAACATCGTATGATACTGCTGCTTTTGTCAGTATCACGCTGGATTATTCGACAGGAACCGGCGAACCGAAAATAACGGGGACATTCAAGGGCTTTGACCTGAGCAAATTGCAATCAGGTCTTAATTCAAATGCAGGACTCATTTTTGAGTCGGGCACCGCCTCCGGCGATTTTCAGGGCAAACTCAACGCTGATTCCATGGACGTGACTATAAATGTTGTCCTCGATAATATGCAGGCCAAAAGCCGGGCAGGCGGAATATTGGGCCTCGACTCCCAAACCTCTTCGGAGGTCCTCGATGCCGTACATAATCTAAAAACGACAATAAGGATTGTAGGCCCAATTAGCGAACCCAGAGTTGTTTTCGACAGCAAAGGCCTGACAGAACAATTCAAGCAGAAACTTGCTGAGGCCGGAAAGAAAAGACTTCAGGAGGAGCTTGACAAACGCCTTAATGAAACGCTCGGCGACAAAGTCCCGGATGAGCTTAAAAAAGCAATTGGAAAACCCTCCGACCTGATAGAAGGTCTCGGCGGACTTCTCAAGAAAAAAGACGACAAAAAAAGGTAGGATGGGGAAACTGCATGTTGCCCATGTTGCTCATTACTTTTGAAAAACAATGATAATTCTTGTTTTGAAAATTCGGATTTTAAACATTCGATATTGTTTCGAATTTAGGATTTAGTGCTTCGGGCTTGCGCGACCTTGTCGCGATTTTCTTCTTGCCTTTTACAACATTCCCGACCATAATATTGCTCGCTAAGCGAGCTTCACACCCTTGATTAATCTAAATGTTTAGCCGTCGCCGGGACGGCGACGGACAAAATTTGTTGCGGAATAAAACCGCAATACGCGATACGATATACGCAATACGAGACAAAAGCGACCCATGCTTCGCCTTAGGCTACGCAGGGCAGGCGAAAATTAAACTTGCTGAACTTAGATGACAATTCGGCGGGGTAGATCCTACACTACCAATCTTTAATTATCTCAATGGTCTTTTTAATTGATTACTTGCCGAACGAATGTTCTCGCTATTTCAAGTTCCGGGTCATGCAACAAATCTCGCTCAAGCACTGCATTCACCCATTTCGGACCATGACCACCAATACTTCGATTAAAACCTTCAAGTTCGCCTACTGTAACAATAAAAAGACCAAGCTTTTCCAACTCCTCACACATAGAATTATAGGCAACGGTTGGATCGCCACTTGGAATATATGATTTCCCGACGCTCTTGGCTGTAGACCATGGAGAAGACCTTCTCAGTATACTTTGGATTTTGTTCTTTGCGTCTGTTGGAAAGACACTTACCTGGATTTCATCCAAAATTTTTCTTATTTCATCAGCAACTTCAGTAGTGCTTAGCTCGGGTTTCTTATCATCTATTGCCTTTTTTACCAAACGCCAATTACTCTCAACAGAGCACCAACTTGCGCCAAGTGCCTCCACGATATTCTTTAGAGGTAATTCATTATTCAATACATCGAAATCAGCAATTACGCGAACAGGCACATCAAGATTTCGTAGAGAATTTACTACAATTGGCATCTTTCCTTTCCCCCCACTATGAAGAAACATGATATGTTCACGGCGTGTATCACCTGATGGATCCATAATTGCATCCATGATAGCCGCATAAAACCTACAGTCACTGTCACTTTCACATAAAACTACTTTATTATGGAAAATCCCATCTAAGACATTTGAATATCTTAGTATTGGGTCTCCCCAAACTTTCTTTATTCCATCGCTGTCCAGTTCCTTAATAGGATTTATTTCGTTATTCCTCTGTATTCGAAGAATTCGTACTCGGCTAGATTGAGTATCTAACAAACCACGTAAAAAGTCACCACTATGAGTCGCTAAGAAAAACTGGCGCTCTTGCGGTGCCTCCTTCACTATCATTTGGCCTAAAAGTCGTGCCTGAGGAGGATGAAGAAAGGCTTCTGGTTCATCAATCATTATAACAGTATGATTGACGACAAGCGAATGTAGAAGGACGCCTACGAAACTCCTCATTCCATCACCTTGGGTATGCAAGGTTGGGAGTTTCTCTAAATCCTTCAAATAGGAAACTGATACCCTATCTTGACCCTCCTTCGGTATCGGTCGTATTCCGCAGTGTAGTGGAACCTGATTACCGGCATTCCGATGGACAACTAAATCCTCTCCGAACGCATCTCTAAAGTAGGAACTAACCTTCATCTCAATAGCGTCATTTATTTGAAGATAGTGGATCGGGTGCGTCAGAGGATCCCTTGTAAGAGCGATATTGGGAGCTGGATTAGCAGCGCCCAACCTATCATCCGTCGTTAAAAGGTAAATAAAGAACCTAGCTAATTCATGAAGTCCATTTCCGTAATTTGTCCACCATGTTTTTGCTTGGCTTTCATTTACACTAGCGCCCATTCTTGTAAATGAGGGATTAGATGGATTGCTAACATTCTTTCTTGAGTTCCTTTCTAGCCACTTGCATAGATCGGTTTGGTCTCCATCAATCGCGAGTTCAACCGACGTTACAACGACCGTTGAGGAAGCCTTTTCTTTTGCCTTTTGTTCTATATTCTTCAACGCTACACTTTTTCCTGAATTATTCGGCCCAACCAACACTACAATATCATCGAAATTTAAGGCTACCTTACTTCCATCACTAAAGGTTGCCTCTTTAATCCAAACTCTTGGATTTGATGTAATTTCTT
>Ga0315539_1000328_pt1 | contig 35976 bp, 25 predicted proteins | sample SalMarSW160150MG_FD_203097 | JGI IMG/M metagenome (GOLD analysis project Ga0315539, IMG submission 203097) | Salt marsh sediment microbial communities from the Plum Island Ecosystem LTER, Massachusetts, United States - Salt Marsh Sediment SW1601-150 ...
ATCCCGCTGTTAGCCGCGCTCCAGGAATCACCACCGTTGGTAGACTTGAACACCCCGCCCTGATATATGCCGGCAAAGAGGGTCTGGTCGCTGGCGTAGTTGGGGGAAACGGCCAGCACTTGCACTTGCTTTGAGGGGAGTCCGGGGCTGGCGTCATTCCAGGTGCTCCCCCCGTTGGTAGACTTGAAGACGCTGCCGCTATAGGCGCCAGCGAAGAGGGTCTGGTCCGTGACGTAGTTCGGCGAGAGAGCCAGGGACTCCACGCTCCAACTCGTCAACCCGCTGTTGACCGGCGTCCAAGAATTGCCCCCGTTGGTGGACTTGAACACTCCGCCACTGTAGATTGCGGCGAAAAGCGTCTGGTCGCTGGCATAGCCTGGCGAGACGGCCAGGGCCTCCACCCACAAGTTGGTCAGCCCGCTGCTGGCTGCCGTCCACAAGGCGCCACCGTCAGTGGAGCGGAACACGCCCAGGAGTTGGGTCCCGGCGAAAAGGGTCTGGTCGGTGGCATAGCTGGGCGAGATGCCCAAGGCCACGACGTCAATGTTGGTGATGCCGGTGCTGGCTGCGCTCCAGGAGCTGCCGCCAGAGCTGGACTTGAAAACACCACTGCCGTAAGTACCGGCGAATAGGGTGCTGTCGCTGACGTAGTTCGGCGAGGTGGCCAGGCTCTCCATCTGGATGTTGGTGAGTCTGCTGTTGGCAGCCTCCCAGTTGTCGCCGCCGTCAGTGGACTTGAAGACCCCCGCGCTGCCGGTGCCAGCGAAGATGGTCTGGTCGCTGGCGTAGCTTGGCGAAAGAGCCATGGTGTTCACGTACGTGCTGGGAAGCCCGCTGCTGCCCCAGGAGTCGCCGCCGTTGGTGGACTTGAAAACGCCACTGCCACCGGTACCCGCGAAGATGGTCTGGTCGCTGGCGTAATCTGGCGAGAGAGCCAACGATCGTACCTGGGTGGTGGTGAGTCCGTTGCTGACCGCACTCCAGGAATTGCCGCCGTTGGTGGACTTGAAGACTCCATCCCCCATCGCAGCGAATAGGGTCTGATCACTAGCGTAATTGGGGGAGATGACTAGGGCGTTCACATACAGGTTAGTGAGACCAGTATTGACCGCGCTCCAGGAACCCCCACCATTCGTGGTCTTGAAAACTCCACCGCCACCCGTCCCCGCAAAGAGGGTCTGGTCGGAAGTGTAGTTGGGCGAGATAATCAGGACATACACGTAGGTCTCTGTGAGGCCCGTGTTGACCAACTGCCACGAGTCGCCGCCATCGGCGGATTTGCGCACACCGCCGTACAAGGCCCCTGCGGAGCCAGCGTAAACCGTCCGGTCAGTGGCATAGGCGGGAGAGATGGCCAGCGCCTTCATTTGCCCGTAGATGAGCCAGCCTGCTGTAGGCGTCGTCCAGGTGCTGCCCCCGTCGGTGGACCTGAAGATCCCGACCGAGGTGGCGGCGAAGAGGGCGTGGTCGCTGGCGTAGTTCGGGGAAACAGCCAGGGCCTCAATGATGCCCCCGTACATCCCCTGAGAGCTCTGCACCCAAACACTCCCGTCGAAGCTCTGGACCGGCCAGCCAGCTACCGCCGAGTTGGCGATGAGCAGCACCGTCGCGGCTGCCAGCAACACAATGCTAATCAAAGCCGTTCGGGTTCGCATTTTCCCCTCCCTTTTTGTCGTACATCAGATCAGGGTTTCACTCCTGTCACGCAACACGTCTTCACGTTTGACGCTTCACAACGTCTCCTTTCACTTGTCCTACAGCGCCTATCCCTCAGCGCGCCAGACGTGCACTACCGGCTTGCCCCCGTCGGCGTACAGTTCCAGCACGTACAGTAGAGCGTTTTCCCGGTCGTAGGCCACCGCACCGATGCGGTAGCGACGCTGGTTGCCCCAGCCCAGCGCCACCTGATCCCCCGCCGGCGGATCGAGGTACAGGTGTTCGTCTATGTCCAGAGAAGTGTAGGGTTGCGGCTCCCAGGATTCGATGGCGCCGGCGGCAACCTGGGCGAGCTGTGCCGGGTCGTACAGGATAAATTGGGCATCGAAGCGGGTGCTCCACCATCCCCTGTAACTCACGCAAGTTACTTGCTCCTCGTCACAGCAACCCGCATAGTCTTCCACTGGACAGGATGAGCCATCGGCCATGCGGCACGTGTCGAAATCTGTCACATGCTGATCTACGCAGGGATATTCGGGGCCGAGGGGGTTGATGTAGCCGTACCAGTGCTTTGTGCCCGTGCTCTTGGTGCCAGCGAACAGCACGGCGCTCTTGCCCGAGGGGGTTGTCATCCAGGCGCCACCTTCCCATTCGTCGGCGTGCTGGTAGCCGTCCAGACAGCGCACAAAGTCGGGGGTGTTGTACACGTTCTCGTACAGCAGCAGGGTGGTCTCGACCAGGTGCGTGCCTGAGGGCGGCGCCGAGCCATCGGGCAGCCAGGGGCGATAGGCGAACAACGCCGGCCCCATGCCACCCTGACCGCCGTCCCTGAAACGCCCCGTGGCCAGGTACCGGCCTTGTGCGTGCGCGTCGGCCCAGGATGCGGGAATGTCGAACAGATAGCCGTTGGTGCTGTACAGGTCCTGGTAGCCGATAAACCACACGCCTTGCAAGTTGGGCGAATCCAGCGTGGGATTGAACCAGGCGTGGGAAGGCACATCGGGCGGCTGGAGATGCTGCCCCCAGGCCAGATGGATCTTGGGACCGGTGGCCGGGTAGTTGAGGTATTGCATGCCCACTTTGGGGATCTCCTCGAGCTGGGTGAAGTAGCCAGCGGCCACGTCGTGGAACCCCTGGATGAAGGCCACCTGAGGGAGATCTGCCGGGTTGTCGGCGATGGCTGGCACGGGGATGCTGACCTCGGCCACCTGGTTGCCGTCGGGCAAGTCACCATAAGCCATCCGGTCGTGCCCCATGACGAACAACGATCCGGGATAGGGGTCTGTATTGGCGGGGTCGCCAGCGGGGTTGAAGGTCATCGCGTTGCCGCCATAGGCGAAGGTTTGCGGCGGGGTGTCGCCGCCGGGGAGTCGGAACGCGCCCTGGTACACCAGGTCCGTCGGCTGGATGAGGCCGGCGGGGATGACTGTTGTGGACGTCGGCGTGGGGGTGGGAGTTGAGGCGGGCCAGTCCTTCATGATCAGCGGCAGGTAGATGAAATGGTAGGCCGGCGGCGTGCCGGTACCAGTGGGCGTGGGTGTCCTCGTTGGCGTAGAGGTAGGAGGTGCACTGGTGGCAGTGGGCGTCACGGTCACAACCCCTACGGTGTAGTTGACCACCAGCCGGGGGCGAAGGTTGGCAGTGCCGTAGTTGCGGCTGTAGTAGTAGTGGTAGGTGTAGTCGCCGCTTAAGGGGCGGAGCAACAGCCCGTAGTTGGGCATGCCTCCCTCGACCCAGGCGCGCACGGCGGCGGTGGCGTCCAGACTGACCCAACCGTTTGCCATCCCGACCGGCAGTGTGACCTGACCCACAATCGCCGCGTCGAAATCACCGCCCGGGGTCATCCAGGCCGTGCCGGGGCTGGCCAGGGTCCAGGTGGCGCCGTCGGGGACGTAGCTGGGATCGGGCCAGAGTTCCCAGCCGGTCCCTTCAACCCAATCGCGGGTCACGCGGTAGAGAGCAATCTGCATGGCGTTTTCTGCGCCCGCCTCGTAGCGATATAGTTCCACAGTCGCACTGCTGATCGTGATGTCACCGGGCAGAGCAGAGATGTCCCATCGCACCAGGCTGCGGCGGTACTCTTCTCCTTCGCCAAAGAAGGTCTCCAGGTTCTCCGTTCCACCCAGGTTGGCATTGGGTTCGGCGTCGTTGGCCAAGATCACGTCGGTCGTGCCGGCGTAACTGGCATTAGGACTAACACCATCTTGGAAGGTCATGGTCTGCTGGCCAGTGGGTGGCGTTCCCGTCGGTGTGGGCGTGGCCGTTCTCGTTGCTGTCGGCGTGGCTAGGGGCCGGGTGCCCGTGGGCGTGCTCGTTGCCGTCGGCGTAGGCGTGGACGGCGTGCGGGTGGCGGTGGGCGTGGCCGTCCCCCCATCCCCCTTCCAGCGGTGGTAGAAGACGTTGAGCAACTGGACGAACTCGCTGGTGGCTTTCTGGTGACCGGCCGTTGTAGGGTGGCTGTCGCCGCTGGGATAGGCCGAGTAATTGTTGTCTATGTCCTTGGTGTGTTGCTCCTCGCCGTTCCGCCAGCGATGGTGATTGCCGTCAAGCCAGTCCGCGTCATTTGGCTCCTCAGTCGTGTCAGGGTCATCCGTGCGGGTGGGACTGCCATTGGAGGTGAGGACGTTGTAGTAGTCAAAGACGGCCACGTTGTTGTAGAGGTAGCCATCCAGCCAATCATTTCTCAGCCAGTTGTTGAAGGCACGGGCGTTGGCGGCGCGTTCAGGTGCGGTCTCACTCTCCATCAGTGGTGGTGCGGTGATGACAATGAACAGCTTGTCCTGGCGGGTGGCGAAATAGGTCAGGATTTTGTTATAGACCGCCTTGGCGTTGCTCACCGAGTACTCCCAGTCGTTTGGCTCAGCGTATGGTGGGTCGTCGGGATTGCCCCACAGGTCGGAGTTGGGGAAGCACGACTTGAACATGATGATTTGGTTCTCGCCACCGGGATTGGTCGGCAGGCGAGACCAGTTGCCAAAACACATGCCGTCACCGCAGATATTCTGGCCACTCTCATTATGTAAGGCGCCCAGGATGATGTTGCTGCTCTGGCCGGTGAACCACTCAGGCCAGTTGGGGATATCCGTTCGGCTACCTATCCCTTCCGGCCCCCACCCATAGTTGGTGGCACTGACGTAATAGTTGTTGTCCATCAAAGCCCGGCCCAGCCCTCCATAGGGCTGATCCTCGTTGGGGTCGGCCAGCCAGTTTCCACCGGTGGAGTGGTGGATGAAGATGAGCTTGACAGGGGAGGCGGGCGGGTTGGGGTTGTCGGCGGTAAGCCGGCCCGGTGAGCCAGCTACGGTAGAAGTAGTGGCCAACACCAAGGTCAACGCGGCCACAACCGTCACTAGCGTCGCTACCCTTCTGGTTTGCATTTTTCCCTCCTTTGTTCGTTCTTTATGGTTACGGCAGCCGCTCGGACCAGTCTGGCGGCAGTGCAACCATGAACATCTCTACCTCGCCCGTGTCGAAGCGCCCCCAGTTGGTCGTAAAGAGCACCCGCGTCAGGTCGGGATTGGCACTGGCATGCGGCTCGGCCCAGTAGTGGTACTCCAGCGGCTGGCTTTCGTCCACTATCGAGTGAGTATGCGCCAGCCGCACCACGCGCCCACCCGGCTTGAGCTCGACGAGGAAAACCTGGTCGTCCATCCAGGTGTGAGTGGCTACGTCGTCGTCGTGGGTGGATACCACAGCCCAGCCAGGCCGGTCGAAGGCCAGCCCCGAAAAGTGCAGGCCAATCGCTGTGTGGCTAAAATCTATCTCCCAGAGTGGGGTCACTGCGCCGGTGGCCAGATCGAGCATGGAGATGTGGTCGGTGTCATTGTCCTGGTAGATGATCACTTCGCGCCCCTGGGCGTCCAGGGCCGGGTCGTAGTGTCCAATGGTGCGCAGCAGACCCCGCCCGTTGCTCAGATCGCGGTCGTAGACCATCAGGCCGCAGGGGTGTGCGTCGTCGCCCAACTCCCCCGGCTGGCAGTCGTGGTCAAAGGAGGCGATGAAGTAGGTTCCTAACGGGCTCATGGTCACGTGGTCAACGTCCTCCTCCATGCCCGGCACGCCGCGCATGTCGCGGCTGGTCACCTGATCGGTCTGTCGGTCGTACACCAGGAAGGCAACGGGAATCCAGTCCTGGCTCTCCGCCATTAGGCCCCAGTAGCGGCGGTCGCGCGAGGGACTGCCCTCGTAGCACGTCCACACGGCAGCCAGGTTCTGACCGGGAAAGTCGTCGTCAAAGTCGTGGACCTCGGTCTGAACTGCGGTCTGCACGTTGTAGGACATCAACCGTTTTTCGTCGAAATCCGAGTAGTAGATCAGGTTGGGATCGCCCGTGTCCCAGCGCGGCTCTACTCCGAGGGAGAGTTCAGCAAGCGGTGGTCCGAGCGTCTGTGCGTCGTACAGATACCACGTGCCATCGGTGCCGTGGGCCAGCAATCGGCTGCCGTCGGCGTTGAAGGATTGTACGCGGGCGTATTCGTTCACCAGACCGGTTGAATCATCGCCTGGGGAGAGGTCGTTCGCCCGATCGGTGACGCGCACCAGGCAGGTGCCAAAGGGGGGGTCGGTGAACCACTGGCGCGGGGCGGGCTCGGCCAGGCTGGGCACAGGATAGACCTGCAAGTCGGTGATAAAAGTGAAGCCAGGCGGATAGGCCGGACAGTCGCTGACAGTGGGGGTGGGAGAAGGCGTGGGGGTAGGTCTGACGGCTGGGACGTAGCCCTTCAGGATCAGCGGCAGGTAGACCCACGTGGTTGGCGCGGGTGAGACCGTGCCGGTGGGCGTGGCTGTCGGTGTCGCTGTTGGGGTGGCTGTGGATGGTATGCCGGTAGTGGTAGGGGTAGGCGTCCCCTCGCCCTCCTTCCAGCGGTGGTAGAAGACGTTGAGCAGGGGGACGAACTCGCCGGTGGCCTTCTGGCCGCCGGCTGCCGACGGATGACTGTCGCTGCCGCCGTCGGGGTAGGCGGCGGTGTTGCCTCCCTGGTCGGTGGTGTACTCAATGGTGCTGTTACGGTAGCGGTGGTGGTTGCCGGTCTCCCAGCCCAGGTCGTTGGTGTACCAGTTCCCCCCATTGGAGGTGAGGACGTTGTAGAAGTCAAAGACAGCCACGTTGTGGTAAGGGTAGTCATAAAGCCAGTCTTCGACCAGCCAGGTGTTGAAAGCACGGGCGTTGGCTGCGTGGGTCCAGTCAGTGTCGTTCTCCACCAGAGGGGGCGCGGTGATGACCACGAAGAGCTTGTCCTGGTGGGTGCCAAAGTATTCCAGGATGTCGTTGTAGATCCCTTTGGCGTTGCCAACGGTATGATGCTCAGAGGTCCAATCTTCCCCACGCAGAGGATTGGGCCCGGTCGGCGGTGGGTCGTCTGGGTTTCCCCCCAGGTGGGAGTTGGGGTAGCAAGACTTGAACATGATGATCTGGTTCTCACCGCCGGGGTCTGCCATCGGGCGAGTGTAGTCGGCGTTGCGGTTCGTGGTGTCGTAGACGGCCTGAGTGTAGGTAGTGCTGTTGGGGCCACAGAACCAGTCCCACCACTGGCCGATGTCGGTGTACGAACCGATCTCGTCTGGGCCCCAATAGTAATAGGTATCGCTGACGTAATAGTTGCTGGCGCCCAACTGGTTACCCAGATCGCCGATGCCAGTGCTCAGCCAGTCGTCGCCAACGGAGTGGTGGATAAAGACGAGTTTGACGGGTGAGGTGGGCGGATTGGGGTTATCGGTGGTTAGCCGGCCCTGCGGGGCAGCTACAGTAGAGCTGGCGGCCAGGAGCAAGGCCAACGCGGCCACAGCCACCATCGTTGCTATTCTTCTGGTTTGCATTTTCTCCCTCCTTGTGAAAGCAGTGTCCTGTTCCCTCGCTACAACTATTATACCCTGAGCCTGGTAAAAAAACAACAAAGCCACCTGCATCATCGCACAGGTAGCTTTGTTTCGCTGTCCAAGGCCTATCGCTTCAGCCTCCAGTTCGCTCAAATCTGGACAAGTGCCGACCATCGGCGGTGCTGGCCTACCGCAGCGAATACATCACCGAGCGTGGCTTTGGACGACTGAAGGGCAAGCCGTTGTCGCTGACGCCTATGTACTTGCAGCGGGATGACCATGCCACCGGATTGATCCGTTTGCTGTCCACTGGGTTGCGGGTTGAAGGGGGCACTTCATCCAGCGTCTCCACAGTCAGGTCGCCGAAGAGACCGCCGGGGTTGCGAACCTCCAGCCGGTCAGCGAAGAGGCGCACGTCAACGTGACTGCCACGCGCGGTGTAGCCCCGCTGGGCCACCGCGTTGCGGATCGCCTCCCGAATGGCGAACTCCGGATACTCCGGCACTTCCCGCCGGGTCAGGCCGTCAAAGTAGACACGGCGCCTGATGAGTCCCAATGCCGTCCGTTCGGCTTTGTCAATCATAGACCCCTTCTTCCAAACGGCTGCGCCCCCAGTAACAGGGCTTCTGTCTGGTGGACATTCGGGCACCGTCACCGCCACCACCCTTTGCCCTTCGACCTGGCAGACTTGGTTTCCGCATCATCCGGTTCGCTGCCCAGACGTCTGATCTCGTCCATCCCTCTTTCCCTTACCCCAGGAATACTCGCCTCCACATTCCGACCTAAGCCATTGAAGCTGCCTGCCTCCTGGCGGTTGCCACGACCAGACTTCCACCGGTCAGCAGACGACAGCTTTGCAGGGCATACCAACCACTTGTTAGCCCGCTTACAAACTTTACCAAAGATAAGGCAACAAACGATATCGCACGTTCTCGGTATAGTCTCGATATCCGTCTAATTCCTTGATCAACGTCCTGTCTTCCAAATAGGTGCGACCCATCAATATCCCGATGCAGACAATAGCCGGCAAGAATGATAAGCCTGAACCTACTATCAAAGGAAAGCCCACATAAAACAGTACACTACCCAGATAGCCTGGGTGACGCAGATATTGATAAGGCCCTGTCGTAGCCACACGATGCTCGGTCTCACCCTGTATCCGCACCAATCGCTCAAAGTTAGGGTTGTGCAGCATGGCCCATTGATTGAAGCCGCTCCCAAGAGCATAAAGTGCGATCCCAAGAAGTGCAAACTGCCATGCCAGTAGCCCCCACTGCAATCGCCCTAAGTCTAGCGCCGCCACAACATACATCAGCATGGAACAGATCGAGAGCAACCATACCAGCACTTTATCCCACGACTTGGCATTTTCATGTTTAAGCTGGCGTCGCACAGCTAATTCCATATAGGCGGGATGCTTGGGCACGATGAACAATAAGCTGATGACCTGATACACAATGACTGTTATTGCATAAAGCCAGAAGCCCCCAACAAGCGGAGTGCCAGCAACCACAACAAAGAGAACCGCCAGCGCAGTCAGGGATAGGATATTTTGAACAACTCGCTTCAGAATGAACTGGGCCATTGCTTCACTCGACTATATAACGCGGCAGACAAGATGCACTGGATGCCTGCCCTCGGCCTGAGCTCGGGCCGAAGGCTACGTGGCCTCTTGGCAGTTGCCACGACCGGACTCACACCGGTTAGCCATTGACAGCTTGCAGGCACGCCAGCGACTTATTGGGCGGCGCAGTCACTTGGGAATTGCCTCTTGACAAAACATTTGTTCTGTGGTATAATATGGCTACATTAGCTAATATAACCAACTTGGAGGTGAGCGTGACTACAAAAACGATTCCTTCAACCGAAGCTCAAAACAATTTTGGTCGTATTCTTGACGATGCGATCCAGAATGGCACCAGGTATGTGATCAAGCGCCGAAACACACCGCAGGCCATATTGCTCAGTTTGTCAGACCTTGAGAGGTTGTTGACAGCTAACGAAATCGAGAGAAAAGAAATAAGGAATGTAATTCGAGAACTCAGCCCAGTTTACAACCTTGGGGAGACAGTCAAGCAATAGGTGACAACCATGACGATTGATCAACTCCAGCGGCTTTATGCCTTAGATTACAAGTTCCACCCATTCACGAAGTCTGTGGTGATCCTTGCCGATTGTTTTGAATGGATGACCAGAATACCAAAGGAGAGTATCCATGCAATCGTGACGGATCCCCCATATGGCGTGAAAGAGTATGATCCCGATCAGTTAGAAAAACGAGCAAATGGGAACGGTGGTATTTGGCGCATTCCCCCTTCTTTTGATGGGCACAACCGCTCTCCTCTACCACGCTTCACCGCACTGAATCACAAGGAAAGGGATCGGTTACAACGATATTTTTCCAAGTGGGCTGGGCTTGTTCTGCAGATATTGCGCCCTGGAGGTCACGTCTTTCTTGCTTCAAACGTCTTCCTTTCGCAGATAGTCTTTACAGCTATTGCAGATGCAGGTTTTGAATTTCGCGGCCAGGTTATCAGGTTAGTAAAAACATTTCGGGGTGGTGATAGGCCCAAGAATGCAGAGAAAGCGTTCCCTGACGTTTGTACCATGCCACGAGGCTGTCACGAGCCGTGGGGAATCTTTCGCAAACCCATTCCGAACGGCATGACTGTCAGTGATTGCTTGAAAGAGTTCCAAACGGGAGGCTTACGTCGAAAACCAGACGGCAACCCCTTTGAAGATGTCATCGACAGTGAACGCACTCCACAAAGGGAACGCAAAATAGCCAATCATCCAAGCCTAAAGCCACAGTCGTTTCTGCGACAGATTGTTTACGCCTCTTTACCACTCGGCGAAGGCATTGTAGTAGATCCATTCATGGGCTCTGGCTCCACAGTTGCTGCGGCCGAGGCTGTAGGTTATTCTTGTATCGGCGTGGAACGCTATGAAGAATACTACGCCATGAGCCAGCAAGCTATTCCTGCGTTGGGCAGCCTAAACACCAAAGAAGCACAATTGAGTCTGTTATTCACCTGAGTCCCCATACACCCAATTGGCCCTCATTTTCCCTGTGCCGCTTCTGTTCACACTGGCCGTGATTGTCCGTCGGCTGGTAGCCGAACGCCCCGAAAAGGTCCAATCCTCTTTTTCAAGCTTGGCAGCATACACTCCCTTAAAACGAAATGGCTTCGGACCAATGCCCTTTCCTTTGTCACGGGACGTATTGCTGTCAAAATGGAACACCATAAGCCAGACAGATTCCGGGTTGTGCCCCTGCCACCCGCTGGCATGACGTGACCCTTTAACCTCGATACCCTCTTGTGCATATTGTACTGCATTGCCGGGAAACATCCCACTTGGAAGCAAATCGGGATGCCCATTGTGATACTGGTTCTTCACCAAGCTAAAGCAATACCTTGGGATGCTGATGTTCATGAACTCGCCAACCATGCTGCTAAAATTGGCCGGCATCAAGAAACTTTCCAGGCGAGGGATTCCCTTCGTGTGAAGTTGCTGGTTGATGAAACCCAAGAAATCTATGAAATCTTCCATAGCCTGACGGATGTGCTCTAATGTCAGATCATAGGGAAGAGTACAGTGTGGATTGAAGAGATCGGGATTCACAGGCACAGGAGTACAAGCCAGTAATTCTTTGTCTTCAGTGATGTTCGGCATAGGATAGACCTCCCTGATTGCACACCAGCAAGTGTTTAGCCCGCCGCGCTCTTCCTTGGCAGAGGCGGAGGATTTTCTCCCTTTTGAGCCTTTTCTGAAATCTTGGAAATGAGATGGGTAATGACCACTCCCAGATCGTAAATGTCAAGGACCCCATCCATGTTAGGATCCTTTAGATCCAGGGTGCCCTGCATTTCATGGATTCGATAGGCCAGCTTGAGAAACTTCGAAAGGGCGAGCTTGGGAATATCATCCAGGCGCTCAGACCCGTACCACTCAAAGATGTCCCTATCCCCTTTGCTCGAGTTGCATTTCTTGCACGCACAGACACAGTTATCGGACGAGTCAAGGAGAGCGGCGACCCTGGGGTCAACACCTGCTCTTGAGGCTGGGACGATGTGGTCGGTGCTCAGACTACCGATGGCTCCACAGTAAACGCAAATCCTCCCCTTCTCCAGCTCCTTCTCGTAGTCCCGAATGGATGAGGACCAGCTCATCTCACCCGATTCGAGCTTCTTGTAGCGAGAAACCACAAAGCCGTAGTTGCCCTCAAAACCAGCAGCCCTGGCGATGAGCTGAGCGTAGTGCCAGTAAATAAGGCGGCGCACCGTGTCAACGTATTTCGGCGGCTTGAGAGGCATATCCACCTCCTTTGACCATGATCACAGCCTTTGGAGCGGTGGGCTAACAATACTTATACGAAACTCTCGATGCACTGGATGCCTGCTATGTGGCCTCCTGACAGTTGCCAGGACCGGACCTCCAATGGTAGTGGACGACAGCTTAGCAGCATACCAACAGCTTGTGAGACCGTCCCATTTCTATGGAAAACCAAAGATATCGAGGTATTCACGCTCAATCTCTCTCTTCTGCTCCAAGTAAACAGAAATCATCATTGCCGCAGCGTCGAAGAAACTACTTATCTTTTCCATTACCTCGGCCAAGTTCCGCAAGTTGATGTAGCGTAGGTTCGCAGGCAGTGAAGGTTGCCCCTCCTTGTCAGTGGGATATCTGAAGGCCTGTGAAATAGGATCAACCGCACAGAATTGAGCGATGGCTTCATCAACCGCTTCTAGGTCACTTGCGGGAACCGGCGATTCCAGCTTGCTTAGGATTGGCCTACATTCAGCCCACAATCTGCCCAGTTCGTGCCTCTTGGGAAAACTGGCGGGTTGGTCAAACAGTTGACACCCGTCTCTAATGAGTTGTTTGAGTCTCAACTCAAGGTACTGGCGATAGAGGAAGACTATTGGGAACACCAGCGTATCTTGGTCGCTACGAATCTGTATCACGTGCTCAACTAAAACATCAGCAGCCTGTTTATAACCATTCACGTATAGTTCCCAATCGTCACCCAGGTAATTCAAGCAGGCATTATGCCACCAGTCTTGCCCTGCTGCGAAAAGCTTGTCTCCCTTTTGTGGCCAAGGCAAATCGAATTCATCCATTGAGACTTTCTCTCACTTTCTCCATGACCATTCGCCGAATGCAAGGGCAACCTAGCAATTCTTACACGAAGCTTATGATGCCCTAGATACCTGCTATGTGGCCTCTTGGCAGTTGCCACGACCGGATTCCCACCGGTAGCAGAAGACAGCTTTCAGGACACGACGGCGACTTGCTAGGCAACACTCGCCACACTCGACCACGACAATCAGTAAAGACAGAGTTTGTTTTCAGTCGTTACTAGACAAACTTGTTCAGTGATGGTTCCTTCCACCTTTGTGAAATCAGAATCAGGAATGAACCGGCAAATATTATCGGCAGGCCAAGTTGTAATCTTGTCGTCCTTTCCCAGTCTATGCCTATCATTGGTTTCAATAGCAAATTCGCTATCCGCAAAACTGATGCTAAGCCAAGCATAACGGTAGTGCCAACTATCAAGTTACCTGGAAGTGCAAACCAAGCATTAGGCCCAACAACGAACCAGACTGTTAAACCACTGAGCGCGAAAATGGCACAATCAAAACAGACCAAACACCACTGATTCAGTACAGCCAAAAACATGAAAGCGATAAGGATACAGCCGATAACACACCATACAACCTTTCGGTTCTTGGCAAGGCCCAAGAGACCCATGTTATCTAACAACAGTGCAGCGAAGGCAATTCCCATGAGTATGATCACACGAAGATCAGGATCTGCTGGGAAAATGCTTATAGACTCGAAACGTATCCCTTGAATACAACCGACAAGGCCGCCACACCACCAGGGTATTAAGTTCCCCAAGATAACCAAGAGAATGCCGATGGGCTTTAGAAATGTCTTGATGGTACTCATTGCTTATGCAACGTTATTGACACCACAGAGCTTTTGTAGCATCAATCTTGACGCACAATGTGAACTCCCTTATCACCGAGAAGCCCGCCGGGCACGCCAAGAAGCCAGCTTGGCCAGCAGGCGTTGCCACAGGGTGAGTTTTGGTGGTTCTGGCAGGTCAGATGCGGCCACAGGAGAAAGCTGCGCCAATTCCTCGGCGATGCTCTGCATTACTTCAGCGGTGAACACAGCCGGCGCCATGCCCGCTACCTGCTCCAGCGTAAATCCCAGGGCCATGCTCAACTGCGGCGCGTCCAGTAGGCCAGGGAGATGCTTGCTCAGGATCGCCCTGGCCTCCTGGTTCGCCAGCAGCAACTGCAGGGTGCTGTCAAGCCCGAGGCGGATGCCCACCCCTTCGGCTGGGCTCAGTGCAAGTTTTTCGCGGCCACCGAATCGGCTGGTCGCCTGGAGGGTGAACCTGGCCGATGCCCGGATGTCCCGCGACGAACGGCCAACCAGGACCTCGAATTCGCCGGCCTCGGCTACCCACTGCTGCGCACTATCATCGTAGCAGGCCAGCGACTCGCGGTTGAGGGTCAGGGTGACGGTTTTGGTTTCGCCAGGCTGGAGGGACACCTTGGCAAAGGCCTTCAACTCCTTTTCCGGGCGCATCAGGCTGGATTCCAGGTCACGAACGTAGAGCTGCACCACCTCCTGGCCCGCGCGCCCCCCGGTGTTCTGAACGTCCACGGAGACCTGCAGGCCCTCATCCGCATCAATCCTTCGGCAGGGCTCAGGACATGCCTCAGAGGCGCTGAGGCGCAGGTTGCGGTAGGCAAAGGTGGTGTAGGAAAGGCCATAGCCAAAGGGGAACAGGGGCTCGATCTTCTTCTTGTCGTAGTAGCGATAGCCGACGAAGATGCCCTCGCCATAGTGCACCCTGCCATTTTCGCCGGGATAGTTGATGTAGGCGGGGTTATCCTCCAGCCGCCTGGGGAAGGTTTGGGGCAGTCGGCCGGAGGGGTTCACGTCGCCGAAGAGGACGTCGGCGATGGCGTGGCCACACTCCTGGCCGGGATACCAGGCCTGCACCACGGCGGCCACTTTGTCCAGCCAGTTCATGGTAATCGGCGAACCGGTATTCAAGACCACTACGGTGTTGGCGTTGGCCGCCGCGACTTTCTCGATCAGAGCGACCTGATCCCCAACCAGCTCCATGTCCGGCCGGTCGAACCCCTCGCTCTCCCATTCGTCACTCAGGCCGACGAAGACCAGGGCCACGTCCGACGCGGCGGCCAGGGCTGCGGCGCGGGCCATGGCATCCTCCGGGATGGGCGGCAGGCAGCCCAGTCGAAGGCTGGCCAACGGCACGGCGCTCTGCTTGCTGTATTCCACTCTCAGGTCGCAGGTCTGCCCGGCGGCCATATTCATCTCGAAGGTTCGCTCCGCCGGCCTCTGCTCGGTCCAGTGGTCAATGACCTCCTGGCCATCAACGTAGAGTCGGCTCAGGCCGGCGCTGCTCAGGCCGAAGGTGTAGCGGCCGGCTTCCGGCGCGGTGAACCGGCCCGTCAGCCTGGCGGAGAACTCAGCGGCATGGACCTCAGGGTCAAACTCGCCCAGCCAGGCCAGTTCGGTGGTTTCAGCCAGCATGGTCTTGACAGGCGCATCGGAGAGATCGAGGTTGCTAAAGAACTCGACGGTGAGGCCCTGGCCCGCCTGACCAGCGGCCGGGGTCAGCCAGGCCGGGGGGATCAAGGGGAGCAGCTTGTGACTTGCACTGAGCCCAGTCGAAGTGTTGGTGCACCCTACCTCGAAGCCGACCTTCACAGCATCGCCCACCCTGTTGACGATCCCATCGAAGGGGGTGACGGCGTAATGGGGGGTCACGTGGGAGCTCCCCCCGCCCATGATCCGCGCCACCTTGGCATTGGGGCCGATGATGGCCAAGGACTTGACCTGATCGGTGCTCAGGGGCAGGACGTTCCCCTCGTTCTTGAGCAACACCATCCCTTCCGCTGCCGCCTGGCGGGCCAGGGCGCGATGTTCCGGTTTGTCAACGGCTCTCTCCGGACGGTCCGCCGCATCCTCAAAGGCACCCGATTTGACGATGATGCCCAGCAGGCGGCGCACACTCTCGTCAATGGTCGCTTCGTCCACCTCCCCGGCACGGAAAGCTCGAAGCAGCTTCTCACCTCGCCACACGGGTGGGCCTGGCATCTCCAGATCAAGGCCGGCGTTTACGGAAGCGGCGGTGCTCTTGGTGCCAAACCAATCCGACATGACGAGACCCTCGAATCCCCACTCCTCCCTCAAGATGTCCGTCAGGGTGTAGGGATTCTCGCTGGCGTAGGTGCCGTTGACCTTGTTATAAGAGGCCATCACCGACCAGGGGTGGGCCTCCTGAACCGCCGCCTTGAAGGGCGGCAGGTAGATCTCTCGCAGGGCGCGTTCGTCCACTTCGGAACTGATGGTATTCCTCTGGAACTCGGAATCGTTGCAGACGTAGTGCTTGATGGCCGTGCCCACGTTCTGGCTTTGGACTCCCTTGATATAAGCCACGGCCATCCTGGCAGACAGATACGGGTCTTCCGAAAAACACTCAAAGTTCCGGCCATTGAGCGGGGAGCGGTGGATGTTGACCGTTGGGCCCAGCAGGATGTGTGCCCCCTTGGTCTTGGCCTCTTCACCCAACGCCTGCCCGACGCGCTCTACCAGCTCCGTGTTCCAGGTGGAGGCCAGGGCGATGCTCACCGGGAAGCAGGCCGACGTTAGCCCGCCGGTTAAGCTCCCGCCGCCCCGGGCGCCGTAGGGACCATCAGTCACTTTGATGGCCGGGATGTCCAGCCTTTCCACGGGCGTGGTGTACCACATCGTCGAGCCAGCGAGCATGGCCACCTTTTCCTCAATGGTCATAAGACCAAGCAGTTGTTCGATCTTTTCTTTCATGCCTTCCTCGTTTTTTCTGAATGATAATGCATTATAACACGACGCTTCTCCCAATGCAAGCTACTTTAACACAGGCAGCGGAGGGGGCCGTCAGCCGCTACATAGTCTGCCTCAATGCTCTAGCCCGGCTATAGAAGATTCTTCATGAGGACCGGCAGATACACGCTATACCCGTTCACGATGGTCACCGCTTTTCTCTCGAAGGCGGGATTGGCGCCATCGTCAATTGCGCCGGTGTTGACGATAGCCGTGGGCTTGGTCAGATCGCCGTCTATGCTTACCTGGAAGGTGATGGTGACTGAAGTATTGGCCGCCACCAAACCTGTCCACTGGATCTCCTCAGTACCGGTGATGATCCCCGTGGTAGCGCTGGCGCTGCCGGGCACGTAGGTGGTATTGACGGGTATGGGGTCGCTTACACTGACTGCGCTGGCATCCGCTGCGCCGGTGTTGGAAAGGGTAATGGTGTAGGTCAAAGTATCGCCAGGCTCGGCAGTGACTTTATCGACCGACTTGGCCGATGTTGAAAGATCCGGTGCCGTATAGTGCAGGATCACGCCATAGTCTCCCACTGTCCAGCCATCGGTGGCAGAGACCATGTAAACCGAGTGGAGCCATTCCGATGTCGGGCTGGGGGTCTGCGACCAAGAAGCGCCATCGTAATGCAGGATAGCGCCTCTTCCCCCCACTGCCCAAACATCATTGGCCGAAACCATGTGGACTGAGCGGAGTTCTCTTGACGGCGGGCTGGGAAACTCTGACCAGAAGGTGCCATCATAATAGTGGAGGATGGTGCTGCCGGGAACCCGACCTCCTCCCACCGCCCAGCCGTCGTTGGCTGAGATCATGTAAACTGAACTAAGCCCCTTGGATGTCGGTCGGGGGATTTCTGTCCATGAGATGCCATCGTAGTGCAGGATAGTGCCTCTTCCCCCAACTGCCCAAACATCATTGGCCGAAACCATGTAGACTGAATAGAGAGGCTCATCTATCGGGCTGGGGACTTCCGACCAGGAAGTGCCATCATAGTGCAGGATAGCGCTTTTGAATTGCCCTGCGCTGGGATTGTAGTCTGCTCCTACCGCCCAGCCATCGCTGGCAGAGACCATGTGGATCGAGTAAAGCCATGCTATTGTCAGGCTGGGGACCTCCGACCAGGAAGTGCCATCGTAGTGAAGGATGACGCTTTCGCCTCGCCGTGTGCTGGGATTGTAAACCCCTCCTACTGCCCAACCATCGCTGGCAGAGATCATGTGAACCGAATAGAGCACACCAGTTGTCGGACTGGGGACCTTTGACCATGAGGTGCCATCGTAGTGCAGGATCGTGCCCTTGTTCCCTTTGGCTCCTACCGCCCAGCCATCAGTCGCTGAGACCATGTAAACCGAATTCAAACATACCGATCTCGAGATGGGAATCTCTGACCAGGAGCTGCCATCGTAATGCAACATGGTACCGTCTTTCCCCACCGCCCAGCCATCGGTGCCTGAAACCACATAGACCGAATCAAGCCAACTGGATGTCGATCTAGGGACCTCTGACCAGGAGATGCCATCATAATGCAGGATGGTGCCGCTGCTTCCCACCGCCCACACATCGCTGGCAGAGACCATGTGGACCGAGTAAAGCCATGCTGGTGTCAGACTGGGGACCTTAGACCAGGAGGTGCCATCATAGTACAGGATGGCGTTTTCGCATTGCCCTGTGCTAGGATCGTAATCTCCTCCTACCGCCCAGCCGTCGCTGGCAGAGACCATGTGGATCGAATAAAGCCATGCTGTTGTCAGACTAGGGACCCTAGACCAGGAGGTGCCATCGTAGTGCAGGATGACGCTGTCATCGTGCCCTGTGCTGGGATTGGAATCTCCTCCTACTGCCCAGCCTTCGGTGGCAGAGACCATGTGGACCGAGTAAAGCCATGCTGTTGTCAGACTGGGGATCTCCGACCAAGAACTGCCATCGTAGTGCAGGATTGTGCCATTCATTCCCACCGCCCAGCCATCAGTGGCAGAGAGCATGTGAACCGAGCAAAGCCATGCAGTTATCGAGCCTGAGACTTCCGACCAGGAAGCGCCATCGTAGTGAAGGATGACGCCTTCTACCTCCTCCTTCTCGTAATTCCAATGTCCTCCCACCGCCCAGCCATCGGTCGCTGAGACCATGTAAACCGAATTCAAGTCTACTGACGTCGGACTGGAGACCTCTGACCAAGAACTACCATCATAGTGGAGAATGGTGCCATTTTCCCCCACTGCCCAACCATCGTTCGCTGACACCATATAGACCGAGTAAAGCGAATGCTTTGTTGGAGCGGAAATAACCTCCCAAGAGCCACCCTCGGCGCTGGCTGGGGTGGTAGGCGAAGCCAGCACCCCTGAAAGTGCCAAGGCAAGTATGGCTAGCACGGAAATTATCCTGAGGATATGCCCTCTCATTATCGCCTCCGCCTGAGCAACCAGGAAAGATGATCTGGTGCTCGTGAGCACACGCGGCGCTAAACCGCCGCGCTGAGAGGACAAAGCCCCCTTCGGGGGGCTGAACCTGAGCCCGCAGGGCTTCGTTCTTTTAGCGCGGGGCCTTCAGCGCTAGTCCGGCGAGTCGCCACCGGTAGTGGGCAACGTCCCCGGCCACGGGGTGATATCGCTCTGGTAACGCGGCAGCAGCTCGTGCTCGTCCTGGTACTGACTGACGATGCCGATGACGCTGTAGATGTCGCCTTTCTCTACCCAGGGCCGCTCGATGCCTGTCGCTTCCTTGAGGTAGATTTTGGCTTGCCCGCTGCCGTCGTCCAGGTACAGGGTGCTTCTTTCCCAGCCCGTGATCGCACCAACGATCCGGACTAGCAATCCTTCGTGGGCTTCGTCTACTGCTCCCGTCTTGATCATGGTCGGCTCCAGCGGTTCGCCTTCGCCCAAGAGATGGATGTCTCCCGGCCCGGCGACCCGGATCTCCCGCTCACCGTAATAGTCCCAGAGTTGGCCGGTGATTCGCACCCTGTCCCCCTCAGAGAGCACGGGGCAATCCCCCTCCCGCAAATAGACCAGCGTCCCCGCCGTAGTGTCCTGCACATAGAAGGTCTGCTCGTCAAAGATGCCTGGCGGGGCGGTCACCTGGCCCTCGATAGTGACTATCGCCTCCTGGGCCATTGTCTTCGTCTCGGCGATGGTCACGACAACCGGGCCCGGCGGCGGGGGAGGGCTGCGGCGGGGGTGGTTGGGGGCGCCCAGGGTCACGGCGTAGCCGTCCGTCCAATGGCCGCCGCCGTCCACGGTGCGGCTGAAACTGCGGTCGTAGCCGGGGCTGTGGCTGTAGTGGTATTCGTCGGCCACTGTCCCGTCAGGGCGCAGTAGGCGCACCCAGTCCTCGTCGTTGTTCAGGGAGACGCCGCTGTCTTTTTTGAAGAAGACCAGGAAGCCGCCCGGCGGGATGATCTGGTCGGCGGGGATGATGTACGGGCCGCTGCCTCCATCAGCCTCGTCGTCGAGTTGCCAGCCGCCCAGGCCCACCATGGCCGGGCCGGCATTGTAAAGCTCGATCCACTCGTCGTTGTAATCGGCCACGCCGTCGCCATCCCAGTCTACGCTGTGAGGCGCGGGCAGGAACTCGTTCAGCAGGACGGCGTCGGCTGGCGCCACACCTTCCACCCAGACGGGGCTGGTGTAAGCGGTGTCGCCGTCGGATTGGATAGCCTTGGCGAAGTAGAAATGCCCCTCCACAGCGGGCGCCGTGGGCGTCCAGGTGAACGTGGTGGCTTCGGAGAAGCTGGCCCTGGCCACGACCAGCCCCCTATCGAAGAGCTCCAGAGTCACGCTCTCGCCGTCGGGATCCACCACGTCTACGGAAAAAGTGATGGACGGGGCTTTGGGGATGATGGACCCCATCCAGGCATCACCCACGCGCAGGGCCAGGGCCAGATTGCGGTCCTCGGTGGCGAAGGTGCGGCGTGCCCGCAGGGCTTCCAGAATGTCGTCTTTGGTCAAGGCCCGTACAACCACCCCGGTACGGTGGGGGGTGTCGGCGCCCCAATCGGGCGTCTCGGTGTCGCCATTGTTGGCTGCGCCTACGTGCCAGCCGGCGTAGAGGCTGCGCAGGTATGCCCCTTCAAAGGTGCGGTACTGCACTCCACTGCCGTTGCCGATTTCCTGCAAGACGATGGCAGCGTCGGCCGCCGGGTGGTAGGCGAAGTCGTTGAAGTCGCTGTCGGGGAAGGGGTGATTGAACTGGGCGATGGCTCCCGGCTGGGTGGTGAGCCAGGTATAAATCTCTCCCACGCTGTCGTAGTTGGGATCGTCGCGGGAGGGATAGCCCTCGGTCTCGAAGATGTTGATGTGCCCTTCCTCCCGGCCCGTCCACTCGAAGCCGCGCAGGCCGACGAAAGCGCCATCCACTGTGGCTGCCTCGGCCTGAGCGAGGATGTCAGCCCACTGGGCATCGTCGAAATAGTGGGAGTGATCAGTGAGGGCCAGGAAGTGTAGTCCGTTGGCGCGAGCTACGGCGTAGGCGTAGCGCGGTGGCCCGCTGCCGTCGGAGTAGGTGGAGTGGGAGTGGAGGCAGCCGAAGTAGGCCCACATCCCGCCGGGCAGTGGGGCTGGCGGCAGGGGCGAGGAAGGCGGTGGGGGGAGGTTCGTCAGGGAAGCAGGGTTAGGCTCGGCGATGGCGAAGTCGGCGTTCATGTCGTCGCTGTCACCCGCGCCCACCCGCTGGAGTGACCTGGGGGCCGGGGCGGAGATGTCCCCGGTCACGCCCACGGCCGCGTAGTCGCCCGACTTGTAGGCGATGGCGTCCACGATCTGGTCAGCGGGGCCCAGCAGCAACATCTCGTCGCCCGTGTTGGAGAGGGCCCAACTGCCCGTGCCCCAGGGAGCGTGCTCGACCATGTTGGGCACTGTCGGGGTATCAGCGTAGTCTCCGCCGGAGACCCTCACCTCGAAATCGGGATAGAATCCGAAGCGGGCCTCGAACTGGGCCGCGTTCTTGGCTACGACGAGCAACCCCTGTGGACCGATCGTCGTCCCCGGCGGAAACTGAACCATCCCCTCGCCCTCCCCCTTCGTTTCCTCGTCGCCGACCTTGTAAAGAGACAGGTCCACCGCATCCCCGGTGGGGTTAAATACTTCCACGAACTCGTCGCCCTCGGTCTCAGGAATCGTGCCGTCGTAACAGACCTCACTGATGAGGAGGGGAGCCGCGGGAGGAGGCGTCGCCGTCTGCGTCGGTGTGGGGGTTGGGACCGGGGCGCCCCCCGGTGAGGGGAAGGCTCGCTCCACGAAATCGCTCGCCTGATCGGTATCGTAGCCCGTCGGCTCGCGCTCCAGCGAATGGCCGGCGACCACGTCGGGGCAGGACGGATCGAAGGCCGCGGCGTCCGTCCCGTAGGACATCTGGTCCATGACCGTCCCCGCGCTGTCCTTGAGGATCAGACAATCGCCATCGTTGCCCAGCCCGTTGCCGATAGCGCCATCGGCGACAAAGACGATGGCGCCTGTGAAGTCGGGGTAGTTGGCGTAGAAATCCTCGGTGGCGGCGATGACCACGAAGCCGTGGGCGGGGATAGTCAGCGTGGGGATGGAATCGGTGGCAACATTGTCGCTTACCGTCCAACCGGCTAGCTCAAGCGGCGCCGAGGCGTTGTTGTAGAGCTCCACCCACTCGTGGGCGGCGTCGGAGCCGGACTGGACGGCGTCATACTCCACCTCGTTGATGACCACCTCGGGGCTGATGGGAGTAGCTGTGGGCGTGGGCGTGGCCGTGGCCGTCGGGGTGAATGTGGATGTGGGCGTCAATGTCGGGGGAAGGGTCGCGGTGGGCGTGATCGTCGTGGTTGGGGTGAATGTGGCCGTCGCCGTAGGCGTCAGCGTGCTGGCAGGTGTGATGGTGCTGGTCAGCGCGGCGGTTGGAGTCAGCCCTTCGGCAAGCCGTCGTGGTGAGCCTGTCGAACCATCAGGACTCTGCGTCAACGTCGGGGTAGTCGTCTCCAGGAGCCGGGAATCTGCGGCGCTGACGTGCATCGCCGCAGCAATAAGTAACCCGCTTAGGAGTGTAATTGTAGCCAGGCAGGCTATAAGCTTCTTCATCTCCCCCGCCTTCTCTATAGAACGCGGATGTGCAGGATTTACGGATTTCGACTCTTTGGGATTTTGCAGGGTTACAGCGTTGGAGTCCCCAACCTGCTGGGACCACGGCGCGACAAACCCCAACAAGCTGGGGACTCCGGCCCGCTACCGCTCCGTAAGTCTTGTGGATCTGTTATCCTCCCCACGGCACTACACCCAGGTGGCGGTTAATAGTTCTTCACCACGAGGGGCAGGTAGACTCTGTAGGTGGGTATGATTGCCGACCCTGGATTTGGGAACTCCTGGTCAATCCAGTCATCGGCAGTGTCGGTGTCCGCGTTGGCCGGGGAGCGTTCCAGCGAATGGCCGGTGGCGACATCGGGGCAGGGAGGATCGAAGAAGGTAGTCGCATTGCCATAAGACATGGCATCCACGATAGCGTCACCACCGTCAAGAATCAGCACCTCATCGCCGCTGTTGCTCAGGGCGATCTTGCCCGTGGCCCAGGCTGAGTACTTGATCATATCGGGGACTGAGGGGTCGGTGTCAGTGACCTCGTAGTCTGGGTTGAAGCCATAGAGAGCGTAGAAGCCAGTCGCCTTGAGGGCGATAACGACGACACCCGCAGGAGGTATGCTTGCCTCAGAGGGGAACTGATACATCCCTTCGCCCCCGCCCTGCTCCTCCTCGTCGCCTAGCTTGTATACAGAGAGGTCAATGGTCGAGGCGGTAGGGTTGTAGATTTCGATCCATTCCTCGTCCTCATCCGTGCCTGGGGTGTCGTACAACACCTCGCTGATGAGGAGCGTGGGCGAGGAAGCCCGGATGGGGAAAGAAAGATGGGGCGAGAGAAGCAGAGCCAGGACGAGCAAGCCGAGCAGAACCGTGTTTCTTGAGTCTTTACCAGAGATCATTGTTGTGCCTCCTTATGAGCTTTGTTAGACAACAGTATATTACAAAAAGCCACTTACGTCAAACGCGCAGGGGGCTTTTCTGTTGCCAAAGGATAGGCCCTCTCCAGACGCGCTCTCAGACGCCAAAAGCTAAATTTGCACAAGTAGCCCAGGCATGGTAAAATGAGTTGCAAGGAACGACTACTCTAAGCTGCAAAAGGAGAATTTCCATGACTAGACCGACTATCAAGCGAGTCACTGCCGTACTCACCAGGTTGCTGTATTTCATAATGGCCTCTGCTCTTCTGGTGGCCCTTCTGACCACTATTGAGCGTGGGCTCCCTCCTGGTCTTCTCAGCGAACTGGCGTCCTCATCCCAGGCCGCTAACTTCCCTCAAACCCAACCAGGCACCTGGGAGACCTACGACACTTCCAACTCGGACTTGGCGGCTAATTACGTCCTGTCCATAGCCGTGGACGGAGACGACGTCTGGTTCGGCACTAACAACGGTGTCAGTAAGTTCGACGGGACTACCTGGACGACCTATGACACCTCAAACTCAGAGTTGGTGTATAATCGTGTAGAGGCCATCGCCATAGATGCGGAGGGTAATAAGTGGTTCGGCACTCGTTACGGAGTGAGCAAGTTCGATGGGACCAATTGGATGACCTACGACAACGTAAGGTTTATCTCTGCCATCGCCATAGACCAAGAAGGGAACATCTGGTTCGGCACCAGGTTGAACGATGGGTATGGGTACGGAGTGAGTAAGTTCGACGGAGGGAGCTGGACGACCTATAATCACTCGACCGGAGCGTTATATTGCCCCTATCCACCGGCGTGTGACTCCGTCAATGCCATCACCGTAGACAACTCCGGCAACGTGTGGGTCGGCACCTCCACTGGCGGGGTGAGCAAGTTCGATGGAGTGAGCTGGACGATCTACCATAAATCAAACTCAGGGTTAGCAGACAACCATATCTTGTCCATCGCCGTAGACAGCGCCAATGTGAAGTGGTTTGGAGGGTGTACCGATGGGTACGCTGAGTGGTGTGTCGAATTTATTTGCGTCGCCGCTGCGGCGAGCCGATTCGATAGCGGCTGGGCAATCTACAGCCTTCCAGGCACGAAAGTCCAGGCTGTCGGCATAGACTGGGAAGGCAACAAGTGGTTCGGCACCAATAATGCTGGGGTGAGCAAATTCGATGGAGTTAGCTGGACGACCTACAATACCTCAAACTCAGAACTGGCAAGGGATAACGTCACTGCCATCGCCACAGACAACGAGTGGAACATTTGGTTCGGCACCTATGGTGGTGGGGTGAGCAAGTACGGCCTGCCCATCCCTACACCTACACCTACTGCCACATCAACGCCAACTGATACACCGACGCCAACCCCCACACCCACGGCCACGCCTACCAACACACCAACGGCGACACCAACCCCCACGCCTACACCTACCCATACGCCGACACCTACGCCCACACCCACGCCATACAGGCTCTACCTGCCTTCCATCTTGAAAGCCTACAGCAGTAGCTAGAAAACTCTGCTCGTCAACCGCACAGGTGCTTTTTGCCTATTGCCAAAGGAGCTAAAACCTGGTATACTATACCTGGCAGCCAAATAAAAAAGGGGATTACAGAGTTGCCGCTCTAGTAATCCCAACGCCTAACTCCTGATGACCCAGGAGCAAGGACTGGGGAATTATAACACAGAGCCGCTTCCTGGGCAAATTAGGAGGCGGCTTTGCGCTTTTGAAGCGTCCACCCTCCCGCAGGCCGCGACGATATTTTAGCAGTGTCCCACATCCAGCCCTCCTTCACTTCGCTGGAAGGGATGTGGGACCTAGTTCCCTGATTTGCATCGGGGGAAAGGAGATTAGAAAATGGCGAGGAACAGAGTTCTAATGTCAGTGATTGCCCTGGGCCTTTTCTGGGCCTGGGCGTCAATAGCGGCGGCTTCGCTTGGGGAGTTGGAATTTGTGGGCTTCCCCAGCGAAATCGGCGTCACAGGCGAGGAAGTTCAGCTTGAGGGATGGTTAAAGTTCAATCAAAAAGAACACGATCATGCCGAGAGTATTCGCTTGTGGGTGAGTGGGCACGGGGGGCGCATTGAGCCAAAATTCATAGCAGGCCCACTGTACGATGGTGAGACAGCTCCGATCACCGTCTACCTCGAAGGAGTCCCTGGGAGTGCAACCCTGTACGCCGACGACATTCGGTGCCCCCGTGGGAGCTGGAGCATCCAAATCAAGCAGGCCACGCCAACGAGCACGCCGACTGCAACGGACACCCCCACGCCGACAAGCACCTCAACACCTACGCCAACGCCCACCAACACAGCTACCCTCACTCCCACGCCGACGAGCACACCCACTCCTACCTCGACGCCCACCAACACGGCCACACCCACGGCCACGGCGACACAGACGCCCACGCCTTCAGTGACGCCCACCTCCACACCAACACCGATAGTAAAGTGCTATTGTTGTTCCCCTGGAGAGGATCGCCTTCTTCGGATTGATGTCTCGGACTTCTATGGATACACGACCACAGATGCCGACGAATCCCCGCTTATCCGCATAACTTCTCCGCCAGCCCCCGTGGGGTGGAATCAGCCGGGCTTCGTGCCAGACCCTGTCGCGTGGCGGAATGGCTCAGAGATTTGGTCGAGTTACTGGTTCAATCCCAACTGGCTTCCCTTGCCCGGCACTTGCAGGCCCATCGGACTACGGGATGAGAACGGCAAATACGAAGCTGTGAACGGGACAACCCATCTGTACCGGCGCACTGTCAACCTCACTCCTCCCGGGCCGTGCATGCAGGTGACAGAAGCCGTGTTGAAAATGTGGAGCGACAACAAAACGGAGTGGTGGTGGGAAGGCGTCTCTATCTCGTATGGTAAACAAGGCTCGCCAGATGCCATTGATCTTTTCCCCGGCCATATCGCGCCCTACGGTGGGATCTACACCGTGGCCATGCAGAACAGCAACGACAAGATGTGTCCCGATGACACCAAAAATTGCAACCCGCATGGGACAGCCTGCCAACTCTGCGTCTCTTGGATTCCCACAGAATCTTGCCACCCCGTCTACCTGCCCCTCATCCTGAAGGTGCAACCATTAGGAACAGGGCGCTGAGCATAATAGAGGAAGCCACCTGCGCGGTCAATGCAGGTGGCTTCTCGTCTATCCAAACGAGTTGTGTATCTCAGCAGAGCGAATCGTATATCCCCACGATCTGCCCTCCCGCCTGCTCCCAGGAATACCTCTCTATCGCCCGCTGCCGCAAGCCGGCCCCCAGGGCGGCAGCCCTCTCCTCGTCCGCCAAGACGGAGCCCAGCGACTCGGCCAGAGCCGCGGCGTTGCCCCGCTCAGCGTAGACCCCCCAGTCGTCCAGGTACTCGCGGCTGACGGGGGTGTCGAAGGCCACGGTGGGCAGGGCCAGGGACATGTAGTTCAACAGCTTGCCGCTGCCCTCGGTGGCCGAGATCTTGGTGGATACGGCCACGTCGCCCAGGGCCAGGTAGCGCGGCGCCAACTGGTAGGGTATCTTGCCAGTGAAGGTGACGTGATCGGCCAGGCCCAGGCTGTGAGCATAGTCCCGATAGCCCTCCTCGCCCGGAAAGCCCATGATCAGAAAATGGACGTCGGGGCGAGCCTTGACCAACTGGGCCGCCGCCTGCACCAGGAGGGGCGTGCCCTGGTACTCGGCCAACAGGCCCAGGTAGACCACGACTTTGCGCCCCAAGGGGATGCCCAGGTGAGCCTTCAGGGTGAGACGCTCCTCCTCGGTGAAGGCGTCGGGCCGGAAGGTGTCGGTGTTGACGCAATCGGGCACGATGTGGATGTTATCGGAATGGCAGTGAAACTCGTTTCTCAGCAGATCGGCCGCGTGACGGGAGCTGGTGATGATGGCTGGAGGTAGGCGGTCAATGACTTGCTCGACCCAGCGCACAGGGCCAAAAAGGGCTCCATCGGGATCCAGAAAGCGGTGGTCAATCATCTCGCCCGTCATGCTGCCCTGAAAGTCGAAGACCAGGGGCACACCCAGCAGCTTGCCCAGCACGTAGCCGATCAGAGCCCCCTCGTGCAGGTGGGCATGGATGACGTCGGGCTTCTGGCGCAGAGCCACCTCCAGCGATTTGATGGAGAGGAGAAGATCGAAGGCCAGTTTATGCCTGGAGCACCCCACCTCGTAGTCGTGTCGCCAGGGGATGGGCCGCGTGCGCTCGATGGCCACACCGTCCAAATCCCCGCCTATGTAGTAAGTAACGATGGTGACTTTGTTGCCCAGCTTTTCCAGGATCCATGCCTCTTCCGCGATCCGAACGTGACAACCATAGTCGAGGAAGAAGCTGGTCGGAGCGATCATGAGGATGTTGTAAGTTCGTTTCGTCATCAGTCCGTTTCCGCTATCACCCACACCTTTTGCAACAGAACCCGATCAACCCCCCCCCCGGTCCCCCCCGACTCTGGGGGGGAAACACTCTCCCCCTTCTCATTGAGGATCGGCAGCCGAACTCCCGTCGCCGCGTTGTACAAGCCTATCTCGATGGCGTATCGGCCTGACGGGGTAGCGGGTTCTACAGTGATGCTATACCTGTCGGTCACTACTTCGCCTTTTATCCACAGCGTGGTCGGATGCTGCCCTTCCTTTGGCGGATTGTCCTGCTGCCCCCAGATGCGATTATCCTCGTCAGTCAGGTGGGTGAACACCGTGTAGCTGGTGTCCATCTGCTCCAGGGCTCGCCAGTAAAGGGTCAGAGGCAGGACTTCGCCGGTACTGAACCCGGTTCCCTCCAAATCATAACCCAAGAATTCCACCAGCCCCCCGAAGTTGGCCTGGTAGGGGTGCTGGATGGTCGGAACGTCGAACTCGCGCTCGATCTGAATCACGTGAATCTTTCCCATGTCGAGAGCATAGCCATCGGAGGAGAACGCTCCCCACAAATCAGCCAGAAGGCCGCTAGGCTGAGCGATTTCAGGCTCGCGCAGCACAATCCCCACGTAGTAATCACCTCCAGGAGCTTCCAGGGGGATGCGCAGGGCATGCTGCCCCTTCACTATCTCGCCCTCATCCCAAAAGCTGGTGGGGTATCCACCGCCGGCAGGCTGAATCACCGCCTCGGCCCAAAGCCGCTTGTGCTCGTCCACCAGACGAAAGTAGAAGGAGTAATCCTCCGCCAGCTTCTGCGTGGCTTGCCAGTATGGCCGCACCCACACCCAATCCCCCGGCCGGTAGCTCCCCTCAGCCAAATCGTAACCCAGGAGCTGCAGGTCTCCAAAATCCATAACCCGACGATGTTCCAGGGGCAATGAGGCCAGCGGGGGCGGAGAGGCTGGCTTTTCCACCTGAAGGGTCCCGATGTCCAACGTCGTCCTCTGGGGAATGGAATCTTCACCGACCACAGCCAATGGCCGGCTGCCGTCGTGAACCACCATCTCCAAGTGGTACCAGCCCGGCGGTGTGCCGACATCAATCAAAAGCTCGTAATCGTCCTTGACGATCTGACCCGGCAGCCACTGCGAGGTGGGGTAGTGGCCGTTGAGGGGGGCGCGATCGGCCTGCCCCCAAAGGCGATTCTCTGCATCGAGAAGACGCAGCGAGACCCCGTAATCCTCCCCCAGCCCCCCTTCCATCCCCCCCAACTCTGGGGGAGAAAGAGGGGGGGCTTTCCAATACAGGTTCAGATGCACGAACTGTCCACCAGTGGCGGGCCTGCCCTGCAGATCATAGCCCAAAAACAGGAGCTTGTCTCCGAAGTTGGCCTCCATCGGGTGCTGTACCTCAGGCAAGGCACCGAGCGCGGGTGGACTGGTCAGAAAGCAGAAGGCTTGCACCAGAGAGGCGTAGCTGTGAAAGCTCCGCTCATCCACCAGGAAGGCATTCTGCTCCAGCCACTTCTTGGGCAAAAGCTCCGGATCGCCCCAGGGTGGGGTGTAAGATAGGGCTAACCAGATGCGGTCGTACCCGGCCATCAACTCCTCAAGCGCGGCGATAGTATCTTCGTCGGGGCTGGTCAGCCGTGGCAACCCCGTCCAGGGCAGGCCAGCGTCGGCGTAGTAATGATAAAGCTGGGAGGTGTGGGGCGGGTCTACCACGATGACGTCGCCCGGCTGGGCGTGGTCCTGGAGGTACTCCCCCCAGGCCCGGTGATCGTCCTTGGCGTATTTCTCGTTGCAAAAATACTGCTGGGTGGAATGGGCCGAGCCAGCGATCATCAAGGCCAGGCAACTGGCGGAGACCAGCGGCCATTTCTGCTTGATGGTCACCAGCCCCACGGCCATAGTCAGATAAAAGGCGGGACTGATCATTATCAGATGGCGGATATTCATATAAGCTGGTCGGACGTAGGAGAGGAGGTAGACCGCCAGGATAGGCATCAATAAATAAATTAAAGCTGACAGGGGTTTGCCGAAGGCTGGATATGGGATATTGGATATTGGATATTGGATATTGGAGGCCTGCCCTGAGCCAGGTCGAAGGGTTGGAGATTGGAAGTTGGAGGCTGGAGGTCGTTCGTGAGTCTCAGACTTCAGTAGGTTCAGTTGAGCCGCCGAACGGCGGAAAGTCCTCCAGACTATGACCAGAGACCCGATGAGAAAAACGCCTCGGAAGACCCAATGGACGGCCAAAACCTGTTCGGCCTTGACCGATATCCCTAGACTGCAGGAGTCGGATACATCGCGCAGAAGCTCGAGCAGAGCGATGAAGCGAAAACCAGCCATCTCTCCTTTGGGCAAAATGGAATATCCGTAGTAGAGGACGGGCAGGGCAATCAACAGCACGCCAAGCATCGGGATCGCGACCCGCCGCCACCGGGCATTCCGAATAGACGAAAGGAAGACGACCAGTTCAGCCAGCAGGATCAAAAAGCTCAGATAGTGGGTGGCCAGCATGGCCACGGAGGACACAATGTAGATTATGGTCAGTTGGAGGTTTGACGTTTCACGTTTTACGTTTGACGTTTCACGTTTTACTTTTGGGGTTAATATCTTCAACAGGGAGTAGAACGACAGCAAGCCCAAAAAGGTGAGCATGGTGTACATTCTCGCCTCGTGGGAGTACCAGAGGTATAAAGGGGAGATAGCGCCGAAGAGAGCAGCCAGTAGCCCTACCCGCCGATCGAAGAGGCGCTTCCCCAAGACGTAGAGCAAGGGCACGGTCAACACACTGAAGGCCAGGGAGGGAAAACGCAAAGCGAACTCGCTCTGGCCCGCCAGCTTGACCACGAAGTGCAACAGCAGGAAGTAGAGCGGAGGGTGATTGTCGAAAGTGATCACCTGCCTGGAGGCATCGGTGAGGACGATCTCGTTGGACAGGACGAGAGGCAGATCGTAGTTGGCCCGCTGCAGGCTCAGGCTCTCGTCCCACCAAAGGCTTTGCGCCCCCAATCCGTAGACCCCTCGGGTAAAGGCCAGGGCTATGAAAAGGATCAACAAAAAAGAAGAACACAGATTGGCAGAATTTACGGATCGCTTGGTCGCTCTATCAACACTAGATTCCAAAATATCGCTCATTTGACGTTTGACGCTTGACGTTTGAATCAGTCCGCTTCTCTCCACAGTTGCAAGCGGAACTTGAACAAATCCTTAAAGGCCCGCAGAATAACGCGGACGTTCGCTCCAGTCTGTTCTCCTGCCAGGCGGGGGAAATGGCTCACCGGCACCTCGACGATGCCAAACCCCTTTCTCTTCGCTCCCACCAGAAACTCTGTGTCTATCATGGCCCCTTTGGAGGTTATCCGCACCTGGGAGACAACCTCGCGTTTGAACAGCTTAAAAGCGCAGTCAATGTCGCGAGAGACGTAGCCAAACAGTAGATTGACCAGCGTGGTCCAGCCCCAGGCAAAGAGGCGACGGATGAAGGGGTCCTGCCGGTCGGCCCGATAACCGATCACCAGATCAGCGCTTTCGACATAAGGCAACAGTTTCTTTACTTCAGCGACATCGTATTGATTATCGGAACTGGTGAAGAAGATCAGTTCACGGGTAGCAGCTTGGAAACCAGAATTCAAGGCCCCGCCATAGCCCTGATTTACCTCGTGCCGCACCAGCCTGACCTGGGGATAGCTCTCCGCCAGCTCCTCAACGACCTCCGAGGTACGATCGCGGCTGCCGTCGTCCACCACGATGACTTCGTAGTCAGGAGTGAGAGGCTCCATCACCTCCAGCACGCTTCTGACCGCCTGACCAACGTTCTCCTCCTCGTTGTAAGCGGGCAAGACCACTGAGATGCTTCTCTGAAACGTGAAGCGTGAAACGTGATTCTTCTCCCTTCGCTCCAAAGTCTTATCCTCAACAGCTTTCGCCATTCTGTTTCCTCTCGATTAGTTTTAACTTGTCGGTTCTGGCCAGGCGGCGGATGGCCGCTTCTCGCCTTTGAGCCGCGCTCCTGGTAGGCTGCTCCTCGCGGTACACCAGACGGACCGGCCGACGCCCACAGGTGTACCTGGCGCCACGTCCGCTGTTGTGAGCCTGCAGCCGCCGCTCCAAATCCGTCGTCCAGCCAGTGTAGAGCGTCCCGTCGGCGCATTGCAGGATGTAGACGACGGCCACCGCTAGTCCTGCTCCCGCCGCTTGCCCAGCCTCCCCAGGCCGAAAAGCTGGCCCATGAAGCTCCCCATGCCAGGTATCTCAGGTGGTTGCCCTTCCCAGTCGCCCTGTTCCCTGGCCTTCAGCCACTTCTGACGAGCTATCATCGCCTCCTCGAAGAGTTGGCCCAGTTCCTCGGCGTCTCCGGCCAGGATGGTCTCTTTGAGCTCCCCTAACTTCCCCGAACAGGCGTCAATCCAGCGCACAATGTTCTCCCCGTTGACGAGACAGGCATCGCGATAGGTAGTTGAGTCGGCCGAGACAAAACGGGTAGCGTTCTCGAAGGCGCCCCCGGCCAGCCTGCGCATCTCCCGCCAGGACAGGCTCTCGGCAGTGACGCCCATCAAAGCGGCAGACAGAACAAAGGGCAAGTGATCAACCCCGGCCATGAGACCATCGTGCTCCACGGGATCGAGGAAGTAGGGCTTGGCGCCCAACAGGTAGACGAAGTCGGAGGCCAGCCGCACCGCGTCGGGCGCCGCACCTGCCGTCGGGGTGAGGCAATAGATCGCTCCCGAGAAAAGGTCGGCTCTGGCCGCGTCAATTCCTCCGGATGTCCCCACGTCGCCGACGATAGGATCCCCGCCCACGAAGTGCACTTCCTTTGGAAGTATCTCCGCCGCCCATTCGACAACCGGCGACTTGATGCTGGCCGTGTCGGTGATCAGGCAACCTGGCTTGAGGTAAGGGCCGATAGCCGCCAAAGTGTCTTTGATACCCCCCACCGGGATGGCCATGACGATCAGGTCCGCGCCCTCGCAGGCGGAGATCAGATTCCAGTCGGTCTTGTCCACCGCGCCGATTTTCCTGGCCTGGTTGGCTGCAGTCCGTTCTCGGTCGTGGCCGACTACTTCGAGCTCGGCTTCAGCCTGGTGCAGGGCCAGCCCGATGGATCCACCGATGAAGCCCAAACCCACTATCGCAATTCGCGGTTTACTCATTTCAATCTCCTCCATCAATATCTAAGATCGCTAATTCACCCCATCGGCCTCCTGCAAGGCCGCCAGCAATTCATCCTGGCGAGTTCCAAACGGGTTGCTGGCGGGTGGCTGTTGGTGACGTCGAATCAGCTCTATGGTGATAGGCGAGCAGCCCGCGACCTGGGCCAGCTCGGCCCCCCGCTCAGGATGGTGCTGGTGGACGAAGAAGGGATAGCGCCAACTGCACGGCTCGTCCGCAGCCAGCCCCCCCTCAGTCCCCCCCAATTCTGGGGGGGAAGCCAGCCTGCCAAGCAGTTGAGGCCAGAGAGCTTCGATCAGGACGATGAGCACTCGATGCCACAGCCGCAACCTCCCATCACTCTTTCCCACGTCGTGCAAAAGGGCCACCGTCAGCAGGTCACGGTCGTGGTGCTGCTTTCTCCGCAGGGCGTGGAAAACGTCCAGGCCATGGCGCTGGTCACAGCGCGGCATCTGTAGAAAAAGCTCGGCCTGGGGGGGAGTCAGGTATTCGCTTAGCAGGCTGAGCTCCCGTTTCGGCACCCAGGCCGTCAAAGCCCGGAAGAACTGGCTGACCCGATACACCTACAAGCCTATCATCAAACGAAAGAGGAGAGAAGCTGGCCGCCCAAGAATCAGATCCAAGATGCTGATGGGCAAGATTTGATCAACCAGGATCAGCAAGACAAAGATCATGTAGCCTTGAACTCCTATTCTGTCCAAAGCATCTGAAACTCGGTAAGCCCAGGGTGCTCGGATGATGCCGAGAATTCCCTGCAAGATACTGGCGCCATCCAGCGGGGGTATGGGCAACAGGTTAAAGAGGGCTATGCCGATGTTGACGCTTATCACGATTAGGAGCAAGTTCAGAAGCGACCACGACATCGTTAGACCGAGTCTAAGGGGCACAGCCACTATAGCAGCCAGCACCAGATTGGACAGAGGTCCCGCTGCTGCTACCAACCCCATGCCCACCCGCGGCCCTCTGCGTAGATACAGCGGATTCACCGGCACGGGCTTCCCCCAGCCGATGCCGAATCCGGAGAAAAGGCTGAACAACATCATCATCGTGCCCATCGGGTCCAGGTGAACCAACGGATTCAGAGACAGGCGTCCATAATATCGGGCTGTAGAGTCGCCCAACTCGTTGGCCATCCAGGCGTGGGCGAACTCGTGCACGTCAATGGCAATGAGTAGCGAGAGCAAAAAGGCTACGGTTTCCAGTAAACTACGCCCTGCGAACATCTTTCCCCCTTCGTTTCACTACCGGACTTTTGGATAGACCGAGGTTATTATAGCACAAAACAAGGAGGAGGCAAAGAAAGGGCTCGCGAGCGTATCGAGTTTGGGACAAGATCGCTGTGGTCTCCCCAAGAGATACCTGATGCGCATCCCTTATCTTGTGTTATTTGGCGTTGTTAGCCACAAGATGTAGAGAGAAAAGCCACAGTTGACCGGGGTGTTCATTATGGGCAAACGCTGAGCCCGTTTTCGGCCCTTTTACGGAGCTCGGTGCTCTCTTTTGCCTACCTGGATGTCCCCAGCGTGATACGCTCACAGGGCTCGGATTCGTAATATCGGGCTGGGTGTGCTATAATAAAATCCGGGGAGGTAACAGGTCATGCCCATGGACATCCGCTTAGGCGACGTCGTGCGATTGCGCAAGCAGCACCCCTGTGGGGGCTACGAGTGGGAAGTGGTGCGGCTGGGAGCCGACATCGGCATCAAGTGCCGCACCTGTGGCCGCCGCCTGCTGCTACCCCGTCGCAAGTTCGAGAAGAGCGTGAAGAAGTTGGTTGGTCGGGGGCAAGAGCAATTTCTTTGATGTCCAAGAAGGTTCTTTTCCTCATGTCCGACACCGGCGGCGGACACCGCAGCGCAGCGGAGTCCATCGCCGGGGGGTTGGAGCGCATCGGGCCAGGCGAGTTCGAGGTGCAGTTCCTCGATTTTATCGCCGACTGCACCCCTTTCCCCCTGAACCGCGCCGCACGGATGTACCGACCTGCTGTCACTTACGGCGGCCCGCTGTGGGGCTGGTTCTGGCGCGTGAACGACGACCACAGGCGGATGGCGATTCTCCTGAAGCTGTTCACCCCCTGGGCCAGGAGTAGGCTGACCCAACAGCTTCGCCAAACGATGCCCCAGGCCGTGGTCTCCGTCCACTCCCTGAGCAATCATCTGGCCGTGCAGGCGGTGAGAGGGCTGGACAAGGCCATCCCCGTGATCACCCTGGTCACCGACTTGCGACGGGCCTACGCCTCCTGGTTCTGCCCCGGCGTAGACCTCTGCATCGTCCCCAGCGACACCGTCCGCCAGAAGGCCCTGGCCTGTGGCCTATCACCTCAGCAGGTCAAAGTGGTGGGGCTGCCGGTGAGCCTGAAGTTTGGGCAGGAGTCGGGGGGGAAAAGCGAGCGGAAGGAAAAGCTGGGCTTGAAGCCCGACCTGCCAGCCCTGCTCCTGGTGGGCGGCGGAGAAGGGATGGGCAAGCTCTTCCCCATCGCCAGAGCCATCGCCGAGGCACGCCTGCCCGCCCAACTCCTGGTCGTGGCCGGTCGCAACGGAGCACTGAGACGGCGACTCGAAAGGGTGGCCTGGGAGACCCCGACCACGGTCTTCGGCTTTGTGGACAACATGCCGGAGTTGATGGCCGCCTCTGATGCCACCATCACCAAGGCCGGGCCGGCCACCATCAGCGAGGCCATCGCCTGCGGACTGCCCATCATCATCAGCGGGGCCATCCCTTATCAGGAGGACCTCAACGCCGCCTACGTGGTGGAAAACGGCGTCGGGCAGGTGGCCGAGAAGCCGGGGGAGATAGTCAGCCTCCTGCGGGAATGGCTGCAGCCAGGGAACGAGGAGCTGAGCCAAATGGCCGGGAATACCCGCAGCCTGGCACGACCGGAAACGACTTTGGAAGTCGCTCGTTTGATCGCTGATCTTTGTTAGTTGGAGGTTGGAGCTTCCCTCCCAAAGTTGGGGGGGATTGAGGGGGGGCTTGTCGTTGGAGATCGGAGCTTCCCTCCCAAAGTTGGGGGGGATTGAGGGGGGGCGATGATCGAGATAGAAGAGGCACGACAGTATTACGCCGACACCGACGCAGCCCACGACTTCGACCACGTGTTGCGAGTGCTGGTCC
>Ga0315539_1000329_pt1 | contig 35971 bp, 26 predicted proteins | sample SalMarSW160150MG_FD_203097 | JGI IMG/M metagenome (GOLD analysis project Ga0315539, IMG submission 203097) | Salt marsh sediment microbial communities from the Plum Island Ecosystem LTER, Massachusetts, United States - Salt Marsh Sediment SW1601-150 ...
TATCATCCTGTCCCTTAAAGCGTCCTGGCTTCTGTGAACGCCGGCGTATTCCTCCGGATTGCTTGTAAAAATAGCCGTAAAATCAGGATCAACCTTTAAATATGGCTCCTCACCACCACGCCCAACCGGCAAATCCATCATTTTCTCCTGCAAGATAGAAAGGAGAATATTATTTGCCTCCGGCCGGGAACGTGTGAACTCATCGTATATCAACGTGAAACCATATTTACAGGCCACGGTCAGACGATTGTCCACCCAGCGTTTGACCATATCCTCTTCCGTCTTGAGAACACTGTGAATAAAGCGGTCTACCACTTTTCGGATCCTATAGCCATGTTCACCACCTACCAAATCCGAGGTTGAAAATTCTTCATCACCATGAATCATTACTACCGGCCTTTCAATTTTGCTTGCCAGGTGCATTGCCAGTGTTGTCTTGCCGGTACCGGAAGGCCCCCTAAGGTGGACTGGAAAACCAGCCTTAATATAAGAAAGAGCTCTGTTCGTAATATCCTTTATGTACTTTGTCTCCACAAAGTCCAACATAGGTCTCGGTTCCAATACTGTTGTCATTTCGTCAATCATTTCTATTTCACTCCTTTTCTGTTAGAAATTCTGTTTTTATGGCAGCGACTGCCACCACGGAAATCTTTCACCTAATTTTCCCCAGATTTTGCTCGCTTTTTCCAACTCTGCTCTTGTTTTCTTTTCCCTGTTTCTAAAGTTTTGTTTGAGGGACATAAATTTAGTCAGCGCATCGGTGCTTTTTTTGATAAAGACTTTTCTATGAGAATCCAATCTCGTCATATCCTCTATCTCGAAACAACTCCTTTACCTTTGCACTTCAGACAGGGCATTCCGCTATCCATTGCTGCACCCGTACCCTTACACTCAGAACATTGGGTAGTTTGGCCTTTAGGGGCTGTAACCATACCTCTCCCTCCGCAGACTGTGCAGGTTACTCGGTTATCATGGTAAACACCGGTGCCTCTGCAAAATGCACATTTAATCGCCGGTTCTTCGACTGCAACTTTACCTGTCCCGCCGCAAATCTGACAAACGGCAAGTTCGGATAGTAGGTCAAAGGGGTCTTTTCCCGTACCTCTGCAAAAAGCACACGTTATCTGGGTCATAACAGATGTTGTCAGGCTCATAATCTGATACCTCCCTGAATTTGTATTTACACTTCCCTGGCCTTGAAGCAATGCCAAAAGCAACTCAGCTCCCAGTTTCAGTAATGGCTTTTACGGGTTAGACACCAACAGGGACATTTTGCTTCTTGCTTTTGCTCTTTTTGGTACTTGTCTTTTTACCTTGGGCCTTGCGTGTTGCCTGCTTAACAGTGGTCACCTTCTCTCCGGCGTCGATCTTAGGCATCACGAAGCCGGCTTTTCCCGCCTTGGCCATCGTAGCAGACATATTATTCCAAGCTTTCTTTGCCTGTGCCATGTTAGAGCTGTACTCCTTTAAGAGCTTCTTGGTTTCTCTAACAATGCCCATTACATAGTCATTCAGTTCCTTTTTGAGCTCCTTGCTCATATCAGCATGAGCTTTGTTGAATTCCTTGAGCTTGTTCGCAACATAAGTCTCAATTTCTTTTACTTCTTTAGCAAGCCTGTCTTTGAGTTCCTCTGACATCTCGCCACGAGCCTTCTGAAAATCACTTAGCATTGAGCCTACATCCGCAGCCAGATTCGTAACAAAATCAGCTAAATTCTTCGCTTGTTCCTTACTCATCTGTTCGTGATTCTTCTCAAATCCTTTGAGCATATCCTCAACATTCTTGGTTAGCCCTTTCACAAAATCAGCTAATGATTTAGCCTGTTCGGCCGCCATTTTTTTTCGGTCTTGTTCAAAGCCTTTCAGGGTTTTATGGGTATCAGCCACCAGAGTACCTAACGTTTTTACCCGAACATCATGGGAAGTAATGATGTTCTCCACGAGCTTCTTCATGTCTTCAGCTACTGTCATTACCATTACTAATTCTCCTTTCAAAATACTTTCAAACTTGTTCAAAAACACTTGAGTTTACATTACCAAACCTTGTTACTTGCGTAATTTCCAATAACGGTATGTTCACAGGTTTACTGCCCTGGCCTATAGTGGTTATCACTCCCTCAATCTGAGTTATTTCGCCCCTGTTATTAAAAACAGGCTCACCGGTATCGATAACGTAGCGCAGCGAACCATCCTTATGGACAATCCGGTACCTTATTTCAAATGGAGTCCCCTCGTTTCTGCACTTATTAAAGGCAGCGAAGACCTGCTCCCGATCATCAGGATGAATCATACTTGCCCAGTGTTCCCTGTCAGCCAACAGCTCATTAGCGTCGTAGCCGCTTAATTCTTTGATTTTTCCAGCAAAACAAATGATTTCCGGCTTCTCCGAGGGTAGAGCAACATAAGGAACAGGACCAACAGTATCGATAAATCGATGAAGTCTTTCATCTAACAATGCCAGAATGGGTTGGTATCTTTTCTCTTGCATCTGTTTATACTTCTAAATGTATTTGCTGCTCCGACTTTTTAGAACTGCTGCCGCCAGTATTTATATTCAATACATCGATTAAGCTTTCTAACTGAGTATGACATGAATCGATAGAGTCTATTGGTGCATGCTCAAGCCCATGTGGTGGGAGACTATCAAGCTTGGCTTTTTCTGTTTCTTTCAGGCCAAAACTTTTTCCTCTGAGAAACTTCTTAATGCTCATAACTTTATCGCTAACATATTTACACAATCGGTATTTCAAGGTACTGCTCGTCCCGCTGAGAGCTTCGTCATACTCCTTTAGCCTGCGCTTAACCTGGGCTTCCATCTCTTTTATTTCTTTATCAAGCTTTTCTTCAAACGTCTGGCCATTAACTTTTTGAAAACGGCATATCAGTAAATGCACATTTCTTGTCAGAGTCTTAACGAAATTAACAAAATCCACTAAAGTTTTTGCTTGCTCTTCAGTCATATCCTTATGTTCTTTCAGAAAGTAAAACCTTGTAAGCATATTGTTGACGTCCATGGTCAAATCCTTTACAAAGTTATCTACTTTTTCTGCTTGTTGGATAGCTTTCCTATCTTTGTCCAACTCCTCCAAGGCATTTTGGGTGTTAGCGATTAATGTGCCCAACGCTTCTGCCTGTAAATCATAGAAAGTTATAATGTTATTTATAATACCCCTCATATGCTTTTCTCTGCACTTACACTAACTGCTGCGTGTGAATCAGCTCTTCTTTGAGCCATTTTCTTCTGCATAGACTGCCAGTATCTGGCATTTTCCAATCGTTCCTTTCCGAAACCATTGAGCGTACTCTGTACCCTTTTTTTCCTTTCCTTCTGCCGGGCTGTCCGCTCTTTATGTTGGATTTTGAATTCGGCAAGCATTAATTTGAGGTCTTTTATTCTAAGCTTTTTTCCCTTTGTTAGAAGCTCCTTGAGTCTTTGTGCCATTTCTTGGTGGTTTTTCTGAAACTCTTTTAGTTCGGAGCTAACCTCTTTTTTTCTTTGTTCCCGCTCTGCAAGGGTCTCTGTAATCGCCGCGTGGAATTCTTTAACCCTTTGGGTCTCTCCTTTGGAAAGAGCATCTTTGACTTCAGTTAAATTAGCTCCTAAAGCGTGTGCCATCTCTTTCTGTTCATTAAGGTAGTCTTTGAGCAAGCTTCTAACCTTTTTTTCTCTTTCTTCCTGAGTTGAAAGTATATTTCGCATCATATTGTCAAAATCCTTCTTTCGCAGAGACTCATTTCTGGCCAGATTCTCACGCAATTCTGCATTTATCTTTTCCCGTTCTCGTCGTGTATCAAGGAGGCTTTCCTGAAATCCTTCGAGAAGCTGGCCGGTAGTATCAAAAATGGCCTCAATACTTTGAATGCGGGCTTGGTAAGAAGAAATTATATCCTCGACAACATTTTTCATATCTTCAGCTAATGGCATTGTTTTTATTCCTTACCTTGTCTGAGGAGAGGTGTTTCTTGGCGAGTCATGCTTTCTGCCGCCCACAGTATTGCATAAGGATGACTCGGCAAGAATCCTCTGTTAGGTTGGGAATTTACCTGTTGCAGTTCCTTAGGCTGCTGTTGCGGTCAAACCAATAGCCTCGGCATACTTCAGGTAAGTCTCGACTGAGGCGGCAACTACTCTGGCCTCTATGGCGAGTATCTCAATACCCACCAAAGAAATCCTTACCCAGGCATCAACCACAACGCCTTTGTCCAGGATTCGGTCAATAACTTCAACCAAACTGCTGGAACCAATTGCTTTTTCGACTGCCATTTTAGTTCTCCTTTCTTTCTGCTCTCGCAGAAACTAAATAGAGTAAAAAAAACGCACGCTACACACGTGCGCCTGAACTTAACTCAACAGTACCCAGGGAAATTTTATTGCATTCATTAACAAAAACAGGATCAAACGTCATCGCTAATATAACTCTATATTCCAACTCTACTAAGTATTCAGGACTAAACGTAATAAAAGTTATCGACCCCCCAGCAAGGAAACTAACCAAGCATAATCCCAGTTTTAAACAAGATTATCCCCTGTTTATAATATTGTTAGGATACTAAAAGCTGAAGACAGACATGGCCTGAATTCCACATCAAGTGGTTTTCGCTCTTATCAGTATTGGTATTCAGCTTAAAAGTAAAGCCCAGAGCCAAATCCCGAGACCATCCAAAGAAGTTACAGCCAATCGCCAACCGGTATTTGATCTACCGCATGGCGTAAGACAGGATCAACATTTGTATAGACCTTGTTTGTCAAATCTGGCGAAGAATGTTACAGTAACTTCTGCGTGACAGCAGTGGATATGCCCTTCAACACCGCCATCAATTGGCGGGCCAAGTGAGGAGGGATTTTGTGCCGGCGACCTTCAGCAAGGTTCAGTTCCTCGGGGCGATACAAGGCGGCCACCACCGGCAGAGCCCAACGCCGCGAAGTAAAGGGCAGCTTTACCGAGAGGAGTATTTATACACGCGCTGTATTACCTTAAAATAAGGGGGCCTATACCAAATTGGTATAGGCCCCGAATTGGTGCAAATCCATTTCCCTGTTGTCTGTCACCGTGGGCAGCTAATTGCTACTTGCGACTTCCGGTTCCGGAGCTTACCGATGCAGTCGAATGTCGTCGAAGTACGCTGTACCAGAACCGCCGGGCTGCGGATTCTTCTTGTCGCCGAAACCAATGGCAATAGTATTGACATTGGCCAGGTTTACGCCCTGGTCTGCGAACACCTGCAGGTCGATATTCCATTGGGTCCAGGTGTCTATCAACGCTGCATTTGGATTATCATGAAAGACCACAGAGTTGCCATTGAGAGCGACATACATCGGCTCAGCATCGTTAGTGGCCATAGTTGCACCAATGGCCTCGTGAGTCCAAATCATCGGGGTAACCGTGCCGGTGGTCTGGACATTGGAGAATTCGGCTGTGCACGTCACACCAGGGTTATGGCTGGTCAGTGCCAGACCTATATAGACATTCGTAGGCATTGAAATCCTCTGCGGATTCCATGTCATCACCTGCCAGCTAACGCCGTCACTGGAATAGTAGCCGTTAAAGTTGCCGGCTGCGTCACGCTCCAATTTCACCCAGTAGGGAGCTGTGATTGCTGTTTGCTCAGGGGTCTCTAAGCCGGTATCACTTGTGGCGCTGCTGCCAGGGGTCAATCTTCCCTGGAATCTGCAACCGTTACCGGGCGAAATGTATACAGCAGCGAACTCCGAGCCTGGGTCCAGCGTTTCACGAATCATCACGCCGGCTTTGGCCCACGGGTCAGTGTTCTGGACGCTGAGCACCTGCGCCGAAATCGACCCGGCCCCGGACAATTGCTTCCATGCGTAGCGGAATTCGTCAGCCGTGCCCCAAATATCTGCGCCGGAGGCAGTCATTGTGTAAGTGCCAGCCGGGGCCTCTAATAAACCTGCAGGATTACCTCTGAACCAAATCGTCAGCGTCTTGACACCGTTCTCTGTCCAGTCACGCGGATAAGTCAGCGTCAGCTCCGCCTCCGAATACTTGAACTTGCCCTGTTGATTGTTGTCATAGAATAACGGCATCGACTGGCTGCCTCCATGGACGATAGTTTCCTCAGTGTAAGAACCAGTGTTTTCATCACCTACAGCCGAGCCGCTTCCATTACCGGCATAGTAGGGGTCAGTACCCGGTGTGCCGTAGCCAAGACCGTCTTTCCAGGCGTACCATATCTGGTTGTCGCCGGCGTCGTAGTCCTCAAAATTGTCCACTATAAGGAAGTTGGCCGTCGTAAAGCTCCAGGGGCTGCCTATCCATGGACTGTCGGGATTGGCGTTATTGACTTCATCAATCCGCCAGTAGTAGGTGGTATCCCAATCAAGCTTTCCGGGGTCATAGCTCTCTGAACCAAGATTTCTACTACCCTTATAGTCGGGCGAGCTCGTATCGGCGTTCTGCACGGCTTCCTGGTCAGTGCCGAAATACACCTGGTGCGAGACTGCATGTTCTCCGGGCTTCCAGGCAAGAATAGATGTCTGCTTTACATCTACCGCGCCGTTAGGCGGATACGCACCGCTGGCCTTTACAGGTGGGGACAGTGCACCCTGGGGAATTAACTGCTTTGGTGTGCGGGGGCTTTTCCAGCGCAGCTCTGCCACTGCATCATCGATGTCTTCATAATATTCCATCTCAAGGCTATATACCTGTCCGGCCATAAGGTCAATTGTTCCCTTGTTCTCAGTGGCCGAGTGGCTGGTCCAGTTATCAACAAGCTGTTGACCATCTATCCATAGGCGCACACCATCGTCGCTCATGGTATAGAAGGTGTAGGGCTCAGTAAATGCCGCTTCCACCTGGCCAACCCACCTGACTGAGAACTGATCAGCACCGACTGATGGATCCGGTTCGCCCGTGCTCCAGTTAAAGTCGATTTGTGGGTCCATTCGGGTCAGGATTAGATTGCCGAATTCCATACCTTTGTAGTAGTTGCCTTTTACGCCACCGCCGGCACGTGTGGTCTTAAAGCTCCAGGCATCGCCCTTATGCGTGCCGAAACCATCGAATTCATCGATACGCCAGTAGTAAAGCTTGTCGTATTCAAGGGGGCCGGGAGTATAGGTTGTAGTTCCCTGAGGAAATCCTGTAACGGCACCGTTCACATCGTCAAAATTGTCACCGAAATATACATGGTGCAGTTTCGAGCCGAAACCTGCCGTCCAGCGAAGGTCTGCATTCGGGTCTATGAATTTGGCGCCGTCAGCCGGCTCGGGGTCATAGGCGGTCTTGGAGGGAATCGTAAAGCTCCAGACATTGCCCTTCCACGGACTGTCCGGCTCGGCGTCATTGATCTCATCGATTCGCCAGTAATATGTCGTGCCCGGAATAAGGCCATCCGGATAAGGAAATCCGGGAAAGCCAACAACAAAATATGTCGAGGGCTGGTTGCCCTGGAATGTGCTTTCGGCGCCGGCGTTCACATCGGCAAAATTCTCGCCGAAATATACATCGTGCGAGACCGCGTAATCTCCAGACCTCCAGCTAAGGCTCACCCACGTATCCTCATATATGATACCATTAGCCGGACTTGGACTAAAGGCTCTACCAAGAGGAGCTACCGTGGCATTTTGATAATCCTCATCGGTGGGCACATAGTTAGGGCTGTCCGTCCAAACGAAGACATCCCAGAACACGGTATCATTCCCTTGCCTGTGAAAGATGTACATCGTGTTCTCACCATCCTGAAGTTCTTTGGTATGACCCTCTATTCCCCAGCTCTGGCCCCAACCCCAGGGAGGTCCGACATCTATTTCAAAAACTCGGTCATCTGTGTTGTCGAACGGCCCTGCTCCATCCCCCCCGGGAAAGGATGGGCCAGTGGGAATATCTGAGTCATCCGGGTCTGCCTCCACGAGCATATAATCCGACGAATTTTCTGGATTGATTTGTCGTGCCCAGAAATACCAGGTACCTCCCTTGCCACCGGCCGCACTGATATCGAATGTCCAGCGAATCATGCCGCCGGCGCCGCCGGCCCGGGTAATTGCTTGACCGAACGCATCAGCCGCATCAACAACCGGGTAATACTGATCCGTGTCGGGATTGCGTTCATCGTAATCCTCGGCTTCAAACCAGATCTGGTGTGCATCTCCGTAGTTGGAGATTTTGTAGTTATAGTTTTTTACAGCATAGACCGGCATTGTTATTAACAACAATGTATAGAAAGAAATTAGTTTTTTACACATGGCAATCCTCCTACAAAAAAATAGAAATACAAAACGACCGATAACAATTCTCGCACCTGCTGCATTTTATCCATATTTGCCCAGGATAAGTTTTTTACGACTTGACACTACCTCCTTTCCTTCAAGAGCCCGGTAAGCCACATAATTTCATTCATCAGAAGTTCAAAGCACACAGACACAAGCCAACACGAGCCCAGGTATAATCAATCTTGTTTATACCAAATCAGCCGCCTTCCCGTCAAGTAAAATCCTGTGATTTTGACGTAAATATGTTTAAGAAAAGGCCGTTAAGTCTATTTGTGGAATCTCACATACCATTCCTCATCGTTCGATTTAAAGCGCCCAAGAGGCTATTTAAACGACGAACTCGGCTCATACAGCCCCTGACTTACAAATCAGCCAATAGCTTGCATCACCGCACCTGAGTGTGTTATAATATGGCAGAAAAGCATACCAGCGAAACTCATTATCTCTCTTTGAAAGAGAAGAGCAGACATCATGCGTAAACGAAACGGCTTTACGCTAATAGAACTTTTGGTGGTTATTGCTATTATTGCATTATTGATGTCGATCCTGATGCCGGCTCTGCAGCGCGTAAAGAAACAGTCACGGAAGGTTGCCTGTTTGTCGCTGCTGAAACAGTGGAGCTTATGGTTTTTAATGTACACGGAGGAATACAACGGCTATTTCATGGAAGGTTGGGAAGGTACCAGCAAGGGAACCGGTAATAATCGCTGGTGCAGAGCGATGGGCGCGTACCACAAGTACGAAAGCGATGTCACCTGCTGTCCGAATGCCACAAAGCCTTGGTTTGATGAGGCTGGCAATGCTACGGGGCTCGAGGGCACGTTCCTCGGGGCGACCTCGGCATGGGGCTACTGGCAGCGCGAGGGATGGCTTGCGCCTCTTAAAGGCAGCTATGGGATAAACGGTTCGTGTAATAATCCCGAGCCTGAACTCAGTCCTGGAGGTAATCACTGGAGGACTCCTAATGTTAAAGGGGCAGGTTATGTTCCGCTGTTCGTAGGGGCGCAGCGGTACAATCTTTGGCCGAAGGATACCGACACGCCTCCAACGTTTAATGGTGAGCAGTGGCAGGGTGACAACATGGGGCGTGTCTGCCTCAACCGGCACAACGGATTCGTGAACTGCCTTTTCCTGGATTGGTCAGCGAGAAAAGTGGGACTCAAGGAGTTGTGGACGTTGAGGTGGAGCCGCAAATATAACACTGTCGGGCCCTGGACCCAGGCCGGCGGCGCCCTGCCGAGTGACTGGCCAGAATGGATGAGGAGGTTTAAGGACTACTGAAAAGTTGTTTTGCGCTCGTAGAATCGCCGACCTTGCCTACAAAAAGCCCCCTGCAGGGCTTGTAGATGAAAAATAACCTTACAACTGGCGCAGGTTCGAGTCCTGCCGGGTGCGTTTTTTACTACACTGTCGTCAGTAGATAACAGATGATGTTTATCATTATATAGATCCCTTCCGGCTTGCTGGCATCGAACACCTGGTATGTTTCACGCTTACCTCAGGATTTTATGGATTAATAACACAGGGTGAAGGAGCAGAGGCAGTCCAGTTGTCAGGGTCATTGCCGTAATCGGCGCCGGTCTTGCGCGTAAGCGATTTGCTGCCGCCATCTGGTCCGGTCGGCCAAAGGTCAACGCCGCCCGGACAATCCTCAGGATGAAAACCATCGCTGTAACCAACCCTGTCAACACGAATATAATAACGTGTCCCAAACTCGTCCACGTCACCCGGCATCGAAAGCTCCAGCCTCTCGCCGGCGTTGTTCAAGCTGCCACTATAAGGGCCAAGAATCTTCTCAACAGGGACAGCCGGATACCGCCAGGCAAACGCCTCCGGCTCCTTAACCAATAACAAATATCCGCCGGCAGGTATCGTAACAGGTTGCTCTTCCGGGAACGTAAAGTCAATACCATCGGTGAACTTCCACGGCTGAGCTTTGTCATAATCATATAAGGTTACCGGCTCGGCGCTGATATTGTACAGCTCGATGTATTCATACTGGTCATTAGTATATGAACCACCAACCGGCCAGGACGGATTGTACATAATCTCATTGATGACTATAGGGCCGACCTTCGGATAAGCATTTGCAGAACCCGGAGTATTCTCAGACATCGGAACAAAATTAAAATTGCCGGTACTTGGCTTATAGTAACGTCCAAACGATACATCTGTTTCCGAAGCGCCGAAATCTTCCGCCTCGCGATAGCCGGTCAAAACGCCACCTTCCACGGAGCTGAGATATATCTGTTCGCCGTTCTCGCTCAAGGCAAAAGTCTGATGAGAACCCGAGGCACTCGGATTATCAAAATGCTGGTCTTCATAAAAAAGAATATATCCATGTGGAGCAATCCTTGTCCCGGCGGCAATCTGGTATCTCATAAGATTGGAACCACTGTCACTGAGGAACCAGCCGCCAATGTCTATAGTAGTGTCTGTAGTATTATGCAATTCAATCCAGTCCGCAGCGCCGGCGTGTGAATGTGCCAACACCTCGTTAATAACCACTGCGCCTGGGTCGGGAATAATATTGTCGTCATTTTCACCCGGCGAACCCCCAAGATAAGCACTTGCACGCCAGGAGTCCTTCTCGTTCCAACTATACGAGTCGGTGCTAAGCGGGTCTATTATTGTCAGAGAGAAACCGTCGCCATCTGTAATAGAGCGCCAGCCGTCTTTGTAGTCAAAGTCCAGAATCGTTTGGCCGATAGCATCTTCCAGTCTGATTCGCTCTCCTGCATTATTTAATCTGCCGGAGTATTCCCCGGCTACATTTATATCTGAGCCGTATCGGGCTTCGAAGGCATTGCGGTCCTGAACAACTATAACAAATTCTCCAGGTGACACTTCAAGCTTCGGGAAGGTGAAATCAATTCCGTCAGTGAACTTAACGAGATTCAGATTAATTGTTTTGGTTCCTATGTTTTTAATCTCGATGTACTCAGTGTTCGGGTCGTTTGCATCATCTATTTTTATCCCTCGGGGTGTCTGAGCTGTTAATAAGGGATGATACATAATCTCTGTGACACGCAGGTTGTCCACTAATGGGCCAATGGCGAAGGTCGCTTCGCTGAGGGCGCTCCAGGTGCTTTGCTTCAATATACGGGCCTTGACGTGGGTGCTATTGGTCAGCGTGATTGGCCCGGTATATAGGAGCACACCGGGCGAAGTGCCGCCGTCACTGGGGGGACTGCTTTTGCCGGCAACCAGCTCGGCGGAGATGAGAAAATCAGAGCTTGTAGCGGAGGAATTCAGGCCTTGGATGGCTAATATATTGTAACTCGGCTCCAGCGCGCTGAGAAAAGCAGATATGTCGATGTCCTCGAAGTTGAGGGCTTCGTCTTTGGTGCGGTCTGCGTTAGCGCCGGAGTTCCAGGTTGGTGTGCCGGTGGAATTGCGTCTGGCAGCTTCGACACCGTTGATATAGGCGATAAAGCCGTCGTCGTAACGAATCTTCAGCGTCAAAAAATTGAAGTAATCACTGCCGGTGCTAAGGGCAAACGGGATACGTATATAACAGGTGGCATTTTTTCTAAACATCTGGTTTCCCACATCAAGCGTGATGAGGTCTTCGTAACCCGAACCTCTTTCGTAGCCGACACCGCCTGGGTTTCCGACACAGGCAGGCCAGGCTGAGTCGTTGAAGGACAGCCCACCCTTCCAGTCGTCGCTGATGGGGCCTATTGGAACGAGCACTCGCTTAACATTACTTTCGGCTACAAGGGTAGTGGTGTTAGTGTCCTGTTGGGGTAGCCCTTGAAAGCTCGGGTCGGAGCCATCGAGGGTATAATAGACGGCGTGAAATCTGCCCATGCTGGTCATGGTTAGAGTGTCACCGGCTAAAATCGCGCCGCCATGCTGGTACTGGTCGTTTATATTGAATATTGGGCCGGGAGAGGTAAACATACCTTCCTGAACGCAGGCATCCAAAAAGACGTCGAGCCGATTCGGTACCCAGGTATTGATAACATACGTATCCATATTGGAGATGACTCCCAACATCTGTTCACGAAGTTCGAAGAAGCGTTCTCTTATGTTGGCTTCAGTTAGTGCGCCATTGTTGTAGAAATGTTTGTATATACGGTCTGCAAAGATTTGTTTGAAGTTGTTGTTGACCTTGAGCGCGCGATAAAAATAACCGTTGGCATTAGTCTGTGTGTTAAGCCCGTCAAAATAAACAGTGTTTAGTCTATCTGAAAACATTCCGCCTTCTGCATCCCAGATGAAGAAACGCCACAATCCCTCGTCTGAGCGTTCACTTGCGGCGGCCCAGTTGTTTTGCGGCCAATCCCAATTACCTGACCAAAGCTCCAGGATGAGATAGTCGGCAAATGACAGAATATCAAGGCGTTTGCTAACGTGCTGATAATGTGTATCATTGGAAAGATTGTTGTTGCGGGCGTAATTGAGCAAGTCGTTCCAGGCCACCGCATCCCCGTCGCGGATTCCGCTCATTGTCATCACGTCCCAGTCCTTGTCGCTTTTGTACCATTGCTGGCAGAATGCGTCTTTGATGTGTTCACAGGGATTGAAATAGCCTTTGTATTCGCCGTTGATGAAGAGATTGGCCATCGTACCGCCGCTGTCCACATGGCCCATATCCTTGTGCAGGCGTCTGATTAGCTCGTCTTTGATAAATGGATTAACTCTGTCGTTGTGGCCTCCGCGGAGAACAATGCTCTTGAAACGTTCGACCTCGAATGGAAACAGCGGATATTCAAGCCAGCCGTCACCATATCTGCCGCGGAAGTAAAGCCTGAAACTGAATTTGGAGTTTCCTGTCCAGAGACCGTCGCTGCGGTGATAGCGCGGTCGCATATAGTCACTTCCGTGGACCCGGATTCCGCAATCAATCTGAAGGCCCGAGTTGTCTTCGGGTTTAATCAGTTCAAACGAGACGGGACGTTCGTATGCCATTCCACGACACATTGGATTATTATGGCTGTCCGGACCGCTCGGGACCCATTGACCGTCACTTCCATAGCTTCCACCTACGATGGCCATAACACCGTCAGGTTCATAAAAAGTTTTCCCTTCATCGCCAACGAGCGAAATCAGCGGCAGTGACTTGATGGCTTCGCTGGCGTTCATTATATATGTATTGGTCTTAATATCTGATGGTTTGAATCCCGGCTTGACTGCCTTGGCCCGCAAACACGTGGTTTTGTTGATGGTAATAGGAACGGTGTAGGTTGTACCGCTGTGTCCTCCGCGTGCAGAAACATGATACGGCTCAGAGCCGTCGAGCGTATAGTATATTACGGCATTTTCGGTTTCAGTGGCGATTGTAACATAGAAAGGTGTATCATAAAAACCTCGCTTGTGGCTGAACTTCGGGGCATCGACCTCGCCCAAATACGCACCGTTATTTTCCGCTCCCGGGGTTGGTGAAGCCTGGAAACGCAGATTATCATCAGCATCAGGGTAGCGGCCGTATGAGATATCGGTAGTCTGCTCGCCGAAGGCGACACTATCAATCAGAGTGCTGCCGTTAATATCAAACAGGGCGATTTCCTCACCGTCGGCGTCCAGTTTGAAATTCGCGTGCAGACCAGTGTCGGCGGTATCGTTGTCGGCCCATACCAATAGATAGCCGCCCGGCGGGATGATAGTCGAGCCCCGAGAATTACTCTGAATCCGCCATTTTGTGGGAACGGATAGGTTGTCCGTAAGGTATATGCCATCGACATTAATGGTATAGGTCCCGCAGTTATGGATTTCTATCCAGTCGTCATATTCGCCCTGCGGGTCCATGCAACATTTGCTATTGGACGCCATAAACTCGTTGATTACCAATGGATTGCCTATCTCGTGCCAGTGCTTGGTCAGCAGGGCAAAATCCGACATATTTACGCCCCCGACACCATCCAGGTCGGCATAATTTGGTTCCGAGGATGTGTCCGAAGGTTGCAGCCACTGCTCGGCGAAAACGCTGATATCCAGAAAATTGACTTTGCAGTCACCGTTTAGGTCGCCGGTTGGGCAGACGGCCTTAACTGACACAATCAAAAATAAAGTTAATATCAAGGTAAACAACGAGCCTTTCATAGACCTGAGCACCTTCTACCTCCTGCCTTACCAATGTTTTAGAGCCACTGACTGTATATCATACTAAAAATAGCCAAAAATTTCCAGCGAATTATCAATTCAGCGGCTTTAAGGTGTGGAATTATCATCGGCAAGGCTTTTTAAGGTTTGCCGGTGCTTGGGTGTTCTTGGCTTTTCATTGTCAACCTGCACATCGGGTTTATATTTCGAGATAATCCCGAGCTTCTTAAGCTTTTCTGCTTTTTCGAAGGTGGCGCGTCCATCGTTATATAGTACGTTAGTGCCTTGGAAATTCTTTTTCTTCAGTAATGTTTCATCATACGCGAGTGGGGAAGTAGGTGAAATAATTGCGCTCTTACCTTTACCGAGATACTCGATGTTCTCAATAAGCCAATCCAAATCCCCTTTATTTCGGAGATAAGTATTTACCTCCTCTATGTTAACAGGATATTTATCATCATGGTCGTTCGCATAAATAAATAATGCTTTGCCAAAATCAGATAGCTTCTTGGCGGACTCCATGCGAGCTTCCATTTCTTTTTGATTGCCGGAGTACAATTTTTCATCCGGGATTCCGAGCGCTTTACCTGCCCGCCTTAGTTCCTCTATATCCGCTTTTGTAGGTTTAAGATACTGGGTATTTGTCCCTTTTCCTCTTCGGTAACCATACACAATTCGAATAAAGCCTTCATACCCCTGTCCTACGGAACCACCTTCCTGGGGCCTGGCATTGGCATTAATTCGCAATATCTCAGCTATCATTTCTCGAAGATTATGAATCTCCTTGTTGCCCACCTTCCAGAAATAAAGGCCTTCGGTTAACTTTCCGATTCCAAGTCTCTCATGGCCATATCCGGGGTTTAATATTACAACCCCATAAGGATGATAAAGCTCATATCGTTTTTGTATATCAGGCGTAACATCAGCTACCTCCATTCCAAGTAACATCATACTCATAATCGCCTCAGCCGTTCCCTCTCCTTTTCCAACCTGCACATCGGTTTTGTGTCCTGGTCGAAGCGAAACATTCTTGAACTCGACCCACTCATACGGCCGAGCTTGCAGCAGAATATATTTGATTTGATCCGGTGATAAATCAAAAAATCCTTTGCAGAGACGCATGTCACTTCCGCTGTTGGAACCTCTTATAGGCCCATGAATTTCATCATCTCTATCAACAACCATAATGCGACAGTCATAATCTCCGCCAAGTAAATGCGTAGCGCACAGTCTCACTGTATCTTTTTCTTTAACAGCCTCATGGAAGATAACAGAACTATCAGTCAGAGAATCGTTCGTGCCACTCACTGTCCTTCCATCGCCTCCAGAGGCTACTCTTTTCCATTCACCAGTAGCTACCCCAATACTAAAGTCGAGAGTTTCCAGATTTTGAGGTAGTTTGAAGACAATATTGCGCAGTGGTTTGAGTTTTTCTCGTTTTTCGGTGACATAAAAAGGATGTGAAGAACTTCGCGTGGCCATATCTATTTCCCACGTGAAAGAAATATGCTCAACATCCTGGCCAGCAAAACGCAGGGCCAACTCTCGAGCCTGCTCGGTTTCATCCGGCTTGACTGTCATACGTGAATGGTCAGATGGAGCATGGTCTGGTTCCAATATGGAACCGTCCGGCCGCCACCATTGTTTGCCCTCGTTTGGATGTTCACAAACTCCAACGAGTTCAACAGTCACGCCGTTGGGGAGTTTAGTTTTGAATTCTGATGAGTCTGAAGCTTTTTCGGGTTCGAGGACAAAGTTGAAAGTCTCCTCGTCCTTTTTATTGAAAGTGAAATGGCCGTCGTAAAGGCTTTGGCGTTCAGGTTTATATCCGGGTGCTTCTACTTTTATAGAATGATGTTCCGGCCAAGTAAGAAAGCTATACTCGCCGGCCGAGTTTGTAATTGCCCCCCATTCGGACCGCACATCGGCTTTGATTTGTTCCCAGTTAGGCTTAGGGCCATAGCCATCATCAAAAACTCTTGCCCCTGCTATCGGCTCCCCTGTCTGAGCATCTTTTACTGTCCCCTTGATAACTAATCCCGGAGGACCTGGTGTACACGTTGCCATTGGTAACAAGATTGCGGCGATGATTATTACTACAGCCAAGCCGAGGATTCCGAGTTTTGCTTTTTTCGGCATCGGCCGATTAAGGATATGCTTGATTCGGCCGGCCAGTGCGCTTTTGGATTCCACAACGCCTATCAATCGCAGAGACAAAGCAGGGCGCTTAAATGCCAACTTTGCGACGTTCACCAGAGTTTCTGGATACTGCTGCGCTTTGGCACCCATCGCTACAAGCACCATCTCATCAACCGCCTGCTCGCGGACTCTGCGAATTATTGCATTGGCAAGCCAAAGCAGCGGATTATAGAAATAGATAATCTGCAAAACAGTTTGGGCCAGATTCACCCACAAATCGCCGCGTCTGATATGAGCGAGTTCGTGCAGCAGGACCGCTCGTAATTGGCTTGAGCTTAGATTTGATGCCAGATATTTTGGCACTAAAATCACAGGCCGAAATAATCCGCAGACGGCCGGGCTTTCCGCGTTGGCTGAGACCTTTAAGCCGATTTTTCGTTTTACTCTTATACGTTCGCGGCAGGACTCAAGCGTATCGTTCATCATACTATTTGCCTCTTTGGCCTGGGCAATAAGCCTGCGCACAAAAATCGCCCGCTGCAACAATAATAATCCCATTGTTATCACTACAGTCAGCCAGAGTAAAAACACAGCACCCTGCCAGGACAGCGGCGTTACTGATTCAGCCGGGGGCTGAGAAGGCTCTTTCAATATGGGCTCAGTTGCTGGAATAATCGGTACCGGAGTAGTTGTGAAATTATCGTCCTGGATATTTGTAAAGTCAATGGTTGGTGAAACGATGGCCGGAGCCGGCTCTGTGGGTTCGGCCTCTGTGATAAGACGGTTTATATTCACAAACGCTAATTCGTCACCGAAAAAGTATCCCAAACTCAAAGGCGTCGAAAGCGAAGTCGGCAGAATCAGTTTCACCAGAACCAGCATCCATATCCAGTAGCGAAACACGGCCCGCACTTTTTTCCGCAGGGCAAAATCGGATAACAGCAAAATCAAAATCAGCACGCACGATTGAACGAACATCGGCAGGGCAAATTCGACAAATCTCAATCCCGCCGAATTTATCTGCTCTAATATCGCATTCATGACAGGTTCTCCATCTATTGAGACGGACTTTTTGAACTTTTGTTACAGCGAAACTATTTTTTTCCGGCTGTACGGCCTTTGATGCGTTTTTTCTTAATCAGCGTTTCCAACTCATTCAGTTGTTTTTGCGATAGTTTGTGATTGTCTAACAAAAATTGCATCATCGGCGTAAGTGCCCCGTCGAAGGCCCTTTTTGCCGCCCGCATAATTTCGCCTTTTTGCGCCTGTATTTTAGTGATAGCCGAGCGGTACAGAATGAGATTGCGCATTCTTTCGTTCTTCAGCAGGCCCTTGGTCACCATGCGGTCCATCATTGTCTTAACGGTGCTGTAGGTCCAGTTCTTTTGGTCTTCGAGCTCCTCCTGAACGGTCGGGGCCGCACACGGCTCATTCTCCCAGACGGCCTGGATGATCGCCCATTCGCCTTCGGTTAGCTCATAATTTTTCTTTGCCATAGATATCTCCTTATCTTTAACTTTGCCAAGAATACTCTACAATTGTAGAGATTGCAAGAAAAAAATAAAGTATTTTTGATTTTTTTTTGGACTTAATTTTCGTCCACGGAACCCAAAAAGAAAGGCCCGTTCGCAAGGTTCCCGACAAAGTAATGAATGAGATTCTATCCGGCGGCATCGACAAGATGAACGAGGCGGGGACGGCAATTATCGGCGGCCACAGCATTAACGACAGCGAAATCAAGGCAGGCTTTGCCGTAACCGGGATGATAGACAAGGACAAGATAATAACAAACGCCGGTGCACGTAAGGGCGATGTGCTTATTCTGACAAAACCATTGGGCACAGGCATCGTTGCCTTCGCCGCACAAATCAGCCGGGTCGATGAGAAGAGCGTTAAGCAAGCAACAGAGTCGATGACCACACTTAACAAAAAAGCGTCGCAGTTAATGGTCGAGTTTGGAGCGCACGCCTGCACCGATGTTACCGGTTTTTCTCTCTGTGGTCATCTGGCCGAGATGGCTTTGTCGAGCGGCGTTGATGTCGAGGTTCTCTGGGACGATATTCCGCTGTTCCCCGGCGTTCTCGAATATGCCGCAGCGGAGATACTGCCCGGGGCCATCGAACGAAACAAGGAATCCTGCGGCGAGCGCATAATCGCCGACGAGTCACTGCCGCAGGAGATGGTCGATATATGCTATGATGCCCAGACTTCCGGCGGATTGCTGATGGCGATTGCAGAAAGTGATGCCGATGATTTCCTCAACGCCCTGCACAAAGCCTGTCCCGAGCAAAGCCGAGGGGTCGAGGGAAGGGAATTTCCGCCGCTACGGTCATCGGCAAGGTTCTTGGAAAAGATTCGGGACTTGTTCAAATAAAAACAGATGGCAGCCGAAAAATACCTTCGCCCAAATCCACCAAGCCAGCCATAAAACCGGTGCCAATGAGGCAAAAATTGGAAAAACCTTCTTTAACTGAACCGCAAACCGAGGAAGTCCCCTATTGCGCGGACGCTGTAACTTCTACCGGGCAGAAAATTAGTAAAGATTCGGCCCGACTGAGCTCGCCGAAGTCTAATATAGCTAAGATTAAGAGCTTATCCGAATAACCGGGTCGTTATGAGGCCGAGCGAAAAGTCCGAGGCCAAGGCGGCAGGCCAAAAAGGCTCAGAGGCGTGGTTTCCTCCACGTTGAGAACGTTTTTGGCCGACAACGCAGGCATCGGGCTTTGCAGCCGGCCGCAATAGAGCGGGTTATTCGGATAGGTTCTAAGGCCAAATTCACAGACTTTCTCGGCTCGTCAAGCTCACCCCACGGCCTGGACGCCTATACGAAGCAAGCTATCGCTATCGCGTTGTCGGTTGCTATGCGGTGCGAGTCGTGTCTTAAAATGCACCTTAAAAAGGCGAGGGAAAAGGGCTTCACACAAGATGAGCTCAACGAGGCCGTCTGGATGGGCATCAGCTTCGCCGGCTCAACGGCAATGGTATTTTACGAACAGCACAAGAACTCTTAACACGTATGATTCGTTAAATAATTTGGTCTTAAGAAACGTATGAATATTCATAAGGATTCTTTCGCTGTGATCTCATATCAGCTCGTGCTAATGCTACGCGCGTCAGCCGCCGCGAGCGAGCGAAGTGGTTGTCTGGACACGCTTATTTAGCGGCGCATCGTTCAACCTCTTGGTCTTCTTGGGAATAACATCGGCGTTCTGGATTTGTACTCCAGATACGATGTCCCAAATCGAATCTCCAGTTCTCGTTCTTCACAAACTTTCACAAACACAAGCCATGCTGGTGTAACCAGGATGAGCACCCATAGCACAAACAGCGCTGACTGAAACCACATCCCCAATGCCAGTAAAAATGCCAGAGTCGCAAGCACCATAGGATTACGTGTCCAAGCATACAACCAATCTACAGTCAACTTCTTACTTAGTACAATCGCAAAGGGCGCACCGAGTCCTTTCAAGGCGAGGTTTAACACTGTTAGCAGTGTAGCTGCTCCAGTGATATTAACTAACAACAAGCCGATTTCAACTGGTATCGGAAGCGCCCAGCCAGACCAATCTTTATGGGTAATAACCGCTCTAATGATGGCCGCGCCGAATAGAATCATCAGGGCAAAATGGACGAACGTTGTTATCCAAGCGGCACGTCTCATTGTTGGCTGATTGTCGAGCATCTTCCTCCCGAGCCAAACGACTGGAAATACTAACAATACCCCTCCCACAATGATGGATAGATTCACAATATTTGAAAGCGGTCGATTGAGAACCCACAGCCAGAGAATCAAGGTAAACGCATAAAGAGCAATCCTAAGAAATAGTTCAAAGATATGTTTCATTGTAATCTCTTGTCGATTATTACAAAGCCGGCCAACAATAGTTATATGGTTTTCGTATAAGATTCCCGACCTCACCGAGTATCAGGATAATAATCCTTTGCACGAATTCTGTAATTAACACCTTACAGACGACCCAGGCCGGTTCTCCTTCTTATTAGGTCTCTTATATGGTTTCCGCATAGGAAGCCAAAGCCTTTTAGCTGTCCGCATAATACGCGTTCTCTCTCAATATGTAAATGCCTGTCGATAAAACACTAACGCCAATCCGTTTTCTTATCAAGCCTCTTATATGGTTTTCCGCATAAGACTCGCATAAGACTATGGTTCTTTCATCTTCTTGAGGCTATCTACCGGACTGCGAACACCGATTGGTGGCTGCCACTGAGCGAACGCAGTGAGCGAAGTGGATGGTAGTTCTCTGCTGCTTAATGTCTATCGGCATAAGCTGTAGGATTAAGATTACAATTCTGCTGATCTAAACAACCCTGAAGCTCATAGTCATATGACTATGGTTCGTCTCCCGACCTTTCACTGGCCGTAGCATGAAAAAGCCCGTAGTCATTTGACTATGGTTCGTTTTCCAACCTTTCACCGGCCGGAGCATGAAAAAGCTCGTAGTCATTTGACTATGGTTCGTTTTCCAACCTTTCACCGGCCGGAGCATGAAAAAGCTCGTAGTCATTTGACTATCCGCAGCCAGCATCTCATTTGTTAAAAGGTGGCAAAAAAAGTGCATTTTTGGCCGTTTTTTGTTGACTCTTATTTGAAAATATGTTAAAATGCCCACCTGTTAGCCAGCAGGCTAACATAAACCGCCCTCAGGCGCTAGATATAGCGGAGAACCGCACGTTTTCGTATCAGCAGATACACGCCAAAAAGCATCGTTATTGAATGGTGAATAACTATGAACTACTGGCATCCGGCGATTGTCGCTTTCCGATCGAATTACTTACCTGCCTATAAGGCAGCAGTTATTTACGTGCCTATCAGGCACCTCTACATCTGTCGAGAACCCTCTACAAATCAGCTCCTTTTTATGCAAAACAAACCCAATTACCAAAAAGCCAAAATGGACGTAAACATCTATTACACAGAGGTATATGAAAATATTTTTTTCGTAAGCCCTTGCTGTTTAAGGATTTCTCAGACAAAAGGCTTGTTTTTGGATGTCTTCGGATTTGGGTTTTGCCCGCCAAGCTAACCGGTTGGTATCAGACTGCATTGTAGTTGTGGGCATCGACTTTATCCGTAAGCACGCACAAAATCGTTTGCCGTTCCATTAATCCCGATAAATCACGAATTGTCGTGTGGCGGTTACTTTGCCGTAAAGCTCCAGCGTATCGTACTGTACCTGCACGTTGAAGGTCTCTTCGTTTCCGTTGAGTTTAAGGTCATTTGGCACTCGCCACGAGTACCCGTGGGTGCCGGGTTGTCCGAAGGGCATCACGCCCTCGGCGACCTTTTCGCCGTTGGCACGTGTGATAAGCACCTTTGGTTCGAGAGACATGAGTTGTTTAGAGGTGCGTTTTTGACCGTTGGAAGTAATGTATTCTTTTTTCTGCTTTCGCGTAATGTCTTCGAGGCGCCGGATTATAATATCCAGTTTTGGATCTATCAGGTCAGCTTCCACCCGCAATTGCCCTCCCAGTTTGACCCGATGACCTTTTGACGGTGAAACAAACATCATTTCCGGGTTGTTGGAGAAGTCGAGGACAAACGGCTTATCCTTGCGAATTTTAATGCCATAGAATATAGGGCTCTCGCCCCTGTCGCGTAGTTTGCCATCTGAGCGATAGTTCCTTGAAATTGTTATACGCAAAAGGCCAAACGTTATCGTCAGGGTTCCGGGCAAATAATCCCCGACGGGTAACCGGCAGCTTTTAACCGACTTCAGCCTGCCATATTTCAATTCTCCTCCGACAGCCACAACCATATCTTCGGAGCACAGCGAACCCTGCACGGCCATCTCCGGATAAATTTCGCGTCCCCCGGCACCAACCTCGAACGTACCAAAATCGCCGTCATAGGGCTGAACAAACAATTTGTCACCTGTCGGTGTAACAGAAAAGCGATAATATGTTCCTCCAATTTTATGCATCGCCCTCAGCTTGTTTGCACCCCGCCAGATTGTGTTATGCTGGGGATCCTTTTTCGGAATCAAATAAAAAGCCGTGCCCGGCTGATCAAACGGCCCGCCGACAGAATAAATATATCCAAGCAAGGCGTAATACCCGGCTCCACCAATATTGATCTGGCCCTTGCGCACCTTTGTGGCTATAAAGCTCAATTCGGAATGTCCACCTTGGCGAATCGTCAATCGCGGCATAGTTTCGATGGCACGCTGGCCGGGACCAAAGTCAAAAGTTATCTCAAAACTCTCGAAACAGACATACTCTTCAATGGACGGATGCCTCAGTAGCGCCCCTTTGGGTGGGTTCTGCTGAGATGCCAGTGGCGTGTCATTCGTCAGGTCGAGGTCACGGTTAAGGTCAAAATAGAGGCAGTCGTATCCCTTGCCTGTTCCTGAAGATTCGTCAAGCGCGAAATGGTATCCGGCTGGAGCATGAAATTCTGCGGACCTCCCAGCGAAGCTGATTCTGCCGTAGAGTGGCTTTTCTGATTTAAACGCGTGATACTTAACCAGCCTGTGGGGCAGATTGTTGCAAGAAGTGCTCTGACCTCTAAGAAAATCCTGGAATACCTCGCCCACATCGAAGACGGAAACTTCGTCCAGATCGAATACAAACTGCTTTGTTTGTTCCTCGCTTTTTTCCTTGCAGCCGAACGCAATTAACATTATCGCCAAATGCAACAGCATAAGACTGCCGGTGGTTAAGAATCTCGAAGAAATAGTTTTTCCTCTAATATTCAGCTCCTTTCGCGCAAAAGCTCGAATTAGTTTAATCCCTCGCACTAATATCTTAGATGCACACAATACCAGAAACGGTGCGGAAAGTCAAATATAATACGAGATAAATTCGCCATTTCTCCGGTGTGGCAGGATTTCCCGGTTGTAAAAAAAGCTGTCATACTTTTCCAAGCCTGTAGTACTTTTCGTTAACGAAAAGTACTACTATTCCGCCACTACTCAATTGACGATTTTCATTCCTGCGAAAGGGCCTGTTGCCAAAGTTCAAAATGAACGTTTTGAGATTGCCGCGCGATTCTTCGAATCGCTAGCAATGACCTGAAAACGCACTTTGCGTCATTGCGAGGAATGTAATGACGAAGCAATCTCGACTTTTTCAACAGACCCGCAAGCAGGAATCCAACCTCTCGATAATCCTGGATTCCACATCAAAACCTGCCCTGAGCAGAGCCGAATGGGTGTGGAATGACAACCCAGCAAATCATCTTTTACAAAGCAGTAGTACTTTTCATTAACGAAAAGTACTACTATCCTGCCGGGCTTGAGTTAGTGGATGCGGAAAGCTCACGGAAGTGATTCATTGTCCTGGATTAAGGATGAGATTGCTGCGGCCTTTGAAAAAGGCATGCTTTCGGAGATGAGACCTCCGCTAATCACATGTGAAAGAATATCGGTTCTTAGCTTATATCTGGTATCTGCTGTCTTCAAAACTTGGGCGAAATCATCCCTTCGCCTGTTCCGGAATTGGCAGGTCGAGCTCGGTGAGGACCTTTTTCATATCCTCCCAGACCCTTCTGCGGTTTTCCTGTGAGTAGTTTCGCAGCAGATAGGCGGTATGATATGTGGCCATAAGCTTTATAGGCGGTCTGCCGAGGCCGGCGTAGTACTCGTGGAATTGGCCGCGTAATTGACCTATCGACTTGGTAGTGTTTAGAAGCGTCCTGGCTGCGTGTGCACCCAGAGCTACGATGATTTCAGGTTCTATTATCTCAATCTGTCTTTGAAGATAGGGCAGGCAATTTATTATCTCGTCGGCGCGAGGGTCGCGATTCTCCGGCGGACGACACTTTAGGATGTTGCCTATAAAGACATCGCTTCGTTTAAGGCCGCAAGCTTTGATTACCTTATCCAATAGCTGGCCTGCTCTTCCGACAAAAGGTCTGCCTTGTGCATCTTCGTCAGCTCCGGGTCCTTCGCCGACGAACATTATGCGGGCGTTCGGATTGCCCTCGCCGGGGACTGCGTTTGTTCGCAGCGACCCGAGGCCGCACTTGCGGCATTGGTGAACTTCCTCAGCGACTTTTTCAAGCTCGGCAGCTTTCTCGGGGTCGGCCATTCCCTCGGCTTCGCTCGGGACAGGATTGTCCTCCTGCTGTTGTGGTTCAGTTGCTCCGGCTTTACTCTTGAGAGCAAACCCGGAAAAAAACTGCTCCATCTCAAGATGCTGGCGAACAACTTTATCAATGTCCACGTCTTTTTCCATCGGGGGGAATTGTAACGGAGTCGTGAGGATTACGCAATAAAAAAGGCGTTCGCCGAAGCGAGCGCCTTTTTGACACTCATAAGACGAGTGTTCATTATATTAATCCCTGGTCGAGCATTGCATCAGCGACTTTGATAAAGCCTGCAATGTTTGCCCCCATTACCAGGTTGCCCGGCTGACCATACTCTTGGGCGGCCTCGAAGCACTGATTGTGGATGGCAATCATAATGTTTTGCAGTTGCTGGTCAACCTCTTCGCGTGTCCAGGAAAGCCGCATGGAGTTTTGCGACATCTCCAAACCGGAGGTGGCAACGCCACCTGCGTTTGCGGCCTTGGCGGGACCGTACAGTATCTTTTTATCGAGGTACTGGTCGATAGCCTCAGGTGTGCTTGGCATATTGGCTCCCTCTGCGACAAGCGTGCAGCCGTTCTTGAGCAGTGTTTTCGCATCCTCGCCGTCAATCTCATTCTGCGTTGCACATGGGAAGGCACAGTCGCACTTAATGCCCCAGGGCCGTTTACCATCAAGATATTCGACGCTATACTTCTCGGCGTATTCCCTGATACGCCCGCGTCGTACGTTTTTCAGGTCCAGAACAAAGGCGAGTTTTTCATCGTCAATACCGTCAGGGTCATAGATTGTACCGTTGGAGTCCGAAAGGCTGACAACCTTTGCACCGAGCTGATTGAGTTTTTCTACAGTGTACTGGGCTGCGTTTCCGGACCCGGAGATGGTACAGACCTTGCCCTCGAAGCTATCGTCGCGGGTCTTTAGCATTTCCTGGGAAAAGTACACACAACCGTACCCGGTGGCCTCGGGACGAATGAGTGAGCCACCCCAGTTGAGTCCTTTGCCGGTGAAAACACCAGCAAACTCGTTGCAAAGACGTTTGTATTGGCCGAACATAAAGCCGATTTCGCGACCGCCGACGCCGATGTCCCCTGCCGGTATGTCGGTGTCAGGGCCGATATGGCGGAAAAGCTCGGTCATAAAGCTCTGGCAGAACCGCATAACCTCATTGTCGCTCTTGCCCTTGGGGTCGAAGTCTGAGCCGCCTTTACCCCCGCCCATTGGCAAGGTAGTGAGTGAATTCTTGAAGACCTGCTCGAATCCGAGGAACTTCAGGATACTCGCAGTAACGGTCGGATGGAATCTAAGGCCGCCCTTATATGGGCCGAGTGCGCTGTTGAACTCAAAGCGGAATCCACGGTTAATATGGATATTGCCTCTATCATCCTGCCAGGGTACCCTGAATATAATTTGTCTTTCCGGCTCGACAATCCTATCAAGGATTTTGGCATCAATGTACTCAGGGTGTTTTTCCAGCACAGGTCCTAAACAGTCGAGAACCTCCTTTACCGCCTGGTGGAATTCCACCTCGCCGGGATTACGTTTGAGAACCTGCTCGTAAACGCTCTGAATAACAGCCTCTTTTGCCATCTGGCTAATCTCCTTCGAAAATCTCAATTTTTTTATTTTTACAACTACTACAATAAGTTAAACTAATAATATAACCACACAATCGTGTTGCCAACAGCAAATAAACTAATATAATATATATAGTATTTTGTTCGGCGTAGCAAAAGACATTAATAGTAATATAAAGTATTAGGACAGCTTATAATGCATATAGAGATGCTAAAGGTATTCTGTGATTTAGCAGATTTACAAAGCTTCTCAAGAACCGCTGAAAAACATCTTCTAAGTCAATCTGCGGTCTCGCAGCAGCTTGCACAACTTGAGCTTGCACACAAGTGCCAGTTGATCAACCGTAAGAAAAGGCCTATTGAACTTACAAAGGCAGGCCAGTTACTTTACCTGGCCTCAAAAGATATTCTTGACAGACATGAACAGCTAAAGAACGAGCTAAGCAGCTTGCAAAAATTCTCCGTGAGCAGAATAAACGTCGCTGCGATTTTCAGTATCGGGATGCATACGCTGCCTGACTACGTTAAGAAATTTATGGTCAGCTATCAAGACGTTAATGTCCATATTGAATACTTTAGTGCCAGCCGGATTTATGAGCTGGTTTTATCGGGCGATGTGGATATCGGCCTTGTCGCTATTCCTAAAAGAGACAAAAGACTCGATGTGTATGACTTTGAGGAAGAGCCGCTAGTTCTGGTCTGCAGCCCGAAACATCCATTGTCATACGAATCGCAGGTCGATATTCACAAACTGCAATTTGAAAGATTCGTCGCATTTGAGAAAGGTGTTCCAACGCGGGCTTGGATAGACAATATTCTGGAGCGTTATAATATTGTTGTCCGGCCGGTGATGGAATTCGATAACATCGAGACGGTTAAACGAGCGGTGGAAATAAACTCGGGCGTAAGTATATTGCCTCAAACCGCAATTCTTCAGGAATTAGGCAGTGGAACAATAAAGGCGATTACCTTTTCAAATGAGAAATTTGTCAGGCCTACCGGAATAATTCTTCGTAAGGGTAAAATTTTAGGCCAGGCTGGCCGATATTTTATTGAATTACTGCAGAAAAATGTAAAGTAGTCCGAACATTGAGCACCGAATACCGAATATTGAATGACTGCTTTTGAAAGTTCTTACTGCCACAGACAGACTCGCAATGATTTATTGGGTGGTATATACGATATAACATACAAATATTATGTCCATTAAAGCTGTGATATTTGATTTGGACGGCACGATAACCCAGCCTTATTTTGATTTTGACGCCATTCGGGAAGAAATAGGCTTAGCCAGAGATTCCGGGCCTGTTCTGGAATCGATGGAAAAGATGACCGCTAAACAGCGGCAGGATGCCGAGAAGATACTCCATTATCACGAGCAAAAAGCGGTAATGGAATCTAAACTCAATGCCAATGCGAAACAGACACTTTCGGCCCTTCGTTCAGCAGGGATTCACATCGGGGTATTGACGCGTAACAAGCGAAGTAATGCCCTTGCTATCGCTCGCAAGCACAAGCTGAAATTCGATGCTGTTATTGACCGGGAAGATGGGCCGGTCAAGCCCGATGCTTTCGGGGTTTTGCAGTTGTGTCGGCAGTTCGGCGTAAAGCCGGAAGAAACTTTGCTGGTGGGCGATTACCTCTTTGATTTACTCTGTGCAAAGGCAGCAGGTGCAGTTGCGGTGCTTCTGGCCAATCACAATCAGGCCGACGAGTTTACCGAACATGCGGATTTTTGTATTGAAGATATCAGCCGGATACTTGAAATTATTGATAGTAAAAAATAATGCTTAGAGAAAAAGGAAATCAGAATAATGAATAAAAAGATAATTATAAAAGCTGCCCTTATCTTGTTATGGATGGTGAGTCCGCCTGTGGTGGATTGGGCTTCCGACTGCCCGAAAAGTTCAGATACAAAGCAGCCGGTAAAAGAAAAGGTTAATACGGTTGATACGGTCTTAAAACAGTTGGATAAGAAAGCCCGGGAGCTTACGTCCTACGAGGCGCAGATTGAATATGGGTTCGTTCAGCCGTTGCTCGAATCAGAGACGCTTCGGAAAGGTATTTTGTATTATGCCAAGCTTGGCAATAAATCGAAGCTGAGACTGAATTTTCAAACGCTTAAACAAGAAGATGAGGAAGAAGAAAAATACATCGAGCAATATATCGTGCTCGACGGCGCCGGTCTTACTCGTCCCGGCCACCAATTCAAAGGCACGTGGCTTGTGCATATCGACTACGAAATCGAGGGAGTAAAGTATTATCAATTAGCCGAGGCGAAGGAGCCGAATAAGCCGGTGGATGTTTTTGATTTGGCCAGCAGGAATTTTCCGATGGTTGGTTTTACCAAGATAGAAGATATGAAAAAACAGTTTGAGGTAACATTGGTCGAGCAAAAAAAGTCCGAGCCGGAAGATTTTATTCAAGTACATTTGAAAGTTAAGCCGAATTCGGTTTATAAGGATGACTATATATATATCGATTTCTGGATTGATGAGAAATTAGGCCTGCCGGCAAAGGTAGTTGCTGTCACGACCGAAGAGGATATTTACCGGATAAAGTTTATCAAGCCAAAGGTCAATAAAAAAATAGACGGTAAGGTCTTCGAATTTAAGATACCCGAAAGTTTCAATGAGCCGGAGATAATTCCCTTGAAGAAAAAGGGCGAACAGAAATAAAATATGGCTTCAATAACGATCGCTGATGAAGATTTTCAGAAGCTGATAACAAAACGTGCCCGAACATTGCTTGGGCTTGCCCGTTATCTGTCGCAGTGCAAGTCGCGAGACAAAATCCTGATACGTCCTTTTCTGGGTGAGTTACTTTCACAATCTATGCAGCTTGAGGAGCTCCTTGACGCTTATGATGCAGGCAACAATTGCCGGTGGTGCTCGTTCCGGTCGCTGACAGCGGCGTTTAAGCTTTTTTCCGATGTAAGTTACGAGCTGCTCCACATTCAACACTCATTGCCCGCGTATCGGCTTTTGCCGATTGAGCGGGATTTTGTCAAGGACACAGAAGAAGCGATTGAGTTTACTGGAGATGTGCTTTCTCGTGCGTCCGAGCAGATGCTTGCCAGGGCCGATCAGCTTGGTCTTTCGGTGCCATCAGAAAGTTCGTTTAAAAAGTCTTACACCGAAGAGCTGCCTGCCGGCCGACTGCCACACAACTGCTGGATGCGCAGGATAGAAACAGTCTCGGAGACAGTAACTTTACTTGCCACGGCCTTTTTGAACCTGGCCGCTGAAAGTAAAGATGTTCGCGCTGCCAGCCGGGCCAAACCTGAAGATTACGCTTCATACGTCCTTAATTCAATTAGTGAGGAAAAGCTGCGAAGTCTCGAGCTTCGATTCCACAATCTTCAGTCACTGTACGATACATACGTCTCAGGCACCGAAGCGGAAGTGCTGGATACGGACTTGCCTATTCTGCGAGGCCATATAAGCGTTGTCTTTCATCTGCTGAAAACGGCCACATCGTTTGCTCACTATTACGAACGGCACGTGAATAAAGAGCTATGTGATTCACCGACCCGTTTTGAGCCGCTGGTAAAAGCTGAGGAGCTGCTGGCGATACTGATGAACTATTCGGTTACCCACATTAGTTTGTATATTGACTGTGCGGAACATCTATGCCATAGAATGCTCAAGCGTTACGCCGAGGTTGGCCAAATTGAGGTATCTGTTCCTCCGTATCGCGGCTTCCACGTTCGCCCATCCACGCTGATTTCCAAGCTTGTCCTGCACTATGGGAGCGAAGTTCGGATGCAAATGGATGAGGAGAATTACGATGCCTGCTCGCCGCTTGAGCTGTTCCGCGCCAACGAAAAGATAAACGCGCAAAAACGACGCTGGCTGGCCTCAGAAATCGTCCGTCTTAAGCTTGTCCAGGAACAGGTAGGCCAGGGTGACATAAATGCAGTGGTTCGGGGCGTTGTACTGACGTTGGCCGAGCGAGGTAAACTAATCCTGTATGAACAACCCCTGCAGTTGCCGAAGGAGCCGACCCGAAAGGAAGGGACGCTGCTGGAGAAGGTTATTGACGAAATGGCCCGGCTGCTGGCAATGGGTAAGATCGATGTGGACGCTAACCTGACCGCAACGTTTATTGGGGACAAACGAGTCCTGGCTGATATCAAGCTATTAGCAGAATCCGGATACGGCGAGGATAACTTCGGCAACAACGTGCCTCTGCCGGATAAACTCGGGTACTTGCGCCACTGAGCCGGAAAAATAAACCCGCTGAATAAAGAGGTAAATTGTTATTGCGATGCCTGCTAAGTCTCGCAATAATTAGGAATGAGCCAAAGCTCAATTAGTATGGGATGTCAATCTCAACCTCTGGCATTTTAGATGGATATAGAAAGGATTAAAAATGGCAAAGGGAATTGTTATATATTACTCAAGAACGGGTAATACGAAAGAGATGGCCCAGATAATAGCCAAGGCTATGAATGAGGCTGATTTGCCGACCGAATGCAAGACGGTCAGTGATTTAAAGGCCGACGATGTGTTCGATTATGATGCGATAGTAATCGGCTCACCAACATACTATGGCCAGATGGCTGCGCCGATTAAGAAGTTGGTAGATGATTTGGTAGTCAGACACGGCCAGCTTGACGGCAAAGTGGGGGCGGCGTTTACCAGCTCGGCAAATATCGGCGGCGGCAATGAGACCACAATTATGGGCATAATAGAGGCGATGCTTATCAGCGGTATGGTAGTCCAGGGCGACCCGAATGGTGACCATTATGGGCCGGTTTCCATTGGCAAGCCCGACCAGAGAGTTGAGCAGCAGTGCCGGCGCCGTGGTCGGAGAGTAGCGGAATTGACCAAAAAACTGGCAGTCCGATAAGCCGGTAATTCTGCCTTTAGAGTATTGTAAGCTTCATAAACACCAAAAAAGAGGGGAAAATTCATCAAATTGGGAGAAAATAAATATTGATTTTTTTACAAAAAAAAGGCATTTTTCTTTGACAAAATAGTGATGTGCCGTTAAGTTTTTACCGATTTTAACCCAAAAATAGCGAATTTGGTCCGAAAATAGAAATCTAAACCCACAATGTGGAGGAATATTTAATGCAAGAGTATGAAGACCTGAAAGTACTGATTGTTGAAATTGAAGCTGATATCAGCAAAGCCGAAGGTGGAAATAAAGCAGCAGGGACACGAGTCCGCAAGCAAATGCAGAAAATCAAGCAGGCTGCTCAGGTTGTTCGCAACCGCGTTCTTGAAATCAGATCAGCCCAGTAAGCCACCCCAAGCATTTTTATGCTTATTCAGCTGCGCATCGTGTGTTGCGTTTGTTGCGCGTGGTGCGTATTGAAGTATTGCGCAGGAACAGTTGGCAGACAGTACGCAATATGGCAGCGCAGAGCGTTTTTTTTCGAGGTCAATAATGCCCCCTCCTTTATTGTTTGATTTGTCGCAAATAGACCTTAAAGCAAATCCTGTTTTTGACAAAGAAGCAATTGGCAAAGTAAATCCACAGCGATTTGAGATGCAGCAGCTCGACGGCATCCTTTGGTATGATAAGGAAAAACATTTGATTTTGGGCTATAAGGATGTGAGAGAGGACGAATTCTGGGTTCGCGGCCACATCCCGGGTCGGCCAGTGATGCCTGCGGTAATAATGGTCGAGGCGGCAGCCCAGCTTTCGAGCTTTTTTACAAAGCAGGTTTATGAAGAGAAGGGATTTATCGGTTTTGCAGGTATAGATACGGCGAAGTTCCGTTCCATCGTCGAGCCGGGGCAAAGATTATATCTGCTTGGGCATATTACAAAATACAAGCGCCGGAAAAACACCACCCATGTTACAATAAGTGTACAAGGAGTCGTTGACGATACTATGGTATTTGAAGCGGTTATCTCCGGTATGCGAATTTAAGCGCCGAGACAGTCGGATGGCTCAGAACTTCAGCATTTGGCGAATAGCCTCAAGGGGATTCGAATTCGCCTGCGGCGAACAAGCCCCTTCGTGGGTTTGCTTTACCCGCCTTAGGCGGGCCCTTTTGCCGGCTTATAAACTATTAAGAAACTCTCTGCCTTGCCCGCTCTTCAAAAACTTTTCTCTTTTTCGTGCAGAGTTGTAATTGGGAAATTCTTCCGTATGTAGAAGCTTAAATTGGCCGATGATTTGTGCACTTTTGGCGTGTCCTGACTTGTGTTCGGCTAATCGCCGAATTAGATTATTGGTTATACCGACGTACCGTTTGTCTTTTCCCTGAAGGACGTAAGCAGTTACCATTATATAGCCGTCAAAACTTTAGCGTTTCCTTCTCACTATCACCACACCCAAACTGAGCGAAACTGTCTTGCTTGGCCTCCGTAGCTTTAGCGAATGTGGGAGCGCAGCCGAAGGGGTACTCGCAATGACATTTTTGGGAGCTTTCCTGCAAAAAGTGGCTGCCCGGCCTGAGAAAAACGTTGGCACTATGAACTTATTGGCAATAAAATCGTATAGATTTTGTTTAAATTATGTGCTATTGTTGTCGAATTAATAGTTGTTGGTGCCGTTTTGTATAACTTAGGAATTGGAGGTTAAAAATGCAGATTAGTAGTTTCAAAGAGAACAAAACTCGCTCCTGGCCCCTGTGTCGCCCGACGCAAGTCGGGGCAGCGGGACGTTATATTGTGATTTCAACCATTTTATTACTGCTGTTTATCGGCCCCTTATCGGTCTTTGCGCAGGTTCCGGACAGCATTGCCACCCTGCGCCAGATGGGTAAAGCCTTTGCTTCTATTGCCGAGAAGGCCTCACCGGCCGTAGTCTCGCTGAAGTCCGAAAGGACCATCACACGGGAGTACCCATCATTGCAGGATTGGCCGTTTGGTGAGCCGTTTTCTGACCCTTTCGACTTTTTCTTTCGCCGCCGTTCTCCACGTCAGCGCCAACAACCACGCCAATACCGCGAGCCGCGAACGGCCCAGGGCTCCGGCTTTATAATTTCTGCCGATGGCTATATCCTCACGAACAATCATATGGTAGAGGGAGCTGAAAAAGTTGAGATCGAGCTCACAGACGGCCGAAAGTTTACCGCCAAAATCATCGGAACAGACTCTGATTTCGATGTAGCCGTCGTAAAAATTGATGACAAAAACCTCCCTTACCTTGAATTGGCCGACTCCGATGCCCTTGAAGTCGGCGAATGGGTCCTTGCCATTGGCAATCCGCTCGGCCTGAGCCACACCGTTACCGCCGGCATCGTAAGCGCAAAAGGTAGAAGTGGTTTCGGTCTGGCTGATTTCGAAAACTTTATTCAGACCGATGCCGCGATAAATTTTGGCAATTCAGGCGGCCCCCTGATAAATCTTGACGGAAAAGTGGTTGGTATTAACACCGCCATTGCCGGCTCTACAGGCAATATAGGAATCGGCTTTGCAATACCCATAAATATGGCCAAACACGCTTATGAACAGCTTGTTAAAGGCGGAACGGTGGAGAGGGGTTGGCTCGGTGTCGGTATTATGGACCTGACTGATGAAACAGCCCCGTTTTTTGGCTTAGAGAAAAATGCCAAAGGAGCCCTTATTTCTGAGGTCATTGAAGATTCCGCTGCCGAAAAGGCCGGGCTAAAACACAATGACGTTGTGCTTGAGCTTAACGGCGAGCCGGTAGAATCAAGAGACGCCTTTCGCAACCAAATAGCAATGCTCAAACCCGGTAGTCAGATTCAATTAGTCGTATGGCGGGATGGAAAACGAAAAGCTCTTACCGTTAAACTTGGCAAGCGTCCACCGACGGAAGAGATTACTGGTGAATTATCGCCGGAGACTATCACTGAATTAGGTTTTACCGTAGAAGACCTGACTTCTGAAATGGCAGAGCGTTACGGCTATGAAGGCCAAAGCGGAGTCGTCGTCAAAGAGGTTGAGAGCGGCACACAGGCTCAAGAGAAGGGTATAGCACCAGGGGCGCTGATTAAAGAAGTCAATCAACAGAAAGTCAGGAATACAAGAGAATTTAACGAGGCAATAAAAAAGGCCAGGAAAGAAGGTGGCGCTCTGCTGTTGGTTAAGCGGGGGCGCTACACAATTTTTGTCCCTCTAAAATTGTCCGAAAAATAGAAATATTCACAAGCCCTTTTGTATTAACACCTTAGCCCCGCCCTGAGCGGGGCTTTTTATTTGTATCGGGATACGTATCAAAAGATTTTCCTTGATGGGAAAAATGCCTGATTTGGTGTAAATAATATTGGTTAAATGAATATAGCTATGTCTAAGTGTGCCAAATTCCAGCTTTTTTTATTGAATTAGCTTTTTGGGAAGACTATAATGTATAAAGTACAGAGTTGTAATTAGAACTTCGTGTTTCGTGCTGAAGAGCTTTACATTTTATTAGCACCTAATATTGGATTTTTGAAGGAAGGAGGTTATGTCATGCCGTAAAGAATTGATCCGAGCAGATGCGGATCAAGTGAATCGAAAACGAAGTCGAAAAATCATGATCGGTTGCTTTGGTGTGTGGCCGGAGCGAAATTTCCTATCAGTTTTCAGTTAAAATTAGGAGGAAAAAAAATGAAAAATATAGTGTTGGTATTCGTAGTCACATTTGCATTTTGCACGATGGCTATGGCTTCTGACATAGCGTTCTACGTCGGGCAATGGAACACCGATGGCTGGTATGATGAATCGCAGTTCGCAGATGTTGAAACGATAATTGCCGAAACTGGAAGTCTGTTCAAGGATATCCAGCAGTTCGATGACACCCAGTTTGATGAATTTGGTGCATGGGTAGATGAGAGAATGAATGATGGTAAAATGGACATTATCTGGCTTAACGGATGCACTCCGAGTGTCCTCTATCAATTCCCAAACGTTAGTCCGGATGGCTCGCGTGCTGAAGAGTGGCTCGATGGCGGAAACATGATTATAAATGTCGGCGACTGGTTCGCATACTGCTCGTATGAAGGTGGCTCTCGACAATCTGATAACGGCGGAGCTGGTGCCGCGAACATCCTTGACCTTTCTTCTGGTATCATCGTATCCGCTGATGGTACTTCGCTGACGGTGACACCGACAGGTAAGGAATATCTACCCAGTCTCAATGACCCCGCCATAACTTATAGACCAATTGCTCTGGCTGCTGTTCAAGACCCCTGGGAAGTTGCTGCGATATTCGCATCTACGGGTGGCACAGATGATGCAGCCGCAGAAGCACAGGCTGATCCTGTTGTTATTCACAACACAGAGACTGGCGCTTACGTCGCTTTTATAAACCAGGCTGCTAATGTCTGGATAGACGACAGAGGTTTGACCTGTGCTGAGTTCATCGGCAACTGGGTAAACAGTGTGATAGGATTAGGCGACCAACCGTCCGCGCGGCGTCCGGATCCGAAAGACGGCGCCCTACATGAGGATACGTGGATTAATCTTTCGTGGCGAGCGGGAGATTTTGCCGTCTCACACAATGTATACCTGGGAGATAATTTTGACGACGTGAACGATGGCATCGGCGACACGTTCCGAGGCAACCAGGCCACAACATTTTTTGTTGCCGGCTTTCCCGGATTCCCTTATCCGGACGGTCTTGTTCCAGGCACAACCTACTATTGGCGAATTGACGAGGTCAATGAGGCCGACCCGAATAGTCCGTGGAAAGGTCCTGTCTGGAGCTTTGGTATTCCTCCCAAGACTGCATACAATCCCAATCCGGCTGATGCTGCCGAGCAGGTAGGCCTGGATGCGAAGCTTAGCTGGACGGGAGGTTTCGGTGCGAAATTGCACACCGTGTACTTCGGCGACAATTTTGATGATGTAAGCAATGCAACCGGTGGACTTCCCCGGGGAGTTGCAACCTATGACCCCGGCACACTTAAATTGGCCAAGACTTACTACTGGCGGGTCGATGAGTTTGACGCCATCGAGACATATAAAGGCGACGTCTGGAGCTTTACTACTGAGGGCGCCGTCGGGAGCCCGAACCCGGCTA
>Ga0315539_1000331_pt1 | contig 35829 bp, 24 predicted proteins | sample SalMarSW160150MG_FD_203097 | JGI IMG/M metagenome (GOLD analysis project Ga0315539, IMG submission 203097) | Salt marsh sediment microbial communities from the Plum Island Ecosystem LTER, Massachusetts, United States - Salt Marsh Sediment SW1601-150 ...
CCTCGTAAAATACTCCCGCATTTGCCCGGACGTTAAGCCATCTACGCTCTCATCGGTACCAAGCACACTGTTGCCGCAGGGGTGGTCTTCAAAATACAAGCTCTGGCACTTATCCATAACATCGAAACTGGGTGTATCCCTGTACATTGCAATTTCTTCTTTGATGACGTTCTTTTCGATATTGAAATCTTCATCTCGAAGTGCCGGCCTCATCAGCTTTATCCACAACTTCGTAACCTGTTCCAGGTATTCCGGCAGAACGGCAGCATAATACGCCGTGTTTTCCCAGCTTGTGCCGGCGTTAAATTCCGCACCGGTCCTGTCAAACGCCTCATTGACTTCGATTGCGCTGAGCTTGTCGGTCCCTTTGAATAACATATGCTCCAAAAAATGTGAGATGCCGTTGATTTGCTTTGTTTCGTCGCGGGAACCGGTTTTGACAAAAAAACCCACGGCAGCCGATTTGGCGGACTTTTTAACCTCACCAATTATATCCAGGCCGTTTGCCAGTGTCTTTTTCTTAAATTCCATACACTCATTTCCGATTCCCGATTTTCAATTGACGACTTTAAATCGCAAATCGCCAATCTTAAATCGACACTTTCTTTGGGCCGACAGTCACAACCGTAAACTCCTCGAACTTACTGCTTCTCAGAAAGCCAACAACCGAATCTATCGTCGTTTGCTCAATTTTACTTTTTATTTCATCTAAGCTCCGGACCCTGCCTAATATATAATAATCACTGCCGATGGCACCGGCTCTGCTGCTGGAAGATTCGCTTTGCAGAATTAACGAGCTTTTCAAACCGACTTTGGCCCGGTCTATTTCCTCCTCACTTATCCCTTCGCCGAGCCGGTTGAACTCACCGATTATTACGTCGAGCGTCTGTTGCGCTTTTTCCGGCGTCGTCCCCGCATAGCACATTATACCAGCCGCCTCTTTCAGGCCGTGATAGCTTGCCCCGATTGCATAGCACAGACCTCGTTTCTCTCGGACTTCCGTAAACAACCTGGCGCTCATCCCACCCGAAAGGACTGAAACCGCCACTCTCGCATTGTAATAATCTTCATCAATCGGCCTGACCGTCCCGGTCATCAGGCCGATATGCACCTGTGCGCCTTCATTATCTATATGTATATACCTGCCGGCTTTGTGCCCCAATCCAAACTGCTCTACCGGCTGTTGCTGAGCCGTCTCGAACAGATTTTCCATCTGCCGACAAACCGCATCGAAATCATATTTCCCCGCTACGGCAAAAATGGTCTGTGACAGATTAAAATTGTCCTTTACGATTTGCTTTGTTCTCTCGGCGGTCAATGCCTTCAACTCATCGATTTCACCTACAGAGCTACGTCCCAGAGGACTCGGATAAAACTGCTCTTTCAGCTTCAACATAACTTTCTGTCGTGGTTCATCGTCCAAAGAGCGCACGGCGTCGATTGCTAACTGTCTTGCCGGTTCAAACTGGTCTTCTGCCAACGTCGGCTCAAGGATAATATCAGCATACAAATCTATCGCTTTAGCAAGATTGCCGGCTTCAAGCGCAGCTCCAATTGATATATGGCTGCTGCCGACCGAGCCGGCACGCTGCAATCCCAAGCCGTCAAGCGCATCACCAACCTGTCTGCTGTTTTTATCGCCGGCGCCTCTGAAAATCCAGTCTGCTATAACATTTGCGGCTCCGCAGAAGCCCTCCGGCAGCAGGGCGGCTCCTGCTGGAAGCATAAAGCCGAAAGCCACCGAACCAACCCCCTCCATCGGCTCGCCAAGAATAACCATCCCATCCTTCAGGATATGCTTATCAAACCTTTCTGCCATAACAAATGCTCTCACTGTGGTTTAATAACAAATATTCACTACAATAAGAAAGGATTCTACCAACACAATAAGTTTTTTACAACCACTAAATCTAAAAGCATAGATTCCAAAAAAGTAAATCGATGAAAAGCTGGAAAGATACAAAAATTACTATTCGGTATCTTCAATTTGCATTTGGAGTTGATTGGGCTCACCCCAGGCAGGATTAGGACGCTCCCGTATCCGCTGTTCCCACTTTCTGTCGCCGGCCTCAAACTCAACTTTGTTTCTATGTATCTTGGTAACACACACCCCGTATATATGCTCTCCCTCCCTAACGATTTGCCCGTCAATTAAAACAGATGAGCTATCAGGACTATAGAGAACTCCCTCGACCATTCCATAAACCCTGTGTGACATAGCAGGCCGAAGTGAATTGTAAATAAAAACCACAACAAACACGACTATCATCGTGATTAACTGAGCCAAAGTTAACGTCTTGACATTTCTAATGTCATACCCCCTTTTCTGCGTCCTATAAACCCATCAGCAAAAATATCCTTCCAATTTGTTATCTATTGAATGACCTTATAATCCCCCCAATAAGAGGTATTGCTTTTTTCCAATATATCGACCTCTGTAAGTGCGGACTTGATTTGATTGCCCCCGCTGCCTCGTTTTGCGAAGCAAAGCGGCGTGGGGCGTGGAACAAAACCGAAAGATTCTGCACATCACTAAGTAATTTTAATGACTACACCAAATATGAAATGATGAAACACAGAACCTCCGGTGCACAACATTATATAAACCTAACGACCCCCCAGTGCCTCTACTTGTTTTATCAATTGAAGATACACCTGCATTGTGACATAGCAAAGCAAAACAGTAAGCACAATAACCAAAACTGTGACAATGAGCTTGGTAGCTATTTTGTAACGCGGATTGAGCCACACCAGGGGAAGGGCAAGTGGGCCCAGACACAAAATCGCAATCACAACAGTCGTCGTGGCAAAATACCATTTCGTTTTCTGCTTATCTGATTTGGAAAGAAACTCACCGCAAAAACGACACTTTATGGCATCATCCTGAATCTCCTCTGCACAAAACGGACACTTCTTCATATCGTTACGTCCCCATGCAATACGCGATGCACATAACGCAATACGAAATTATGCCACCGCTGCGGTTTCTTCTTCATACTCGTCAAACTTGACGCTTATCTTCTTGCTCACACCGCGTGTCTGCATTGTTATCCCAATCAGTTCGTCAACAATGCTCATCGTGCGCTTGGAGTGGGTGATAACCACGAACTGCGATTCCTTCTGAAATTCCCGAAGAAGCATATCAAAACGCTCATTATTCGCTTCGTCAAGGGCGGCATCAACCTCATCAAGGAAGCAGAAGGGCGACGGCTTGGTCTTGAAAACCGAAAACAAAAGAGCAAGTGCCGTCATCGATTTCTCTCCGCCGCTGAGCAACGATATACTCCTTGTCTCTTTACCGGGAGGCCTGGCTATAACTTCTATCCCCGCTTCGAGGATATCTTCCGCATCTTCAAGAACTATATCAGCCCTGCCTCCGCCGAACAACTTTCGGAAAATCTGCTGGAAATGCATCCTGATTTCCTCGAAAGTCTCTGCGAATTTCTCTCTGCTTTTCGTGTTAAGGCGGTTTATCAACTGCTGGAGTTGCGCCTTGCTTTTATTAAGGTCCTGCACCTGACTGCTTAAAAAGTCGTGCCGTTTCTCAAGGCCCTCCTGCTCATCTATCGCATCGAGGTTCACATTGCCGAGCCGCTCAATCTTGCCTCGCAGCTCGGCTATTTCCTCTCTCACACTGCTCCAGTCAATCTCACGGTCTTTATAATCCTTGTAGGCCTGGCCCAAATCGATCTGCAATTCCTCCTGCACTCTCTCAACCAAATCCTGCTGTTTTACCTCAAGCTGGCCCAATTCCACCTTAACCTCGCTCACCTTTTGCTCAACCTCGCTTTTCTCAGTCCGCTTGAGCCGCAGGAGCTGTTCCGTTTGTTTATGATTGTCATGCAACCGTTTAATTTCCTCCTGCAGCAACCGGCTGCCTTGTTGATTTTTCTCTTTTTCAACATACAGTTCCGAAACCGATGATTCGCAGCCGAGGATATCCCTGCGGGTCTGTTCTAACTGCTCACTGCAGCTTTGTATTTCTTCCTGTGACGTCTGGGCGGAAATATGGTTCTCCCGCATCTGACCCTGCAGACTCTCAACCGTCTGCTCAACCGCCTGTCGATGTTCCGTCATTTGTCCAAGGGCAATCCGCAAATCGGTAAGTTTATCCTGCAGTATCTGCTGCTGCTCTTTTCGCTCAGCGTATTTATCCTCGATTTCTTTTATCCTCTCTGTTCTCTGCTCATTTACCGCTTCCAGCTCCTGCAATTTCTGCTTCGAATCATATTCTTTTCGCACCGATTGAGCCATCTGTTCTTCAAGCGTATCGATTTCGCTGGCCAATAACGGCTGCTCACCGCTCAACCGTCTTATGTCCTGTTCGTAAATCGTCAGCTTTGAGCTTACCTGCATCTTCTGCGTGCTGGCCTCGTAAACAGATGTCCGCAGGTCCTTACCCAATTTCTCCAGATGTGCCTTCGCCGCAATCTTCCGCTCAATATGTTCTTCGAGCGTGGAGATTTCGGATTGCACCTCTGCAACGTTTTGCTGTAATTGACGCAGCCGGCTTTTACGCGATATCAGGCCCGTTGCTTTACCGATAGGCCCAAGCTTTATCATTCCGTCAGCGCTTAAAAAGTCACCCTCTAACGTAACGAATTTGTACTCAGCTCCAACTTTGCCAGAAAGCTCAGCCGCCGCATCAAGCGATTCCACTATCAGTATTTTGCCAAGCAGCTGCCACGCTAATGGTGCATACCTGCTTTTGGTCCTTACAAATTCCGCAGCTCTGCCGATAACGAAGGGCATTTTTGAAAAATCTTTTTTATCTACAAAAGGTCTTATCTTATCAAGGCACATAAAATCAACCCTGCCATCGAGCTTTTCAATAGTTTCCCTGTCAGCCAGCAGATTATTCGTGTCGTTTACTACCAGCGCATCGGTTCTGCCCTCGAGTGCTGCCTCAACGGCGCTCGCGTATTTGACATCTGCCGCAACTATATCAGCCAATACTCCCTCGACATAATCCAGCCTGCCATTTTCGGTTTTTTGATTTCGCAAAATGCCCTGAACCGCATTGTTAAGCCCCTCATACCTTCTCTCCATATCAGTTAATACCGACAGCTCGCTGTTCAACGCACTGCGCAGCTCTTTGCTCTGGGCCAGCTGTTTAGTATCCGTCTCAATCTCGGCGTCAATCAAATTTGCCTCTCCGCGTTTATCATCCAGACTTTGTTGTAACTGGCTCAATACCTTTTCGATGTCTTCCAGGCGGGCTTTATGTTGGGCCTTTTCGGTAAGCAATTTCTCAAGTTCCGACTCAGCCGTTTTCGCCCGGCTGGACAGCCGCTCTTTTTGACCGGATAAATTGCTGCGATAAACTGATATGCTCTGCACTTCGTTATGAAGCTGCGCGGTTCTCCTGACAATATCGATAATACCCGATTTCTCATCTTCCAAATCCGCTTCCAGCGAGACGCATTCTGCACTTATTTGCTGCAAATCTCCCTGGATTTGCCTGGCTTCACGGCTTTTCTCATCGAGCACCTTTTCTGAGTTTACCAGCTCATTTTTGGATTGTAATAAATTTCCCTTAAAGTGATTTTCCTGCTCCTGCAGCTTTTCTATTCTTTGGCTTGCGATTTTACTTCTTTGCAGCAGCTCGGCTGTCCTTGTTCTTAAAAACTCGATTCGCTGAAGCTGCTGCTCAATCTTGCTCTGAACGGCAACGAGGCAATTTCCTGTGCGGCTCAGTTTGTTCTCTGTTTCCATTATCTTCTCGCCCAGCTCGCTCAGCAGCGCATCATTTCTCGCCAGCTCCGCCGCCAGAAGCTCCTGCTGCTGCTCTTGCTGCTCGAAAATAGTTTCTTTTTCTGCCCGTTGTGTGCTCAGCTTGTCGAATTCCGCCAGCGAGTAATTAACCTGCAGCTCTTTGAGTCTCTGCGTGTATTGCAGGTAATTTCTTGCCTTACCTGCCTGATGCTTTACGCTCCGCAGCCGCCTTGATACCTCGCCTAAAATATCAGCAAGGCGCAGCAGGTTTTGTTCCGTCTTCTCCAGCTTGCGAAGGGCCTCTTTTTTATGTGCCTTATATTTACTTATGCCGGCCGCCTCTTCAAATATAAATCTCCTGTCCACCTTCGATGCGCTTACAAGCTGCTCAACCTGGCCCTGTTCGAGAATCGAGTATGCCTTGGCCCCCAGCCCGGTATCCATAAATGTTTCTCGAATATCTTTCAGCCGGCATATTTTGCCGTTTATCCGGTATTCGCTTTCTCCGCTCCTGTATATCCTCCGTGATATCTGAACCATATCAGCGTCGATCGAAAGCTGTCTCGCCCCGTTTCCATCGGAATTGGATATAAACAAGCTGACTTCAGCCGAACCGAGCGGTTTTCTGCTGCTGCTTCCGCCGAATATCACATCGGCCATCTGGTCGCTTCGTAAGCTCTTCACGCTTTGCTCACCAAGCACCCATTTTACGGCATCAACGATGTTGCTCTTGCCGCAGCCGTTGGGCCCGACAATTGCCGTTAATGACAAGCTGAAAGAAAATTCCGTTTTTTCAGCGAAGCTTTTGAAGCCGTCAAGAATAACTTTTTCGAGTCTCATTGCGTCCTTTCCACTGATGATATTCGTATATTAATTTGACACAAATTGCGCACTTTCAGCATAATACGCAATACTGTTATCGGCCGAAGATATGTTTTCTCTTGATTATTAGTCGAATTTTGGCATCGGGCCTGCCCTGAACTCTGCTCTTATGGCGCCCGTGTCACACATCTGCTTCAAAAGGGCTGTCATATCTTCGTATGAAACGCCTAAGCCGGTGAGACCCTGATCTCCTTTGACGGCCGGCTCTTCGCAAAGGACCTGAATTATATCACCTGCAGAAAATGAGCTTTTCAAAGGACCTATCGCTGTGGCCCTTGTGGGATGCCTGCGCATCAACGAAACATATTTCTGACCGGCAGGGGCGCTTATCATTATATTGCCGTCTGCCGACTTAACAAGAATACCATCGCGGCAATATATCGGAACTCCGAACAGAACTATTCTCGGCTGGCCGCTCCTGGAAACAAAAATCGACTTATATTCCGTCTGGCCAACCTGGTCAAGGTAGAAATTCTGTGCTATATATCTTCGGGATACCGCTGTATCATCTAACTTCAGCAGTTGTTCGTATGCGGACATTCTGATGTTATAATCGGGGTCACGCAGCAGTTGCCGGCAGAGGTAAATCGCATCGTTTCGGCGTGCTCCTGTTGTAATCGCCTCTATTGCCTCGACTCGATAAGCGGAATCTTTGCGGATAGCGCTTTCTACCAGGGCTTCTAATCCCTTGTAGCTGCCCAGATTGAGCATACACCTTGCTGCCCGGAAACGAACCTCCTCACTGGACGAGTTCAGCAGCGTAGCCAGCTTTCCAACACTCCTGTCGCCAATGGCCTCAAGTTCAATTTCACTTGCCTCTTTGTCGTCTGAAACGGCAAGTTTTCTAACAAGTGATACTATCCTCTGGTAAGTGGTTTCCGGCGTCTGGTCAAGATATATCGCCCTTACTATCGACACAAATCTCTGTCTTTGTTCTTTATATCCGGGCGGCACGCACAATTCGATTCGGCTGGGTGATACCGCCCTGACTTCAGAATCGACAAAACGTTCATTCAATCTGTTGCGGATTTGGCCTGCATATCGAAAATTCGCTTTGTGCAGTATCACGTTTATCTTATATTCATCAAGAACAATCCCGCCGTTTAATATATGTCTGACTTTGTTGTCCGTTCCATCTTTGTCAATTGTATCTATGAAGACCGGCCCCTGTGCTATTGCAAGAGTTTTAGTCGCTATGGCCGACCGTTCTTTTATCCTGAGCTCGGCGCTATACAGCCAGCCGCCTTTTAGAGAAGTTGTCTGAGTTCCTTCGAGTGCGGTTACTTTAACATCGAATTGCTGGTTTTTATATGCCAGAGCAGGTATTGTTCCCTCTACCCACACGACTGCAGTATCTGGGCTGTTGATAAGTTTAACAACATCTACTTCATATCCGGATACCTGCCTCAGGATATATCGAGTAAGATATACTCCGACCGGTAGTGGACAGCTGGTTGAGCCGGTCCCCTTGAGATTACCGACCAGCCCATATCCCCCGACGGGCATCGATTCAACTGACAGCACATCCGCCACAGACCCTATGGTAGTATCCGAATCCGGCTCAGTGATGAGTTCCTTCGATGCTCTGCCAAGTGCTGATTCTTCACACCCCCAAATAAAACAAACGGCAAATATACCAGATATTACTAAAGTCGCTCGCAGATTATGGCTTTCCATACGCACGGCAATACTATACTCCCTTGTTATTTTCGTCAAGTCCAATCCTGCTGCATCTGTTCGTGCTCTTACCGGTCGTTCCGCTGGGCGATTCGTGGAACAGCTTTATTACTTTTCCCTGAGCACTCGAATCCCGGATACGTCACCAGTCGATTGTCCGGGACGGGCTGCGAATGTAACGGTTATCTTTGTCTTGTCCTTCAGGAGTTCGGGTGTCAGTTTGTAATCAATATCAAAATGGCCTTGTCTGTTTACGTCTCTTTCCAGTTTCTGTTCGGCGATTTTTTCACCGTCAACAATTATATCAAACACACATTCACCACGCCCGCGACTGTAGGTAACCCGTAAAATCAACGGCTCATCGACTACCTTGACATCATAAGAAAACCATCCTCCGTCGGAGGCACGCCGGCTTTTGCGGCCCTGGTCCTGACTTTCGGTATCCGATTTCTCAAACTGAATATTATGGTCCACTTCCGGCTGCTGCTCACCCGGCTGAACAAAATCCACCGTTCTGGCTTCGAGCTCTAATTTCTCTTTTTGAATCCCTTCGTATGTCTTCTGCTTTTCCGCCCATTCCTGCTCGGTGAAGATATCCCAGTAGATTGTGTATCGTTTGTCGTGCATTTTATAAAAGGGGTATATCCTCACATTGCGCGGCCGGCCCACATCAGACAGTTCGAAGGTGTTCGGCCGGCCTGGCACAGACTTGACCCATTGCTCAACCGGCTTGTTGGATGTCAAAAGGACGGGAACGTACATAATTTCACCGGCATTTGGGTCCTCGACCGGACCCAGCTCGCCTGCCAAAACAAGCGGGCCATACATAATGGCAACACGTTTCGGATTGTCGGGCATTGTCTCCAGCCGAAGGCACATCGCAATACGGATATCTACTACATCGCCGTCTCTCCACAGCCGGGACAACCTAATGAAACTCAATGGTATGGATGTCACCTGCTGTGGCTGGCCGTTTACCTTCAATTCAACACCCTTCTGTGCCCAGTATGGATAACGAATATAAACCGACAGCTCGACCGGCTCTTTACAATTGAATGTCAGTTTTATCCTGTCTTCGTCGGGATACCTGGTGTTTTGTGTAACTTTCAGCCCTTTTTCTTTCCACATAAGCTCTGAGGCAATGAACAGATTGACATATAATTCCTTGTCGTTGTGGTAATAAATAGAGCCGCCGTATTTTGAGTGATTTTCCATCCCTGTTCCGGAACAGCAGGTAAAGTCGTATGGGTCCAGATAATGCTTAAATCCTCCCATCTCAAGTGTAAGATTATAAATTACTCTTCCGTCCTCAGGGTGCTGTGATGAGAGGATGTGATTATACAAAGCTCTTTCATAATAATCACCGACATCCGCACGCGGCTGCCAACAGAACAAATGGCGTGTGAGCTTTAGCATATTATAGACGTTACAGGTTTCGGTAGTGTTTGTGCCGAGGCGGTCACTCAACTTGTCAGGCGGGCCTAAATATTCATTTATACCGTGGCCGCCAGTTACATAGGAATGATGATGGACAACTCTGTCCCAGTAAAATTCGGCGCCTGTTTTACTCGGCCTATCACCGGTCAGCTCGTAAATTCTCGCCAGTGCGATGAATTTGGGCACCTGCGTATTGCCGTGAAATCCCGGCAGAATGTCTTTTCCCTCAATCATCGGATCCATCATTTCCTTGTGATGAAACTTTTTGGCCATATCCATATACTTATTGTCACCGGTATCGCCGGCAAGGTCGGCCAATGACTCGGCTATTCCGCCGTGCTCGCAGAACATAATCTTCTGCATCTGCTCGTCTGTCAGACCGCCGATTACGGTCTCGAACCAGTCGGCAAGTTTTTGTTCAACACGGAGAGCTTTTTCATTCGAGCACAAATGATATGCGTCCCGAAGTCCCGACATTATCTTATGCAGTGTGTAAATCGGCACCCAGCAGCCATTAAGATTGAACCTCTGAGTTTCAATTTTGCCCTCGGATACCTCTTTGAAAAGTTCTTTCCCACGCGGCACGCACATCGCATATCCGTTGCCGTTTGCGTTTTGAATCTCCTCAAGCTCATTAACTATGTAATCAACTCTTTCTTTGAATCTTTTATCGCCGGTCGAGGCATACATCAGCAAACAGCCGCTGAGATAATGTCCGAGTGAATGGCCGGCAATACCCTCGGCCTCCCAGCCGGAATACGGCTCTGCCTTCGGCTCAAGGCCGGCAACTTCGCGGAATTTCGACAGAAAACGGTCCGGCTCATAATTCAACAGCGACTTTCCGCTCAATTCCTGGGCGTGTTTAAATGGTCCCTCAAGCAGTCGAACCTGGCTCAAATCAAACGGCCTGACTCTAAGCGTTTGTTCCTCAAAGGTTCTTATATGGGCATCCTGAACATCAGCCGACAATTGACTTTGAATGATTAAAAGCAGCGATATGCAGAGAAAATTATGCAGCTTCATTTTGTGCTCCAAATTATAAAGTATTATCTGTTGCTAACAAACAATTTGAGCGACTACTGTTCTTGTTCTCGGGCGGGTATCGAAATCGATTAAGATTATTTGCTGCCACGTTCCTAATGTAAGCTGCCCGTCCACCACAGGCACGCTAAGAGATGGCCCCAGCAGTGAGGCCCTGATATGTGCGTGGCCGTTATCATCGTGCCAGGTTTCTTCGTGCTCATATCTTGCATTTTGCGGCGCTATTTTCTCGAACGCCGCCTCGATATCGTAATTGACCAATCCCGGCTCATATTCTGTGGTTGTAATCCCAGCCGTGGAACTAACATTGAAAAGAGTAACGATTCCGGAGTCTATCTCTGAATCGGCAACAATCTTGCTGACCCGGTCGGTGATATTAACGATATCGCAATTGCCTTTGGTTTTAACCTTTATCTTTTCGGTCTTGACCATTTTAATTACATCCTGTTTTTCTTAATATAGGACGTTCTAAGCCGATTTTTCTATTAACTTTATAAAATATAAGTCATAACTTCAAATAAAAATCCCATCATAAAGCGATTCTTGCGGCTGACTGCACTTATTCTGCACGGAATTGGATTTCTTACATAAACAGGGGCTGCCGAACATCCGATTTAATATCATACAGAGCTCAAGGGGGGATATTCGAGATATAGAAATAAGGAATAATTACATGACAAGAATATTCTACTCCATCTTGAGAGCCGTTTTTATCTGCGGCCTTTTGGGACTACTTACTATTGCTACACCAGTATTAGCAGAACAGAAAGAACCGAATGACCTCTTTGAAATGTCGCTTGAGGAGTTGATGAGTTTGGAAATTACCTCATCAGCTCGTCGACTGCAACCGGTAACTCGTGCGACCAGCGCAGTGTTCGTCATAACTGCGGAAGATATCAGACAGGCAGGCCCGGTGAGAATAGAAGACCTTCTTCGATTGGTGCCGGGAATGGACGTGTTCTGGAAAGATGGAGTCACTTCTGCAATAGGGTGTCGAGGATTTATCCAGTGGAGCAATAAGGGGATGCAGGTCCTGCTGGATGGCCGACCATTGTACGACCCGTATCTTGGTGGAGAGCTGTTTTTCCTGAATCCGATACCTCTGGAGGATATCGAGCGGATTGAAGTAATTCGCGGTTCCGCCGGCGTGACTTGGGGCGTCAACGCAATGAACGGTGTAGTCAATATTATCACTAAAAAAGCAGCCGACACACAGGGCGGCTTGGGCTACGGCGCCTTCGGTAATCGAGAATTTCAACAGGGGTATTTGCGATACGGCGGCACCAATGGCCCATTAGCCTGGCGGGGGACTGTAGCTACCCTTCACGATGAGGGATTCGGCCTCGACCATGGTAACGCCCCGGCCGGCAACAGCTGGAATGGTCCTATATCAGATTACTACGAGCCGTTTGAAGCTACCGGCCGCGGCGACTTAAAGCTAAGTGAAGATACGACACTGTCATTCTCCGGCGGACACAAATATTCTCCTATTAGCGGACATAACACTTTAACTAATCGCTCAGTTCAGTATATGAATCTTCTGTGGGAAAAAGCGGTTAGTGATAGTAGTTCGTGGAAAATACGGTGGTCGGAAAGCTATATTAGACGCACCGGCACTAACCACTACAATGATATAGACGTACGCTCGCGTGAGGAGATGCTCGAACTACAACACAACTTTGTGCACGACAGGCACAGTATTGTCTGGGGTGCGGACTACACGCGAGATGTGTATAAAAGCAGAACGCTTAGTACAGCGATTAATACTGTCCCGGAGGACTTTATTAATGACCAGGCCAGCGCCTTTATCGAGGATGAAATTACTCTGGCTGATAATTTGTGGTTCACTATCGGCTACAGAGGACACTACAATGAGCTGACCCACTTTGACTGGGCCGGCAGAACGGCTTTAGTCTGGGAGTTCACACCGAAACATTTTCTGAGAGGAGCGATATCAAGGGCATTTCGAAGACCGACTATGTGGGAGGAATTTCGGTATGCACCGGATATATGGTCATTGAGTGGAAACGATTCTCTGCGTAATGAACGAATGGTTTCTTACGAAATCGGTTACCGCGGGCAATGGGCGAAAAACCTATCAGTCAATATTGAAGGATACATCAACAAGCATAAAGACATAATAGCCAAAAAATACGATGACCTCGCTGCCTGGACCGGCTATCGCTGGCAAAATGTATATGATGTTACAACTTACGGCCTTGAGACAGATGTTGAATGGAAGCCTTTCGACTGGTGGTTTGTTCGGGCTTTTCATGTTTACCTTCATCAGACAGGCAGAAATCAGCTAACTGATTATCATTCCGGTGAAACGGAATCATACCTGCCCCCGAAACATCGCATGGGTTTGACTAACCGGTTCTCCCTTGACAGAGCCACGACGTTAAATGTCCAACTCTACTGGACCGACACATCTACCGAATATGACGCGTATAACGATTCGGGTGAAACATACATACAAGGCAAACCTTTCTGGAAGTTGGATGTTCGCCTGGCAAGAAGGTTCTGGAATGACTCGGCCGAAATCGCAATAGGTGCTATGAATCTGCTTGACCATTACCACTACGAGGGAGGTTATGATTGGACAACAAATGAGTATGTTGAGGCACCTCGGCTTTTTTATTTCCAGTTCTTCTATAAGTTCTAAGTGCTTAATACTTGACACATTGTGTGAGTTTTAGTCAACAAGTAGTCCGAGTTTTAACGATTCGATATTCATTTTGGTACTCATATTCGGTAGTTGTAATCCCAGCCGTGGAACCAACATTGAAAAGAGTAACGATTCCGGAGTCTATCTCTGAATCGGCAACAATCTTGCTGACCCGGTCGGTGATATTAACGATATCGCAATTGCCCCTGGTTCTGACCTTTATCTTTTCGGTCTTGACCATTTTAATTACATCCTGTTTCCTCAATATAGGACGTTCTAAGCCGATTTTTCTATTAACTTTATAAAATATAAGTCATAACTTCAAATAAAACCCCTTTAAAATTGCAGATTTCGATATTTATCTGTCTCTGTCGGAATATACAACTCAAAGACTAGCCATTCCAATAAACCAGCAGGTCGAAATAACCGATTTTAGTCGTATATGAAAACCAAAAGGGGGTATTTGATTTATGGAAAATAATTGTCACATAACATTGGCAAAGAGATATTCCTCTATATTGCAGTTCGGGATTATTCTGCTTTTACTGAGCTTGCTCGGTACAGCTACGAAGGCAATCGCGGATAATGCGGAGAATAATGAACCAACGACAGAAACGGACCTTTTTGATATGTCCATCGAGGAACTCCTCAATGTCGAGGTCTCCGTGGCCTCGAAGAAATCCGAAACGCAGTCCGATGCGCCGAGTATCGTCGTCGTCGTCCCCAAAAGTGAGTTCGAGGTTTATGGAGACAGGGACCTCCACCAGCTTATGCAGCGCCAGCCCAGCGTCTATATGCCAAGTCTTTATACTTATACCGATAATCTGGCGACTTTTCGCGGCGGTTTGGTAACGCACCCGGAAACGCAAACATTAATCCTTTTGAATGGTCGTCCTATTAGGGATAGCGGTCAGGGGTTCGATAGTCCCATTTATCTGACGTTTCCACTGGCGTGCCTCGATAGCGTTGAGATGATTCGCGGCCCCGGCTCAGTGCTCTACGGAACCAACGCCTTCACCGGTGTTATCAATTTAAAGACCCGGGTTCCGGACCATAACGAAGTCACGGTCTCCGGAATGGGGGGCAGTTACGGATACTATGAAACAGATGTTACGGCTGGAGGAAGGTCTGGTGAACTCGGGTATGTTACCACCGTTCGCGCCGCTGGCCAACAGGGATTCCCCTACAAAATGACCGATGCTCTGGGTGTCTATGGCGAGGACAACAGGCACGACAGAAGTGTTTCAGGTGTAGCGCATCTTGACTATCGAGACCTCACTTTAGATATTTTCGCCAGCGATATGGATGTGTTCCAGATGGGGGTCATGCCATACTGGTTTATACCTGACCATGAAATCCGCAATAAAAGGTTGTTCACAAACCTCGGGTATCGAATTCCCCTGCATGACCGAATGACCCTGGAGTTGAACGCTACCTACAACCTTCAGGAAAACAGCCTGTCCAGCCCAGCAATCACCAGAATCGGCAACAACACCTCGGATATACTCGGTGAAGCAACGCTTTTTGCCAATCCTTCGGACAATCTCAATATGGTCTTCGGGTTTCTGCAGGAGTACCGGACAAACTACAAACCAGATGACAAATACTTTCAATCCATCGCCTCATATCACTATTCGCCAAGGGCCGCCTACGCACAGGCCGACTACAAAATATGCGAATCTGTTAAGCTCATTGCAGGTACACAGTGGAACGAATCCTCACAGGGCTACAAAGATTTTGTCTCTCGGTACGGCGTCATACTTACGCCACACAAGAATTGGGGTGTTAAACTTCTTCGAGGCGAGGCCTTTCGAGCCCCACTCACGATGGAAACGGACCTCTATGACCCGCCGTTTCTCACCGGCAACAAAGAACTCAGACCGGAGACAATCACGACCTACGATGCACAACTCTTTTTTCATGACATGAAAACTTATGCTGCCGTCACTTATTTCTACAGCACGATTGAAGACCAAATTGGTTACTCTGACCCCACCCGGACGTATGAGAACAAGAACGGGCAGTGGTTCAGAGGAATCGAGTTTGAGGGCAAGCGATTTCTCACGCCACACTGGCACATACTCGGTTCATTTATGCATCAGGAAAACAAAGTAGATTCAACTACCATCGTGGACCCTCGGCCGGTGCCGGCAGATATGATTAAGTTTGGCACTGCCTACACTTGGGACTGGGGCACACTGTCGGTGTTCTACTGTTTCTTTGGCAAACCGCCCAGCAGTTCCTACCCAATTAGAGATAACCCCGAACCTAAAGCAATAAATCTGGTCAATATAAATATAGACCTCAATCTTTCAAAATGGATGGGGCTAAAAAAAGTGCAGTCCACTTTTACGTTCCGGATAGAGAACCTCTTTAACGAAAAGATCTATGTACCACCCTATGACGTTGCGCCAAACTCTGTCCCTTACGGCCCGGGCAGGACGTTCTACGCCGGGCTGCAATTAAAGTTCTGAATATAGATGGAAGCAATATTATGTTTACAAGAAAACGTTCTTTTTGATTGGTGCCGAGGAATGACAGGAATGAAATGAGAATTAGAGCTTACAATTTGGTAGTTTTAGCTTTGGTCTTATTCATAGGGCCGCAAACCAGGGCTGATTCCACATCGGCACAGCAACAGGACCCAAACAAACAGAAGGACTTTTTTGATATGTCGCTCGAGCAGCTGATGGAAGTGGAAGTTATTTCAGTTTCCCGCCAGCCGACATTACAAAAGATGCTTTCGGCTCCGGTGACGGTTATAACTTCAGAAGATATTCACTACAGCGGATTGACGAGTATCCCTGAGATTTTACAGTTCGCGCCTGAGGTGGATGTGCGGAGAATAGACCGTCAGCGATATGCGGTTGGCGTACGAGGGTTATTTGGTCTGTTTTCAGACCGTACCCTGATTCTGATTGATGGACGACCGACAACCGACCCTATTCATGGGACAACGCACTGGGAAAAACTGCCGATTATGGTGGAAGATATCGAGCGTATCGAAGTAGTTCGAGGCCCCGGCGGGGCGGCCTGGGGAGCAAATGCATATACCGGTGTGATTAACATCATAACGAAAAAGCCTGAAGATGTTCTGGGTGTTTTCTCCTCAACGACTATCAGCGAGTTCGGTGATAGCTACACACACATTCGCTATGCGCAAAAACGAGGAAAATGGAGCTGGCGGACATCTGTTGGGTATGAGGATGTCGAAGACTCCGACGCTGCGGGAGCGGGGAAGTATCATTCCTCCTCATACTCGGTAACTGGTTTCGAAAGTTTTACTGCAAGAGACTGGGGGCGACTCTGGAAATTCAATACCCAAGCCGAGTACCGCGTGGACGACCAGACTCGCTGGAGCTTTGGTGCGGCACATTCGTCCGTACAGGAGGGAGATTTTGAATTTATGGGATATTTTCCAAGACGTGATGTTCTGACCGAATACACACGACTGTTCACCCGGCTGGATCGCCAGTTTGACAAGGACACCAGTGGATATATCCAGTGGTTTGGAAATTTCTGGAACACTCACTGCAGAGTAATCACTGATCAGATGGGACACCTGCAAAATGACCTTGAGGGACAAATAAATTTCAAACCTGCTGACAATCATACAATATCTGCGGGTGGCAATGTTCGCTGGAATCGCATACAAACCGATAATTACTCCCCTATCAACGAAAATATCGTTGGTGACGATGACGAGTACTGGTCGGGGCTGTTCCTGATGGACCGCTGGTCTGTGACCCATAGACTGACTCTGGAAGGGCAGATGCGTGTGGACCATTATAGTGAAAGCACAACGGACTGGTCCACCCGATTGACCGCTTTATATGCGCTTGATGAAAAGCAGGATCATATCCTGCGGTTAAGCTTTGCCCGGGCGTTTCGCTCGCCAAGTCTTATACTTCGTAACCTTAATTTCGTAAACTTTGGCAACGCTACCGTGTTCACTCCGACACCAGATGCACATAACGAGGGAACCTATACACTGGAGGCAGGATATAGCGGTAAACTATCTGACAATATGCAACTTAATGTGGATGGTTATTATCAGCGTTTTGAGCGATTATTCGGCCTTGTAATAACCCCTGACCCTCCTCCGCCTCCTGTGGTCTATGCTACCTTTAAGAATATAGACGGGGCCAATGCTTACGGAGTAGAATGTTCGCTGACTTATCATAACTCTAAAGGAAAATTGACGGCCTGGTATGCGTATAATGGATTGGAGACGGATCAGACTGATCAGAGCACACGTTCGTTTCCGCCGGCATCGCATAAAGCCGGGCTGACCGGACGAGTGTTTCTCGATGCCGACTGGACATTCAATAGTAATTACGTGTTTCAAAACGGCGTCCCATATGACTCGAGTCTAATAGGAGGTCTTCATAGTTTTAATCGGCTGGATTTAACTCTGAGCCGCAAGTTCGCAAAAGATAAAGGTGAATTTATGATTGGTGTAGCCGATGTCCTGAGCAAAACTACGGACCCGGTCTTTGAGGCCGGACACTTTACGGCACATGAAACGCCGGGACGAATGTTCTTTGCCCGCCTGCAATTAAAATTCTGAAGTTTTCATATTTTGTCCCTCCATATATAATGGACTCTCGTTTTGAGCATATTATACACTCGCCATTTACTGACATACAAGCGCTAAAAAATTTGTTTTTTACACTTTGAATAATTACCTATCGCTACTTATCTTAAAACGACCTGTAATGATTGGGCTCGAATCAGAGGTATCATTTATCAATTAAAGGGCCTGTTCTGAACAAAGTCCCGATTTTTCCTTTGATTTTTTCTATAACTGCGTCAATTATATCTCAGGCAAAATAAGTTCTAACTAATGTCAGGAGCGGAAAATGATTAGAAAGCTGCTTTCAGCATCCATCATTATCTCAATTTCACTATCTTGTTCCAATCTCAACGGACAGAATCTTGACTCTGTCACAATAACGGTCGATGCCAATAGGCCCGGAAAAAAACTCAAACATATATGGTCATACTACGGCTATGACGAAGCAAACTATACTACCTCGCCGGATTGTATGTCGCTGATGAAAACAGTTGCACAAATCAACGCCGAGCCAGTCTTTCTAAGGCAGCATTTTTTGCTGAATACCGGTGACGGCAAAGCCGACCTTAAATGGGGCTCGACAAATATATATACGGAAGATAAAAACGGCAATCCCATATACTCCTGGAAAATCATTGATGAGATTATGGATGCCATTTTGACCGGCGGATGTCTGCCCCTTGTCGAAATCGGATTTATGCCGCAGGCGCTCTCCGTCAAACCCGAACCTTATAAAAATTCCGACACATATAGACTGGATGGCGGCTGTTTTTATCCGCCTAAAGATTACAATAAATGGGCGGAATTTATCAGACAGTGGGCACAACACTGCAAAGAGCGCTATAGAGATATCATCATAAAGTGGCTTTGGGAGCTGTGGAACGAGCCCAATATTAATTACTGGCGGGGGACTCGGCAGGAGTATTTCAAGCTCTTCGATTATACCGAACAGGCGCTGCACGCGGTTATGCCCGAAGCCGTCCTGGGCGGCCCTCACACAGCCAGGCCTGATAATGAATTCTTCCGCAGCTTTCTGCAGCATTGTGACAGTGGTATAAATTATGTAAACGGTGAAACAGGCACCCGGCTCGATTACATCGGCTTTCACGCCAAAGGCGGCACCCAGTTGGTGGATGGGCACGTACAAATGAATCTCGGAAACCAACTGCGTTTACACCGTTCCGGATTTGCAAAAATTGCACAGTTTCCAAAATACAAAAATACTCCAATCATAATCGGCGAGGCAGACCCGGATGGCTGCGCTGCCTGTCCGAGTGCAAAGTTTCCTGAAAGGGCATACAGAAATGAGCCCGCCTACGGTGCTTATGTAGCGGCTATGATGAAATACAGCCAGGACATCGCTGAAGAATATCAGGTAAATCTCCAGGGTGTCGTCACCTGGGCATTTTTGTTTATTGACCAGCCGACATTTCACGGCTTCCGCTCACTGGCAACCAATGGCGTTCATAAGCCGGTCCTGAACGTTTTCAAGATGCTCGGACAGCTCCGGGGCAGGGCGTTACCGGTCTCGAGCACCGGCTCGTCTAATCTGCAGGATATGCTTCACGTTGGCTTCAGGCAGCAGCCCGACATCAACGGCCTGGCCGCAGCCGACGCCAATGCTGTCAGGATACTTATTTGGAACTATCACGATGATTTAGTCCCTTCAGAACCGGCGAGCGTCGAGATGAAGATCAATCTTCCCGACGACTTCGGCAGCAAAGCAAAGCTGATTCATTACCGCGTGGACTTTCAGCACAGTAATGCTCATACGAAATGGTTAGAGCTGGGCAGCCCCTCAAATCCCAACCCGACACAATTCAGGCAATTGAAAAGAGCTATGCGGCTTGAAATGCTCGAACAACCCAAAAACGTAGCTGCTGATAAAAAGCAGATAAACGTGAAGTTCGAACTGCCTCGCCACGGGGTCTCACTGATTATACTCGAAAAACAAATATAGAAATCTAAATCCGGCCACAAAATCCCTGATTCTACAGCTCTCCTCGCATAGGCGGATATGCTCCAGTTAAACAAAATCAGAAAAAATGCACCATATAATAATAAAAACTTGTGTAAAAAGTAAAGCTGTGTTATAAATAGCCCTGAATGAAATCAGTTTAGGGAGAAAAGATTATGATAAGTGCCCTTGAGCAATACGACCCGCAAATATACGAATTAATAAGGCAGGAGCAGGCTCGTCAGAGCGGCTGTGTTCGCCTTATTCCCTCGGAAAACTACGTCTCCGAGGCGGTAATGTTGGCCAGCGGCAGTTGTCTTACCAACAAATACGCCGAGGGCTATCCCGGCCGCCGGTATTATGAAGGCCAGCAGGTAACCGACCTTATCGAGAAACTGGCCCATCAGAGGGCAAAGAAGTTATTCAAGGCCGACCATGCAAACGTTCAGCCCTATTCCGGCTCAGTAGCCAATCTCGCTGCTTATTTTGCATTGGCAAAGCCAGGTGATACGATTATGGGCCTGTCTTTACCGCACGGCGGCCATCTCACTCACGGCTGGAAGGTCAGTGTTACGAGCAAGATTTTCAACTCTGTTTGGTACACGGTTCACCCGGACACCGGCAGACTGGATTATAATGAGATTGAGGAGCTTGCAAAAAAGCACCGGCCAAAAATCATCATCTCCGGCGCCACCGCATATCCGAGGGAGATTGACTTTGAAATCTTCGGCCAAATCGCAAAGGACGTCGGCGCCTATCACATCAGCGATATTGCCCACATCGCCGGCCTTGTCGTAGCCGGCATTCACAAAAGTCCGGTTCCGTATGCGGATATTGTTTCAACGACGACGCACAAGACTCTGCGGGGTCCGCGGGGTGGAATGCTGCTGTGCAAGGCAGAGCACACAGAAAAAGTGGACAGGGCCGTATTCCCGGGCCTGCAGGGTGGACCACATATGCATACTATAACCGCTATTGCAGTGGCATTGGCAGAAGCCGATACCCCGGAGTTCATTACATACGCAACACAAATCGTCAAGAATGCCAAGACAATTGCCAACAAGCTGCTCGAATACGGCTTCAACCTTTCGTCCGGCGGAACGGATAACCACTTAATACTAATTGACCTGCGAAATAAAAATGTGTCCGGCAAAAAGCTGGCAAAAGCGCTGGACAGGGCAAGAATCGTTACCAACTACAACACGACACCTATGGACCCCGTCCACCCAACCAACCCGAGTGGTTTGCGAATCGGCACACCCGCGATGACGACCCGCGGTATGAAAGAACCGCAGGCAGAGCAAATCGCCGGCTTTATAAACAAAGTCGTCGAGAATATCGACAATGAATCCGTCATAGAAGAGGTCGGCAAGGACGTCCTGATGCTGTGCTCGCAGTTTCCTGTTCCCGCTCACTTTATTATTCCAAGTAAAAATATTAACTCGATGCTAAATTCAGAACGTCTGACGCCCTGGCTGTTTGCTTAGTAGTAACTTGATACTGGTCTGGCCCTTGGTTTGGCGGATAAAGCCGGATACTCGATTTGTGTGCGATGGGATAAGTCAACTACAGAGTATGGTATTTAGTGAGTAGCATCTTATAGCGGAAAAACTAATTTCTAAAATAAAGGATTCTAATGGGTCAGGAGGAACAGGTACTGGTTGTCGAGCGGAAGGTTGTTGAAGATGTAGGTATATTTAACGGATTGGTATTTGACACGGAGCGCTATCTCAGCAAAATACTTGTTCAGGGCACTCCCTATTTTATGCCCAGGTCACAAGCCGAAGTTGATCCCGCTTATAAGCAGATTATTCCTTACGTGATTATGACTTATGACGGGAGCTACCTTAGCTATGTCAGAGGCAGGCGGGCGGGAGAGAACCGCCTTACCGGCCTGCGGTCCATCGGCATAGGAGGCCATATAAATCCCGGTGATGATATGCCCTTATTCAATACCGACTTTTACGAAACTTACCTTGCCGCTGTTGAACGTGAGGTGGCGGAGGAGGTATCTGTAGAAACGACCTATACCGACCGCATTGTTGCTTTGCTAAATGACGAATCCAATGAGGTTGGAAGTGTGCACCTCGGAATAGTCCACTATTGGATTTTAGATGCCCCAAATGTTAATAAGCGGGAACAAATGATAACCCAAATGGCCTTTATGACAATCGCTGAGCTGCAAAAAGTCCGGGATGCAATGGAGACATGGTCAGGATTGTGCCTTGATAAACTCGGTGAAATAGCGCACAACGTAGATGAGATAAATGCCGGATGACGGAAGATATGTAACTTAGCTGATTTCTATTCATACCAATATAGGAAAGGAGATAGTTATGGGTTGGTTAATAGTGGTTGCTGTTGTTGTATTTATTTTCTTTGCAGGTATTCGGATTATTCGGCCTACACATAGAGGGCTCATGGAACGGCTTGGCAAATATAAAATGTTCGCCGGGCCCGGATTTCACTGGATTATTCCGATAATAGACAGAATGATTAAGGTCAATATCACCGAACAAATGGTAGATGCCCAGCCACAGGAGATAATTACCAACGATAATCTTAATGCAAGGGTCGATGCACAGGTTTACTTTAAGGTCAAGCCGGACGAGGAAAGCGTAAAAAGCTCACAATACAATGTGAACAACTATGAGTGGCAGATTGTAAATCTCGCCAGGACAACCTTGAGGAATATTATAGGCACACTGACATTGAAATCGGCAAACAGCGAAAGGGACAAGATAAATGGTGAGCTTCTAACAACTCTGTCCAAGGAAACCCGAAACTGGGGGATGGAAATAGTCCGCACGGAATTGAAGGAAATCGACCCGCCGAAGGACGTTCAGGAGACTATGAACAAGGTCGTCAAGGCGGAAAATGAAAAGATAGCTGCTCTTGACTTTGCAAATGCGATGGAAAGAGAGGCCGACGGACACAAAAGAGCCGAGATTAAAAAGGCCGAAGGGATAAGGCAGGCAAAAATCCTTGCCGCTGAAGGTGACGCTGAAGCGATACGGCTTGTTAACGAGGCGGCAAATAAATATTTCGTCGGCAATGCACAGCTTCTCAGAAAGCTCGAAACTGTTGAAAGAGCTTTGAAGGATAATGCAAAGATTGTTGTTCCCTCCGAATCCGAGCTGGTTAATGTCATCGGCGAAATGGCAGGTGTCCTCCCACTTAAAAAATAGATGCCGGATACTCGATTTCTGATACTTGATACCTGCTTTACGCAGTACGCTAATAACGAGTCATAAACGACGAGAGATTGGTACAATTCTCGTGATAAAATGAGACGGGCTCCGATTGATTCGGAGCCCGTTGGTTTTTCCAAGGTGCTGCTATGGATTAAGCAGGGACTACATTGGTCGCACACGGGCCTTTTTTGCCCTGGCCTACCTCGAACTGAACCTTCTGGCCTTCGTCAAGACGGGCGTAGCCGGCCATCTTGACTTCCGAGTGATGCACGAATAAATCATCGCCGCCATCATCGGGGCTTATAAATCCAAAGCCTTTTTTCTCGTTAAACCATTTTACTGTACCTGTGCTCACTTAAATCTCCTTCGGCCTTACAACCGGCCATAAAACTTTGTCTCTCGCCTTGTTTGAAAGAGGATATTCCTGAGAGACGTGAGAATATGCTCTACTAATAATTATTATACAGCATCGGTAATATAACAACATTCCATAAAAATTTCAATAAAAAAATGAAGAATTTGACGGAAAAATGCATAATTAAATTCTTTGCCTGTTACTTCGCAGAGCCGCCTGGAACAGGCGAATTTGTTGTTTTATTTTCCAAAAATACAGGTAAAATTAACCCAATTACAGGTTCGCAGTATTTGTGAATTTGAAAATGTGCAAAGACAGATTAAAAATGGCGGTGCTTGGATTAGATGATGGCGGCCAGTTATTGCTTGAAGCGGCCAGCCAGACGGATTATTTCCAGCTCGTTGCTGTTGCTGACAGTGACACGAAAACTGCAGAGACATTGGCTAACGAATACAAGTGCGCTTTCTACGATGATTACCGCCAGCTTGTAATACAGAATCATCTCGATTGCCTCCTTGTTGCTGCACCGATGTATAGTTGTGAAGAATACGTTCGTATGGCGATGAAGAAAAAGTTCAACATCCTTAAGCTGGCTCCTGCTGCAAGGAATTTCGAAGAGGCGGCGGAATTTACCCAGTTAGCCAGAGATGAGAATATAAAATTTGTCGTTGCCAATCTTCGTCGTTTTTCCGAGAGCTTTCTTGCACTAAGTAAGTTTTTACAGCAGGAGCAAATTGAAAAGGTATTTCTGATAACTGCTTTTTGTAATTTCGGCGAGTTTTATCAGCAGGATGAAAAACAACAAAAAGAACATCCCCCTGGCCAGCGTATCTGGAGGACAGACCCGAAACTGGCTGGCGGAGGGGTGCTGCTGCGAAATTGTTATGAGATAATCGACCAGATAGTGTGCAACTTCGGCGTGCCCCAGCAGGTCTATGCGCTGAACACCAATCAGGCACAGGACAAGCAGCAGCGCTCATATCTGACGGAGGATACATCGGTTGTAACGATGAAATTCAGCGACACGCTCATCGGCAATTTAATAGCGTTTCGGCGGGACGGGATTAGCCCGAGCAAAGAATTCCTGAGAATCTACGGCAGGGATAAAATTCTGACAGTCAGCAACAGGAGAATAACTCTCAGCAACGGGACCGAACAGACCACTGAAGAGTTTGTGTATGATGACGATGAGCTTTGCCGGATGACAAAACAGCTTACAAATTTCGCCTTGAGCATTCTATCGCCCGACGAGCACAAACCCAACAGCAGCGGTGAAGAAAACCTAAAAGATATGGCAGTGATTGAATCCGCCTACCTCTCCGCCCGAACGGGGATGCCGGAAGAGCCGGGAAGGATTCTGCAAATGACACCGGGACGGGCCAGCATAACAGATGTGTAGCTATACAATTCTTTCGGGAATTATTTATTCCGCTCACAAATCGCCCAGCCAGTTGCTCGCGAAAATCATCAGGTCATCCATCCCCACAGAGTAATCTCCATTAAGATCCGCGCCTCCGCACGGTGCACAATCTGTCGCAAGCCAGTATGAGCCAAGTACGCCGAAATCACTCATACCCTCGCCGCCATCGGCGAAATCCAGCAGCAGCACATTTACCTCCATCGTCCCAACTGCACATCGGTATCGGTTATCACAGACCCGCAGGTCGATTGTATTCAATCCCTCGTCTGCGGCTTCTGGGGTGCCCGTAACCTGTCCATCCGTCTCAACGGACACCCAGTCAAGCCCATCCACCTTAAAAAAGCTCAGCACATCATTCGCGTCCGGGTCAGAGGCCTCAAATGAGATATTGGCTGCATACGGATATGCAACATAGGCATCCGAGCCGGAGACTGGATTATTGATAAAATACGGAGGTTCACTAACTGGTATTGACAAAGAGGCGATTTCATTATAATCCAGCAGTCGGCTCCACAATGCCGCCAGCTCAATCTGGGCATCAGTATTGGTCTCATTGCCATTGCAGGGAGCTTCCAGAAACAGGACGTTCATCCGCGAGTAATCCGCAGTCCAGTCGGTCTCCAGGGCATCGAAATCGACCGCTAAAGAGGCGCTGCTGCCGACTTCCTCTGCGGTGAGCGGGTCAAAGATATAAATTTTTAACGTTCCCTGTGCTTCCGGATTATCAGTATCCGGATCAGCTGTAAACACACCCGTAACGTCATACCATTTATCTGCTTGCAGTGTGGTTGCGTGTGTAATCATAGTCTCAAATTCGCTTCCGAGCACCTGCCCGTCGCTGGAGACGACAAATCTCGGCCGCCCGCTGCTAAGCTCCAGCGCAAAGGTTTCCTGGCCGCCGAATCCAAGACCGTTGGCTGCACTACAGGCGCCTTTACCCATCCGCCAGATATCATCAATACCACTGAAGGAAGCAAAGCGAATCCGTGCAAACATCGTCATCGAACCGGCTGCTGCATCGTTCAGGGCAGCGGGAATATCAGTGATTTCGCCGAAACTCGTCCCCGCCCCTTCCTGACAGGCAAATCCGTCCGAGTTTTCAGCCGAAAGAGCATTGGGCTCCGTTGCGACACCAATTGCAAAACTACCGTTGGCAGTAGGATTGGTCCAGGGGGAAGTCTCACTCTTTTCGTCGGCAAACTGCCACAAGCCCACCGCATCGGTTGCATAAAACGTCCAGATGTCACCGCGAATAAATCCCCTGTATATATTCTTATCGATTCTCCAGTAGTATTGCCGGTTCGGAATTAGATTTTCGAGAACATATTCTTCTTCGGCCAGATGTCCCTGGTATTCGGGCGAATCAGTTGTCGCGTTGTCAACGGCATCGCGCTTAGTCCCGAAATATACCTCATAGCTCAATGCTCCATAACCACCGTCCCAGGAAAGTGCAATATTTCGTAAAGCAGTTGCCTCACAGTCAGCAGGATAAGGTGCTTCCGCAGGTCCGCCGATATAAAGATTCCAGATTTCACTGCTGTCCAGCACGCGGTTATAAATCCAGATGTCATCCATATAACCCTTATAATAGCTGTCCGCACTCCAGTTGCTCTTGCCAAAACAATTAGACTGCCGCTCTACATTGGCGGGAACTCCCGTGGTTCCGGAGGCAATCAACTCTCCGTTTTTGTAAATTTTGGCTGCCCCTGACATATCCACAGTCGTCGAAAACATTTGCCACGTATTCAATTCAATTGCGTCGGTTGCGGTAACATAGCCGCCGCTGGTACTTCCGTTCCAGACTTCCAAGACCAGATTGTTCGTAGTTGACCTGCGGGAGAATAGAATATTATCTGAAGAGCTGCCGTTGCCGAAATCAATAAAACGTGCCCAGTTCCGCACGGATGTTGGGTAAGCCCAGACCGAAACTGTCAGCCCATCCGTCAGGCCGGACTGGATTGTCGGCAGCGCAATATAATCATCCGACCCGTCAAACCGCAGCGCACTGCCGAATTTGCCCGTAACGGAGCCGCTGTCAAACGTGCAGCCCTGCAGCGACCCATCCACCAAGCTTCCGCTGCTATCATAAGCCACATCGCCGGTCGTTTCATCAAGACGCCAGTGTCCTCGCAGCCGGTTTGCCAAAAGGTCCAGGATAACCTCCCGGGTAAGCGTCTCTTCGTTTGTCAGGTCATTAAACAGCACCGAAGTCGTATGCTTGCCGGTAGGCAGGTTCAGCATATTGTTGTTGAGTTGAATCTCCACGGTCATCGACCCCTGTGCGGCAATCGTCCCGCTGCTCTGGGAAAGACTGACCCAGTCGGCGAAACAGGATGCGTCCCAGCTTAAAGAAACATCGCTGTTATTATACAGCGTGTATATCCTGCTGTCCGTCTCCGGCGTCGTATGGCTGCGGCCGGAAACATAAAACGCATCCGTAGCTGAAATCGTCAGCGCTGGCTTATCAGGCATAATTATCAGAGACGGGTCGCCATAGAGGTTAAAAACATAAAAATTTTGTATCAAATTGGATACATCAAGTGCCTCTTTCATTTCATAAAATGCCTGCCCGCAGGGCTTATCCTGCATAATTCTTTTTGCAAATTCATAGCCCATACCGCCGATTGAAGGAGTGCCGACATACCAGGTTTGCCCGGCCCAGTAGTAGCTATTGCGGGTGGCCCCTAAGGTCGCAACTGCTCCATTTTTAAGCAGACGCCAGGCAAGGGTATCGCTGTTTTCTGCATAGGCATTCCGGCAGGAACCCTGCCACGCCACCGCCGGATAGCTATCGTTTAGTGTCCAGACATCCCCATTATTGATAATGCCCGAAGCATTGTCATCCCAGCCGTGTGTTTGCCAGACCACCAGACCATATTTGTTCTGACTCCACACTGTCGCCGGATATGAGTTCGAACGAATATACTCCGGCGGAGGAATTACGCCATACGTTTCATCATAAATGCGGTCAGATGGCACTTCTTCCGGCTCCAGCAGATAACCTTTTATCTGCTCGCCCAACTCGTGCGACGTTACGACATCGTCCAGCGGAACCATCGGAAGCAGCACATTTCGCCTCCACTGTGCATTTGTGCTGTTTTCGTAGGTCATTATCTTTTGCAGCACCGAATCCGTATCGGCGATAGTTCCATAATAAGGAATACGTCCCACAAAGACCTCGAAGAGTTTGTCCATTTCACTTTGTTCGCCATAGATGCCGTTCCCATTCGAGTCCCAGTCACCCGTCAGCTCCGCAAAGTAATAATCCGTGGGATGGTCCCCGTCATAAACCATTTTCATCGCCAGCGTCCCAGCGGTGGGATGAGGATTGCCTATCAGCAATACATATAGAAGGTCAAGACTCAGATAGTTGCTCTGCAGCCAGCTTCGAAGATTATCAGCAGACGTTTGTCCTGTTCCGCCGCCAAAATCATCCTCGGTAATCAGATACACCGTAAAGCCCTGTGCCTCTTTATGAGCGATAAACGAACTTAGCTGTGTCGATATATTTACAACCGCATTTGTTGTGATAATTGCGTAGCCGGTAGCGCTTAAATTCGCGGCTGCCTGCACATCGGAAGTCCCCAGTGAAGTCGCCTCTGTCGAATCGGAGGTGCTGCTGATACCCTCTGATGCATCGTCATAATCTGCTGCAGCCAGGTCATAATTTACCGCCAGCTTCTGCAGACGTGAGCGGATTAAGTTTCTCAACTTTCCTTGTGACTTTCGAGTGCTCGCTTGTTGAGCACTGCTTTGTAAAGTCTGCTCGCTAACCTGCAATCGTATGTCCGTAAACTGCTGAAGCTGATGTTGTTGCGGATTATACCGAACCAGCGCAACAGCAATCTGGATAAGGTTGGCCTGGTCAAGATTGCCTCGATGGACTATCCGCACCGGCTGTATCGGCCAGAACATATCCGACTCATATAACTGGAGCTCTTTACCATCAACGAACTCTTTGTCATTCGGCCAGAATTTTTTAATCCGGTTATTCTCATCGCGAGTTGCAGCAGGCGGAATTGGGCCGACTTGCCACGTTCCTTCTATTGATTCATAGACACTTTCTTCGATTTCACAGCTTATGCCCGAAAGCAAGGTATCAGGCGGTAAAAGGACCGTAAAAACCTGCCAGGGCAGTTGCGGCTGACCGGTGTCGCCAATGCTTTGTATCTCTGTGCCCTCAAAATAGACCTGGCCGTCCGCCCGGAATTGAATTTGAAAATCAGCGATATCGAGAACGGTTGCTCCCGTATCGGTAACGATTTTAATGTCAGCTCGAGACAACGCCGTCAAGCTAAGAACGATGAAAACTAACCCTGGGAATAAATGACCGAAATTCGCAAAAAATCCCTTGGATATTCTTGTAATACGACAGATTTTATGAATATAAGCTTGGCTTCTCTGGATGGCCATATTCACAAGCTGATATTTACGACTTCGAAGGTCAAAAAACATAGTTTTCTCCATATGACATCAATAATTATACAAAATTCTCTTCAAAAAGTAAAGAGTTTTCACTATCGGAACGGATTTGCTAAAAATCTGCCCTGAAACACCTTTTTATACCCCTCTTTAATCCTGTTGGGGCCGTGTGAATAGTTGAAATTGACTTTGACAAATAGTAAAATGAGCAATATAATGACCTTTTTAATTGTGAAGTATATTGTGGTTCAATTTTGGAGTTTCTGGAATGGAAGATAGCAAGAGAAAACAGGTTCTGACTGTTGTGATTATCGCCTGCCTGGTTTTGGCCGGTCTGATAACTTATGTAACGAGCAGAAGCGGAAATTCCGGTCTGGAGGCCTTCAAGGGACAAACTCAATGGGTCAAATGCGCCAATCAGAATTGTGGAGCAGCATACGAGTTAGATAAAAAGAAATACCTGGAACTCGTCCAGGAAGAAGCACGAAAAAATGTTGACGCAACCGGGCCACTGCCAATAACCTGTGAAAAGTGCGGCGAATTGAGTATCTTCAGGGCTGTAAAGTGTGAAAAGTGCGGCGAGGTATTCTTTTATGGAGCGGCCGGACCAAGCGATTTTTCAGACCGCTGTCCCAAATGCGGATACAGCGCAATGGAGGAAGAAAGAAAACAGGCGCAACAAAATCGCGGCTATTAGATAAACTCATAACGGAAGTTTTTAGCTTTGCAGTAATAAAAAAATACAAAGAGCGAATTTTACTAAGCCCAACTATTTCAAGTTGGGCTTAGTTTTTAGATTGATAAATCAGCCACACAAAAAAACCAACTTTTAGCCATGAAGATATCAAAGCAATTGGAAACAGGGGAAGATTTATGTTGAAAATCGCTTTACAGGACTTACTATATAAAAGCCATTGATTATTACAAAAGGAGACGACAAATGAAGCGAAAGATGAAGTTAATTGTTTTTTTGCTGCTGATAAGCAACATTCTGGCAGGGTGTGTCAGCCAGCAGGAGAGCTTTTGTCCGCCGAGCGAAGGTAAAAAACACTCGGCCAACACGCCTGAACCACGGACGTCCAAATCGTGGACTGCCCGGCATAACGCAATCAACGAACGGCTGAAAAAAGGAAAGGCCGATATGCTCTTCGTAGGTGACTCAATCACCCATTTCTGGGAAAAAGAAGGCAGGGAAATCTGGGATTCCTATTACGCGCCACGCAAGGCAGTGAATATGGGTATCAGCGGCGACCGGACACAGCACGTTTTGTGGCGGCTGGATAATTCGAATTTCAGGAAAATCTCCCCGAAACTTGCGGTCGTTATGATAGGAACAAACAACTGCAGAGGTAATGACAACACCGCAGAGGAAATAGCCGATGGAATAATCGATATCTGCAGGCGGCTGCAATGCCGGCTGCCCAAAACCAAAATACTGCTGCTGGCAATATTCCCGCGTGACGCCGAACCATCCGAACGGCGAGAAAAGAACGCAAAAGCAAGTCCGTTAGCTTCGCAAATCGCCGATGGCGAGATGATTCATTACCTCGATATTAACAGCAGCTTTCTTACCGAAGACGGGATTCTGAGCAGAGATATTATGCCGGACTACCTGCACCCCAATAAGGCCGGTTACAAAATATGGGCTGAGGCAATGGAGGCGAAAATCGCTGAGCTGATGGGAGAAAAGAATTAAACGAAGACGAAAAGCAGGAGACAGGAAACAAAGGACAGACGACGGATGACAGAGGGCGGAAGACGGAGGACAAAAAACTGGAAACAGAATACAGGAGCAAAAGTCAGGGCTGGTTGAAATCGTCGGGCGGCAGGTTGTCGAGGACATTCGTGCGGTAATCCTCTTCACCGATTCTTAAATTCGGAAGATTATCGTATCTTGATTTGGCCCTTACCGTGAGGTAGGTGATTCGATTTTCAGGGGAAGGGTGAGAAGAGAAAAACTCGACCGGCCTGGAACTGTCCATATCTTCCAGCATCTGCATAAGCTCGACAGCACCGGAAGGGTCGTAGCCGGCCCGAACCATATAATCCATACCGGCAAGGTCGGCCTGCCTTTCGTGCTCTCTGCTGTATTTAAGGCCAATAAGCTGCGTAGCAACCTGAGCGAGGTGGTAGGCAGCTTCCGAATCAGGCATTGCGCCGGCGGCACCAATGCCCTGAATTATCATTGCCACTCCAATCTGACGGCTCATAGCAGCAGAGCTGTGGCGGGCAACGATGTGCACCGTTTCGTGTGACAGCAGGGCGGCAAGCTGTGCCTCGGTTGTCATTTTCTCAAGCATTCCCTTCGTTACAAAGACATATCCGCCGGGCAAAGCAAGGGCGTTAACCATATTGTAATTGACGGCAGTAAAATGATACTGCCAATATGGCTTATGGCTTATGCGGGCGATTTTCTGGCCTATTGAATCTATGTAGTTTTGCAGTGCCTCGTTTTTAATCCTGCCGCCTAACTGTTTTTCGACTTCGGGCGCATATTCTTTTCCGATTTGAACGTCCTGCTCTTCGGGAATAAGCATAAACTGCTCTTCGCCTGTAATTGGATTGACTGCACAGCCGACACAAAGGCACAATGCAATGACCAACGCCAATAAGAAAAATCTTCCGGGCATAATTTTATGTTTGAAGAACCTGCTAATATATATTATAAAAAACGTTTATTTTATATGATAACAAGAGTTATGGACGAGCAAAGATTTTGCAAAGACTGCAACGAAAGCAAAAACTGCCAAAAGGTTTATCAGCAGTTGGGGAATGCTGAAGGCCCATCTGTTTTGGCTAAGGTCATTATTGCATTTTTGCTGCCCTTATTGGTGTTTATCGGTTGTTTGGCTATTTTGGGACAAATCTTTTCCAATACGATAAATATAAAAGAACTACAAACACCGCTCAGCTTACTGGCGGCTCTGTCGGTAACTCTTGGCGTGATATTGATTATAAAAGTGATAAATAGACAAATTAGTAAAAGTAAATAACGCCGTTAGGTCAAGTGGACATAAACCGTGAAACCGACAATACTAAAACGACTACGAACGCTTTTTAAGTATTATCTTATTTGTTCCCTAATTGTTCTGCTACTTTTAACTCTCGCGTGTTTAAGGGCGGATTTGCCTTTAATTCCGTTAGCTCCCCTTTACACATGGCTTTTTGCTCAGCTTGGACCTATCACAATGCTCGTAGAAGGAGGATTGAAGTTCAGTATATCAAATGTTATTTTTATAGGCACTCCTATAATATGTATCCCTGCATACTTGATTTATCCAAATAAATGCACCCGCACGATAAGTCTTTTTGGTATTATCTTATGGTTATTTTGGGGATCTGCGTTCGCAGGGAGTATGATCACGTAAGAGAAAGCTGTATGCGGCATTGTTGCTCACAATGGAAGTTTAAGGTCAATGCACAAAAAAGAAATTCTATCATGTGTTGTTCGATACTTCCCGCTTGCAGAGATAGTAAGTGATTGAAAATATTAAAAGTTTCAGAAATGCAAATTGATACTAAAGGCAAATTGAGTTTCTCAGGCGGGACACACCCACCAGAAAAAAAAGAGCTTGCCTGTGAGAGCAAAATACAGCCCGGGCCCGCGGTCAAACAGGTGGCGATACTACTCAGTCAGCATACCGGAGCTGTCTGCCGGCCATTAGTCGAAAAAAAAGAAAAGGTCCAGGCAGGACAAAAAATAGGAGACAGTGATGCGTTTGTAACAGCGCCGGTCCATTCGCCGATAAACGGCAAAGTAAAAGAAATAGCCCTGCAATCGCACGCAGTCCTGGGGCGCATCGCTGCTGTAATTATAGAGGCAGAGCCGGAGAATAACCCGCAGAAACAGCCGAATTCAGATAAATTTGAAGATTTCGATGAGAGGAATTATTCTATCGAACAAATATGTGATGCAGTTCGGGAGGCGGGGATCGTCGGAATGGGCGGGGCCGGATTTCCGACAAGGGTAAAGATTGAGCCGAATCCCCGGCTGCCCAAAGAGACGCTTATCATCAATGGATGCGAGTGCGAGCCATATATCACCTGCGATTACCGGATTATGCTCGAATGGACGCACCAGATTATTGCGGGTATTAAACTCGCCCGAAAGGCATCCGGCTGTTCAAAAATATTCATCGGTATCGAAGATAATAAGCCAAAGGCAATAGAGGCAATGAATGAAGCACTGGAACAAACCGGAGACAGCGACAGCATAAAGGTGGTTCCAGTTAAAACGAAATATCCGCAGGGCGGTGAAAGACAGCTTATCAAGGCGATACTCGGAAAGAATGTCCCTACGGGTGGGATACCGCCTATGATAGGCGTGGTCGTGCTCAACGTGGCTACAGCGGCGGCGATTGCAGAAGCAGTCGTTTGCAAATGGCCTTTGACGCATAGGGTCGTGTCAGTCAGCGGAGAAGCGATAGCCAGGCCGGGCAATTACTACGTCCCAATCGGGACATCAATTGAAGAGCTTATAGAGTTCTGCGGAGGTGTAACACAAAAAAGTGCGAAGGCTGTTCTCGGCGGGCCGATGATGGGAGTAGCTATTGCCGATTTGACAATGCCCATTACTAAAACCACAGGGGCTATAACGGTCCTGACAAAAAGGCAAATCGGCAAAGCAAAATACGAAAGGCGTCAAACCCCGTGCATACGCTGCGGCAGATGCCTGGAGGTATGCCCTGAACATTTGATGCCGACAAAAATCGCCCATGCCGTAAAAAATAATCTTTTAGATGTGGCCCAGAGTTATTACATCAATGCCTGCATCGAGTGCGGCTGCTGCAGCTATGTCTGCCCTGCCAATATAGAAGTTACGGGCTATATCAAAATCGGCAAGATAACCCTTGCAAAGCAAAAGAAAAAGATTCCTGAATAAAGTGAAAGTTTATAAATGCTCAGAGACCTGAGAGTATCCTGTTCACCGCATATAAGTGAAGACCGTTCAACGCGCGGCGTGATGCTGGACGTTATAATCAGTCTTGTTCCTGCGATGGCGGCGGCTGGGTATTATTTCAGGAGCTACGCGCTTATTCTCATCCCGACTTGTATTACTTCCGCCGTGGTGACCGAATGGCTTTGCAATGTGATAGGCAAAAAGGAAAATTCGCTCGGCGATTTCAGTGCCGTCGTTACCGGCGTCATACTTGCGTTATCTGTTCCGCCGAGTCTGCCTGTATGGGCGGCTATAATAGGAAGTGCATTTTCCATCGCCATCGGCAAAATGGTTTTCGGGGGTCTTGGCGCCAATATTTTCAATCCTGCTATGGCAGGCAGGGCGTTTTTGACGGTCTCCTTCGGCGCACTGATGACGACATGGACTGTGCCGGCGACAATCGATGCAGATATGCCTGAAATATCACCTGCAAATAAAATCGATGCCCGGACCCAGGCAACACCGCTGGCGCTTAGTAAAGAGGCAATAAAAGGCAAAAGAGAAATTGAAATTGTCAACGAACAGTTGAAAGCAGCATACACCGGCGAGGTCGGCGGCTGTCTGGGCGAAACGAGCGCAATTGCGCTGCTGCTCGGCGGGCTGTATTTACTGGTTAGAAGAACAATAAATGTTCATATTCCATTGGCGGTAATACTATCTGCAGTTGCGTTTGCAGGGGTCTTTTATCTTACTGATTCTGAGAAATATGCGCAGCCGATGTTTCATTTAACCAGCGGCGGGCTCTTGTTGGGTGCATTTTTCATTGCGACCGACCCTGTTACGGCTCCATTGACTCCAAAAGGGATGTGGATTTTCGGTATCGGTGTCGGGGCGATAACAATGCTGATAAGAATCGTCGGCGAATACCCGGAAGGCGTGATGTATTCAATCCTTTTGATGAATGCCATAACACCTCTGATTGACAGATTCTGCAAATGGGTCCCGGCCGGGGGTAAACCAAATGTTTAGACTGAAGAACTTCATACAACAAAGCTGGCTGTTGATTGTAGTTTCGTTCGTCTTCGGCCTGCTGATAGCGGTGGCAAACGCGGCCTGGCAGGACGAAATACTACAGAACGAAGAAGATAAATTCAACAACCTTGCCAAAGGAATGCTCACTGAAGCTGCAGGTTTTGAAACCGCCCTCGACGATGCCGAAATTAAATCGCTCAAAGGCAAAAAGATAAAGATAGATATTAAAAAAGCAATCTCGGCTGACGGCAAATGCGTTGGCTGGGCGTTTATTTGTGAAGGTTCCGGCTTTGCAGACAAGATAAAGCTTGTCCTTACGGTCGATGCCGGCTTTGACAAGCTGGCCGGCTTCGGAGTCCTTTCCAGCAATGAGACACCCGGATTCGGCGACCAGATAAAACTACCGTATTATCGAAATCAGTATGTCAATGCACCGGCAGCGGCACTTACGCTGTCCAAAACAGGAAATCCGAAAATCATAGATTCTGAAATTGTTGCGATTAGCGGAGCTACTGTGAGCAGTGAAGCGGTCATTAAAATAATAAATCATTATATTGAGCAGGTTAGAGAGCAA
>Ga0315539_1000332_pt1 | contig 35747 bp, 19 predicted proteins | sample SalMarSW160150MG_FD_203097 | JGI IMG/M metagenome (GOLD analysis project Ga0315539, IMG submission 203097) | Salt marsh sediment microbial communities from the Plum Island Ecosystem LTER, Massachusetts, United States - Salt Marsh Sediment SW1601-150 ...
GCTAAGGCAATGAAAAGCAAAAAAGGAAACATGATTCGGGACAACAGAGTGGTCAAGTCTTGTTTCCCCGCCTCATCGCCGAAACCCGGGGCGATCACCCGAACGATGTAAGGTGAAAAGAGGATTCCTAAGATTATTACTAAACATAAAGTAACCAAAAGCAAATTGAGCACCAGGTTGGCCAATTCCCAGGCTTTTTCCTTTCCCTGGTTGGTGACGTGGTCGGTAAAGACCGGTATGAAGGCAGAGGAGAGGGCACCCTCGGCAAACAGATCCCTCAATAGATTCGGTACGCGGAAGGCGGCGATAAAGGCGTCGGTAGCGTAACCCGCCCCGAAAAGATAGGCGAACACCTGCTCCCTGGCTAAACCCAAGACCCGGGAAAGGAAGGTGGCGGAGCTTACGATGCCGGTGGATTTGGCAATCTTGTCCTGATCTTTTTCTCTAATCGGTTCTTGCGTATGCAAAATTCTGAACACAAAAATGTGGTTGGTCGATTTGCCGAACAAAATCAGAGCCCAATGAATTGGGCAGCCACAAAAGCTTGACTTGAGCGCAAATCATAGCGCTTCGCATCGATCCTACGCATGGTCTATTCCGTCCGTATGGGCGGATGAAAACGACAGTTTTTTAAGCTTGACAAGACGGGTTTTGTGTTTATATTCAAGAGTCGACATGTAGCATGCAGCCTCAAATAAAGGAGTTGGATTTGCCTATTCATAAATCGGCTAAGAAAAGACTGAGACAAAGCAAGAAGGCGAACATACAGAATCGGTCGATCAAATCAGAGATAAAGACATTAGTCAAAAAGGTGGAAGCTTCTCTGGATGAAAAGGATCTGAAATCGACTGTCTCGCTTTTGGATAAAGCCGCCAGGAAGAGAACCGTTCACAAAAACCAGGCTTCAAGGGTCAAGTCCCGGTTGAGCAAGTTGGTGAAGCAGAAGGCTTCCGGTACTCCTCAGGATGCCACCTAACAGGTTTGTTCCAAAATCGGCCATTTTCTCTTTTTGTCGAGATTGGAATATAGATCTACACCTCACCACACCAAGTGTCTCAGCAAGAACAAAAGCCTGGGGCTTGATCTCAGGATGGTCTTGACCACAGGAATTGGGTCTATGCTGGTGACCGTCTTCCCGTCAAAGCATCCTTTCAGGAACGAAACGGCCGCATCGAAATCCTCGTCGGTCATTCTTAAAAATATGGCCCGACAGTAGGAATAAAACCGCAATAAGCTCCCCTTGGACCGCATAAGTTCATCATAATACTTCTTAAGAAACGAAACGGATAGATTCCCATCTTTGACATACTGGCTCACCACCGATCCGGCGATCTTTCCGGAGAGCAAAGCATTGGAGATTCCGGCCCCGGAAAGCGAATCGACCACTCTTCCTGCATCCCCAACCAGAAGGAGGTTCTCCTTAACTACATTTCTGCTTCGATCAAAACTGGGAACTGCCCCCATCATGGATTCCAGTATTTCGAAATCAGAGAATCTTTTCGCCACAAAGTCATCCAGCAGGTCTTTGGCCTTTTTGTTGGCAGGATCAGGCGTCACTGCCAACCCGACATTGGCAAGATTCTCTCCTTTGGGAAAAACCCAGGCATATCCACCCGGGGCCACGGAGCATCCCAAATAAAACTCCACGCAGTCTGGTTCTATATCCACCTCTCCTAAGAGATATTGGGCACATGATTCTATCTGGTTCAATCTTAAAGAGGAATCCATCCCCGCCCACCCGGCTACGCACGACTCCACGCCGTCTGCTCCGATTATCACCTTGGCCTGGTATTCTTTTTCTCCTCCATCCTCCAGGACTCTAACTCCACACAGCTTTCCTTTTGTGTTTTTCATAAGCCCAATGGCCTGGACGTTCGTTTTCAGACAGGCCCCGGCAGAAGCGGCTTTTTCGGCTAATCTCCGGTCAAAGAGTCTTCTGTTCAAAACTAAGCCGACGTCGGGATGGTGAACCTTCATTCTGATCCCCTTTGGGCTGACCAGGAGCATATTTTGACTATAGGTGCTGACCCATTCCGGATCGAGCGGAACAAAATCGGTTAGCCCGGAGAGGCTTATGGCCTCGGCACATGACAGGGGAGATCCGATCTGCGAATGCTTCTCCAGAATCAAAACGGCGACCCCATTTTCAGCCAGAACCTTGCCGGCCATTGACCCGGCGGGGCCAGCTCCTACCACAATGCAATCGAATTCGTCGCTCATCTCTGATTTAGAAAGACCTCCGAAAAACCATCCCAAGAAGGCGGATTGGAGTGTTTACCTTTAAGACAACCCTGCATAAGCTTTTTGTCTTTCGAGGGCTTAAAGGTCAAGCTGAAGCTTGACACTCCAGCAAAATCCTCGTCCGAAAGGCCATCTCCTACCTGCTCTTCCCGAGGGTTATCTCCTCGGGAGTGTCGGTCATTCTCAGCGCTCCTACCGGACAGAAAACTACGCAGTTTTGGCAAAGTGTGCACAAGTCCGGTTTGATTAAGAGTCCTGAGACAAAAAGCTCCAAAGCTTGATGCGAACAGACCGCCACGCAGCCCCCGCATTGTCCGCACAGTTTTGGCTCTACTTCCAGCATGTTGAGCGTCTTGACGCGAAACAGGTCTCGCTACTTCGGAACTTGGCCTTTTCTATCCATAAAAAATGCTGGGGTAATTTAACCCCAGCATTAACGAATATCAAGATGTTTTTTGTGTTAGACTCTATGATGGTGCAGGGATCTGACCCCTGCCCCAACTTATCTGCTAATCCTTGTCAAATCAACTCCACGGATCCTTCTGATCCGCTCAGTCCGTTGATCTACTTCAACAGGACCATTCGTTTGGTCTGGGTAACCTCGCCCGCACTCAACTGACAGAAGTAAATGCCGCTGGCCAAGTCTCTACCCTTTTGATCCTTTCCATCCCAATTCAAGGTCTTGGTTCCTGCTTCCTGGCGGCCGTCGACCAATGTTCTCATCTTCTGGCCCAGTATGTTGTAGATGGTCAAAGTCACCCGGCAAGGCTTGAGGAGATTATATTTGATGAGGGTCTGGTTGTTAAACGGATTGGGATAGCTCTGGTAAAGCTCGAAATCCTTTGGAGTTATGGCACTCCCTTGGTCCTCCTCTTCGACCGCAGTAGACTTGGGGCAGATCATGACCGCATATTCCACTTCGGTGGCATAGAAGATCACGTCGTCTTTGGGTGCCGGTTTGGTGACGGCTATGAATTTCTCCGGAACGTTTAGGCCAGAGTATTTACGGACGCCGTAGGGGTAATTAATCTCCCAGAAAGGATTGCCCTGGCTGGGTGGGTCAGGGGTCAGGTTGCTTTGGTACATGTCGTGCGAGACGTTGGATGGATCGTTGTGCAGAGTGGCGTCATATTCCCCGGAAGGTGGATGTAGTGGCGGCCTGATCCTGCCTGGGGCACCGTGTACGGCTCCGTCCCAGTCCGGATCGCTGATGGCGATCTTCAAGGAGTCGGAACACACTCCGGCCATGGTGACAAAATGCCCGCCCTCTCTATGCCACTCCAATCCGTCGGCCGACCACCAGAAGCCCAGAAGCAGGATGATATCCTGGGACCTTTTCAGCGAGTCCTCCATTTCGTGGAAGTTGGGCATCTCGAAGGTGGATTCCTTAAGGGCGAATTCAAAGTCCTGGAAGTATTGGTCCAGTGCCATCTCCATGGTGTCGACGTAGGTTCCCTGCCCTGGATTGCAGTGCATGCGCGCTGCCAGGCTATCTATCAGCTGAGGGGGAGTCCATCCCTGGGGTACGGCATCATACCACCACAGGCAGTTGGCCACGGCGGTGGGGCCGCAATAAGCCACCCACTGATCCTGATTCTGGTCAAAATCGGGCATGCCGCTGGGAGAATTCCCCGTGTCGTCTTTCCAATACCAACAGCTCTCCGGATCACACTGCTGGGTATAGCCGGTTATCCGCATGATCGGGTATCCGGGGACTGGAGGCGACCAGAAGTCTGACCACTCGAAATACCAGTACTGCTCCTCCCAGAAGTACCAAGCCCAGGCATCACAGGTGTCCGCCGGGTTTGTGCTCTCGTTGGTCATGGTTAGACTGGGATATGGCGGATTTGATTCGCCGGTGTATAGAATCTCCAGAAAGAACGGGTCACGTACACAACAAAGCGAGTCCAGGTCCAGATGAATCGTGTCTGGATAAGCGGAATCGCTGTGAATGGTGTACACCTGAGAACACAAGATATCTCCGGGACCATTGCACTTGTCTCCCTCATACAAGTCCCGTATATTGACTTCAATCTCCACCGGCCAAGTATAGTCCTCGGGGTCGTAGAGATAAAAATGTACATCCGTTATCTTGAAGGGATAAGGATCCGGCAGCCCGCACTGTGCCGGGTCCAGATATAACGCAAATCCGTCACCCCCTTGAAAATCGCCGAAGTAAGAGGCTACCGCGTCATTATCGCTTTGAATCAGGCAGAAACCCTTGCCACCACCTGGGGGGGCAGGTGAGGATGGAATAATCTGATCCGCGGGGACCTTTTGGGGAGTTAGTTTGTCAAAACCTTCCGCAGCCGCATTTGAAGTGAAAATGCCAAAAACGAACACGCCCGCCAAGATCAGCATCGTTAGTTTTCTTATCATTTGTTTCCTCCCTTTGGTTTAGAGATTTATAAAATCAGCAAACTTTCATCAATTAGTCCTTTGTCCCACCTCCTTTTTTGTTTTTAGAGTTTCGCCAAAAGTCACCTATAAAAAGTTTTCCATGAAGTATATGGTTGAGGATTTCAAAAAGCAAGAGATTTATCGGCGCAAACTGAAAATAACAATTTCGCGTTTTCTTCAAGACAGGTTCCTGCCCAGCTATCCTCTCCAGCCAGATGGTTAAGCGTCTGCCCAGGCGCGGAGAGAGACCTGACCACGAGATTTGGCCAAGCCTTATTTGTGTTACATCTTTCTACATGGTATCTTTTGATCCTCTTGTTGGTATGTTCAAGATCAAATCAAATCCGCTGCATCCGTCCGGGCGTTTGACTCGTTGACCTACTTTAGAAGCACCAGACGTTTTGTCTCTTTGACCTCACCGACCTTCAACTGGTAGAAGTAGATGCCAGTGGATAGGTCATTGCCTTTTTCGTCCGTTCCGTCCCATCTGATGCTCTGGAGACCTGCCTGGCTGCGTCCCTTCACGAAGGTTTTCACCTTCTGCCCCAGAACGTTGTAAATCGCCAAGCTGACCTCAGCCGGCCTTCGCAGATCGAACTTGATCAGGGTCTCGGCGTTGAATGGATTGGGGAAGTTTTGATAAAGCTCAAAGTCCTTTGGAGTCAGAGCCGCTTCCTCCTCTCCCTCCACTGCGGTGGGCTTGGGACAGATCATTACCGCATACTCCACCTCGGTGACAAAGACGTCCATCGCGTCTTTGGGCGCCGCTTTGGTCGCAGCCCTGAATTTGTCCGGAACGTTCATGCCGGAGAATCCACCTCGGGCCCAGATATAGTCGATTTCCCAGAAAGGATTGCCCGGGCTGGGGAACGGGTTGTCAAGCAGGCTTTGGTACATGTCGTGGGAGACGTAAGTTGAATCGTTATGCAGTTCAGGCGGATAGAGTCCGGCTCCCGGATGCCACGGAGGTCTGACTCTGCCAGGTCCACCTTCCACTGCCGCATCCCGGTCCGGGTCGCTTAGGGCAATCTTCAGAGACTCGGAGCATACACCGGCCATGGTGACAAAATGTCCGCGCTCCCTGTGCCACGTTCCCCCGCCCGGACAAGCGGGAAAGCCGGCGCAGCCAAGAGCATCCGACGTTGGATCCACGCCGCAATCCGGAAATGGGGGAGGCAAGTCGGGACCAGCCATGTAGATATAGTCATAGAGAGCTATGCTGTCGCCGGAATCCAATACCCCGTCATCGTTAGCATCGGCAGCATCATCGCACGGAAAAGGTGGTCCGGTCAGCCAATAAGTTAAGTCGGCCGTGTCAGTGACTCCGTCCTGGTTTAAATCTCCCCGGATGAACTGCTGCGGTTCTCCCTCATACCACCAGAAACCCAAGAGCAGGATGATGTCCTGACACTTCTTGAGCGAATCCTCCATTTCGAGGAAGTCGGGCATCTCGAAAGTGGATTCCTGGAGGGCAAATGCATAATCCAGGAAATACTGCTCCAGTCCCGCCTGCATGCTGTCGACGTGCGTTCCCGAGTCGGGGTCGGTTTGAAAGTATCTGGCCAGCGTATCGATCAACTGAGGCGGAGTCCAACCGGGCGGAACTGCATCATACCACCACAGGCAGTTGGCTACTGCCGCGGGCCCGCAGTAGGCTATCCATTCGTCCTGATCCTGATCAAAATCGGGCATGCCGCTGGGGGCGTGGGCGGTATCTGGTTTCCAGTACCAGAGCGAATCGGGCTTCACCAAATGCACCCAGGTGGTGCAATAGTCAGCGGCACCATCCTCGTCGGTCAACCCGTGGATGACCATGTGGGTATCGCAAGGGGTGCAGCCGTCAGTGTACCAGGTGATCTCCCAGGTGCCGGATGAAGTTCCCTGTCCTGAGATTCTGGTTATGAAATAGTCGCTGCCGCAGCCGGGCTGAATGTCAATGGAGGCTTCGTTTTGAATAGAATCCCCGTCCGGATCCGTGCCGGTGATGGTATACTCCACCGCATCGTCCACATTGCCCTCAAGGAAATCGGGCTGTTCGATCTGGGGCGGGTAATTCGCGTCCGGGTTGGGGCAGATCATGACGGCTGCTTCCACTTCTGTACGCCAATACTCCAAATGCTCGGGCGCTGCCCTGGTGACGGGCCGGAACCTCTCCGGAACGTTTTTGTTAAAGTATATCAGTGGCTCGTAGCAGTAATCTGCCAGTTCCCATAAGTCGCTGGCCGGGCTGGGAAATTCCGGGTTAAGCAAGCAGATATAGGCGTCATGGGAGACGTATTGGGTGTCGTTGTGATAGGTGGGGTCGTAACCTCCCCAGGGAAGGTGCTCTTCCGTTCTGACTCTGCCCGGCCACCAGGAGTACAGTAAACATTGATCCCGATCCGGATCGGATATGGCTACCTCCTTTTTCTCGGAGTTGACCCCGGCCATGGTTACAAAATGCCCGCCTTCACGGTACCACTTCGCAGAGTCGTCATCCCACCACCAGAAACCCAGAAGGAGGATGACATCCTGGCAGACCTTGAGCGAGTCTTCCATCTCGTAAAAGTCCGGCGCCCAATAGGTGGTCTCCTTTAGGGGGAGCAGGTAGTCCTCGAAGTAACTGTCCAGGCCCGCTTGAATGGAATCCACGTCGGTGCCAGCAGGGCCGGTGCCGAAGTACCCTGCCAGCAGCTCGATGAACTGGGGAGGCTGCGTTCCTTGCGGGACGGCATCGAACCACCAGAGGCAATTTGCCACTGCTGTGGGTCCGCAAAAGGCTGTCCACTCTTCCTGGTTCTGGTCGAAATCGGGCATGCCGCTGGGGGCAGTGGCGGTGTCCGGCTTCCAATACCATTCTCCGCACTCGGTCTGTTCCTCGCCGCAATATCCACTTATGCCCAGCACGACCCATCCCGGAACGGAAGGTGTCCAAGCCTCATACCACTCCGACCAGGCTGGCTGACCAGACCAGAGCCATTGATAGCAGGTATCGACGGTGACCGTGTCAAAAAACACGCTGGGAATTGAGCCACTCACTCCGCTCATATACTCCAGATTGAAGAAAAATGGCTTGTCGAGACAGACGGTGTCCGGGAACGAAATTTCTACAGAATCAGGATAGAACGTGGTGATATGGTAAAGCTGTGATCTCCATATCTCGGTCCCTGGTCCATCGCAAATGTCAGGGCAGACTATCTCCGCACTGAAGCGTACATCCACCTGCCCGCTTCCCGAATAATCGTTAAGGTACAACGACACACCAGTCAACTGGAAAGGGTAGTTAGAGGGATTCCCGCAGTCTTCCGGGTCGAAGTATATGGCTACCTTGTCGCCGGATTTAAAACCACCCCAGAAATAAACAGGTGTCCAGTTGGTGTGCGACAGCACACAATAGTTTTCCTCGCCGGTTAGGGCCGGAGGTTTGAGAGGGATTATCTTGTCAGGGGGAATCGGAATCACCTTCCTGGTGGGCATCACCGCGGGCTGTTGAACTGTGGCTGAAGAAAAGGTGATCAGACTTAAGGCCAGGATGCCCAAAAAACATATTGATCTTTTGTTCATGTTTTTGACTCCCTAAGTTCAAAATTCGAGGTAAGACTGGTCCTCAGCAATGAGTTTAAGCTGTCATTCATCACCGGAGATCAACCCAAGTACGAAAGCATAGCTTAAGGCCCTGCTTCCTTTTTTGCTTGAAGTCCTGCCAAAAGTTGCCCAAGAATATCTTCATTTTACGTTTTCATTATAATATATCAACGGGAAACTCGGAAGGCAAGGAATTTGTGGGTACAAGAGTTGAAAATCACGCATCTTTGCACTGGCCGACGAATTCATCACTAAGGTATGGGTGGAAGAAATCCTATCCGCACAGGGTCAATACCGCTTTTCTACTTCAACAAGACCATTCGTTTGGTCTGGGTGATCTGGCCAGCCATCAGTTGGTAGAAATAGATGCCTGAAGGTAAATCCTTGCCCTTTTCATTCTTTCCGTCCCAGCTTACAGTTTTGGCACCTGGCCGCTGGTACTCGTCGACCAACGTTCTGACCTTCTGCCCCAGAATGTTATACATTACCAGCGATACCGGGCAGGACTTGAATAAGGTATATTTGATCGTCGTTTCGCTGTTGAAAGGATTGGGATGGTTCTGGAATAGCTGGAAATCTTTGGGAGAGAAAACCTCCTCTTCTTCGTCCACGGCAGTGGACTTAGGACAGATCATGACGGCATATTCCACGACCGCATGTACGGGTTCGGAAGGTTCATAGGAGTGAAAATACTCTGTTTGACCGGGCTGGAAGTTCTCTCCTTCGAACCGGCTGAACAGAGAGGTAGTATCATCGGCATAGAAGTCCTTTATCCTCCAGAGGGTATCCAGGCTATCGCCATAATCGATAACAAACAAAGTGTCTGAGACATAGATATCGTGAGACACATAGAGAGAATTGTTGTGAAGCGTATGATCGTCGGGATGAGAGGGGTGTCCCAGAGGGAAGAACCTTCCTTGCCAGGCAAGCTCCGCTCCATCCACCGCAGGATCGCTGAGTGCAACCCAGGATGACTCCGGGCAAGCACCTGCCAGGGTAACAGCATGGCCCCCGAAACGGTGCCAGGAATCTTCGTAAAATTGCCAAAATCCCAAAATGAGAATGATGTTGTGATTCTTTTCCAATGAGTCAGCCGTCTCGCGAAAACTGGGTCGATGGCGGGTGTCCTGGCATAGAGAGAGTCCATATTCGCTGAAGCAACTGTCTAAGCCGCTCTGAATTGAATCCACTGAAGTTCCACTGTCCGGATCGGTGCCGAAGTAGGTGGACAAAAGTCGGATGAGATCAGGAGGGTCCGTATCTTGGGGAACTTCATAGAACCACCATAAACAGTTTGCCACAGCAGTGGAAACGTCCAGAGCCGATGAATCGCCGAACTGATACTGGTCAAAATCCGGCATCCCACTGGGAGCTTTGGAGGCGGTGGGTTTCCAATCCCAACAAGGGTTACAGTCAATAGAATTGGTGTAACCGATTGTTCGCATTATGGGACATCCTGGAATTGAAGCTCCGGGAGAAGATGGGCCCCAGAACTGGGACCATTCACAGTAGTTCCCATCATAAAGAAACCAGGCCTCGCAGGTATTTGGAAAGTCGAGGACACTGTCGCTCATGACCAGGCTGGGAAATGGGGGATTGGTTTCACCGGTAAAGATGATCTCTAAAAAAAAGGAATCGGTCAGGCAGCAGGTCGAGCTTGGATTGGTGAGGGAATCTAAGTCCAAATTAATCGGCCTTCCCAGACTATCGTAACTGGAGTCAATGGGTATGGTGAAGGTCTGGTGATACAAGAGAGTGCCGGGTTTTCCAAGATCAGGACAGAGGGTATCCAGAGTATCTACTTTCACCTGCCTAATGTTCACCCGAATCTCGACCGGCCAGACGGCGGTAAGCCCACCTGCATAATCGTAAAGGTAAAGCCGCACGCCCGTTAGTTTGAAAGGATAGGGATTTGCTCCGGCGCACTTTTCCGGATTCATATATAAGGCGTAACCGTTGCCCGGAATTGTGTCAGGATAATACCAAGCCAGCGAGTCCTCATCATATTTAATCACACAAAAGCGTTCCCCGCTCACGCCAAAAGTACGGAGAGATTGCGGTACCCTTTCACCAGCAATCGGAATTGCTTTTATCTTTTGGGCATCAGAATCAGCGGAAGTATGATCTATCCCGAAAGAAAGGAGAAATGCCAAAAGCGAAAAGAGAAATACTAGTTTTTTGCTCATTTCTTTTTGTGAGATCATCAATTATCAAAATCTATTTTCACTCTCTTCTTTGCGTTCGGAGGCGAATCACGGAGCTTGCCTAATGATTATACAATCGTCCTCTTACAAAAACAAGGGATTTTCTGCGGTCGGTAAAAACAAAAATGAGATGGATCGTGACGAATAGTGCTGGTCGACAGGTTTTTCGGGTGGGGTAGTTCCTTCCGACGATAAGCCGATCTGCAAAAGGAAGCGGCTCAGGTTCCGGACAATGTAAAGTCAGAGAGAATCACTCAACACCTGTCTCTCAGGTCAAGCTGAAGCTTGACACTCCAGCAAGGCTTTGCCCATCTGACTTTTTTTGGGTTTTTCCCCAATGGGAAAATACCCCGATCCTTATGTAGTGGAAGGGGGTATTGGGATGAAGAGCCAAAGAGGCGGTAGATCATTCGTTGAAAAGAGTAACCGACTCCTGATAAAACTTCGCTTTCTTGGTTTTTATGCGATAAGCCAAAAGCTCTTTTAGAAATGAGTTCTTTTCGAAAAGCGGGGTGTTAGCACTCAGCACTGAGCAAGAAACCTCCAGTCCCAAGATTCTATTGGGAACAATGAATCTGGTCAGGCCAGAAGGAAGAAGTATGTCCTTTTGAACCAAATCCAGAATCTCCCTTTTGTCAAACCGCGGAATCAGATTGATGGCGGAGCTCTTTTGGAAGTGATCAAATACCGAAAGGAGATGATTATCAGAATCCAAATAACATATTTCGAATCTGCCGTTATAGGTGGCGATCAATTGATAAAGACTCTTCACCTTGTCCTCAAGTGTAAAGCTTCCGTCGTTGACCACGATTCCGCTCATGTCCTTGAAAAGAAAATAAGAAATGGTCTTTTGGTGCTTCAAAGCTTCTTTTCTCCACTTCAAAGGACAAGACGATACCTCCAACTTCAGGTCCTTTATCTTTTCGATGACCTCCTCTTTTTGGGCATCAAAGATGAGATGATTCCAGGAGGAAAGTTTTACCCTCTCATCTTCATAATTGACGCTCTGGACCAACACGTCCGGAATATTCAAAAGTTTCAAAGCGGAAACACGATTGACTCCATCCAAGACAAGCCACTTCTCGCCTTTCTCATGATCTGATTTCTTATCCTCCCCAGTGCTCATATATCCCACCAGCACGGGGTTTTTCAAATGCCCGTCCCTTTTGATCTCTTCCGCCAGTCTCTGAGTTCTTTTGAAATCACAGGTCTCGTGAAATATCAGATCGTCCAAATGCAGGAACCTGAGCTCAAACAAATTCATGTGCATTTCTTTTTCTTCCACCACTTGTGACTGATCCTCTCGTTTAAAAACGCTGTTCACCTGAAGAGTTGAGCAAATTATATGCCACTGGAATGGATTTGGGCCACATCTGACTGAGCTTCTTTTGGCAGATTAAGTTATTATGGAATATGGAGTAGTCCAAAAGGCGCAGGGAGCTTAACCAGGGAGAAAAGATTTTGGCGCCAGGTGGCTGATCGACAACGGGGAAAGTATGCAAAGACATTCATACATCCTGCAAGTTTACAAGATGAAGGATTCTCTCTTGTTCACGAGATAACGATTCTGATTTGCTCTTCCATCTGTGTCCCTGCCGGATTCCCAATCGGACGACCGTAGAACTTCTGTGGCGAGTTTGGAAGAGCCGATAATTGATGCTTCTCCCCTGGCTCTCTTCTTATGAGGTCAGGCCTGTTGCGGTACGGGTCGCTGCTTTCTGCGGGACCCTCCATTCTTGGATTTAGTGAAACAAAATACTGATAAGGCTGTCTAATGAGTAGTGATGAATATTAGAACGGACTAAGAAAATATGGGAGGATGAAAGATCATGGAACTATCAATTAGCAATCTTTGCAAGACCTATGCTAACGGCGTTGTAGCCTTGGACGACGTATCGTTAGATATTCCTACCGGACTCTTCGGCCTTCTGGGTCCCAACGGGGCTGGGAAATCCACCTTGATGCGAACAATTGCCACGTTGCAGGAAGCCGATTCCGGCGAGATAACGTTCGAAGGCATCGATGTCCTGAGACAAAAGAGCGAAGTCAAGAAAGTGTTGGGTTACCTGCCCCAGAGTTTCGGATTCTATCCCAAAGATACAGGATACAATCTGCTGGATCATTTCACGCTACTAAAGGGTGTTAGAGACAAAAAAGAAAGGAAGGCGAAAGTCGAGGAACTCCTGAAGCGGGTGAATCTCTGGAACGAGCGGAAGCAGAAACTGGGCACTTATTCCAACGGAATGAGACAGCGCTTCGGTATCGCGCAGGCGCTTTTGGGAAATCCCAAACTCATCATTGTGGACGAGCCCACCGCCGGGCTGGACCCGGAGGAGCGGGTGCGTTTTCACAACCTGCTGAGTGAAATCGGCGAGAACGTTGTGGTCATTCTCTCGACACACATCGTTGACGACGTGAGCGATCTCTGCATAAATATGGCCATCATAGATGAGGGCAGAATCATACTGAAAGAGAACACGCTGGATGCCATGTCGCAACTAAAAGGAAAGATCTGGGAAAAGGAAATTCCGAAGGAGGATTTACCTGCGTACGAAGAAAAGTACGACGTGATATCGACTCGGCTGTTCGCGGGCAAGACATTCATCTACATCTACAGCAGTATAAATCCTGAAAACGGCTTTTCGTCCATCGAACCTTCGCTGGAGATTGCATACTTTTATCATTTGAACAAGGCGAACTAAAGCGATCCAAGATGCCTAAGGTATACAAGACAGACCTTCAACATAAATAACTTCACTCACTTTCTACAAGAGGTCAATATCCATGTTTTTTAATATTTATCTGAACGAATTCAAAAGAAACCTGAAAAGTCTTTCCTTTTACATCTTCACTGCTCTTCTGCTTTTCGGGGCATATATATTCGCATCCAATCTCAATCCGCAGTCATACTTGATGGGATTGAGCATCGGAAAGGAATGGCACAACGCGCCCCTCCTCATAGCCAAGCTGACGGCGCGGTTCAGCGTGGTGGGGGTGTTATTCGCCATGGTCATGGTGGGGCGTGCAGTGACCCGGGATTTCGCTATCGGGATCCACGACTTCTTCTTCACCCTTCCGATGAGCAAGGCTTCCTATCTGGGCGGGCGGTTTCTTGGCGGATTTGTGGCCAATATTCTTATCTATTGCGGCATCGCCCTGGGATTTGTGGCAGGCTGTCTGGTCATCGATCCCAGATATTACGGCCCGTTTGGCCTGTCGGCGTTCCTGCTTCCGGCAGTGGTCATATTGATTCCAAACCTGCTCTTTATCGGCAGCATCTTCTTCTCCCTGGCGACTTTGAGCCGAAAGATGGTGACGACCTATCTGGCAGGCGTTGGATTCCTTATGATCTATGGCGCACTGCAGGGTGGCTTTACCGGTTGGGAAAACGATACCGCCAAGATCCTTTTGGACCCCTTTGGCATCTCCGCACTGGGCATCCTGACCAAATACTGGACGGTGGCCGACATCAACGTCAACCAAATTCCACTGCAGGCTCCCCTCATATGGAACCGAATCATATGGATGGCAGTCAGTCTTAGCATTCTTTTCTACACCTGGAGACGCTTTCAGTTCGTTTCGGTCCTGGAAAAGAAAAAGGAAAAACGATTGGACACAGAACAGATCGAATTCAAGGGTGTCCACGCGTTGGGACCGATCCGACCAACGATCATCGATGATGCTTTTTCTTTCCAACTGAAAAAGTGCTTCCACCTGGCCCTTAGAGAATTCAAAAGAATCGTTTTCCATCCGGCCTTCCTGATCCTGACCTTCATGGCTATGGGCGAGCTGGTCGTTAATTTTGCGTTAAATGCCGGCCCCATGGGAGATAACGTTTACCCCCTCACTTCACGGTTTCTGGATCAGACCATGCACATCTGGATCTACATGATTCCGCTGACCATCTTGTTCGGCGGTGTAATCATCTGGCGGGAACGAGACTATGAGTCCAACGAGTTCTACGATACCCTTCCGGTTCCGGACTGGCTGAGCTATCTCTCCAAGCTCTTCACCATGATGTCCATTCAGCTTTTCTACGTCATCCTGGCCATGCTCACGGGGATCATCACGCAGGTGATCGGCTTCGGCTATACCGATATCGAATTGGGCCTGTACTTCAAGTACCTGTTCGGCATAACCTTCCTTAAATTCTGGTTCTTGACCGTTATCGTCTTTTTCATTCACAACCTGGTCGGCAATAAAATTCTTGGTTTCTTCGTCTCCGCCCTTTTTGTAGCCGCCGATCTGATCATCTTCGAGGTTTTAAAGGCAGAGAATTTCCTGTTCCGATACGGTCAACTGCCTCCCTTCATCTATTCTAACCTAAACGGGTTCGGGCATTACGGCCCACTTTTAATCTGGTACTCGATCTACTGGCTTTCATTCGCTGGCATCCTCGGCGTCCTGACGTCACTTTTGTGGCGCCGCAGCGACGAAACCGCCCTGAAGTTCCGATTCAGGGTGGGCCTGCAGAAGCTGAACAGACGGTTTCATTGGGCATTGGCTATTCTGCTGGTCCTGTTTCTGGCAACGGGCGGGTACATCTCTTACAACAAGTACATTCTGAATCAATACACGTCAAGAAACGAGAGAAAGAGAATAAAGGCGGATTACGAAAAGAAATATACACAGTATAAGAACGCTCCGCAGCCCAGGATAACCGATGTCAACCTGGCCGTGGACATCTTCCCTGAGGAGAGAAAAGCCGACATTCAAGGATATTACGTGTTGAGGAATAAGACCGATCAACCCATCAACGAGATCTATATCAACCTTTCGGACAGGTATATCACAAACGAGAACCGACTGGAATTGTCAAATCCGGCAACGCTCGCGCTTCATGGCAAAGAATACGGATTCCGCATACTCCAATTAGACACTCCTCTCGCTCCCGGTGAAGATGTTCGACTGGATTTCGAACTCATTGCTCAAGCTGCGGGATTCACTGAGAATAATCCAAAAAGTGAGCTCGCCCGAAAGGGAACCTGTTTTCTTCTCACTTCGGACTCACCCGACTACTTTCCGCTCGTCGGGTACATCCAGAACCTGGAGCTTGAAAAGGAAAGAGATCGGGAGAAGTTCGGTCTTTCGAAACAACCCAAGAGTCCCCCCTTGGAGATGGCAAATAAGTCAATCTGCGAGCTCCGGTTCGACCTGGCTGAATATGAGGCGGTTATCAGCACGAGCAGTCCCCAGAAGGTCGTTTCTAACGGGAACCTCATTCGCCAATGGACGGAGAATGGTAGAAGCTATTTCCATTACAAGTCCGAAGGTCCGATGGCTACTGAGCTTGTGTTTGCTTCCTCGGAATACGAAGTGGCAAGAGACGAATATGAAAGTATCAAGATCGAGGTTTATTATGATAAGAAACATCCTGATAACGTGCAGCGCATGATCAAGGGCGTGAAGCGATCCTTCGATTACTGCACCAAGAGTTTCTGTCCCTTCCCCTATCGATTCGTCCGAATCGCTCAAATACCTAACTATGTTCACTTTGGGGCGCGTTCCCAGCCCACACTCTTTACCTGGAGGGAGGATGCCGGGTTCATCAGCAACCTGGAAGACACCGGAGAAATCGACATGGTGTTCGGCGTCTGTACGCACGAGATGGCCCATCAATGGTGGGCGTATATAGTCAAGCCGGCGGAAGCCGAAGGTGCCGAAATGCTGACCGAGACCATGGCCCAGTATGTTGAGGTCATGTGTTTGGAAAAGGAATACGGGAAGAACATATCGCGTAAGCTCTTGAAAGAAGAGATGAACAGGTATCTTTCAAGACGGAAAAAAGACGTTTCCGCTGAGCGACCCCTGATGAGAAGTTACGTAGATCAGTATTACCTGAACTATTACAAGAGCACAGTGGTAATGTATGCGCTGCAGGATTGCATTGGTGAAGACCGCGTGAACCAGGCCCTGAGGGAGATCGTCAAAGAGTACGGCCACCGGGAAGACGTGTTTCCCACATCCCTGGATGTGGTAAACGCCTTCAAGGCGGTCACCCCAGACAGCCTCCAGTACTTCATCACCGACCTTTTCGAGACCATTACGCTGTGGGAAAACAAAGCTGAATCAGCAACTTATGAAGAAATAGAGGATGAGAAATACAAAGTGAATTTGACAGTTTCCACCCATAAGTTCAGGGCAGACAGCATCGGCAACCAGACGGAAATCCACATCGGAGACTATGTCGACATCGGCGTTCTTGGAGAGAATGGCGAAGAGCTATACCTGAAGAAACACAAATTAACCCAGAACGAATCGCCCATTGAAATTATAGTGGATAAAAAGCCGGTTCGGGCAGGGATCGACCCCTACCTGATTTTGATTGACCGGGAGAGAGACAATAACCTGGCTGGGGTCAAGAGAAAATGAACACGATTGCAGGATTCTGGGACAATACCACTTTCATCAGAAGGAACAAATCATATAGTCTTATCGATTCGCCGCATCTGTCTTAGAAACATTTAAGTCTGTAGGTGAACCATCCCGCAGGGCTTGTCGTGAAGCCTTGCGCTGAAGGGTGGTTGACATTTATTTTGTCAAGCAGGCTGTGCCATGCTTGACCTACTCTACTTAGAGGAATAGGGAAACTCCACTCAAACCTTCTTGGTCTTCCATTTCCCCTGCCTAAACCAAAAGGCTAGTGTGGTACCCTTGACAATGGTGGTCAGAGTGATTGCCCACCAGATGCCGTTCACTCCCACGCCCCAAAAGATGGCGATGAGATAAGCCAAGGGAACTCTGAGGACCGAGCCAGGAATGGAGATGGTCATGGGCGGGACGGTGTTTCCAGCACCGGAGAAAGAACCCTCCAACACAATCTCCAAGGCCATGAAGACTTGAGACAAAGCTAAGATTCTCAGGTAGTCGATGGCGATGTTTACCACTCTTGGATCGGAGATAAAGAACGAAGAGATCCAACGGGGGAAGAGAAGGAACATGATGGAGATGAATCCGGTGATCAAGACCACGATCTGAACGGTTTTCCAGGCACATCTTTCGGCTCTCTCCGGCTTTCCTGCGCCCAGATTCTGCCCCACCAAAGCAGCGGCAGCCTGAGAGAACCCGAAACAGGTAAGAAAGGAGAGAGACTCCATACGATTGCCAATGCCCAAAGCGGCGATAGCCTCGGTGCCAAAAGTGGCGGTGACCTTGTTGAGAAGAATGTAGACCAAAATGAAGATTATTCCGGAGGCAGATAAGGGGAGTCCTATCTTCAAGATTTTTTTAACTACGGAGAGGTCCAGATTGAATCTGGGAAAAAGAGAAAGTCCGAACCTCAGTCTGCCCCTCATGACAAGAAAGACATATATGCCTCCCGCCAACCCCTGAGAAAGAAAGGTCGCTAAAGCCGCGCCGTTTGTTTCCAACCGGGGGAAAGGTCCGATCCCGAAGATCAACAGGGGATCCAGTACCATGTGCAGGCCCAGGCCGATCAGGAGCACTTTCATGGGGGTCTTGGTGTCTCCGTATCCTCGAAAACAGGCACCGAAGGTCTCGACTAAGAATAGAAAGGTTGTGCCGGCGAAGACGATGCGCACAAAATCAACTCCCAGGCGGGTGACCTCCGGTTCCGTCCCCATCAGATGGAAGGCGTATCTTCCACCCACCAGGATCATGAAGACGGCCAGGATTAAGGAAGAGAGAATGGCAAAGAGATAGGCCTGCCGGGCCACGTATGCGGCTTTGGTCTCGTCTTTTGCTCCCACATATCGGGCCACCAGGGCTACCGTTCCCACAGAGATGACGTCGCTTAGAACATATATGAACCAGGTCAGGAAGGTGGCTGAGACCACCGCAGCCAGATGCACGGCCCCGAGTTTTCCGACCCAGAACATGTTGGCTATGCCCCGAGCGGTCTCCACAAACATTGAAATAACGACGGGCCAGGCCAGGCGAAAAATGGTTGAGGTGATGGGACCTTGGGTAAGATCAAGGACTCTCGAATTTCTTGATTCTGGCTGCATCATGGTCACCTTCTTTGCCCTGGGGACCTCTCTTTTTCGCAACGGGCGTTTAAGTATGGTCGGCCCTGTGGGTGGAACTGTCAGCCCATGCGCAAAAGGAAAAGTAAGATAACCTTTCTGGCCTTACTTGGCAACACGACTTTGAAGAAACGGTGAGGTTAGGTCTAAAGCCCCAGAATTTGAAGCCGATTTAGATATACAAAGAGATATTGAAGTCCCCACGAAGTCCCCAATCAGTATTCTTTGTAAGATAAATCACTTTGTGTGAAATCAAAGATATTCTCGGCCAAACGTTGGCAAGACGCGCGTCCCCGCTTTGATCCCCGTCCCCTTCAAGCCTGCGGGCAGGTTTGAAATCAGAACAGATTCTCTTACAGGGAATTTGCTAACTTGCTAAGCTCCTCGACATTGATACCATCACAAACCGGGCGCCAGCAGGTGAACCGGATCTATGCAAAGAGAAAAGGGTGTTATCTATAATCTAACGAAGGTATGTTATGAGATACATGTGCATGTCTCTTTGCTGTTTCACATGGGCGGCTGTTTCATCGGCATAGCTGAATTGTCCATGAAGAAGGAAATCGTCAAACGTCAAATTTCAGGAAACAACTAAAAAGGTGGGCGAAAATGAAGAAAGGTCTTTTGGTTTTTGGAGTGTTAGGGATTTTGATCTTGGGAATCGGCTTTGAATTGAGAGCAGAATCTGGGGCAGAGACGGAAGTGGCGAATGAGGAACTGCTCTTTATGAATTTAGAAGTGATAACTGCTTCGAAATTCGTTGAAAAATTGTCGGATGCCCCAGGAGTTATATCGGTAGTCACCAAGGACGAATTGGAACGGTTCGGTGGAACCACATTAAAGGACGTCCTAGAGCGTGTACCCAGTTTAATCGGCAGCACCGTGTATATGACTGATCGCAGTATGATTGCGGTTCGTGGAGACCAGTTCAAACATTCCGGGAATCATGTATTACTGTTGATCAACGGCCGTCCGGTACGCGAAGTATTAGAGGGTGGAATTAAAAGTGAAATCTATGAGTCATTCCCCGTCAATATCATAGAAAAGATAGAGGTTATCAGGGGACCAGGCTCCGTTTTATACGGCTCAGATGCCTTTTCAGGAGTGATCAATATTATCACGGAGAAAGCAGAAAAAAATGGCATCGCCATAACGGGATTAGTAGGTGAAGCAGGTGCATCCGGGACTATGGGAGAAGCAAAGTGCCGACTTGGTGATTTGAGCATTGTAGCTGCAGGACAATACTACGAGAAATCTGATTGGAAGACCATATATGATTATGTGGACTTTATCACAGATACTGTTGTTGGCCATAAAGTGGATATCCCAAACAAAGGACCGGGAGCCTATCTCGAAGTGAACTACAAGAATTTGAGACTCATGTCTACTTATAACCAATGGGAGAACTATTTCTTCCTTCCAGATTACATGGCGTATTTTCAGGCTTTGGGGTATGCTTATTGGAAAAAGGGCTTTGCGGATTTGGGATACGGTCTGCGGGTAAACGAGAAATGGAATATGGACTTCCATCTCACCTATACACGCTCAACATTTGAGGTCTCCTCATGGCCCGACATAGAGAGGGATTCCTATGAACTCGTTGCTGAATGGACTAACTTTTTCAATCCAACAGATAAGTTCCGGATGGTTCTTGGAGGATTGTGTGACTATATCAAAGGCAAGGAGCTTATGAAGATTCCTGGTGGGCAGATGCCCATAAATGATGACGACCGAACCAGTTTTGGATTCTATACACAGGCGGATTATTGGTTTCAACAGAATACGAAGTTAATCGGTGGTTTCCAAGTTAATAAAGTTGGGAATATTGACTTGGATATCGTTCCCAGAGCAGGTCTCATCTGGTATCCGGTCTCCCGGATCAATGTTAAAGCTCTTTACAGTCAAGCATTTCGAGCACCGACTATCAATGAAATCGGATTGAAACACCCGGCCATGCAAGGAAATCCAAATGTTACGTCTGAAAAGGTAAATACCATCGATGTTGGGGTCAATTATCATGGAGAACAAATCCAGGGTGGGGTGAATTATTTCTTTAGTAGGCAGACCAAAGTCATCTTTCAGGATCGATCTGGTAAATATGCACTTCCCACCTATGACAATATTGGTGAAATCGATCTTCGGGGCATCGAGTTCGAAGGGAAATATTACCTCAACAAAAGCCTCTTGCTCATGGCTTCAATGCTCTATCAGACCAATAGAGATAAGGAGGGAAACGAAAATGTGACCCCAACCGCAAATTTTGGGGCAAAAGCGGGCATAAGCTATAAATCAGAAAAGGGAGTGACGCTGAGTCTGTTTGATGTATACCAGGGGGATCTGGACAAAAAGTATGATACACAAGTAAACCCATCTTCCGGGGCATATAATCTAATGAACCTTCATTGTCGATTCAACGTGAATGAATTCTTTGATTTCAAACTCAGCCAAGACCTATCTCTGCTATTACAGGTGGATAATCTTCTTGATAAAGAGATCTGGCTCCCCAATTGGGGCTTAATTATCGGCAACTCGATTCCTGTAAATCAAGGTAGGACCATGTACTTTGGTGTGGAGGTATCCTTATGATTTGGAATGGCAATTCGCTCTATCGGGGAGATTCATCTATATCTATGTATTCCAGAAGTTGATTGTGAATTAGAGCTTTGTTGCTTTGCATTAAGCAGCTGTGGGACAGTCTCTTAGAGGAGGGAATAATGAAGAAGAGTCTATTGGTTTTGGCAATTTTGGGGATGTTGATTGTAGGAATTGGTGTTGATGCTCTGGCTCAGGAAGAAAGAACAGAAGAGGAACTTCTTTTCATGGAGATTCCACAAGTGTTTGCATCCAGCAAGAGGCTACAACCCATTACTGAAGCAGCATCAAGCATGGAAATTATTACTGCTGAAGATATTAAACAATCAGGAGCCACCAATGTTGCAGATGTCTTGAGATCGGTTGCCGGAGTGGATGTCAGGGAGTCCGATGTAGCTCAACATGTCATCGGAGTTCGGGGCTTCTGTGATACCGGACATCTTCTTGTTACGCTGGATGGTAATAACGTCTTTATGTATCATGCAAACCATATATTTCTTGACTGGGCACCAGTTGATCTGGAGGAAATTGACCATATTGAGATTATTAAGGGTCCAGGGGCAATATTCTATGGAGGTAATGCCTTCAGTGGTGTCATCAATATTATTACCAAGACTCCCCAACAGTTAAAAGGAACGCAAGTAAACATGGTCGGTGGTAATTGGGGTACATTGCGGGGTAACATTTTTTACGCTGGAAGTCATAAGAGTTTGGATTATAGCATTTCTGGCGGTTATCGCCGGGCTGAAGAATGGGAAAAGCCGAAACTGAGGGGCATAGAAGGAGAGAATTTTAGAGTCGGCTATTTTTCCGGAAAGGCTATTTATAACCTGGACGAAAAATCCTCACTCTCCTTAATGGCTCGATATTCAGATGCGAAGAATGTTATATCCACTGTATGTAACCCTAAAACCACCTTTATTGCACTACGCTATGACCAACCCGATTTCTGGGTTCGTCTTTTCTATAACAACCACGAGAAAACTTTCTGGGATCATACATATTCGGTAAAGGATGCCAACTATGAGTTTGAATTCTTTCGTGCTTTGAGATGGGGGAAGAATATCACCTCTTTCGGGGGGTTTGTAAAACACACTGCTTGGGAAGTAGAAACACTTGAGGAGCCTTTCGCGACGGGACCGGAAATCGGGAGCATCGAAACACACGACGTAAAAGACGGTGCGCTAAACATAGAAAATGAGTACCATTTCAAGGACCAACTCATTCTTACTCTGGGCGCCCGGGGTGAGCATTATACGCATTTGGATTATATCGGTCTTGGGCGTGGCAGTATTATCTATAAGCCTGTGGAGAACCAAAGTCTCCGTTTCACGGTTGCCAGTGGCTATTACATCCCCTCTCTTTTCCAGCATACCAATGAGGGCACGGCATATCCTTTTGCGAAGGGTAATTATTCTCTGAAGGAAGAGAAGATCCTCTCCTATGAATTGAGCTATTACACCCAGCTGGCTGACAGGGTCAAACTAAAAACTGCCGTTTTCTATAATGATTACCGAGACTTAATTGACAATACACAAACTGGTCCTACCCAGAATGTAGCCGACGCCTATCAAAAAGGAGGAGAACTGGATTTTGATTTTATTCTGGCCGGTCAATTAACTGGATTTGTCAATTACGCCTATCAAACTATCCACAGGACCGATTATGGCGATCTGGAAGTGGACCCAGAGAACAAATTCAATCTTGGCTTAAAAGCTAAGCTCGCTAAATGGTCAGCAAACACCACTTTTCACTATGTGGATGAGTATTATGAGATTTATCTGACATCCAATCCGGTCTTCGGTTGTGTGGAATCTGGCCCATCAAAGGTAGAATCTTACACTACTGTCGATGCTCGCATCGCCTATAGCCCTACAGATAATCTTGAGTTATCTGTTGCTGCCTACAACTTGTTCAGGGATAAACATCGTGAATCGAATGAGGCCGGTTGGCATACAGGAGATCTGATTGATCGCAGGATCACCGCAAGCTTAGGCCTCAGATTCTAAGTAATGTCGTGTGCATAAATCTTGGTGTTGAAATGAGAAAAGCTCTTCTCTTATTGATAATTCTTTGCTTGCTGTTTCCTAACGTCTGGTGTTCTGCGGCAGAGCGAGTAGTAGTTTCAGTTGTTTTCTCGTCTGATATTGAAGCTTACCAACAAGCGTGGAGTGGATTTGAGGAATTTCTTGGTGAGAGAAAAGTGTCTTTATCGGTTTCTGAGTACAACTTAAAGGAAGAGGAGCCCGCAGAAGTTTACTCACGAATAAATAAAGAGAAACCGGATATAGTTGTTACTCTGGGCACAAAGGCATCAAAATTGGCAAAGGAGAAGATAAAGGAGATTCCGGTGGTATTTTGCATGATTTTCAATCCCAAGAAAATGGTCGGCTCAAATATTACCGGGGTATCGATGGAAATACCGGCCGAGATACAAATTAAGGGAATCAAAGAGATACTTCCTGATGCAAAAAGCATCGGGTTGATATATTCGCCCGGATCAAGAGCAGACTATGAGGCAATATCTTGGGTGTACGGACAAAAGGGCTTCAAACTTATCACCAGAAAGGTCGACTCAGAAGAAGAGCTTTCTGGCGCGCTAAAGGATATTTCCAGTCAGATAGACTGTTTCCTGATGATTCCCGATTCCAAGATATATTCACCCATATCGGTAAAACACCTGTTGATTCAAAGCTTGAGGGAAGAATTTCCGGTTATCGGTCTGTCTTCACTTTACACCAAAGCAGGGGCACTGTTTTCTTTTGACTGCCATTACGAGGATTTAGGCCGACAAGCAGCAGGAATCACCCTGAGAATACTTAACAGCGAAAAGCCTGGCGACATAGCTCCCTTGATGCCGAAAAAGGCAAAACTTTCTTTGAATTTGGCTACAGCTGAAAGATTGAGAATAAGAATTCCTTCTCAAATACTAAAAGAAGCGAAGGAGGTCTTCGGCGAATGAGAGTTGGCATAGCCAGAAAGGTTAGTCTACTGTGCGTCGGCGCAATTCTTTTCTTGGGTTCACTCATTGGGTATTATCAAGTCCGACATGAAATCGATGGTTTGAATTCTGAATTAGAAGAACGAGCAGCTATCCTTCTGAATAGTCTAAATGCCAGCAGTGAATATCCCATTCTAATCAGAGACCGCGAGGCAATTTCCCGATTGGTAAAAGGAATACTGACTCAGAAAGACGTGGCTTTTTGCAGAATCGAGGATATGGATGGAATTCTTCTTTTTGAAGAAGGAACAAAAAAAGAGAATGATACCAGGGAATTTAGCCTTGTAGTTGTTACAAAGAAACTTGGAGGTGGGGGAGACGAGGTGATGATTTTAGGTGCTCCGCCAGAAGTAGAAGAAGAGATTGGAAGAATACACTTAACCATCTCCCTTTCAGGACTCAATCAGAAGGTAAAAAACATACAGAAAACTATACTAGCGTTTGTGGTCGTTACCATCATTCTGGTCTCTTTGGCCACCTCTTTCTTACTCAAATTCATTTTGAGTGGTCCAATTACCTCGTTGCTTAGGGGCACGGAAAGGATTGCCGCAGGAGACCTAGACTATGCAGTCCCCGTAAAGAGCGGCGATGAAATTGGAATGCTGGCTGCCTCTTTCAACAAAATGACGAAAGACTTGCAGAAAACAACAGTCTCCCGGGATTATGTAGATAATGTCCTTCGCTCTATGAGCGACACCCTCATCGTCATTTCGCCGACTGGTTACATTCAGAGTGTAAACTCTGCTGTCTGCAATCTTTTGGGATATGAAGAAGAAGAACTTATCGGTCAACCGATTGGAAAAATCTTTGAGGAAACAGAAAATTCAATAGTTGATGATTTAATAAAGGAAAGTCACGTCAGCCATGTCGAAAAAACCTACCTGTCCAAGGATGACAAAAGAATACCTGTATATTTTTCAGCTTCAGTGATGCGTGGTGATGACAATCGGATTCGGGGGATCGTATGTGCGGCACAGGACATCACCGAACTCAAGAGGACTGAGAATGCCTTAAGCGAGAGTGAGAGGTTTCTTCAAAGTGTTTTTGACGGCATTCAGGATGGGATCAGTGTTCTCGATGAAGAATTTAATATCATTCGGGTAAATGCTTGGATAGAGAAGACATATTCTCCTGGTAAACCTCTGATTGGTGAAAAATGTTATGGGGCTTACCAGAAAAGGAAGTCCGTATGTCCCTGGTGTCCCTCAGTCAAAACTCTGGAGACTGGCAAAGCACACTCTGAAGTTGTTCCTTTTCCATCAGAAAATGATCCCAAAGGGTGGATTGCACTTTCCTCTTATCCTTTGAAGGATCATAACGGAAATATCGTAGGAATCATTGAATATGCCAAAGATGTCACCGAGCTCAAGCGGGCAGAGAGGGCGCTGGTTGAGGCAAAGGAGCAGGCTGAAGAGGCTAACCGGCTGAAGAGCGAATTTCTGGCGAACATGAGTCACGAGATTCGCACTCCCATGAACGCCATCATCGGCATGACCGGCATAACCCTGGACACAGACCCAACCGATGAACAACGGGAATACCTGAATATAGTTAAGGAAAGTGGCTATGCACTTTTGGGGCTCATAGACGATATCCTGGACCTTTCAAAAATAGAGGCAGGTCGACTTGAACTTGACACCATCGATTTTGACCTACGCACGACGATTGAGGGAGTGGCAGATACCTTAGCCCACCGCGCCTCCGCCAAGGGACTGGAATTAGCTTGTATGATTCCCTATGAGGTTCCCGCACTTCTGCGGGGTGACCCTAGCAGGTTGCGGCAAATCTTGATGAATCTGGGCGGAAATGCGGTTAAGTTCACTGAAAGAGGAGAGGTGGTAATCCGGGCAGAGCTCTCGGAAGAAACCGAAGATCAAACGAAACTTCTTTTTTCCGTTACCGACACCGGAATAGGTATTCCCGAGGATAAGCAGAACAAAGTTTTCGAAAGCTTCACCCAGGCGGATGGTTCCCACACCCGCAAATATGGAGGCACGGGCTTAGGTTTATCCATCTCCAAGCAATTGGTGGAGTTGATGGGTGGCAAAATTGGTGTGGAGAGTCAACCGGGCAAGGGGAGTCGTTTCTGGTTTGCTTTTACTTTTGAGAAGCAGAAGGGATTCAAACTGAGTTTGCCGTTGCTTCCTCCTGATATACGAGCGATACACACGCTAGTGGTAGATGATAGCCAAACCAACCGAACCATTTCAGTCAAAATGCTGGAATCCTTTGGATCTTCTGCGGAAGCCGTGGATAGCGGAAGCAAAGCACTTCAGCTATTGAAAAAAGCAGCTTTTAGGGGAAAACCATTTGACTTGGTTTTGCTGGATATGAGCATGCCGGAGATGGATGGGGAGACGACCTTACGCGCTATCAAGGCTGATCCTGGAACAAAAGAGGTGGCAGTGATTATCCTTACCTCCGTGGGGATGCGTGGAGATGCGGCTCGGCTGGAGGCGGCAGGCTGTGCCGGATATCTTTTGAAACCTATCAAACAATCGGATTTGTTTGATGGCATCATTGCCGTCGTGAGCCGGCAGAAGACAGGGGTAAAAGAGAAGCCCGACACCATAGTTACCCGTCATACCGTAGCCGAGGAGAAACGGCGGAGATTTCGCATACTTTTAGCAGAGGACAATCCCACGAACCAGAAATTAGCGGTGACCTTGCTCAAGAAAGCAGGCTATTCCGTGGATGCAGTGGAAGATGGACGAATGGCAACAGAAGCTCTAAAACGTATAGATTACGAGCTGATCTTGATGGATGTCCAGATGCCTGAAATGGACGGTTTTGAAGCCACACAGGCAATCCGTAAATGGGAAGGTGATACAAAGCATACGCCTATTATTGCCATGACCGCCCACGCCATGAAAGGAGATCAGGAGAGGTGTTTGCAGGCGGGCATGGATGATTACATCTCCAAGCCCATAGAACCCCAAGAGTTGTTCGAGATCATAGAAAAGTGGACCAGATCTAATGACGGCAGGAAAGCATTCTCAGGCGGACGTAAGTCTGAAAAAAGCGGGCACATGGCAGTAAGAGACAGCTCTCAAATGAACTTCTAGGAATGTGACGGTGGACAGCTCAAATAAGAGCATCAGAACCCCAGCGTAGGCTGGCAAACTGAACCCGTCCAAAATGGACAATTACGTCATCCATTATCCAAGCGGGGGTGTATTATGGGACGTATTTTCATATCTTTGTTCTTATTCCACATGGCCGCTTGTCTTGTCCCGCCGAGCGGAATTGCTCAAGAGGGTGGACAGGATCTTAAGGGTTTGGTGGAAATGAACCTGGAAGATCTCCTGGACATGAAAGTCGTTTCTGCTGCGCGCCATGAACAAAGGATCATAGAGTCCCCAAGATCAATCTCGATTGTCACTGCAGAAGAGATCCGAAGGAAAAACTATCGGACCACCCCTGAAGCATTGAATGAGCTTGTCGGTATCCTGGTACAGGAAACCAATTACGGAGGAGGGTCGCCCATCATCCGAGGGTTGGTAGGAAATCAAATTCTGATTTTGGTTGATGGTATCAGATTGAATAACACCATCTTCCGCCTGGGTCCCAATCAATACCTCAACACCATTGACGTTAATCAGATTGAACAGATCGAGGTAGTTCGAGGGCCCGGCTCAGTGCTTCATGGCAGCGACGCCTTAGGGGGTTTGATTAACATCATCACAAAGTCCAGAAGAGACGACGGGAAAGACTTTGATATCGGCGCCAGATTCTACAGCCGGTATGCCAGCGCAGATAACGGGAGGACCGGGCGCATGGAGTTTTTGGGGAACGTTAAGAACGTGGGCCTCACAGGCGGATTCAGCTACAAGCAATTTGGTGATCTGCGAGCTGGTGATGGAGTGGGACTTCAGCCCTTTACCGGGTATGATGAATGGGACGCCGATCTCAAAATGGACTTTAGATTCTCCAAGCGACAAAGCGTTACAGTCGGTCTACAACGCGTCAATCAGTCCAATGTGCCCAGGACCGACCGGCTGGTATCGGGCTCCGATTTGAAACGTGAATGGAATCCGGAAACGCGAGATCTAATGTATGTACAATATGAACTAAGGGAAGCGAATTCCTTCAAAATCAATCGGAGGATCTGGAAAGAATTACAAGTTCCCAACCAGACATCCAGCGAGAGCATCACGAAGAGGTTAGGTCAACGGGGTTCACGTTTCAACTGCATTCCCCAGTGGGCGAACGTCAGTTTCTTACCTATGGTGCTGAATACTATACGGATGACGTTAGGAGCCGAAGGGTGGACGTTGATATAACATGCGGAACCGGAACAAACAAAGAGGGGACATTTGCTGACGGTTCGACTTACCAGTCCATGGCGGCATTCGTGCAGGACGAGATCAAGGTAAGTGGCCCCCTGTCGGCGAACCTCGGTCTTCGATACAGTTGGTTCGATGCCCGAGCAACCGTTGATGACCCGGCCACAGGAACCGTTACGGTTCATTCTCAACCAACTGCTCTGACCGGCTGTGCCAGAGCTTTGTATGAGCTAACAGAGAATTTCGTCGTTGCTCTCGGTGTGGGGCAAGGATTCAGGGCACCCAACATCGACGATCTGACCATCTTGGGAAGCTTCGGCAGTGGGTTCGAGGTTCCTAATACCAATCTCGCACCGGAGCAGAGCCTAAATTATGAGATCGGCCTCAAAGGACAGCATAGGAAATTTTATGGTTCCCTGAGTTATTTTCTCAGCAATTACGAGGACATGATTGAACGCGATGGGGGGACGTTCCTTGGTCTTGAGTACCTGGACAACAACGACAACGGCATCCGGGATGAGGGAGAGGAGGATGTCTTCCAGAGAAAGAACATAGGCAGAGCGCGTATCCAAGGACTGGAGGCAGAGGGACAAATCCTGGTATCACAGGCCTGGACTGTGTTTGGCAATATTGCCTGGATCAAGGGTGATAACTTGATCGACGGTAAACCACTCAGACGTATACCCCCGATCAAGGGTAAGCTGGGCTGCGAGTGGAAGTTAAAAAGGAATCTGTGGATAGAGTACTACAATATGTTTGCCACAAAGCAGGATAGACTCGCACCTGGAGACATAGACGATCCTCGCATTCCTGTCGGTGGCACGCCAGGGTTTGTGACCTTCAATCTTCGAGGAGGAATTGATTTCATTAACTGGGGCAATGTCACTATGGCGCTGGAAAATATAACGAACGAAGCTTATCGACTTCATGGCTCTGGCATCGATAGTCCAGGAGTCAATCTTGTGATGGGTTACGAATTGTCACTTTAGGTTGGTGCGAACAGGTAGCATTCACGCGGGAAAGATTGCCCAAAAATCCAAATGTCCATGAACAGTTTTGAATCGACAGTGAATCGCAGAAGGAGTATGCCGAGATTTGCTTTGGCGCTGGCCTTGATATTCTTATGGGCAGCAACGTCCTATTCTCAGACAATGGAAGTCCCAGTCAAATTGCAGTTAGCTCTGCTTTTCAAAATACTAACCTTCGATCGGAACTTCAAAGAGAGGGTGGGTGATGAGGTTGTTATCGCTGTTGGTTATCAGGAAAAACACAGAAGGTCTCTGGATGCGAAAGATGAACTGCTAAGAGTGGTGAAAGAGTCGTCCCTGAAGAGAATCGAGGATATTCCGTTTCGATTGGTGTCGATTGATATGGATGATACAAATCTGGCAGGCGCCATTTCGAGAAATAAGGTTGATATTCTTTATATAACTCCGCTGCGTGCGGCGAAGATAGAAACGATAACTGACGTAAGCCGGGCCAAAGAGATTATGACCGTAACCGGCGTGCCCGATTATGTCGAGGCAGGGTGTGCGGTTGGCATCGGCACGGAAGGAGAAAAGCCGTTGATCATTATTAACCTGCCCGCGGCAAAAGCGGAGGGCACGGATTTCAGTTCACAGTTATTGAAGTTAGCAAAAGTCGTTGAATGAAAAAGAAGAGAGGTCAATCTATGGAATCATTTCCGAGACTTTTCCTTAAGGCGCAGTTCTCCACAATCAGAGGAAAGCTTGCTTCGCTTATCATATTTCTGATAGGTGGGATATCTTTTTTTATCTTTATCTATTTTCCCGCCAGGTTGGAGGAGCAAGCGATCAGAGCGATTGCCGCTAAGGCACAAAGCATTACCAGGATGACAGCCTTTAGCGTCAGCGCTGCGCTGTTTTTTGAAGATCTTGAGAGTATAGAGGGAGCACTCGAGGGAGCAAAACAAAACCAAGATTTAGTCTACGTCGTGATACGGGCTGAGTCGGGCCGAGTTACCGCCGCCTTTAACAGAGACAAAGCGGAGGAGGCGAATTTCATTCAGACGAACGAAGATAATCATCTGTCCGGGGATGGCATGATTTATAAGACAATGACTCCCATTGTCCTGAATGGTCGCGAAATCGGAGAGCTCTATCTGGGCCTTTCGTTAGAAAAGCTGAGAACCGAGATCAAGTGGAGCCGAAGGACCATCGCATTAGTCAGCTTGTTCATCTTCATCTTTGGAATGATAGCTGTATACGGTATCAGTGTGGTGGCAACACGCCCTTTGAGCCAGATGGTCGAAACGGTGGAGCAGATTTCGAAAGGCGATTTGACGCGGAGAGCGGTCATTTCCTCTCAAGACGAGGTGGGTCATCTGGCCAGATCGTTCAACCTGATGGTCGATAATTTGGAATCGGCCTATGGTGAATTGCAGAACGTAAACCAAAGTTTGGAAAAACGCGCAAAAGAACTACGACAGGAAATAAATGAGCGCAAGCGGGCCGAGGAGGCGTTGCGGGAGAGCGAGGAGAGATTCCGCACAATCTCTACCACTGCCAAAGATGCTATCATTATGGTGGACAATAAAGGGAATATATCCTATTGGAATCCTGCTGCGGAAGGGATATTCGGCTACTTAAGTCAAGAGGCTATTGGCCGGGAATTACATGTATTACTTGCCCCCAAGAGATACCATGAAGCTTATCACAAAGGATTCAGCAGGTTCACGGAAACTGGACAGGGTGACGCAATTGGAGAAACGCTTGAGCTGGAGGCCATCAGAAAAGATGGCACAGAGTTCCCCATAGAGATTTCTCTTTCTGCCATCAAGATCAAGGGCAGTTGGCATGCCGTGGCAATACTTCGTGACACCACCGAGCGTAAGCAGGCGGAGGCGAAGTTGAAGCAGACGTTATCCAAGTTGGAACGTTCCAATGGCGAACTTCAACACTTTGCCTATGTAGCCTCGCACGATCTCCAGGAGCCTTTGCGCATGGTGGCCAGCTACGTCCAGCTATTGCAGCGGCGCTACAAAAGCAAACTCGATGCCGACGCTGACGATTTCATCGCATATGCGGTGGATGGCTCGAAGCGCATGCAGAATTTGATCAATGACCTGTTGGCCTATTCCCGTGTGGGCACGCGGGGTAAGGAGTTTGAAATGACCAACTGCCAGGTGGTGGTTGACCGGGCGTTGACAAATCTGCAGGTGAGTGTGGAGGAGAGCGGCGCCGAGATTACCCGTGAACCCTTGCCCACAGTGATGGCTGACGGCGTGCAGCTTGGTCAGTTGTTTCAGAACCTGATTGGCAATGCGATTAAGTTCCACGGCGACCATCCACCACGCGTCCATGTCTGCGCCCAGGCGAAGGAAAACGAATGGGAGTTCTCGGTGCAGGATAACGGGATCGGGATAGCTCCCCAGTTCGCCGATCGTATCTTTCAGATATTTCAACGCCTGCATACCAGAACCGAGTATCCCGGCACCGGCATTGGGTTGGCGGTCTCAAAGAAGATTGTGGAACGCCACGGTGGACGTATCTGGCTGGAGTCGGAGCTCGGAAAGGGATCAACATTCCACTTCACCATCCCTAAGGAGATGAGAAAGGAGGTAGACCAGTATGAATATGAAGCAGTCGGGCAGGCCGGTTGAGATTCTTTTGGTGGAGGACAATCCGGGCGATGTGCGCCTGACATTGGAGGCTCTGAGGGAGGGCAAAATGCGCAACAATCTTAGCGTGGTGGAGGATGGAGTGGAGGCGCTGGCCTTCCTGTGCCGGGAAGGCAGGCATGTTGGCGCACCTCGTCCTGACCTCATCTTCCTCGATTTGAACCTTCCCAAGAAGGATGGTCGCGAGGTGCTGGCGCAGATCAAGGCTGACGAAAACCTGAAAAGCATACCGGTGGTGGTTCTGACCACATCAAAGGCGGAAGAAGATATCATCAAGACATACAATCTCCACGCCAACTGCTATGTTACCAAGCCGGTTGACCTGGAGCAGTTTATCAAAGTCGTGAAGTTGCTCGAGGATTTCTGGTTCACAATTGTGAAACTTCCCCAGGGCTAATGGTATGAAGGACAAACGCCTCAGAATTCTGTTGATAGAGGACAACCCGGCAGACGCTCGCCTGATCAGGGAAATGCTGGCGGAGGTCAGAGATGCTCCATTCGATGTGGAGTGCGCGGGGCGGCTCTCCGAGGGGCTGAAGCGCCTGGGGTCAGGAAGAATAGATCTGGTTCTGTCGGATCTCTCACTGCCGGATGCCCGGGGGCTGGACACCTTCGTCAAGCTGTTCGCTCACGCGCCAAGTGTACCGATCATCGTGCTGACCGGTGTTGAAGATGAAACGCTGGCAACCAGGGCAGTCAGGGAAGGTGCTCAGGATTATCTGGTCAAAGGACAGGTGGACAGCAACCTGCTGGTACGCGGTATCCGCTATGCCATCGAGCGCAAGCGGGCCGAAGCACAAGTTCAGCGAAGCTATCAGACTCAAACGGTCCTCAATGAATTACTCCGTATGTCGTTAGAAAGGACCTCGCTGGATGAGATGTTGGAGCGAATCATCGATCATATGGTCTCCATCCCCTGGCTGGCGCTGGAATCGAAGGGGGCTATCTTCATGGTCGAAGATGGGTCTGGGGCATTGGTGATGAAGGCGCAGCAAGGTCTAGCCAAGGAATTGCGAAGCGCCTGCGCCCGCGTCCCGTTTGGCAGATGCCTCTGCGGTCGAGCGGCATTATCGGCAGAGATCGTGTTTGCAGATTGTGTAGATGAACGTCATGATGAACGATATGAGGGCATAATCCCTCATGGTCATTACTGTGTACCCATTATATCTGCTGGCAAGGTGCTGGGGGTGATTAACCTATACTTGAAAGAAGGACACCGCCGCGATGCAAAGGACGAGGAATTCTTACGTGCCATAGCGGACGTACTGGCGGGGATCACCGAGCGCAAGCAGGCTGAGGAGGCGTTGCGGGAGTCCGAGAACAAATATAGAAAGCTCGTGGAAACAGCCCAGGAGGGAATTGCAATCACCGATCCTCACGAGAATTTCATATTCGTAAATCACGCTTTTGCCGACCTCCTGGGTTACAGGAAGGATGAACTCTTGGGCCTTAACCTCAGCCAGATTACGGATGAAGAGCAGTTTGCTGCAATCAGGGGAGAGACTACTAAGGCCATGCAGGGAGTATCTTCCAGATATGAAGCCAAGTTCTGTAGCAAGAACGGCGAACCTAGATATTTCAGTGTCTCTGCAGCTCCCGTTTTTGACGAGAACGGGATTTTCACAGGAACTCTGGGGTTGGCAGCGGACATAACCGAGCGCAAGCGGGCGGAGGAAACGCTTCAGGCAAGTGAGAAACGATATCGGAGTCTCTTTGAGGATTCCCCAATTTCTCTGTGGCTGGAAGACTTCTCTGCCGTTAACAAGCTCTTTGACTCATTACGAGCATCGGGAGTTAACGATTTCAGAGCATATTGTGACAACCATCCTGAAGTCTTGGTCAAGTGTGCTGCTATGATGAAGGTGCTTGATGTGAATTCAGCTACCCTCAAGCTGTACCAAGCCAGAAGCAAAAAAGAACTACTGGGCAACCTGACCAGCATTTTCATTCCGGAGTCGCTCCATGCATTCAGAGAGAATGTGATCGGCCTGTTTGAGGGAAAAACCAGCTTTGAGGTTGAAGCCGTCAATGAGTCTCTGACTGGTGAAAAACTTATGCTTATCGTCAGGTGGTCCGTGCTTCCCGAGCATGAAAACCCATGGTCTCGGGTACTGGTTTCCTGTGTGGATATAACCGAGCGTAGAAGGGCAGAAGAAAAACACCAGACAATCATAAGAACAGCCCTTGACGGTTTCTGGATCACCAATTTGGCGGGTAGATTGCTTGAGGTCAACGAGTCGTATTGCCAGATGGTAGGTTATACACGAGAAGAACTCCTCAAAATGTCTGTACCGGATATCGAAGCTGCGGAAAGACCGCAGGAAGTACTTCGACACCTTAGAAGAATATCGGAGCAAGGCTCCGATCGTTTTGAGACACGACACAAACGTAAAGATGGACGGATCATTCACGTAGGGGTTAGTGTCAATTATCTTGATGTGGGTGAAGGGCAGATATTCGTGTTTCTCCGTGACATCACCGATCGTAAAGAGGCAGAAGAAGCACTACATACCAGCCAAGCTCAACTTTCTAACGCCATGAAGATCGCCAAGCTGGGATATTGGGAGTATGACGTGGCTGAGGACTTGTTTACTTTCAACGATCACTTCTATGGTATCTTTCGAACGTCGGCTGAAAAAGTCGGCGGTTATACCATGTCTTCTGCTCGTTACGCCGAACTTTTCGTGTATCCTGACGATATGTCGGTGGTCGGTATCGAGATTCGGAAGGCTCTTGAAACTACAGATCCACACTTCAGCAGCCAACTGGAACACCGTATCATCTATGCCGACGGCGAGATCGGCTACATTTCCGTACGCTTCTTCATCGTCAAGGATAATCAGGGTCGTACAGTCAAGACCTATGGCGCGAATCAAGACATCACCGAGCGCAAGGGGGCGGAGGAAGATCTCAGGAGAGCCAAGGAGGAAGCCGAGGAGGCCAACCGGCTGAAAAGTGAATTCTTGGCCAATATGAGTCACGAGATACGTACGCCCATGAACGCCATCATCGGCATGACCGGTTTGGTCTTAGACGGCAAGCTGAACGACGAACAACGGGAATATTTGAACATAGTCAGGGAGAGCGGTTATTCGCTTTTGGGGTTGTTAGACGGCATTTTAGATCTTTCGAAGATAGAGGCGGGTCGACTTGAACTTGATACCATTGATTTTGACTTACGCACTACGGTTGAGGGGGTGGTGGATACTTTAGCCCACCGTGCTTCAAGCAAGGGAGTGGAATTGGCCTTTATGCTGCAGCATCAAGTTCCTACTCATCTGCGAGGCGATCCCGGGAGGTTGCGGCAGGTTTTGATGAATCTGGGAGGGAATGCCGTCAAATTCACTTTTAGGGGCGAAGTGGTGATCCGGGTGGAGGTGGTGGAAGAGACGGATCGTGAGGAGAAGCTGCTGTTTTCCGTAGCCGACACCGGAATAGGGATACCCAAAGACAAACAGATAAATATCTTTGAGAGCTTTGTTCAGGTAGATGGTTCCCACACCCGCAAATATGGGGGCACGGGTTTGGGCCTATCCATCTCCAAGCGATTGGTGGAGCTTATGGGTGGTGAAATCGGAGTGGAAAGTGAACCGGGGAAGGGAAGTCGCTTTTGGTTTTCCGTCACTTTCCAGAAGCAGACGAGATTGGAAGAAACGTTCCCAGAACTTCCTCCAGATATACGGGGCATGCGGATGCTGGTGGCAGACGATAACCAGACCAACCTGACCATTTTGGTTAAGATGCTGGAGTCCTTCGGTTGTAGTGCCGAGGCTGCGGGAAGCGGTGCCGAGGCACTTAAGATTTTGAAGCGAGCGGCTGACAAAGAGAAGTTGT